>Ga0070714_100001523_pt1 | contig 16901 bp, 9 predicted proteins | sample LARL83metaG_FD_65450 | JGI IMG/M metagenome (GOLD analysis project Ga0070714, IMG submission 65450) | Corn, switchgrass and miscanthus rhizosphere microbial communities from Kellogg Biological Station, Michigan, USA - LAR L8-3 metaG | ecosystem: Host-associated > Plants > Roots > Rhizosphere ... | reverse complement strand
GCGGAAACATGCACGACCGTGGAGCTCGTGAAGGCCAAGCCTGATGAAGACGCGCCGCTGCGGATCGACCGGCCCTCGCGCCAAGCGAGCGACGCGAAACCGGCGGACCTTGCGTGCGACCTATCGCCATCGAACGATACGCTTAGATCGCCACCACGCGCCTTGCGCTCGAAGCGCCCCGGTGCTGCGACCACTATCCAATCGGTTGCGCCTTCTGCAGTCAGATCAACGATCCGCAGCGGATCGCCGATCGCTGAGGCCGCTCCCTCAGCTCGATCGACGCTCGGCGTGCGCGATGCCGGCGACAACAGCTGAGTGAAGTGGAGCGCTTGGGGAGGGGGACCGATCCGGTCGGCAGCGGGCGCGGTGTCGGAGCCGACGCCGAATCGTGATAGTGCCGGCATGACGTGCGCACGGTGCGAACCCTCATCACTCGTCCACGCCATGTCGCCGCTCTGCAGCCACCGCACGCCATTCGAATCGCTGCGCGATCCATCGGCGAACGCGATCGCGAAGGAGACGCGAGACGCATCTTGACCGAAGACGCGATCGACGATCGCTTCGATCTGACTCGATCGGACGGAATACCACTTCGCGGCGCCCGCGATGCCTATGCCGAGGCCGGCGTTCCTCGCCGCCAACTGCGCGTATGCGTTCACCGGAGTACCTGGCGTCAATGCGCCGTCGCCGTATTCGAAGGACGGACGAAGCCGCGCGTCGAGGAAGCGATGGACGAGGTCGGCGACGCCGGCGACGTACGCATTCGTCGCGCCCATCGGTATGACGAACCATGGATCGGCGCCGGTCTCGTTGGCCAGCTCGATCTGATATTCCCAAGCGACGCCTTCGTCGCGCGACTGCGTCACGTGCGCGACGCGCGGTCGCAACGGCCAGACCTGCGACGTCGCGAGCGTGCTCGCGTGAGACCACGTCGAGAACCGCAGCATATCCGCGCTCGCCATCGATGCGACGAACGCCGGATAGAACGGGCGGCGCGCGAACGAATTCTCGAAGCCGGGCAAGATCAGATGGATATCGTGCGGCGGATCGTTCACGTCGACGCTTACGAGGGCAAGGGCTAGCGATGCAGTCGGACTTGCGACTCGGACGACGATTCGGCCATTTCGAGCTGCGCGCACCTGCGCACCCTCGAACGCAAACCGGCCGCGCCCGCTATAGAGCAGCACGTAGTCGCCGGCGATGTGCCTTTGACCCGGAGCGTAGATGATACGCGAGGCTATCTGATGCGAACGCAGGCCGAGCACATCGCCTTCCGGCGACAAAGCGAGCGGCATCGCGCTCGACCAAGGCGTCGACTGCTGCAGCAAGTCGACGAACACGATCGGCGTCGAAACACCAGGTGCCACATCGGGGACCTCGATCGCGGAGCGCGCACCCGAAGGTTGTGGCGCGAATCCGAGGAGCGCCAGCAGCGAAAGGGCCGCAGCGAAAACGCGAATGGGGCGCGACATGCTAGCCTCCAAACGTCATATGATTATGGCGATAGTGAACGCGGATGCGCGTGCTTGCTCGTCGACACGCATTAAATCCTACGCGCCGCTAAGTTCTAGACCGGGCGGAGCCGAGCTCGATCGCCGTCAAGGTCGACCGACCCACCCGGCGCGCCTACTACATCTTCTCCCAGGGCGCGAGCTTGACGATGTCGCGCGGGAAGATGAGATCGAGCGTCCAGTCGATGGCGACGCGCACGCGGCGGTCGAGCGTCGGCAGGCGCAGCAAGTAATACGTCCGCCAAAGCCACCACGCCGGAAACCCGGAGACTTGCAGGCCGCCGAGCATGGCGACGGCGTCGCGCTCGCCGAGATTCGCCATCTGTCCCTTCATCTTGTAATCGAAAGGCCGCAGCGGTTTGCCGTCGATCGAGGCGACGATGTTATCTGCGACGTGCGGCCCCATGCGGACCGCATGCTGCGCGGTTGGAGGGTACGGTCGACCGCCTTCCGGCGGGATGATCGACGCGCAATCGCCGATCGCCCAGACTCCCGGCCGGCCCGCGACCGCGAACTCCGCCGACGCCGGCGCTCGCCCCCGAGCATCGGCGATCGGGAGCGACGCGACGAGCGGGTTCGGCGCTACACCGCCTGCCCACACGATCGTCGCGCCGTCGACGCGGCTGCCGTCCTTGAGCGTCACGCCGCGATCGTCGGCCGAGGCGACGAAGACGCCGAGCCGAACTTCTACCCCCCGCTTCTCGAGCGTGCGCCGAGTGAGCTCGCCGAGCCGCTCTCGCAGCTCCGGCAAAGCGCGGGCACCGCCGTCCACGAGCTTCACCTTGATGTCCGACGGCGTGAAGCGATGGTATGCGCGCGCTGCACGCCGTACGAAGATGTCGAGCTCGGCGCAGGTCTCGACGCCGGCGAAACCCGCGCCGATGACGACGAACGAGAGAAGCGATTCCCGGACGGCTGGATCATCCTCGAGTTCGGCGCGCTCGAGCATGTCGAGCGCGTGGTTGCGCAGTCGTACCGCATCGGACAGCGTCTTGATCGGAAGCGAATGCTCCTCGACGCCCGGAATGCCGAAAAAGTTCGTCACCCCGCCGAGCGCGAGCAACAGATGATCGTACTCGAGCGCGTGCTTCGCACCGCCTTGGTGCGCGATCGTCACATGCTTGGTATCGAGATCGACGCGTTCGACTTCCGCTTCGTAGAATCGCACACGCTTGCAGACAGCGCGCACCGGCGTGACGATGTGCCGTGTGTCGATCCCGCTCGCAGCGACTTGCGGCAGCATCGGCGTGAGGAGGAAGAAGTTCTCGCGGCTGATGAGCGTCACGTCGACGTCCTCGCGCCGGCGCAGCAAGCGTTGAAGACGCAACGCCGCGTACAATCCGCCGAAACCGCCGCCGAGGATGACGATCTTGGTCTTAAAAGATGCGACCGGCCGTGAATCGACCATACTTACGCATATTTAACCCCGGCATCGAAGGGACCCGTTTCCGCGCGACCGTATCCGCTTAGCGCCATGATGCACACGATGATGCGAACGTCGCTTGCCGCGTTCTTCGCGGCGTCACTTACCCTCGTCGCGGCGGGTACCCGCGCCGGCCTCTTGCCGAACGGCTGGTCTGTACAGCCTACCGGCGCGCTTACAGCGCTCGGAACGCTGCCGCTCCACATGACGCTCGACAAGAACGGCAAATGGATCGCGGTGACGGTCGACGGCTACGCATCGCCCGTCATAACGATCGTCGACGCGCAAAGCGGACGCGTCGCGGATTCGAAACCGCTCGACGGCGCCTTCTACGGTATCGCGTTCTCCCCGGACGATTCGACGCTTTACGCCTCGACTGCGCAAGGCAACGGCGTCAGGCGCTTCGGGTTCGATTCGTCGAGCGGCAAGCTGGCCGACAACGGCATGTGGAAGCTTGCCAAGAACGACATCTGGACGTCGGGACTCGCAGTATCGGCTGATGGATCGACCGTCTACGTCGCCGCCGGGATGGCGCGCAAGCTGTACGCGTTGAACTCGAGCGACGGTGGCGTCCGCTGGACCGCGCCGACGGGCCCCGAACCGCTCGCAGTCGTGCTCTCCGCCGACGGATCGCATGCGTACGTCGGCGACTGGGCCGGCTCGTCGATCACCGTGATCGACACGCACGCGGGCAAGCGGTCCGCGACGATCGACGTCGCCGATCATCCGAACGCGCTGCTGCTCGCGCCCGATGGGCGCAAGCTCTACGCGTCGTGCGCGAACGGTGATGAGATTGATGTTATCGACCTTACGAGCGGCCGCGTGAGTTCGCGCTTCGACCCTAGCTTGTGGCCGCATTCGCTCGAAGGCACGACGCCGAGCGGGCTGGCGTTTTCGCGCGACGGCGAGACGCTGTTCGTCGCCGACTCGGGCGATGATGTCGTCACTGCGCTTTCGACGCGTACGGGCAAGCTGAGCGGCGCGGTGCCCGTGGGCTGGTACCCGACTGACGTTGCGTTATCCGCGGACGGCTCGACGCTCTTCGTGCTCGATGGCTATGGCATCTCAGGCCATCCTAACAGCGCGTACGGTCACACGGCGCTTCGCAAATCGAACGACGCGCTCTACATCGGATCGCTGTTGACCGGCGATCTCGAACGCGTTCCGCTATCGGGCGGGATGACGCTTCGCCAAGGTCTCGAAACCGCCCGCGCTGCGTCGCCTTATCGCGGCGACCAACCAAAGGCTTCTTCGCGGAGCGCGACCGTGCGGCACGTCATCTACATCATCAAGGAGAACCGGACGTACGACGAGATCCTCGGCGACGACCGGCGCGGCGACGGCGATGCGTCGCTCGCGATCTTCGGGCGCAGGATCACGCCGAACATCCACCGTCTTGCCGACGACTTCATCCTCTTCGACCGCTTCGAGGAGAACGGCTTCGTCAGCGTCGATGGCCACAATTGGGCCGATGCCGCCTACGCGGATGATTACGTCGAGAAGCTCTGGCCGACGGCATACGCAGGGCGCGGGCGCGAGAACGATTCGTTCTTCGGCGATGATCCGCCGGCCGTACCCGACGCCGGCTACCTCTGGGACGATGCGCTCGCACACGGCCGCACCGTCCGCGACTACGGCGAGTTCGTTTTCGGCGCGGGAAAGAGCTTCCAATATCAGGCAAAAGCGCTGCGGGGCAACACCGACGTGCGCTACCGCGGCTGGGACCTCCAATACAGCGACCAGTCGCGCGTCGACGAGTGGACGCGCGAGTTCGACGGCTACGATCGCCGCGGCGGACTGCCCGACCTCGAGTTCGTCTATCTACCGGACGATCACACCGCTGCGACGCGGCCCGGATACAGGACGCCGTACGCGATGGAGGCGAGCAACGATTATGCGGTCGGACGGCTCGTCGACCGCTTGAGCCGAAGCCGCTACTGGAAAGACACCGTCGTCTTCGTCGTCGAGGACGACTCACAGGCCGGCCCCGATCACGTGAGCGCGCAGCGCGCCGAAGCGCTCATGGTCGGCGGCCCGGTGCGGCGCGGCGTCGTCTCGCACGGGCACTTCACGCAGTGCTCGGTGTTGCGTACGATCGAGCTCGTGCTCGGTCTTCCGCCGATGAGTCAATTCGACGCGGGCGCGACGCCGATGACGTCGCTGCTAGCGAGCACGCCGAACACGGCGCCTTGGAAGGCATCGGAGCCGAACATCTCGCTCGGGGCGCGCAACAGCTCGCAGGCGACGCACGCGCAGACTTCGATGCTGTTCGACCTCTCGAAGCCCGACGCGTCGGATGAGGCTACGTTCAATAGCGTCCTACTCGACTATGCGAAGGCTACTCTCGGTCGTAGTAGTCGAGGCGCGGCGACGCACGTACGATGAGGCGCTTGCGGCCGCGCACGAGCAGCTTGTCGGAATCGGGGTAGTACGCGACCTCGTTCGACTCCGCGTTGCCGAGCAGAAAGACCGTGCACGACCGGTCGCTCTTGTTCAGCAGCTGATGCATGCCGATGTCGCCGACGGGGAAGCAGATCACGTCACCCTTGCGGCACGAGAATTCGCCGCGCGGCGTTCTGATCGTCGGTTCCCCTTCCCATACCAGGAACATCTCTTCTTCGAGCTGGTGCGAGTGCATCGGACATAGGCGCGCTCCTGGCGGCAGCGTGCAAAAATCGTAACCGAGCTTTCGCGCTCCGATCGGCCAGCCGGCCTCGTATGCGGTCGCCGCATACTTGCCGTCGAGGTCGCTGAAGACTTCCGGCTCGATCTCATCGAGGTTGATTCGATTGACGTAGACGTCGGAACGCGACTGCAAGAACTCGCCGATCACGTCGTCGGCGTGGTGCATGAGCGACTGACCATCGCCGACGAGCAAGATATCGAGCCGAAGCGCCCACAATTGCCGCAGGCTCAAGACCGCGCGCGATGCGTCGATGAGTTTGTCGTCCGGAAGCATGCGCACCGTTCCGGCCGGATCGCCCCAAAGCGCGTCGCCGACGAGCGCTGCGCGATGCTTGTGCAACGCGAGCGCGATCTCGCCCGGCGATTTCAGGCCTTCGAACACCATGACCGTCGCGCCGTCGAACGGCTCGTCGCCGGCCTTGAGCACGACGTCGACCGGACCGGACAGCAGCGGTGCATCGCCGTTACTTGCAGCGATTTTCGCATCGAAGCGCGCGGCGAGGTCGCGCGCCTTGCGTTCGTGATCGCGATTCGTGACGATGATGAGCGACACGCCGCCGAGCGAATCCATTTGCGCGAGATCCGCATCGGATGCGACGAGCGGATCGACGACGACGTTGCCGCCGTCGCGCTTGAAGAAGTGCGAGTTGAAGAACACGTTGCGGTCGGGCTGCCACACCGACCACGTGTAGACATCCGGGATCGCAAGGGGCTGCATATGTTAGTCCTTCTTGACGGCGTCGTCGATGGCGGCGAGGAGGTGGTCGGGTTCGAACGGCTTCGTGACGCATCCCGCACCGATGCGCTCGATCTCGTCGAAGAGATCCGACTGCGTGCTGCGCGCGGTGATGAAAAGGAAGGGCACGTCGGCGAACTCCGGATCCGCGCGAAGTTCGCGGCACAGCGACATCCCGTCGCGTCCGGGCATGAGCACGTCGGACACGACGATATCCGGCCGCTGCCGGCGCGCCAGGACGAGCGCGTCGTCGCCGTCGGGCGCTTCGTCGACATCGTGGCCGGCGAACTCGAGGTACTGCCGAAGTGCGCTGCGCAGCATCGGCTCGTCGTCGACGAGCAGGACTCGCGCCATCAGGCGCTCGCCGCCGCTGTCGTGTCCGCTGCGCTCGTTCCGGACGCGCCCGGCATCTCGACGGAAACCGTCGTGCCGCGACCGACCTCGCTCGAGATCGAGATGGCGCCCCGCATGCGCTCGACAAGGCGCGCGACGATCGCCAGACCGAGGCCGGTGCCGCGGATCTCCGTGCCCGGGCGCTCGACGCGATAGAAGCGCTCGAACACGTGCGGAAGGTCGACCTCGGGAATGCCGATCCCGGTGTCGGCGACGACGAGGCGCACGCGATCGCCGAGCCGCTCGACGGCGACCGTAACGCGGCCGTCAGCCGGCGTGAACTTGCGCGCGTTGCCGACAAGATTGACGATGATGCGGCGCAGCGCATTTTCGTCGGCGCGGACGTAAGCGGGCACGCTCGGCAGCCGGACCTCGACCGCCGGCCCGCGCGCGTCGAGCGCGAACGTCGCGTCGACTTCGGCGCTCACGAGGGCGCGTAGGTCGGCGTCGGTCTCGGCGAGCGGCGTCTCGCTCGCGTCGACCTTGGCGACTTCGAGCAGATCGTCGACGAGATTCGCGAGCCGCCGCGTCTCGAAGTCGAGCATGCCGAGCAGCTTTGCGTCGTCGTCGCTGAGCGGATAACGCGGCAGCACCTTTCGACCGAGCAGGGCAGAGAGCGTTCGCAGCGTCGTCGCGGGCGTTCGCAGCTCGTGGCTCGCGGTGCCGACGAAATCGGTGCTGACGCGCATCTGACGCTCGGCTTCTTCTTTCGCGAGCACGAGCTCGTCGACGAGCCGCCTGCGATCGCTGACGTCGCGCGAGACCGCGATCATCTTGTCGCGCATGCCTTCTTCGCCGTGATGCGTCACGGTGATGCCCGCCCAATATTTCGTTCCGTCGACGCGAGTACGTTCCGTTTCGAGATAAGCGAAGCCGCGCGTGACGACGGTGTCGGAGAGTTCGGCGAGTTGCACCTTCGAGATCGCGAGCGGCGGGTACTCGTACACGAGTTTGTCCATGAGATCATCGATCGTGCAGCCGAGCTCGCGGCATAGCGCGTCGTTCGCGTAACGGACGACGCCGTCGGCATCGACGAGCATGACGCCTTCGTGCACCGACTCGACGACTGCGGCGAGCGTCTGCGATTCCGCGACGCTCGCCTGCAGCTGGCGCGTTCGCGCGGCGACTCGCGCTTCGAGACCTTCGTTGAGGACGCGCACGCGGCGGTTGATCTGACCGACGACTTCGATCGGAACGCTCACAGCCAGCCATGCCACGAGCCACAGCAGCACGAAGATCCAAGGTTTCGCCGGTTGATCGGCCGGAGGCGGCGCGATCGTCAAGCTCCAAGCGCGATCGGCGAACGGGATCGAGAACGTCTGGACGTACGGCGCGCTCCCGCTGACCGTGCCGGCGATTCCACCCGGCGATCCCGTTTGCAGCCTGCCGCTGCCGTCGTCGAGCACGTAGGGCACGGGAAGCACGGCAGCGAGATCGTCGGCGAGCAGGCGCTGTACGTCGATGCGCGCGACGATGGTGCCGGTGACGTCGAGGTGACGGACGAGCGGCTGCGCGACGTACACGAAAAGCCGGCCTTGTCCGCCAGGCGGCGTCGACGGATCGCGGACGCGCAAGGCGTGCGACGACGTCGTCGTGCGCGTCACCGTCGACTCGCTCAAGACCAGATCGACGGCGCTGATGACCGCGCCCGGAATCTTGTTCGCGCCGGCTCGCGGCGGCACGCCGAACGCTTCACGACCGCCGGCTTCCACGTGCGCGACGTGCTGATCGTTCTCGTCGAAGTAGTCGACGATGTCGATCATCGGGTTCGACTGCATCATCGAGCGCGCGGCCTGCGCGAACGGCCCCTGCGCGAAGCCGCCCGTCTCGAAGTCGTTCTTCAGAGCTAGAATAGAACCTAGCGTCTGGTCGATGCGGACCGCTTCACGCTGCGCGACGCGCCCGCCGAGCGACCGCGCATCGTTCGCCGTGCGGACCGCGATCGCGTCCGTCGACGTCCGATAGAGGATCGCCGCCATGAAAGCCAAGACGACGCCCACGAGGATCTGAGAAATACGGACGCTCGCGTTGCCCATGAGGGCAGCGCCGTCACCGTCGGCTTCGGAACGCGCACGAGGACGCTCGCGTGACCTCGACATCGTGCAGTAATTTCGCTCCGGCGAACGTCTATGCTTGCCTTTCCGGGTGCTTACGTGCAGCAGAGAAATGCACTAATGGGCCGCGCCTTTAGAGGGAGCCGTGCACCTGGGCCGTCGAAAGGGGACAAGTATGGCCATTCGCGCGCAATCGAAGCCCCACCAGCCGGTGATGCTTCGCTTCGAGGACGGTGTTGCTCCCAATCGCGGCGGGCCGCCGCTCGGATCGTGGCAGGAATGGCTTCCGACACAAACATCGATCGAAGGGACGTTTCCCAAGCCGATCATCGCGCAAGGACTCGCCGCGTATCAGCGCGGCAAGGTCCGCAGCCTCAATCTTCGACGCGCTGACATCGTCGCGACGGTCGCCGACACCGAGACGCACACGACGACGCTGACGCGCGATACGTCGCGTCCTCCGCTCGGCATGCGTTGCAACTGCACGTGCCGCTACGGCTACGACTGCAAGCACGCGGTCGCCGCGCTCTACATGCTTCTCGAGCTGCGCGAACAGCAAGACGACGGCGACGGCAGTCCGACGCCCGCCCCGAACGGGCAGCCGCCGGCGACGAACGGTCACGCGAACGCACCTGCATCGCCCGCGACACAGAACGGCAACGGAGCAGCGACTGCCGCCGCCGCGCCGGCGCCTGCTCCGACCGCGGCGAGGTCGCCTGCCGGCTCGCCCGCGTTCGTCGAGTTCCTCGATCTGCTCACGCCGCATCACGAAGCGGTCGTGCCGCGCCGCCGCTTGTGGATCGTCGTCGGCTACGACGAACGGCTCGGCGTCTTCCACGCGCGCCTGTGTCTCGATGCGCCGAAGCTCCACGGCGTCGCGCGGACGCACACCGATCTTCAGCAGCTCTATCGCACGACGCGTCAGGCGAACCTCACCGGCGAGGAATGGGATCGGCACGACGCCGCGCTCCTCTCCGATGCATCGCTTGGCACCGTTTTCGGCACGCCCGCCGACTACGCGCTCGCGCGCGCGACGAGCGAGCAGACGCAGCGGTTGACGCACAACTTCGCGCAGCTGCTATTGCGGCTCATATCGCATCCGCGTCTGCGGCTCGACGATCATCTCGGCGCGCACCCGGAGACGATGCCGCCCGTGCGCATCGCGCTCGCACCGCTTCGCTTGCGCCTCGGCGGTACGCGCGACGGCGAGATGCATCTCGATCTCGGCGGCAGGCTCGTGCGCCCCGACGGCTCGGAGATCTCGTGCGAGAGCGTCCGCACGGTCGACGGCACGCCCGCGTGGCTTTTCGACGGCGGCACGTTCTATCTCCACGACGGCAGCTTTAGCGTTCGAGTCATCGACAAGTTGAAGACGTCGACGACGATCCGGCTGGCGCCGCCCGAAGTGCCGCAGTTCCTCGAGCGCGCGCACGGCTTGCTCGACCGCGATACGGCTGCGGGCATGATGCTCGTGCCCGAAGACATGAAGCAGCAGGTCTTGCTGCGGTTGCGGTGGCAGGGTGACGGCATCACGGCGGATGCAGCCATCGAAGACGCGACGAGCGGCGCGAATTGGCCCGTGACGACGCTTGAGTTCAATCCGCTGCAGCGCGTCGACGACGGTCACCAAGGCTCGACGCCGCGTTACGCGTACTGCGATCCAGCGATCGCCGGCCGCGTGCGCGGTCAGGTCGAAGCCGCCGGTTTCCGGCCGTGGAAAGATATCGCCGACGCGTATGCGGCGCAACATCAGGACGAGCCGCCGCCGCATTTCGACGAGACGAAGTGGCGCCTCGAGCCGACGGATGCCGCGTATCAGTTCGGCACCGACGTGCTCCCGCAGTGGCGTTCGACGCTGCAACTCGACATGGACGACACGGTCAAGTCGCTCGTCGAGGGCCCGAAGGCGTTGCAAGTCTCGGTCGCCGTCGATGCCGCCGAAGAGCGTGAGCGCGCCGACAAAGGGAAAAAGGGCAAAGCGGCCATCTCCTCCGGCCCGATCGATTGGCTCGAGATCTCGGTCGAGCTGCTCCTCGACGGCAAACCGCTCTCTCCTGAAGATGTGAAAGCGCTCTGGCATTCCAGCGGGCGCTTTCATCGTCTTTCGGACGGCCGCTTCATCGATCTGTCGTCGTTCGCGCTGCTGCGCGAGGCCACGGGCGGTTTCGGCGGCAGCCTCGAGAAGGGCGGGCGGGCGCGCCTCACCGCCGCGCAGATGCTCTCCGTTTACGACGATCTAAAGAAGGCGTGCGGCGAGTCGCAGCTGCCTGAACCGCTTCGCGAATTGCGCGAGTCCGTGCGCGACTTCAAGGGCATCGACGAGATCGATCCGCCCGGCAAGCTCGACAAGGTCTTGCGACCGTATCAAAAACGCGGCCTCGACTTTCTCGCATATCTCGGCCGCTACCACTTCGGCGGCATCCTCGCCGACGACATGGGTCTTGGCAAGACGCTCCAGGTCCTCTCGTATCTCGAACATCGCCGCGTCGGTATCGGCAGCGCCCCGAATCTCATCGTCTGCCCGACGTCGGTGACGCACACGTGGATCAATGAAGCGGCGCGGTTCGTGCCGCAGCTCAAGGTGACGCTGCTGTCGGCAGGATCGGGTCGCGACGCGATCTACAAGACGGCGCACGATTACGATCTGCTCGTGACCTCGTACGCGCTCGCTCGTCGCGACGCCGAGAGTCTCAACAAGATCGGTTTCCGCGCGGTCGTGCTCGACGAAGCGCAGCAGATCAAGAATCCGCAAGCTAAGATCTCGCAAGTCATCAAGTCGCTCGACGCCGAGCAGCGCCTCGCGCTCACCGGCACGCCGATCGAGAACTCGGTGCTCGATCTCTGGTCGATCGTCGATTTCGTCATGCCGGGGTTGCTCGGCAACGAAAGCCATTTCCGCACGACGTTCGAGACCCCGATCATGCGAGACGGCGACGCCGAGAGGCAGCAGCGGCTCGCCAAACGCATCCAGCCGTTCATGATCCGGCGCCTGAAGACGCAGGTCGCGGCCGACCTACCCTCGCGCACCGAGCAGACGATCGAGTGCGAGATGACCGCGGCCCAGAAAAAAGCGTATCGCGAGATCGTCTTGCGCGCGCGGCGCGAGATCATGCGCGAGGTCGACGAGCACGGCATCGGCCGCGCGCAGCTCTCGATACTCGCGGCGCTCACGAAGCTGCGGCAGATCTGCTGCCACCCGGGCCTCGTCGGCGATCATTGGCGCGAAGACGAAGAAGCGTCGGGCAAGTTCCTCGCCTTCTTGGAGCTCGTCGACTCGATCGTCGAGTCGGGCCATCGCGTTCTCGTCTTCTCTTCGTTCACTGAGATGCTCGGGATCGTCCGAGAGGCGTTCGATGCCCGCAAGCTGGGCTATTCATATCTTGACGGCACGACGAAGAACCGCAGCAAGGTGCTCGACGATTTCAAACGCGAGGACGGACCGCCCGTCTTCTTGATGAGCCTCAAGGCGGGCGGCGTCGGTCTCACCGTCACCGAAGCCGATTACGTCGTGCTCTACGATCCGTGGTGGAATCCGGCCATCGAACGCCAAGCCATCGACCGGACGCATCGCATCGGGCAGACGAAGCCGGTGACCGCATACCGGCTCGTCACCCTCGGCTCGGTCGAAGAGAAGATCCAGGCGCTTCAGGGCCGCAAGCAAGCGCTCGCGGATTCGGTCATCGCGACCGACGCGGCATTTGCGAAGAGCTTGACGCGCGAAGACATCGACGATCTGTTCGCCCCGATCGCGGAATAGATAGAAACGCGTCATGGACGAGGTCCGGTTCCGCGCGCTGCTCAACCGCGCGATGGACGGGATCGCCCAGTGGGAACGCGGCTTCGGTGCGTTCGAGCCGGATCCGGCTTTGGACATTGCGCCCGACGCGGCGGCCGCGGTCATCGACGAGCTCGTCGAACGTCTGCACGACAACTATCCCTTCTTCCACCCGACGTACGCCGGGCAGATGCTCAAACCGCCGCACGCGATCGCGCTCGCAGCCTATGCCGCGGCTGCACGCATCAATCCGAACAACCACGCGCTCGACGGCGGCCCGGCCACCGCGAAGCTTGAGCGCGAAGCGGTCGGTTGGATCGCGGCGATGTTCGGCATGCGGTCGCCGCACCTCGGCCATCTGACGAGTTCGGGCACGATCGCGAATCTCGAGGCGTTGTGGGTGGCCGGGCAACTGCAGCCGGGCAAGGCGATCGCCTATTCGGGGGAAGCGCATTACACGCACGGCCGCATGGCTGGTGTGCTCGGGCTGAAGTCGTTCGCGATTCCCGTGGATCGTGGCGGCAGGATGGACCTCGATGCGCTGCGCCGCATCCGACCCGAGACTATAGGCACGGTCGTCGTCACTGCCGGTACGACGTCGTGCGGAGCAGTCGATCCGGTCGACGCGGTCGTCGCACTTGCACGCGAGCGCGGCTGGCGCGTCCACGTCGATGCCGCGTACGGCGGCTTCTATGCGACGCTCAAGGACGCGCCGTCGGCGCGGCTTCATGCCGCGGCGTGGCACGCGATATCCTCAGCCGACTCCATCGTCGTCGATCCGCACAAGCATGGGCTACAGCCGTATGGATGCGGATGCGTCTTATTCGCCGATCCGCGCGTCGGCGCGCTATACAAGCACGATTCGCCTGCGACGTATTTCACCTCGGCCGAACTGCATCTCGGCGAGATCAGTCTCGAGTGTTCGCGTGCCGGCGCTGCGGCGGCTGCGCTGTGGGCGACGCTCCGTTGTTTTCCTTTGACTCCCGACGGCCTTGGACGTCCCCTGCTTCGCTCGCGCCTTGCTGCGCTCGCGGCCTACGAGCGCGCACTGGCGGGGGGCAGGCTCGCGCCGGTCGTCACACCGCAGCTCGACATATTCACTGTCGCTCCGATGTTGCCCGGCGACCGCACTCCAGCTTCAACGATCACGGCGCGGACGGAACGTCTTTTCACCGATTGCGCGCAGGATAGCGCCGCACCGTTCCACTTCGCGAAGCTGCGCATCGACAAGGTGTTCGGCTGTTTGGCGTTGCCCGACGTCGACTGGGATCGCGACAGCTGCGTCGTCATACGGAGCGTCCTCATGAAGCCCGAGCACCTCGGCCGAGTCGAGGAGATCGTGGGGCGTCTGGAGGGCTGGCGGGACTAAGCCTGTGATGGGGGTCGCAGAGCGTAACGGCACGTCACGCAGCCCGCGAGCTATTGTCGTATGTACGTAACGCTCTATTCAACGAGGAATCGCCGCCATGGATGCCTGCGCCTTCTGCCACTCGGACGCGAAACAATCGAATCTCTACGTCAGCTTCGTGTCGGCGGGTCCGCCCCAGTTCCACATCTGCTCCGCGTGCTATCTCGTCGCGATCCGTCACGGGTACGCGGTCGTCTACCGCAACCCGCACGTCGCCTCGATGCCGCAAACGGCGGTCGCCTAACGCACCTATAATTGTAGCGGTCGAGCTTCAGCTCGACCGAACCGGCCGAGCGACGCTCGGCAAGACCAATGTAGTAGGCCGAGCGAAGCTCGGCAAGATCAAAGCAGTTCGACGGCCGCTCCCCCTCGGCCGTCTTGCTTTTTCCAGCTCGGGTCCAAAATGAAGCGGTCGAGATCCATCTCGACCGCGGCCTCGCTTCATGATCGGATGGAGCGGTCGACGATAATCGTCGACCGCTCCATTAGCGGCGGTCGATGGAGGTCCAGGGCAGATTGACGAGCCCGGTATACTTGACTTGCGGACGGATGAGGCGATTGTCGGCCATCTGCTCCATGATGTGAGCCGTCCAGCCGGCCATGCGGCTACACGCGAACATGCACGTGAACGTGTCGGGCTCGAGGCCGAGACCAAACAGGGTCGGCGCGGAATAGAACTCGACGTTCGCATAGAGTTGGCGGCCCGGCTTCTTCTCGTGCAGGACGCGCACTGCGATCGCCTCGAGCTCGCGCGCGATCGCATACCATTGCGGCTGGCCCGAGCTCTTGCCGAGCTCGCGTGCCATCGCCTCAAGCGGCCCCGCGCGCGGATCGCGCACCTTGTACTCGCGATGGCCGATGCCCATGACGCGGTCGCCCTTTTCGAGCAGCGTCCTCACGTACGACTCCGCTTTCTCGGGCGCTCCGATCTCCTGGATCATCTTCATGACCTTGCCCGGCGCGCCGCCGTGCAAATCGCCTTGCAAGGTCGCGACAGCGGTCGTCGCGGCGGCGTACATATCGGACCACGTGCTCGCGGTGACTCGCGCGGCGAACGTCGACGCGTTGAAGCCGTGATCCGCGAGAAGTACGAAGTACGTGTCGAGCGCGCGCGCGGCCGTCGGCGATGGAACGTCGCCGTTCCTCATATATAGGAAGTTCGCGGCGTGGCTCAGGTCGGTCCGTGGCTCGATCGGATCGAGTCCGCGCCGAATTCGATCCCAGGCAGCGACGGCGGTCGCGGCCACCGACGTCAGACGGACCGCAGTGTTGGCGTCGGAAGGATGCGTGCCGTCCGGCCGAGGCGGCTCGTGCGTGCCGACGGCGGAAACCGCGGTGCGCAGCACGTCCATCGGCCACGACTTCGGACCGAACGAGCGCAGCATATCGCTCACCGGCTTCGGTAGCGCACGTGCCGCCGCCATCGCATTGCTCAAGCTCGTCAGCTCGGCGCGATTCGGAAGACGGCCGTTCCAAAGGAGGTAGACGACCTCTTCGAACGACGCGTTCGCAGCAAGATCCGCGATGTCGTAACCGCGATACGTGAGACGCCCTTCGTCGCCGGCGACGAGGCTGATCGCCGTCGATCCGACGACGACGCCTTCGAGACCGGGATTGACCGTCACGCCGGCGTTCTTGACGGAGGTGCCCCTTTCACGCGTCCTGCAAGCGGCTGTGAACGTTCACGCGCCGCGCTGGACGCACCTCCACCGTCGTCCAGCGACGCCGAATCACGTCCGCGCGAAACGCGCGAGCCGGAAGCGCGATATGTCCGCGCGCGGCGCGCGATCGAGCACGATGTCCGCAGCGACTGCGCCGAGCAGCGTGCCGAATTTGAACGCATGACCCGAGCAGCCGCCGACGAAAGCACATCCTCCGATGCCGCCGACCGTGTCGACGATGAAATCCTCATCCGGCGTCACGGAATATAAGCATGTCTTCGCATATGTCACGACGCCGTCTGCAAGCGCAGGAAAGCGGCGGCGAGCGTACTCGCGCGTCCGCTCGATCTCGCGCTCGTCGATCGTCCGATCGACGCGATCCGGATCGACGATCGGCCCGAAATCGTGGCTTGCGATTTTGACACCGTCGATATCGCCGTGATGCGGAAAACCATACCAGTTCTCGGCCGCATCGATCCAGATTGGCATCGTTCCACGCTCGAACATCTCGAGATCTCGCGCCGGCGCGATGTACGCATACTGTTGGCGCGTGATGCGGATCGGCAAGCGCAAATCGGCAAGCATCGCCGGCGCCCATGGTCCCGCGCACACGATCGCGCGATCGAAGACCTCGCGCTCCCCGTCGCATTCGAGAACGACTCCGCCCGCGGCTGCGCGCGCGATCGTGTCGATCTTGCGTCCGGTGATGACTCGCGCACCGGCGATGCGCGCCGCATCGATTGCCGCTCGCACGCACCGCGAAGCGCGCAGGCTGCCGGCCGATTCGTCGAAGATGCCCGCCTCGTCGTCGCGAAATCGAAATGCCGGAAATCGAGAGCGTAGCGCCTGCGCGTCGAGCCAGTCGACGCGCTCGCCTATCGCGCGCAAGCCGCGCTGTGCGGAAGAAAGCCGCTCGTGATCGCGCGGCCCGAAGTAGAGTCCGCCGAGCGTGTCTATGAGCTGAACGCCGGCTGCGATTTCGAGCCGGCGCCACAGATCGTATGCGAGCGGCATGAGCGCCGTGTAGTACGCATCGTCGTAAAAGCGGCGGATGATGCGCGAGTCGCCGTACGAGCTGCCGCGATCGTGGTCGATGTCGAATTGCTCGAAAACGGTGACTTCGTGCCGCTCCGATGCGAGGTCGAACGCCGCGCATGCGCCGACGATGCCTGCGCCGACGACCGCGACCTTCATCGCGTCACGGGACAGGCAAAGGCGCAGGCTCCCCGCCGTGCGAAAAGCATGAGCGTGCAGT
>Ga0070714_100001522_pt1 | contig 16919 bp, 13 predicted proteins | sample LARL83metaG_FD_65450 | JGI IMG/M metagenome (GOLD analysis project Ga0070714, IMG submission 65450) | Corn, switchgrass and miscanthus rhizosphere microbial communities from Kellogg Biological Station, Michigan, USA - LAR L8-3 metaG | ecosystem: Host-associated > Plants > Roots > Rhizosphere ... | reverse complement strand
GTGAACTTGCAGGCGTTGCTGATCAGATTGAGAAGGCTTTGGCTGAGCCGCGTCGCATCCGCGCGAAGCTCGCCGATGTCGGGCGGGCACTCGATGCGGATCTCATTGCGATTCTTGCGTGCCAGCGGCGCCGCGGTTCGCATCACATCCTTCAACAAGCCGGCGACATCGAAGGTTTCGAGACAAAGCTCCATTTTTCCGGCTTCCACCTTGGAAATGTCCAGGATGTCGTTGATGAGGAACAGAAGAATCTTGCCGGCCCTTTCGATATTTGTGAGATCGGGGACAAATTCGTCCAGGCTGCGGTCGCGGAAGTCCTCCTGAAGCATTTCGCTGTAGCCGATGATCGCGTTTAGGGGAGTTCGCAGCTCATGACTCATGTTGGCGAGAAACATACTCTTGGCGTGGTTGGCTTGTTCGGCTTCTTCTTTGGCTTGAATGAGCTCCCGTTCGAAGCGTTTGTACTCAGTCATGTCCTGCGCCAGCCAAACCTGTCCTTCGACTCTGCCCGTGTCGCCCAGCATAAGTGAGGCCGAGAGCGAGACCGGGATGAGAGCGTCAGTCCGAGTCCGGTAACCGGCTCCCAGACCTCGGCAACTGGCAGACGGTACGGCGCCGTCAAGAATGAGATGGGCGGGTTTTCCGAGGAGCTCCGGCTCGCTATAGCCCAAGAGCGACAGAGCGGCTTGGTTGGCGGTTCGGACTACGCCGGTGTTATCGACCACCAGCAGCGACTCTCCCATGGAGCGGATGATATTGTCGACATAGTCGCGCGACACCGTAGTGGAGGCAAGGGCATCCAGCATCCGGTTGAAAGCCACCGCCAACTGACCGACTTCATCCAGGCGGGCCACGGGAGCTTGGCGGGTAAGATTTCCGGCGCCGACCTCGGCGGTGAAAGCGGTGAGGCTCTTCAACGGTTGGAGTAAGCGGCGCAACCGGAAATACTGAACTGCCAGGAGCGCCGCCACCGACATGCCGGCGGCTCCCAGGCCCAGGCTAACGGTTCGGGCGAACAGCGCATCCTGCTTTTTTTTCGAAAGGCCGATCCGCACGGTTCCGAGCTTCACCGGGCGACTCTTGCCGGTTTGCCAATCCACCAGACCCTGGCCGGTGGGCGGCATTACGTCCCGCTGGGTTTCGAAGGCGCGTTCCCTGGGCCGGCCTGGGCTCAACGCCTGCTCAGCCCACGCCAGGTGTTGACCGGCTGCATCGGTGAGGCTCACAAACAGCACATCCTCACCAGCCAGTGCGTTATTGGCGATGGCTTCCAGTCCCACACGGTCGCCGACCAGCATGGCAAACTCACTTTGGCCGGCGACAAAATCGGCTAGCGAACGCGCGCGCAAACGCAGTTGCGTTTCAAAAGCAGCTCCGGTGGCGAGCAGGAACGCTACCGTCAGAACTGTAATGGAAACGCCCGCCAGCGCCAGGCTGGAAGTGATGACGCGCGTCAACAGGCTTTCGGGACGTTCCGATCGCGATCGCCGGTTGGTCATCGAAGAATCACGACCTCTTTAGCGCCGCGCGTCTCATATTCGACACCCAGCAATCGTATTACGCGCTGGTTGACCGCCACCACCAGCTTGCGGGGGCCCTCCTCGGTTGCCACGGTTTGACCGGCGAGCTGTCTTTGGGCGATTTCTCCAGTCTGGGCGCCGACGTCCCGAAAATCGGGGTAGACGCCGATGGCCGCCCCGGCCCGTACGAAACTCTGAGAGAAGCCGACGATCAGGAGATGGCACTCCAGCGAAGCCAGGATTAGAGGCTTCACCGTGGTCCCGTTATAGAGAGTGCTATCGGGCAGGCAGAGGACAAAGTCCACCTGCCCCTTGAAAGACCGGACCGCTCGCAGTAATTCCTCCGGATTACGGCAATCGACCACCTGCACTGTAAAACCCTGTTGGCGCGCCCGCACCAGTGCAGCGTTATCGAACTGGCCGGCCAAGGCGGGATTTCGTATAACGGCTATACGGGTCTTGTTCGGAAATATAGTCTTCAACTCGGCCAGAATATCGGCAACCGGAATGTCGAGATGGATGGCGGATGCCAGGTGCGGCCCGTGCGCCTGTTCGGAGCGCATTATCATGGTGGCCACTAGCGGCACATCTGTTTTGTGGCCCGTTACGGCGGCCAGGGCGTCGCCGCCGATGCTGATAATCAGGCGGCTGGAACCTCGCTGGAGCGAAGTTGTGAGCTCCGCCGGCCCGTTTGGCGATTGCAGATCCACCGTCGTCAGGGCGCTGGCAGTTAACGTGGTGCGCAGTCCATCCAGCGCTTCTGTGTAGGGACCGGCCTCGGAGGTGAAGACCACCGTTACCTGGCGGGGTTGAGAAAAAAGGAGGACGGGAAGCCAGCCCAGCGAGACCGCCAAGGCCATGGTCAACGTATGTGTGAGCTTTCCCATCCCAACCTTACTCGCTCACTCCCGGGTATGCCAGATCAACTTGATGAAGAAGCTGCGGCCATCCTGGCGCATCTGGTCGATGGCCACGTACACGGGATCTTCGTAATGCCAGTTCAAAAGATTTCTAACGCCGAAGCGAAGGTCGAAATTCGGATGCAGTCCGCGGGTGCCGAAGGTGATGTCTTCGAGCAGTACCTGGCGCACCACCGCGTCATACACGGTTTCGCGCTGGCCCAGGTATTGAGTGCTGCTGCTTACGGTAAGTCTGTTTCTTAGGAATGCTCTGGCTAGCCGCAGCTTGCCGATGTGTTGCGGCGAGTTGGGTAGCCCGTCGTGGAGTGCAACATCGTTGGCCACGTCGAAGGCGAAGCTGGCTGCCGCTTCGAAGCCATGCGCCGATTTCCAACTCAGCTCGGTCTCAATACCGGTGGAGTGATCCTGAGCGCCATTTACGTACTGCTGGACGTTTCCAGGCAGCGTAATGGCACTGATCATGTTGCTGGTGCGGTAATGATAAAGATCGACGAGCAGGCTGATGTCATGGCCGACCTTTCGCTCGGCGGACAGCTCGAAAGTATGGGCCGTCTCTTGGCGCAAAGCAGGATTGGCCAATTGGGAATATCCGCCATCGTCGTAGTAGCGCTCGAAGGTGCTGGGATTGCGATAGGGGCGGCCGTAAATGAACTTGTAAACCATCTTGGGCGAATGTTGATACACCAGTGCCAAGCGCGGCGAGATGAAATGACCGAAGTTGACCGAGTCATCAAAGCGCAGCCCGAAATAGGCTTTCCAGCGGCGCGAGAGGTTCCATTCCTGCTGGGCAAACAGGGCGTAGGAGCGATCCGGCTGGCTGACGTGGCTAAGCACATCGTAATCCGGAGCGGCCTGAATGCCCTCTTGGAGATTTCGAAGCTGGAAATCGGCTTGGGTTCCGAGCGTCAGGTCGCCGATCTTGGCTATCGGAAAGCGATAGGTGAGTTGCGAGCCCACCCAGTCTCCGCGATTCAAAGTGCGAATGTCATCCAGCCCGCCATCCGAGCGGGCGTAGTCAAACCGGTCATCATAGCGGTAGTTGTCGTAGTAAATCTGCCAACGCAATTCACGGTTGGCGCCGATTTCATGCGTATAGGTGGCCGCGACAAAATTCCGGCTGTCGCGCGTCCGGTTTGCAGTATCGTCAAAGACACTGTTGCCCCAGGAGACGGGGGGCTGTTTCCGCCGGTTGTTGAAATACGCCGTGATGTTCCAATCGTTCCAGACCAGATTCGCGAACGTATGGTATCCGCGTTCTCCGTCCATGCCGCTGGAGCGCCCGAAATTGGTATCCGGGGAGTCGAACTGCGGGAAATAAAGGTTCTGGCCGAGATTGTCGAAAAAGGAGCCGGAGAGTAACAAGTTCGCACCCTTGCCCAGGTATTGGGAGGTCGACATCAAGACCTTGTTTTCTCCAAAACTGCCGGTCTCGGTGCTGACGCGGAAACGATTCATATCTACAGGGGACTTGGTGACGATGTTGACATTGGCCAGGATCCCGTTGCTGCCGTATAGAGCGGAGGAGGGACCACGGATAAATTCGATGCGCTCGATCAGATCCATGTCGAGGCCGAAATCCTGGCCGAAGAATCCGTTCGAATTATAGATGTTGTCCGTAAGCGGGTGCCCGTTCAGCATGACCAGGAAGCGGGTGTTGTAGTCGCCTGGAATCGAAAAACCAGCGACTCCAACATAGTGATAAATCCGGTCGTAAGTGACATAAACCCCGCGCACACTGGCGAGTGCCTCTCCTAAGGTTCGATAACCGTATTTACGGATGTCACTGGCGGTGATCACGGTGACGCTGGCGGGCGCCTCTTCGAGCGATTGGGCGTGCAAGGCGGCCGCCTCGACGACCGGCAGTTCCTCAAACAGCGATTTTTCTTGTGCGGAAGGCGCGGCTTGAAACGCAGAGACGGATGCCGCTGCGCTGAGCGCGACTAGAAGCCCCAAGGACCGGAAACGGTTGGCCATAGTTACCACCTGACTCGACAACGGTCGTATATTCAGCGCACAGACATAGCGCTGGACACGTTCTCAGTTGTCTCATCGACCGTGGAGGGGAGAGTCTAAGCTCAGTGGCCTTCAGCTTCAAGAAACCGTTCGACTTCGATGGCGGCCATGCAGCCGGCCCCGGACGCGGTAATGGCTTGGCGGTAGGTGCGGTCCTGCACATCGCCGGCATGAAAGACACCGGTAACGCTGGTGCGCGCGCCGCCCATGGAGAGGATGTAGCCATCCGGGTCGAGCTCGATTTGCCCGGCGAAGGGCGCGGTATTGGGAATGTGCCCGATGGCGACAAAGAAACCGTCGACGTCGCGGGTCCAGCTCTCGCCGGTAGAGATATTGCGAAGTTTCACAGCGGTGACGATATTCTGGCTGGCGTCATAGATATCCTCGATGACGGTATTGGTCAGGAAATTGATCTTGGGATTGCTGCGGGCGCGGTCCAGCATGATTTTGGAAGACCGGAAGGCCTCGCGGCGATGCACCAGCGTAACTTCCTGGCCGAAGCGCGTTAGGAAGTTGGCCTCTTCCATGGCGGAATCGCCGCCGCCCACCACCATGATCTTCTTGCCGCGATAGAAGAAGCCGTCGCAGGTGGCGCAGGAACTGACGCCGTGTCCGATCAGTTTTTGCTCATTGGGCAGATTGAGCCAGCGCGCCGAAGCGCCGGAGGCGATGATCAAAGTGCGGGCTTCGTGCCACTCGCTGTCGACCTTGAGGCGAAACGGCCGTTGCGACAGATCCGCTTCGACAACGGTGCCGTGCAGGTATTCGGCGCCAAAGTGCTCGGCCTGTTTCTTGATGTTCTCTACCAGCACGGGGCCATCGATGCCGTCCGGAAATCCGGGGAAGTTCTCGACCAGCGTGGTGAGCGATAGCTGCCCGCCGGGTTCGTGGCCGGCAATGACGAGCGGCTTCAGATTCGCTCGGGCTGCGTAGATGGCCGCCGTGTTTCCCGCGCAGCCGGAGCCGATGATGATGACATTTCGCATGAAGTTCCAATGCTAACAGACAAGACTTGGATGCTTGAAGGCGAGGTTCGGAATCAGGCTAGGTGATGAGACCCGATCGAATGACCTGGTTGGTGATGAGGGCGCCCAGGTAAGCCAGGAGTGTCATGTAAGCGAACTGAAGCGCAGGCCATTTCCAGCCGCCGGTTTCCCGGCGCACGACGGCTATAGTGGACATGCACTGCATGGCGAAGGCGAAGAAAATCAGGAGCGCCACGGCACCGCCGGGGGTGAGCTCGCTTTGCAGGCGCTGGCGCAGTCCCTCAGATTCGCCGCCCGTCCCCTCCACGCCGTAGATGGTGCCGAGCGTACTGACGATCACTTCGCGCGCGGCCAGTGAACTGATGAGACCGATGCCGATCTTCCAGTTGAAGCCCAGGGGTTTAATGGCTGGTTCCACGGTATGGCCGATCATGCCAGCGAAGCTGTGTTCGATCTCGGGCGGCTGGCCGTTATGCAACGGCAGATGCAGAAGAACCCACAGCACCAGCGAGACCGCCAGGATCACGGTTCCGGCGCGGCGCAGGAAGACTTTCGAACGGTCCACCAGGCGCAGCCCGAGCGATCGCAAAGTGGGCATGCGATAGGGTGGCATTTCGAGCATGAAAGGCGTGCGTTCGCTTTTCAAAATGGATGACTTCAAGACGCGTGCGGTCACGATGGCGGCCAGGAAGCCCAGCACGTAGAGCCCGAGCAGAGCGCCGGCTTGTGTTCCGAGCAGAGGCCCGATGAGAGGACGCTCGTGGATAAAGGCGGCGATGATGAGCGTGTACACCGGAAGGCGCGCCGAGCAGGTCATCAACGGAGCGATCAAAATCGTAGCCAGACGGTCGCGCTTGCTCTCGATGGTGCGCGTGGCCATGATGGCCGGGACTGCGCAAGCATAGGCGGAGAGTAGCGGGATGAACGATTTTCCCTGCAGGCCGAATTTCGCCATAGTCCGATCGGCGATGAGGGCCGCGCGGGCGAGGTAGCCGGAATCCTCCAGAATCCCGATAAAAAGGAAAAGAAGAAGAATTTGGGGCAGGAACACGACCACGGAGCCAACACCATGCCCGACGCCCTCCACCAGCAGCGAGCGGAAGATCCCGGCTGGCAAAGCATTTCCAAGCCAGGCGCTGCCGTGCTCGATCATGGCTTGCAGGCCGTCCATCAGCGGCTTGGCGCCACTAAAGATGGTCTGAAACACGCCGGCGACGACTGCCAGGAAAATCAGCGGACCTGCGACGGGATGAAGAAAGACGGCATCCAGACGCCGGGTCCATAACGGCGGCGCGGGAGCCTGATATGCCGCACCAACACCCACCTGACGAGCCCACTGCCGACAGCGCGGGATATCCTGCAGGACGGGCAACTCAACTCTGGGAGCGGCGAGCGAGGTGGTGCCTCCGGCCGTTCCTTCGATGAACTGGAAGACCTTCTCGATACCGTCGCCTTTGGTGGCGCTGATGAGCGCGACAGGCGCACCGAGCTCACTGGCAAGTTCGGCAGTGTCTACCTGGCCGCCGCGGCTGGCAAGGTCGTCCGCCATGTTGAGGATAACGAGCGTCGGCAGCTTGAGACTAAGGATCGGAGCGGCGAGCACCAGATGACGGCCCAGATTGGTGCTGTCGAGGATGAGCAGCACGGCATCGGGTTTGGGCGCATCCTTCATCTCGCCTTTGAGCACGTCGTGCGTGACCTGCTCGTCTTCCGAGCGTGGATTGAGGCTGTATACGCCGGGCAGATCGATGATGGTGATGTCGCGGTCGCTGGTGGTCTTAGCGCGCCCGACACGCTGCTCGACGGTGACGCCGGGGAAGTTCGCGACCTTCTGGCGCAGACCGGTCAGGCGATTGAACAGCGTCGATTTTCCGGAGTTCGGCGGACCGATGATGGCAACTACATGCGAGCGTGTTGATTTGGAGAGCTTGAGCGGCGCCGTCGCTACCGCACAACTTCCGCAATCGTGGCAATCGCTCATGGCTTCAGGGCCTTCCCACTGGTTTTCGTTGGCGGGCGCAGCATCAAGTGCGATGCGGTTTCGCGTCGCAGGGCTACTTCCGATCCGTCCACGCGATAGACGCGCGGTTCTCCACCGGGCGCGCTGCGGGCGGGAACGACCACATGACCGGGCAAGAAACCGAGTTCCATCAACCGCCGGGCGACATCTTCCGGAAGATCGAGGTGATCGATGATGCCCGATTCTCCTTCTTTGAGTTCGGCGAGTGTCTGTGCGGATGGCGCAGGAATTCTAACACCATCGAATTCCCTGTTGACACTCATTTGCATCATGGAATCAGTATCTGTGCTAGCTGCTGAGCACGTCAAGTTCCGAGTCTCCTAGTCCTGGATGAGGGCTCACGTATAGTATAGCGGACCTTTTCGGTCGTAGTTACAGAATCACAACGGAAAATTTAAAAGCAACTATATTGACATTTACGCACTAAGATTTTATACTTGTTGCAGTGATAGATTCTAAAGGAGACTATAACCACCATGCCTATCGTCAAATACGCCCCTTTCGCCGATACCGAGGATTTCCCGGTTGGTCTGCGACTGTTCCAGGACTCGATCAATCGTTTATTCAGCGACCAAACCACTGCCAGGCCATGGGCGCCTGCTGTCGATATCTTGGAGACAGAGAATGACTTAGTAGTAAAGGCCGACCTCCCCGGCATCGATATGAAGGACATTGACATCCAGCTCGAGAACGGGACCTTGACCCTAAAGGGTGAGCGGAAGTTCGAGAGAGACGAGAAGAACAAGGGCTTCCATCGCATGGAACGGAGCTATGGCTCGTTTGTACGTTATTTCACAGTTCCAGAGACGGTGGACACAGACCATGTGAAGGCGGAGTACAACGCCGGCGTGCTGACAGTGACCCTTCCAAAGAAAGAGATCGCCAAGCCGAAAGCGATCAAAGTGCAAGTCAGTAACAACTGAAGTACTAGTGCCAGTGGGGCGAAGTGCGGCATTTCGCCCGCCCCACACGCACCTTTCCATTCGGCCGGACATCCAAATAACCGGCGATAATTGAAAGAGACGGCTTCCTTTATGAACGGTCTTAAGACTGTCCTTCTGCTCGGAATCCTGAGTGGTTTACTCTTAGCCGGCGGTGAGATGTTCGGCGGCCGGAATGGTCTGTACATCGCGTTAGCTGTTGCCGTGGCGATGAATTTCTTCGGATATTTCTTCTCCGACAAATTGGCGCTCTCGATGTATTCGGCCCAGCCTGTGAGCGCGGCCGAGAACCCTGAAGTCTATGCCCGTGTGTTCCCGATCGTCCAAAGCCTCACGCAGCGGATGGGTCTGCCGATGCCGAAGCTGTGGCTGATTCCGGATGAGTCGCCCAACGCGTTTGCGACGGGCCGGGATGAGAAACATGCGTCGGTGGCTTTTACCATCGGCGTGCTGCGGCTCATGAATGACCAGGAGCTGGAAGGCGTGGTGGCGCACGAGCTGGGGCACGTGAAGAATCGCGACATCCTGACCAGTTCGGTGGCGGCGACGATTGCCGCGGCCATCACGGTTCTGGCGCGTATGGCGTTCTGGTTCGGCGGCGGCCGACGCAGCGATGACGAGGAAGGCGGAAGCCCGTGGGCCGGACTTATCATGCTGATCGTGGCGCCGATTGCGGCCATGCTGATTCAGATGGCTATTTCACGCACGCGCGAATACGCGGCTGACGAGACGTCCGCGCAGGTGACGCACAATCCCAACGAGTTGATCTCGGCGCTGGGCAAGCTGGAGAGCTGGTCGAAGCGCATTCCCATGGCGGACGTGAATCCGGCCACGGCGCATCTGTTCATCATTAAGCCTTTCAGCGGCCAGAGTCTGATGCGGATGTTCTCGACTCATCCTTCGACCGAAGATCGCATTGCGCGTTTGCAGGCGATGCGTTAAGCGTGGTTAGACTGGAGTTTGCACACCGTCCGCGTTAATCGAAAAGCTGCCGATCGCGTAGCCTCCGGCCATCCTTGGATCTTTTCGAGCGACGTTGTCGATCGAGGCCAGCCGGGGCGAGGCGACGCAGTCCTGGTAGTGGATCACAAAGGTGCGGCGGTCGGCACGGCGCACTATAGCGATTCGTCGCAAATTTCGTTGCGAATGCTTGCGGATCGAGCCGAAAGCATCGACCGCGGCTTTTATCTTCGGCGCTTGGCGGCGGCCGAAACTTATCGTAAACGTGTCGTAGCGGGATCGAACGCATACCGGTTAGCGCATGGGGAAGGCGACCAACTGCCGGGCTTAGTGATTGACCGCTACGGCGAATATTTCACTCTTCAGACGCTGGACCAAGGCATGGATCGCGGCAAGGCTGAAATCGCCAGCTGCCTGGAAGAGTTGTTTGCACCGAAGGCGATTGTAGAACGCAACGACGTTTCGGTGCGGAAGCGCGAGTCGCTACCGCTGGAGTCGGGCGTGCTGGTGGGTGAAGCGCCGGAAGCAGTTCTGGTGGAGATGAACGGTCTCAATCTGTACGCCGATCTACTGCACGGGCAGAAGACCGGAATTTTCCTGGACCAACGGGAGAATTACGTGGCGGCGGCGCGGTATGCGCGCGGCAGAGCGCTGGATTGTTTCACATGCACGGGCGGATTCGCGCTGCACCTGGCCGCGAAGTGTGAATCGGTAGAAGCGGTCGACAGCTCGGAAGCGAGCTTGAAAATGGCCGAGCGCAATCGCGCGGCGAATGCGATCAGCAACGTGGAATTCCGGGAAGCGGACATGTTCGATCTGCTGGCGGGCTATGCGCAGGCCCACCGGCGGTTCGACACGGTGGTGCTGGATCCGCCGGCCTTTGCGAAATCGCGCGGTAGCCTGGACTCGGCGCTGCGCGGATACAAGGAGATCAACCGGCGAGCCCTACAACTGCTCGGAAGCGGAGGAGTGCTGGTGACCTGCTCCTGCTCGCATCACGTGAGCGAAGCCATGCTGCTGGAGATCGTCGCGGAAGCTTCACTCGATACCAATCGCAAGCTGCGGATTTTGGAACGACGGACGCAGAGCCAGGACCATCCGATTCTGTTGACGGTTCCCGAGACGCTGTATTTGAAGTGTTTGATTTTGGAAGTGCTATAGAAAGGCCGACGAGGGCGTCGGCCGCGGGCCAGGGGGCCCGCCCCACAATGAATCACCAGTAAACGAACGACTCTTCTTCGCAGACCAATACGATCGGCGGACCACCGGTTGAAATCTTGGTGGCATGAGCCAGCACTTCTTTGCCGCCGTCCGAGTCGGCGCATCTGGTGAGGTCATCCATTGTGGAAAAGTGCACCTCGGCAATGCGGTAAGCCATGACCTTGCCTTGCGGAGAGCTCACGATTTTTGTGGCCACGAAGCGTGTCATTCCTTTGAGCTTCGATTCGACCAGCGGCATGTGGTCGTCCTTATAGGTCTTCTCGAAGGCATCTTCATCTTGAGGCCGCGGATAAATGACTACGATCTTCACGCCGTGAGTTCCCATTATGCTGAAGTCTTCAACATCTTAACATCCTGGGTTGCGTTTCCGTGCCAGTTCGTGGAAAACTTCGCCGAAGGCGGGGACACTCTTGCGAAGCGTGTCGAAATCACGCTTGGGAATGAGCAGGACTTCCATGGTGGTGCGGGCCTGGATAGTGGCATTGCGGGTCTTGTCGGAAAGAAGCGCCATCTCGCCGAAGTAATCGCCGGCGCGCAGCGTGGCCACGGTTCTAGCGGCGCCGTTTTCCTCTTTGATCACGTCGCATTCCCCGCGCTCAATCACGTACACGTTGTCGCCGAGATCGCCTTGGTGAAAGATGATGTCGCCAGGCTCGAAATGCTGGTTCTTTATTCCGGACTCCTGGTCGATGCGCGTTTGTGCGAGGTCGGGCGGGAAGAGGAGATGGACCAGCCAATCCATCGAGATGCGGACCTTGGGTTTGACGCCGGGAATTTTTGCCAGATAAATGCAGCGCCACAGGAACCAAGCCAGCCAACCCGAGATTTTGACGCCCAGGATTTGTGCCACGGCCGAGCCATGGCCGAGTGAGCCGAGTGTGCCGAGACCTTCGAAGGCAAATAGCGACGGTTTTCCGCCGTGAATGGCAGCAGCGATATTCGTGGCGCAGGTGGTGGCTTCGCGCGTGGCATGCTGCGCGGTGGGCGGCACGGCTTGGCCGGAAGCGGTTTTGATCGCGGCGCAATCGCCCAGCGCCCAGACCTGGCCTTCGAAGCTTTGAAGCTCGAGCGAGGAGTTCACCAAAAGCTTGCCTTTGTCTTTCGGGCAATCGAGCTTTGCCAGAACGGGAGGACCGACGGAAGGAACGGTGGAGATGATGGTTTTGCAGGGGATCTCGAGGCCGGATTTTAAGATGGCCTTCTCGGAAGTGGCGGCCACCAGTCGATCGTTGAGGATTATCTCGACGCCGCGCTTCTTCAGGATTTTCTGCGCGAAAAGGGCCAAGGGATCGGCCATTTCGGGCAGGATGCGGCCACGAGAATGGACCAGCACGGCCCGAACTTCTTCCTTGCGCAGCCGGAGGTAATTCTTCTGGACGCTGCGAACGAAATTGTTCAGCTCCGCGATGACTTCGACGCCAGAAAATCCGCCTCCGCCGACGACAAAGGTGAGCAGTTTGCGCCGCAGGTCGGCATCTTCTTCAACATCCGCTTCTTCGAGCACGTGGATCACATGGTTGCGGAGCGCCATGGCATCGGCCAAGGTCCGGAACGGCATGACGTTTTCGAGCATGCCGGGCATGCCGTAGAAATTTGTGACCTCACCCAAGGCGATGACCAGGTAATCGAATGGGATTTTCTTTTGACGGGGCCGGAAGCCCGGGCTTACCGTAACGATCTTGTTCTTTAAGTCGATGTCCTCGACTTCGCGCATCACGAGGTTGGTCCGCGGGCACAGGCGGCGGATGGGGGAGACAACATCGGTCAAGCCAATGGATCCGGAAATCACTTCGGGAAGCATGGGCTGATAGACCCAATAGTTTTCGCGATTGATCAAGCAAATGTCGGCCTCGTCGGGCCGGAGGATGCGCTCCAGGCAGCGCGCGGTATAGACGCCGCCGAAACCTCCGCCGAGGATGACGATTTGTTTCCTGTTGGCGATCATCTGGGATGCGTCCAATGTGAAGTATATAGTTCGGCCGTTTTCATCCTAAAGAGAAGGCTACGCGTAATTCGAGTCTATAATGGCAGAAGGAGAACAACATTGAGACCTCTCACACGTAGCATCCTCGGATTCGCGGTGGCCTGCATGCTCCTGGCGTTGTGCTCGACAGGCGCATGGGCAGCGGACGCCGCTGCTGGAAAAGCCATCTATGGCACTAAGTGCAGGTCTTGCCACGGCGCCGAGGGCGAGGGAAATCCGTCCATCGCAAAAATGATGAAAGTGGAGCTCAAGCCGCTGAGTTCGAGCACCGCCGATGTGAAAAAAATAGTCACTGAGGGCCAGGGCAAGATGAAGCCGGTGGTCGGAGTGGCTGGCGCGGACCTGGACAACGTCGTCGCGTATGTCCACAGCTTGAAGAAGTAACTTTCGACCAAGCCGCGAGTTTAGCTGATTGCGACGAGGCATTTCAGGGTCTAACTCATGTCCACTTCCGCTCAGCCGCAGACTGCATCTGCCATCGATCAGCTTTGCATCAACACCATCCGTACGCTGTCCATGGACGCTGTCCAAAAGGCTAATTCCGGGCATCCCGGGACGCCGATGGCGATGGCGCCGGTCGCATACTGCCTGTGGCAGCAGTTTCTGCGATTCGATCCCGAGGACCCGATCTGGCCCAATCGCGACCGTTTCGTGCTCTCGATGGGGCATGCTTCGATGCTGCTGTACTCGATGCTGCACCTGAGCCAGGTGAAGGCCGTCGATCCTGAATACGAAACGCTTGGAAAACCAAGTGTGACGTTGGACGACATCAAGAACTTTCGGCAGCTTGAAAGCAAGTGTCCGGGCCACCCGGAGTATCGCTGGACTTCCGGAATCGAAACTACCACGGGTCCGCTGGGGCAAGGCGTGGCCACAAGTGTGGGTATGGCGATGGCGCGCACGTGGATGGCGCAGTATTTCAACCGGCCTGGATTCGAGATGATCGACTTCGACGTCTATGCGATGGCTGGAGACGGCTGCATGATGGAGGGCGTGAGCGGTGAGGCGGCGTCGCTGGCGGGCCATTTGAAGCTCTCGAATCTGTGCTGGATTTACGACAACAACCACATCACTATTGAGGGCAATACTGCTCTGGCGTTCACCGAAGACGTCGCCACCCGCTTCATCGGCTACGGATGGAACGTGACGCGCGTGGGTGACGCCAACGATCAAGAGATGCTGGCGCGTGCTATTCGCGTTTTCAAGAGCACCACCGATCGGCCCACCCTGATCATCGTCGATAGTCACATCGCATATGGCGCTCCCAACAAGCAGGACACCAGCGCGGCGCATGGTGAACCGCTGGGCGAAGAAGAGATTCGGCTTACCAAACGAGCATACGGATGGCCCGAAGACGCAAAGTTTCTGGTGCCGGACGGCGTATACGAAAGGTTCCAGGAACTGCTCGGCCGCCGGGGACATGGAATGCGCGAGGCCTGGGCGGCGAAGTTTACAGAGTATAACCGCGCATTTCCACAGTTGGCGGATCATTTGAACAAGATGCAAAAACGGCAGCTTCCGGATGGATGGGATGCGGACATTCCTTCGTTTGCGGCCGATCCCAAAGGTATGGCGGGCCGCGATGCGTCGGGCAAAGTGGAAAATGCAGTGGCCAAGCGCATCCCGTGGCTGATCGGCGGTGCAGCCGACCTGGCGCCATCCACCAAGACCCGGCTGACATTTGAGGGCGCGGGTGATTTCGAAGCGGCCAGCTACAACGGGCGGAATCTCCACTTCGGAATCCGCGAACATGCCATGGGGTCGATCTTGAATGGGCTTTCGCTGTCGAAGCTGCGGCCCTACGGCTCCGGGTTCCTGATCTTCAGCGACTACATGCGCGCGCCCATCCGGTTGAGCGCGATCATGGAACTGCCGGTGCTGTACATCTTCACTCATGATTCCATCGGAGTCGGCGAGGATGGGCCGACGCATCAGCCGGTGGAGCAACTGATCTCGCTGCGCGCGATTCCCGGATTGATCACCATGCGGCCGGGAGACGCAAACGAGGTGGCCGAAGCCTGGCGCATGATCGTACAGTTCCGCCATGTACCGGTGTGCCTGATCCTTTCGCGCCAGAACATGCCGACGTTGGATCGTACGCGGTACGCTGCGGCGTCCGGATTGACTAAGGGCGCCTACGTTCTCGGGAGCGCGGCCGCCCCGGATGTGATTCTGATTGGCACGGGAAGTGAAGTTTCGTTGTGCGTAGACGCTTACGAGAAGTTGACTGCTGAGGGAATAAAAGCGCGCGTAGTCAGTATGCCGTCTTGGGAGCTGTTTGAGCATCAGTCGCAGGAATATCAGGACAGCGTTCTGCCGCCGGGCGTGAAGGCGCGGGTATCGGTGGAGCAGGCGTCGACATTCGGCTGGGATCGGTATGCGGGCCGCAAGATCGGTATGCATACGTTTGGCGCATCCGCACCTCTAAAGGAACTGCAGAAGAAGTTCGGCTTCACGCCGGATGCCGTGATCGCCGCCGCTAAAGAAGAGATCGAGAAAGCACGGTAGAGGACATGCGAATCGCACTTGGCTCGGATCATGCCGGCTTCGAGATGAAAGGCGCGCTGGCTAAGCATCTCGGTGAACTGGGCCATCAAGTAGTCGACGTTGGCACTTACAGCGCCGATCCGGTGGATTATCCGGATTTTGCCGAAGCCGTTGGGAAAGCGGTTTTGGATGGGCGCGCGGATCGTGGCGTGCTGATCTGCGGAAGCGGCGTGGGGGCGTCGGTAGCGGCCAATAAGATACGCGGGATTCGCGCCGGCCTCTGTCATGACAGCTATTCGGCGCATCAGGGAGTGGAGCACGATGACATGAACGTTCTGGTTCTCGGTGCGCGTGTAATCGGTTTGGCGCTGGCGCGGGAACTTGTGTCTGCGTATACCAGTGCGAAATTCAGCAATGAGGAGCGGCACGTGCGCCGCTTGAATAAAGTGAAGGCGCTTGAAGCTCGTTTCCGGTGAACCGAGCGGAAGGATCAAATGAGTATTCCGACGATAACGACGACGAAAACAATGAATCCGCTGATGGAGCTCGCCAAGTACGGCCAGTCCGTATGGCTGGACTACATTCGGCGCAATCTGATCACGAGCGGCGAGCTGAAGCGTCTGGTGGACGAAGATGGCTTGGGCGGAGTGACCTCAAACCCGGCGATTTTCGAGAAGGCCATCACCGGAAGCACCGATTATGCGGATGCACTGCTCGAGCTGCAGAAGCGCAAGGATCTGGATGCCATGGGCATCTACGAGACCCTGGCAATCAAAGATATTCAGGATGCGGCTGACATCTTGCGGCCGGTTTATGACCGCACCAAGACGCGCGATGGCTACGTGAGCCTGGAGGTTTCTCCGTTTCTGGCGCGTGATACCGAAGGCACGATCAAGGACGCGCGGCGGCTTTGGAAGGCGGTGAATCGGCCGAACCTGCTGGTGAAGATTCCGGCTACGACTGAAGGGATCGCGGCGATCCAGCAATGCATCAGCGAAGGCATCAACATTAACGTCACACTGCTGTTCGCGCAGGAAATGTACGAGAAAGTGGCGCGCGCTTACATTGCGGGTTTGAAGAAATATGTTGCTGGGGGCGGCGATCCGAGCCATGTGGCCAGCGTGGCCAGCTTCTTCATCAGCCGGATCGACAGCATGGTGGATGCGATCGTCAAAGCGCGGCTCAAGTCTGCATCCGATCCGAAGGAGCAGGCGCAGCTTCGGAGTCTGCTGGGCAAGGTTGCGATTGCCAATGGAAAGCTCACTTACCAGCGCTACAAAGAGATTTTCGCCGAGGCCGAGTGGAAAGAACTGGCCAAGAAGGGCGCGCAGACGCAGCGCGTATTATGGGCCAGCACCAGTACCAAAGATCCAAGTTATCCGGACGTGCTGTACATCGAAGAGCTGATCGGGCCTGACACGGTCAACACCATTCCACCGCAGACGTTGGAAGCATTCCGCGATCACGGTAAGCCGAAAGCGAGTCTGGAAGCCGACCTCGATGCCGCGCAAGATACGATGGACACGCTGGAGACGGTCGGAATCTCGATGAAGAAGGTCACCGATGATCTGGTGACTCAAGCGGTGAAGCTTTTCGCCGATCCGTTCGACAAGCTGCTGAACACCGTGGACGCGAAGTGCAAATTCGCATCGCAGGCCGAAGTGGACGCGCAGACTTACACTTTGCCCGCCGAGATCAACGCACAAGTCACGGAAGCCATCGACGATTGGAAAATGGCGGGGAAAGTCCGCCGGCTGTGGGCGCGCGATGCATCGCTCTGGACCGGCACGGACGAGAGCAACTGGATGGGGTGGCTCGGCATCACCGAAGACCAACTTGCCCACAGGCAGCATCTGGAAGACATCGC
>Ga0070714_100001521_pt1 | contig 16920 bp, 14 predicted proteins | sample LARL83metaG_FD_65450 | JGI IMG/M metagenome (GOLD analysis project Ga0070714, IMG submission 65450) | Corn, switchgrass and miscanthus rhizosphere microbial communities from Kellogg Biological Station, Michigan, USA - LAR L8-3 metaG | ecosystem: Host-associated > Plants > Roots > Rhizosphere ... | reverse complement strand
GCTGGGCCTGCGGGTGTACCCGCCGGACTCGACGGCGTCCATGTTCATCGCGCGGAACGGGACCGGGTGCGCCGGCACGTCGTCGAGCGCGCAACTGCGGGTGCAGACGATCAAGCCGGGCCTCGGCGACGCCTGACCCGATATCGCACGGCCGGCCCGACGTCACTTTCGTGATGTCGGGCCGGCCGTTTCGTGGCGTACGGTGTAGGCGACCACGTCAAGACGCGGGAGCTCGGGCGGAACCGGGCTGAGAGGACGGCAACAGCGCCGTCGACCGCTGGAACCTGACCGGGTAATGCCGGCGTAGGGAGCTGATGGCCGTGACCGCTGTTCAGGAAAACCTCGAGGTCGCCCCCACTCTGGACGGTCCGACGCCGAAGGTGCTCGGGTTCACCGATCAAGGGGCGTTGTGGGCGAATCTCGGCGTGAGCCTGCTCGGCTTCGCCGGCGCCTTCTCCGTCCTCCAGCCGGCCGGTGTGCCGCAACTGTCGATCACCGCGGCCATCGCGGCGACCGTGGTCGGCACGGTGCTGGGCAGCGTGATGGTGGGACTGTCCGCGATACCCGGGGCCCGTACCGGGGCACCCGCGATGGTGGTGCTGCGTGGGCTGTTCGGCGGGCGCCTGTCGTACCTGCCGACCGCGTTGAACATCCTCCAGCTCGTCGGCTGGGGCACGTTCGAGCTGATCGTGATCACGCAGGGCGCGCAGGCGCTGTTCCACGGCGGCCCGCGCTGGATCTACGTGCTAGTCGCCGGAATCGTCACGACCGCGATGACGATCCGGCCACTCGGGTCGGTCCGGGTGCTGCGCCGATATGTCACGATCGCCGTCGCGATCGCGATGATCTACCTGTTCGTCCAGATCCTCCGTCATCCGCTGCCGAACATGACTTCCGGTTCGTGGCGCGGGTTCTGGGCCGGTTCGGACGCGGCGCTCGCGGTCGCGGTGTCGTGGATCCCGGTGGCGTCGGACTACTCGCGGCACTCCCGCTCCAGTGGCGCCGCGTTCTCGGCCGCGACCATCGGCTACTCGATCACCCAGGTGTTCTGCTACCTGATCGGCCTCATCGCGCTGGCAAACGTCAACAACGTGAACGCCGACCAGTTCCAGCCGTTCCTCGCCGTGCCGTTGGGCGCGGTGTTCTTCGCCGTGCTCGTGCTGCGCGAGGTGGACCAGTCCTTCACCAACGTCTATTCGACCGGTGTGTCACTGCAGAACCTGTTCCCGCGTGCGGACCGCCGCGTGTTGACGGTCTGCATCGGCGCGTTGACCACGGTGTTGGCACTCGTGCTCAACATCGACAACTACACGGGTTTCCTCACGCTGATCGGCTCGGTGTTCGTGCCGTTGTTCGGTGTGCTGGCCGCGGACTACTTCCTGGTCGGGCGTTCGGCTGATTGGGACACGTCGGTGGGAGCGCGTTCACGGCCCGGGATGGTGGTGGCGTGGCTGCTCGGCCTGGCCGTCTACCAGCTCATCAACCCCGGTGATGCCGGCGCATGGTCGACCATGTGGGCGAAACTGGCAAGCGTGTTGCATTTCACGCCGCAGGGATGGATGAGCGCGTCGCTGTTGTCGTTCCTGGTGTCGGGGATCACGGCTTATATCGTCGATCTTACGACTCGGCAACGCCGTTGATTGACTAGACCAGTCGACTTAGCATCGGCGAATGGCCGATGACGCGAACACCCGCGAGCGCATCCTGCGGACCGCGGTCGGGCTGTTCCAGCGGCAGGGTTACCACGCCACTGGTCTGAACCAGGTGCTCGCGGACGCCAAGGCGCCCAAAGGCTCCCTCTACTTCCACTTTCCGCGTGGCAAGGAACAGCTCGCGGCGGCGGCCGTCGTCACCGGCGGCGCGGAACTCGGCGACGAGCTGTGCGGCACGCTGGCCGACGCGACCGATCCGGTCGAGGGACTCGCCGCGATGGCACGGATCCTGGGCGGCAAGCTGACCGACTCGGGATACCGGGCCGGCAGCCCACTGGCGTCGGTGGCCTTGGACGCGGCCGGCGACAGCGAACCGATCCGGGCCGCGTGTGCCCGCGGGTACGCGTCGTGGGGCGAGTTGCTGATGGGTCGCCTGGACGGGTGGGGGGTACCGGAGGGGCAGCGGGAATCGTTGGCCACCACGGTGATCGCGGCACTCGAAGGAGCGCTGCTGCTGGCTCGTGTCAAACGTGACCTGGCACCGCTGTACGAGGTCGCCGAACGCCTCGGCGACCTCGTGGCGGCACAATGCCCTACGCCTACAGGGCTTTGAGTTCCTCTGTCACCGTGTTGACGGACGCCTTCGCGTCGCCGAACAGCATCGTGGTCTTCGGGTCGTAGTAGAGCTCGTTCTCGATACCGGCGAATCCCGGATTCATGGACCGCTTGAGCACGATGATCGACCTCGCCTCGTCCACGTTCAGGATCGGCATGCCGTGGATCGGCGAGGCCGGATTCGTGCGGGCGGCCGGATTCGTCACGTCGTTCGCGCCGATCACGAGCGCGACATCGGTCCGGCCGAACTCACCGTTGATGTCGTCCATCTCCTTGAGCTGCTCGTACGGCACGTCCGCCTCGGCGAGCAGCACGTTCATGTGCCCCGGCATCCGGCCGGCCACCGGGTGGATCGCGTACTTGACCTCGACACCCCGGTCCTCGAGCAGCTTCGCCATCTCGCGCACAGCGTGCTGCGCCTGCGCCACGGCCATGCCGTAGCCCGGGACGACGACGACCTGGTTGGCGTACGCCATCTGGATGGCCGCGTCCGCCGCGCTCGTCTGCCGCACGGTCTTGTCGCCGACCGACCCGCTGTCCGCCGCGATCGCGCCGCCGCCGAAGCCGCCGGCCACGATGGCCGGGATCGAGCGGTTCATCGCCTTGGCCATCAGGTTGGTCAGGATCGAACCGGACGCGCCGACGATCATGCCGGCCACGATCAGCGCCGTGTTGCCACGGCCGTCGTTGATCGCCAGACCGGTCGCCGCCGCCGACAGACCCGTGCACGCGTTGAGCAGCGAGATCACGACCGGCATGTCCGCGCCGCCGATCGGGAACACGACCATCAGGCCGAGCACCGCGGCGAAGATCAGCACGCCGATGATCAGCAGCTCCGAGTCGACGCCGACGCCGATCGCGATCGCGCACGCGATCGATGCCGCGGCCAGCGCGAAGTTCAGCGGCTGCTGGAGCCGGCCGACGCTGATCGGACGACCGGGCAGCACCTCCTGGAGCTTCCCGTACGCCACCAGCGAACCCCAGAACGAGATCGAGCCGATGATCGCGCCGAACAGCGAGGCGATCGGGACGTACGCGGCCAGGTGCGCGTAGCCGTTGGTGTCACGGAACTCCACCCACGCGATCAGCGCCACCGCGCCACCGCCGACGCCGTTGAACAGCGCCACCATCTGCGGCATCGCCGTCATCTTCACCTGGCGGGCACTGGGAACGCCGACGAGCGTGCCGAGCACGAGGCCCAGCACGATCAGGAACCAGTTGCTCATGCCGGGCGTGAGCAGGGTCGCGATGATCGCGATGCCCATGCCGACCGCGGCGATCCAGTTGCCACGCACGGCCGTGCGTGGGCCGGTGAGCCCCATCAGGCCGTAGATGAACAGGCTGAACGCGATGATGTAGAGCAGCGTGATGAAATTACTCACCTTGCTTCTCCGGCTTCTTCTTGAACATCGACAACATCCGGTCGGTGACCAGGAATCCGCCGACGACGTTGATGGTGCCGAACGTGATCGCGATGACCAGCAACAGCTTGTCCAGGAACCCGGACGCCGTGGTGCCCAGCACGATCAGGCCACCGAGCAGCACGATGCCGTGGATGGCGTTGGTGCCCGACATCAGCGGGGTGTGCAGCGTGTTGGGGACCTTGGAGATCACGGCGAAGCCGACGAAGCCGGCCAGCACCAGGATCGCGAGATTGGCCAGGAACATCACGCCTCCCGGGTGACGCAGGACTTGGCGAGCACCTCGTCGGTGAAGTCGGGCGCTATCCGACCGTCCTTCACCATCAGTTCCAGCAGCGACCAGACGTTGCGCGCGTAGAGCTCGCTGGCGTGCTCCGGCATGGTGGCCGGCAGGTTCAGCGGCGACGCGATCGTCACGTCGTGCTTGACCACGATCTTGCCCGGCTCGGTCAGCTCGCAGTTGCCGCCGGTCTCGCCGGCCAGGTCGACGATCACGCTGCCGGCCCGCATCCCCTCGACGGCTTCCGCGGTCACCAGGCGGGGTGCCGGCCGGCCGGGCACGAGCGCGGTGGTGATCACGACGTCGAACTTCGTGGTCGCCTCGGTGAGTTTTCGTTGCTGTTCCGCGCGTTCCTCGTCGCTCAGCGCCCGGGCGTAGCCGCCCTCGCCGGCCGCCTCGATCCCCAGGTCGAGCCACTGGGCGCCGAGCGAGCGGACCTGCTCGGCGACCTCGGGGCGGACGTCGTAACCGGTGGTCCGCGCGCCGAGCCGTTTCGCGGTCGCGAGCGCCTGGAGGCCGGCGACGCCGACGCCGAGCACCAGCACGGTCGCGGGCTTCACCGTGCCGGCGGCCGTGGTCAGCATCGGGAAGAAGCGGGTGGACTGGTCGGCGGCCAGCAGCACGGCCTTGTAGCCGGCGACATTGGCCTGCGACGACAGCGCGTCCATCGACTGCGCGCGGGAGATGCGCGGTACGGACTCCATCGCGAAACCGGTCACACCGGCCGATTTCAGCGCCGCGATGGTGTCCGGATTGGTCAGTGGTGCGAGGAAACCGACCAGCGTGGCACCGGACCGGAACTTGCCGATCTCGTCCGCGGTGGGGGGCGTGACCTTGACGACCACATCCGCCGACCACGGGTCGCCGATGCTCGCGCCGGCCTCCACGTAGTGCGCGTCCGGGATCAGGGCGCCGAGACCGGCCTCGGTCTCGACGACGACGTCGAGGCCGGCCGCGCGGAGTCTTTCGACGACCTTGGGCACCAGCGCCACGCGGCGCTCACCCGCCGCGGTCTCCCGCGGCACCCCGACCACAGTTCGTGCGGTGTTCTCGCTCGGTGCGCTTTCCGACGTCACCCGCGGAGCATGCCGTGTGACGGCCGGGTCAGTCCAGCGGTCTGTGACGTGCGGCGCTTCATCATGTGGCCACTACCGTCCGCATGGTGGAATTCGGTGAATGTCCGCAGTCGATGTTCGCCCAGCTCAGGGCCCTGGTCACGGCATTCGGAACCGATTCGGATTTCGTCCTTTCGGGTTAGTTACTCGGACCGCATTCGCGCGAAACCCGCGTCAACGTGTTCGGTCAACCGGCGGATCTCGGCACGCAACTCGGCAATCACCCGGTCCTGGTCGGTCCGGTACTCGCCGACGGTCAGGTCCTGCGCGTCCGCCTTGAGATTCACCACGATCGACCCGCCCGGTTCGAGGCTCGCCTGCTCGACCTCGCCGATGTTCGCCGCGCCCTGGTGCCGCAGCGCGGTGGCCACGTCGGCCCGGCGGAGGCCGAGCCGGTGCAGGTTACCGGCGATCTTGCCGTCCTGCACGAGCGTGGTCGGCGTGCCCTCGAAGATCCGCGTCAGCCGTGGCGTGCGGTTGACCAGCCGGATCCAGGCCGCGTTGAAGGCGACCAGGACCGCGGCGCCGAGCAGGCCGCCGGTCAGGCTGTTGTCGTTGCCGATCACCGCGTTCTGGACCACATTGGACAGCAGCAGCATCACGACGAGGTCGAACGTGTTGAGCTGGGCGAGGTCGCGCTTGCCGGCCAGGCGCAGCAGCAACGCCAGGCCGCCGTAGACGAGGACGGTACGGAGGACCTTCTCCAGGGCCGGGATTCCGAACGCGAACATGTTGGACCACATGGCGGGTCATTATCGCCGGCTGCCCTGCCCGCGATGCCGGACACCGGGGGCAGGGCGCCTTTCCTCAGCGCACGGTGAAGGAGTGTGTCGCGCCGAGGGAGCCGGCCACATCGACGTCCACGACCAGCTGCCGTTCCTGCGACACGACGGTGATCGTCGGGTCGCAGGACACCACGCGGCCGCCACGGTTGACCGTGAGCCGGACAGTGGTCTGGACCTGTGTGGGGTCGGCGATCGCGTAGGTGTCGCCGTCCGTGATGACCGACGCCGGGCCGGACACCGACATCGTGGGCAGCGCCGCTGCCGCGAAGAAGGACGCGGCGATGACGCGGTCGGGCAGCCGGACCGCCTGGACCGTCGGTGTGTTCGCCAGGACCCGCCAGTCGCCGACGGCCGCCCTGGTCTCCCATGCCGACGCGCCGGGCAGCACGACGTACGCGTAGGTCGCGCCGGCCGGGTTGACGCCGTGGCCCAGCACGAGCTTCTGATAGCGCCGCGTGTACGGGGTGAGCGTGCCGTGCGTGTTGGCGCCGGTGTCGATGCTGAACCAGCTCGCCGTGCGGTCCTCCCGTAGCACCGTCACCGGCGCGTGCTGGACGAGCACGTAGCCGCCGACGCCGTCGATGTGCAGCCAGCGCGGGCCGGCGAGGATCGTGGTCTGGCCGAGGGTGGTCGAGATCGGACGGTCGTCGGCCAGCAGCACGTTGGTGCCGTTGGTGCCGATGTTCCGGTTCTCGATCGCGGTGCGGACGCCGGCGCCCGAGCTGTCGGTGATGCCGGCGCCGAGGCAGAAGACGCCGTGTGGTGTGAAGAACCAGGACTTTCGGGCGGTCAGCGTGCCGTCCTGGGACACGAAGTCGAGGCCGTACGCGCCGTGAGCGGCGTCCAGCCGGACCCCGCCGACCCAGTCGGTGGCCGTCAACGGTGTCTGCTGCAACGCGGGCGGTGCCGCGTCCTTCGTGGTCGTGCCGGGCAGCAGGGTCGCGTCCACGGTCGGCCAGTAGGCGTCCGAGTAGTGGCCCTGGTCGCCGGGCTGGAACGTGTAGAGCACGCCGTCGCCGACGTACCAGCCGTGCAGGTTCTGGCCGTTGATCGACTCGTACCGGCAGATCCGGGACGACCCGACGCCCAGCGACGCCGACCATCGCTCGGTGACGTGCACCATACGGTCCTGCTGGCCGAACACCCGGTGAGCGGGCTCCTTCGGTGCCGGCTTGGGCCGCGTCGCGAGCAACGCCTTGGCGTACTCGATCTCGGGCACGCCGACCGGTTGCAGGCCACCGGAGAACCGCGCCAGGTCGGACACGTTGAGGTACGGGGACCAGCTGTCGTCGTTGATGAACCGCACCGCGAGGCCGGCGAGTTGACTCCGGGTCGGCTCCGGCGCGCTGCGGGCGAGCAGCACGATGGCCGCGGTCAGCTGGTGGCCGGCGTCGAACCCGGTCTCGCCCTGCCGGGACAGCATCCGGCCGCGCACCGGTTCCATCATCGCGCCGCTGGTCACGAACGGCGCGTAGACGTCGGCGACGCTGTCGTAGAACCGCTGCCGCACGTCGGCGGACAGCCGCATCGACGTGCCGCTGGTGACCTCGATCAGGCCGGCGGCCGCGGTCAGCAACACCAGGCCGTAGTGGCCGGGGTACGGGACGACCTCGTGCTGGATGAACGAGCCGTCGGTGTGGTAGCCGTCGCCGGCGGTCACCCGGGCCAGCAGGCTGTTCGCGCCGTTGCCGGCCACGTCGGTGATGGCCGCGATGCCGGCGGCGACACGGTTCGCGTCGCCGGCCAGCGCGCCGGACACGACGGTGATCAGCGACTTGTCCGCGCGGTTCGCGCCGGTCTCGATCAGGCCGGGGGTCGCGGTCCGCGTGTTCGGGTCGGCCACGAACCGCACCACCGGCCTGACGTACGTGGCCAGTTGGGTGGGCGTGAGCGCGTCGCCCAGCGATACGAGGATCTGTAGCAGCCAGTACGGGACGCCGACCTCGTACGAGTACCAGTTGCCGATCTCGCCGGTGTTCTCGTTGTATTCGGTGCGGTACAGGATGTCCAGGGCGGCGACGATCCGATCGGCCATGCCCGCCTTGGCCGACAACGCGGAACCGGGTGTCGCCCAGTTCACGGCGATGGTGCGCAGCCGGTAGAACATGGTCGGGAAGAAGTTGCTGCCCGAACCGCCTGGGAGGGATGGCGGGAGGATTGAACGCGGCAGGTCCGGCCAGAGCTGCGTGCCGGTGACGTCCATCGTCGCGTCGTAGGACTGCGCGACCTGGTCCAGCGCCGCGACGGCCTGGCCGCGTTCGGCGGACGGCTGGTTCGTGCCGACCTGTAACGCCCGGTACGCGGCGATGATCGTCGCGAAGTCCGTTGTCGTGCTCGCGGTAGTTGTCATCGCTCTGCTCGTCGCTGCCTGGGAAAGGCCGGCCGGTACGGTGACCGCGGCCACAGTGGACAGTGTGGTTGCCGTGCCGTAGCGGATCAGATCCCGTCTACTGAGCGACATGCTTCTCCCCGTGCGCCGTGGTGACCGCGGCCGTCAGGTCCGGCCAGCGCGCCGGGCCGGCCAGGCCGAGGTGGTACAGGTGCAACTCGTTCGCGCCGGCCTCGGCGATGTCCCGCACGTAGCCGGCGATGTCGGGCACCGGTGCCGCGGCGACCGCCGTGACGTAGGCGCCGACGTCGACCCCGTCGGGCAGGTCGGTCCGCGCGGCGCGCACCACGCCGAGGCTCGCGTCGCCCGGCTGCCAGCACGGCACGACGACCCCCCGCACGTCCTTGCCGGCGGCCGGTGTCAGGCCGGGCAGCGCACCGGTCACCCACGGGTCCGGGTGACCGTGCAGCACCACGTGGTCGCGTGGCCCCATCGCCGCCAACACCTGGCCGCGCAACAGGTCCGCGGCCCGCTGCCGGCCGGCCAGGACGATGTCCCGCACGCTCTCGGCCAGGCCGTCGTCGGTCGTGGTCAGGTCACCCGTGGCGATCAGCGCCAGCACGCGATCCCGGATGGCCGTCGTGGCGCGGCGCGGATCGAGGCCGGCGTCCCGCCAGTTCCGGGTGCACGCCGAGCAGCAGCAGATCGACAGCAGCCGCTGCACGGCGGGTGACCACACGGCGTCGGTCTTCTCGTGCATGTGTTGGTGCACCGCGCTCATCTGGCCGCACGACTCCAGGATCACGCCGTCGACCTCGAGGTCCCGGAGGCACTCCGCGGCCAGCGTCGCCGCGTAGTCCCGCACCTGCGCGCGGGCCGGGCACAGCGCCCACGGGTAGGGCGCATCGAAGCAGTCGCGCACGGTCAGGCCGGGGAACCGGTTGCCCAGCAACGAGTTGTGCGTGAGCACGACCCACAGCGCGGTGCCGATCCCGGCCATCCGCAGCGCACGCACGGCCGCGCCCGCGCTGTCCCCGCCGGTGTCCATCGAGCGCACCCAACCGGCGGGTTCCGGCCGCAACGCACGGCCCCGCCAGGCGTCCTCGCGCACCGGCCGGTACAGCGCGGCATGGCCGGCAACCACCGACGCGCGGCCGGTCTGCCACGGCGTCGCCGCGCGCGTGGTGTGGTAGGCCGTGGCGATCGCGACCTGGTCCACGCCGAGATCGCCGACGCGGTCGACGAAACCGGGATCGCCCAGGACGTCCCAGGGATACGCGTAGCCGATCACCCGCATGTCGGCATCACCACCGCGCGGTGTTCGGCTCGAAGCCCGGTTCGTACCGCCGCATGTAGGCGACGTCGTTCCGGGCCGTCAGGCCGCACCGCACGTAGTTCTCGTGCGCTCGGGCCAGGGCGTCCCGGTCGAGTTCGACGCCGAGCCCCGGCCCGGTCGGCACGGCGACGGCGCCGTCGGCGAACTCCAGCACACCGGGCACGATCACGTCCTCGACCTTCCACGGCCAGTGCGTGTCGCACGCGTACGTGAGGTGCGGTGTGGCGGCGGCGACGTGCACCATCGCGGCGAGGCTGATGCCGAGATGGCTGTTGGAGTGCATGGACAGGCCGATGCCGAACGTCTCGCACAACACCGACAGCGACTGCGTCAGCCGCATGCCACCCCAGTAGTGGTGGTCGGACAGCACGACACCGACGGCCCGCTGGCTGATGGCGGGCGGCAGGTCCGCGAACCGGATCACGCACATGTTGGTGGCCAACGGCATCGGCGCCGCGGCCGCGACCTGTGCCATGCCCGGGATGCCCGGTGTCGGGTCCTCCAGGTACTCCAGCACGCCGTCGAGTTCCCGCGCGACCATGATCCCGGTCTCCGGCGTCCACGCGGCATTCGGGTCGATCCGCAGCGGCATGCCGGGGAAGGCGTCGGCCAGTGCATGCATCGCGGCGATCTCCTGCGCCGGTTCGAACACGCCGCCCTTGAGCTTGAGGGATCCGAAGCCGTAGCGCTCCACCATGGTGCGCGCTTCGTCCACAACGGACTCGGGCGTCGCGACCTCGCCCCAGTCGTCGGTCCGTCCGTCCGCGTGCGCGCCGAACTTGTAGAACAGGTAGCCGGCGAAGTCGACGCGGTCGCGGGCCGCACCGCCGAGCAGGTCGACGACCGGCCGGTCCAGCGCGTGGCCCTGCGCGTCCAGGCACGCGACCTCGAAGAACGAGTACACGGTGGCGAGCGTCTTGTCGTGCGAGAAGCCGCCGGTCAGGCCGTGCTGGTCGGTGTGCACTCCTCCGCCGAGCGTGCTGGCCACCAGTGCACGCAGGCCGGGCAGGTCGAACACGTCGTGGCCGACGAGATGGTCCGCCACTTTGCTCGCCAAGTCCCGAAAACCCGTGTCACCGTAGGACTCGCCGAGCCCGACGACGCCGTCCTCGCAGGTCAGCACGAGCACGGTCCGGATGGCCCACGGCTCGTGCACGCCCATCACGTTGCGCAGCGGCGGATCCGCGAACGCGACCGGTGTCAGCTCGACACGCTGGATCTTCATCCGGCCACCGCCGTCGTCTCGAGGCTCGCCAGGACGTCCAGCCCGGCCGCGATGACGCCCTCCAGGCGGTCGAGTTGCGCCGGTGTCGGGTCGCACAGCGGCGGCCGGACGCTGCCCACCTTGGCGCCGCGCAACCGCGCGCCCGCCTTGACCAACGACACGGCGAACCCGGGCGTCTCGTCCCGGAGTGTCACCAGCGGCAGGTAGAAACCACGTAGCAGCGCATCCACGGTCACATCGTCGCCCGTGTTCAGCGCGCGGTGGAAGGCCTGCGCGATCGTCGGCGCGAAGCAGTGCACGGCCGACGAGTACGTCAGCACGCCGATCGACTGATACGCCCGCGCGGACATCTCCGCGGTCGGGAGGCCGTTGAGGAACAGGAACTCGCCGGCCCGTGGATGGTCGGCGCCGCGCACGGCGGCCACGATCCGGCTCATCATGTCGACGTCGCCGACGCCGTCCTTGAGGCCGACCACGTTCGGTACGTCCAGCAACGCCCGTGTGGTGTCCGGGGTGAACTTCCCGGACCCGCGGTGATACACGATCACCGGGACGTCCCTGTCCCGCATGACGTACCGAACGTGGTCAACCAACCCGGCCGGCGGACCAGACACGAGGTAGGGAGGCAGCAGCAGTACGCCGTCCGCCCCCTCGCCCTCGGCCATGGTCACGCCGGCCCTGGCCAGCTCCGGCCCGCCACCGGCGCCAACCAAGACTGGAACCCGCCCCGCAACGACATCCCTGGCCCGACGCAGCACCGCGCGCACCTCGTGCGGCGCGAGCGAACTGAACTCCCCGGTCCCGCAGGCCACGAACAGCGCGCCGGCACCCGCCTCGACATGGGCCTCGACCTGATCGCCCAAAACGTCCAGATCCAGCTCGAGCTGCTCGGTGAACGGTGTCAGCGGGAAGGCCAGCAGTCCGGAGAGTTCGGTCGGGTACCGGGTCATGTCACGCTCTTTCATCGATGTCGGCGGTATGGTTGCGGCGTAACGATTGTTCACATACGAGAACGATGACATGAGGCTGAACAAACTTCAAGTAGAGGAATCCTGTCTGAGAAGTTAGTGTGGTGTCTCACACGTGTCAACGTCCGTCGGGGGACGAGGATCGAACGCACGACCCAGGGAGGAACGGATGCCACGACGGGCGGCGGATATGGCGGAGAGCGGCGCCGCGATCCGCGCCATCCACGACGAGACGACCCAGGTGGCACCCGCCGAGGTCGGCGAGGAGTCCAACAGCGGGGTGAAGTCCGCGCGCCGGACCATCGACCTGCTGGAGACGTTCGCCGCCAACCCCGCGTGGACCAGCCTCGCGGACCTGCACGCCAGGACCGGTTTCCCCCGCTCCAGCCTGCACGGCCTGCTGCGCACCCTGCGCGACGCCGGCTGGATCGAGACCGACACTGGCGGCACGCGGTTCCGGCTCGGTGTCCGCGCGCTGATCTGCGGCACGGCGTACGTCGACCGCGACCCGGCGATGCCGCACGCGACCGAGGCGCTGGAACGCGTGCGCGAGCAGACCGGTTACACGGCGCACTACGCCCGGCTCTCCGGCGCCCAGGTGGTGTACCTGGAGACGCGGGAGTCGCGCCACTCGCACCACCTGGTGTCCCGCGTCGGCCGCACGCTCCCCGCGTACGCCACGTCGCTGGGCAAGGCGCTGCTGTCCGAGCTGACCGAGGACGAACTGACCACGCTCCTACCGGCGCAACTGCCGCCGCTGACCGAGAACACGATCGCGTCCCGCGACCTGCTGCGCGACCAGTTGACCGCCGTCCGCGAGCGCGGCTACGCGTTCGAGCACGAGGAGGGCACGCACGGCGTGGCATGCGTGGCGGCGGTGATCCCGTACCGCATCCCGGCCACGGACGCGCTGAGCGTCTCGATGCCGGCCGGCCAGGCCACGGAGGCGGAGGTCGGCCGGATCGGGGAACTGTTGGCCGGTGTGGCCGACGAACTGTCCCAGCGCCTGCGGCGCGCCGGAATCCGCTGAAATTTCCAAGCGAAAGGACCATCCGTTGAGCAACGAGCGGGTGCTGATCACCGGTGCGTCCGGTGGCGTCGGCCGATTCCTGCGCACGAGGCTGCGCCGGCCGGGCCGGACACTGCGGCTGCTGGACATCGTGACGCCGGCACCGGGGGACGACGCCGAGATCGTCACCGGCTCGATCAACGACGACGCCGTGCTGGCGGCCGCGTTCGACGGTGTGGACGCGCTGATCCACCTGGGCGGCCAGAGTCGCGAGGACACGTGGGCCAACATCGTGGCCGCCAACATCGACGGCACCCACAACGTGCTGGAGGCGGCGCGGGTGGCGGGTGTCCGGCGCGTGATCCTGGCGTCGAGCAACCACGCGGTCGGCTTCCGGGTCGCGGGCGAGGACGGGCCGGACGGTCTGCGCGCGGACTCCTCCACGCGGCCCGACACGTACTACGGCGTGAGCAAGGCGGCGATCGAGGCGTTGGGCGCGCTGTACCACCACCGGTTCGGCATGGACGTCGTGTGCGTCCGGATCGGGACGTGCTTCGAGGCACCGTGGGACGTGCGGGGTTTGTCCACGTGGCTGTCCCCGGACGACGCCGGCCGGCTGTTCGAGGCGTGCCTGACGGCACCCCGTCCGGGATACCGGATCATCTGGGGCGTCTCGGACAACACCCGCCGCTTCTGCTCGCTGACGGAGGCGGCGGAGCTGGGTTACCGGTCAGCGGACAACGCGGAGAAGTTCGCCGCCGAGATCCTGGACAAGGTGGGCGACCAACCCCCCGCCCCCGGCCCGGAATACATCGGCGGCGGCTTCACCACGGCCCCGGTCGGCGTCCACAATCCGTTGTAGCTACCAGGTGACCGGCAGTTCGGCCAGGCCGCCGGTCAACAGGTGCGACCGCCATCTGAGTTCCTCGACCGGCACCGCCAACCGCATCCCGGGGAACCGGGCGCACAGGCGCTCGAACACGGCCGTCAACTCGAGCCGGGCCAGTGCCGCGCCGATGCAGTAGCGCGCCCCGTGCCCGAAGGTCAGGTGCTGGCGTTCGGTCGAACGACGGACGTCCATCCGTGACGGCTCCGCGAACACCGACGCGTCCTGATTGGCCGTGCCCAAGGCCAGCAACACCGCGTCCCCGGCCGCGATCCGCGTGCCGCCGACGTCCACATCGGACCGTGCATAGCGCAGCAGGCCGCCGTTGCCGCCCCCGTCCGTCCCGAGCCGCAGAATCTCCTCCACCGCCGACGCGGCCAATCCCGGATCGGTCGCCAACGCCGCGTACTGGTCCGGATAGGTCAGCAGCAACAACGTGCCCAGGTCGATCCGCACGACGGTCGTCTCGTGGCCGGCGAACAGCGCGATCGCGCCCAGACCGGCGACGTCGTCGTCGGTCAACGCACCGTCCTCGATCGTCAGCAGTTCCGACAACATGTCGTTGCCCGGTTCGGTCCGCTTGCGCGCGACCAGGTCCTTCACGTACCCGATCAACGTCTCGTAGGAGTTCGCGGACAGCTGGTTGTCCCGCATGTCGGCCATTCCGGTCGTGATCTTCCGGAAGTACCCGCGGTCCGCGTACGGCACGCCGAGCAGCTCGCAGATCACCAGCACCGGCAACGGAAACGACAGCGCCTCGTGCAGGTCGCCCGGTCGCGGCGCACCGGCCAGGCCGTCCAACAGGTCGTCCACCATAGCCTCGACGCGAGGCCGCATCAGCCGCATGCGACGGGCCGAGAACCGGGGCACCAGTCGGGCCCGCATCAGCGAGTGGTCCGCGTCCTCCATCTCGAAGTCGCCGGACGGCCCGCCCAGCAGCGCCGACTCGGACACCCGCGCCGCCTCCTCCGGTTTCGGATGCGTCCGGCCCAGCCGCGGATCGGCGAGCAGCGCCTTCACGTCCTCGTACCGCGTGACCAGCCACGCCTCGTCCCCGGTCGGCGTCCGCACCCGCGCGACCGGCAGCGATGCCTGTAGTTCGCGCATCCTCGGCGCCAGATCCAACACGTCCGGCTTCTCGAACGGCAGTGTCGGCAGCCCTGTCGGCAGATTCATCCCCAGCTCCCCTGCGCTCGTAACTATACTTTGAAGTATATACGCGAGTGTCAAGAACTAGACTGATGTCCATGTCCGTAGCAGGTGCGGCCCGCCGACTCCCCCGGGCGCAACGGCGTGAGCAGATCCTCGACGCCGCGACCGAGGCGTTCGCGCGCTCCGGATTCGCCGCGACGAGCCTGGACGACGTGGCGGCCCAGGCCGGCGTCACGCGGATGGTCGTCTACACGCACTTCGCGTCGAAGACCGAGCTCTACCAGGCCGTACTCGACCGGATGGGCGACCGGCTGGCCGCCGCGACCGGCGCGCCGGACTTCGACACGTTCAGCATCGCGGGGCTGCTCCGGGTCGCCGCCGCCGAACCGGCCGGGTTCCGGCTGCTGTTCCACCACGCCGCGCGCGAACCCGAGTTCCGGTCCGAAGTGGACGGTATGCGCGCGGCCGGTATCGAGGTGGCCCGCCGCTACCTCGCCGCGGACATCACCGATCCGGCCTGGGCCGACTGGGCCTGCCGCCTGGTGCCGACGGTCGTGCAGGAGGCAGTGATCGCCTGGCTGGACGCCGGCCAACCCGACCCGGACACCGCGGCCGAACGGATCGGACTGATCATCGCGGGCATCGAGTCCGCCGCGAAGCACGCATAGCAAACGGCCCGGGGCGGTTTCGCCGCCCCGGGCCGCTTTCGTGGAGCTCACATCAGATGTGCGGGAACAACCCCTCGTGCACCGGCAGCACGCCGGTGGCAACGCCCGGGGCGGCCGTGCCCTGCAGCATCGACGCGGGCGCCGACACCACGTTCTGCGCCGGCAGGTTCGCGACCTGACCGGCCGCACCCGTGGCCAGCGGCACCTGGGGCAGCGTGGGCAGGTTGCCCACACCGGTCGCCGGCAGGCTCTGCGTGTGCGCCGCCGTGCTGCCCAGGTTGGTCAGCATCGACAGCACCGGCACGTCCTGCAGCAGCGAGAGACCCGGCAGGTTCGGGAACGCCGGCGTGGTCGTGGCGGTCCCGACCGAGCCCGTGCCCAGGTTGCCGACGCCCAGCGCGCCGCCGGGCAGCAGCCCGCCGACCAGCGGCAGGTCCATGGGGGTGGCGGACTGGGTCGCGTACCCGTTGTTGAGCACGTCGTCGTCCTCGACCATGGTCTCGGCCGAGCCGATCACCGGGATCTCGAGGTTCGCCAGGTCGATGTCGGCACCCAGCGGGTCGTTGAAGTTGTACGCCGACAGCGGCCCGAACCCGTCGGTGGTGGTGTCGCCGCCGTTGTCGATCACGGACTCCTCGTCCGCGATCCCGGTCGCCCGGCCGAGCACGGCCGCCGCGTCGCCGAAGGCGTCGGGGTCGAGCACCACCGGCAGTTCCAGCACGTTGCCCGCGCCGTCGCCGTCGATACCCGTGCTGGTCAGCGAACCGCCGCTGGCCAGCGTGGAGTCGTTGGTGCCGTTGGCGAACACGTTGGCACCGGCCGACGCGGCATCGCCGAAGATCTGGTTGGCGATGGTGTCGGGCACCGCGATCGCATTGCCGGACAGCGAACCGTAGTCACCGGTCGTGGTGACGTTGCCGCCCGCGGCCGAGTTGGTGGTGCTGCCGGTGTTGCTGCCGACGATGCCGACGCCGGACGCGGCGTCACCGAACACCTGGTCGACCCACTGGTTGGACACCTCGGCCACGTTGCCGGACAGGCTGCCGCCGCTACCGGTCGACGTGGCGTCGCCACCGGCGGTCGAGGTGGTGCTGGCGGTGGTCAGCGTACTGGCGTTGCCGACCAGCGTGGCCGCGTCCCCGAACGCCTGGGTCGGCGCCGAGGACGGGACGAACACGATGTTGCCGGCCGCGGTGGCGTTCTTGCCGGTCGCGTTGACCGGGCCACCGGCCGTCGTGACGGTGTCGCTGTCGACCTGGTCGTTCGAGTTGCCGACGACCGCGGCGGCGTCGCCGAAGGCCTGCGCCGGGATCGCGGTGGGCACCACGACCTCGTTGCTCGTGCCGGTGCCGCCGTCGTCGTTGGTGTTCGTCGGGCCGCCCGACGTGACCGTCTTGGTCTCGTCGGTCGACGCGCTCGAGATGCCGCCGGCACCGGCGCCGACGCCGTAGCCCTCCAACGGAATCGTGGTCGGGGTCG
>Ga0070714_100001520_pt1 | contig 16920 bp, 19 predicted proteins | sample LARL83metaG_FD_65450 | JGI IMG/M metagenome (GOLD analysis project Ga0070714, IMG submission 65450) | Corn, switchgrass and miscanthus rhizosphere microbial communities from Kellogg Biological Station, Michigan, USA - LAR L8-3 metaG | ecosystem: Host-associated > Plants > Roots > Rhizosphere ... | reverse complement strand
ACGCCGAAGTCGCAGAGAGCCACCGCCTGGACCACATTCACGGGTTGCGTGACGATGCGCAGGTTGCTTCCGGCGTGGCGTTGCAGCAGTGATTCCGGGGCATGCGCCATATATACCAGCACCGGCAGGTGGGTGGCAGCTAGCGTCTCCAGCAGCACGGAAATCCCCTCGTACGCTTCCAGGTAGGCGAATATCCTCTTGCCCGGCACGTCCGGCCACTGCGGCGTAGCCCCCGTGCCTGGCTGGATCACGCCCAGGTACTCCACGTCCGTACGCGGACCGTATTCGTCCAGTTCCGGATAGGTGAATAACAGGCGTGCATCGGCTTCCGCGTAGAGTGCGCCGATGTGTGCGACGCGCGGCGCGCCGATCGCATCCAACGCCACGTTCATGGATTCCTGCAATTGCCGCTCGCGCATCGCGACGGCCTCATCGTTACCGTCCTTGAGCCAGCTGCGCGATAGCGGCAGCGGGGTGCGGTTGGGCGGCACCAGGGATCCTATGCCCATCACCAGGGTACGTATGCCCGTGCCCCGAGCCGCCAGGAGTGCACCCGGCGCACTGGCGCAGCGGACTACATCGGGTTTGAGGCCCTCGAAGAGCCGGCGCCAGGCTCGCACCCGGGCGGTCATATTGCCGGCACTACCTAGTCCCAGGTTGATGAGTACATCGGCGAAATTCATAGGCCGCCGCAACTGCCGGTGCGGAGCCACCGGTACCACCTGGGTCGGCGCCTGGTAATACCTGATACGGCTGCCGAAGATACGCTCCGCATGGCTGAGGTCCCGGCCGGCGAAGCGCACGTCATGACCCTTCTTGGCCAGAAGCTTAGCACTGATGGCGAGGCCCTCGATGTAGGCCAAGCCGTTTCCGATCTCCCAGCAGTCCAATATGCGCGCCATCAGTCCCTCGGCACTACTTTGAAACGATCGTGGCTCCAGAGATACTGTTCCGGCACCTTGCGGATATGGTCTTCCAGCAGCTTGTTCACCCGCATCAGGTCCGCCACCGGATCCTCGCTGGGGAAATCCTCCAGCGCGGGCAATACGGTCACCCGGTAACCCTGGGTGCCCGGCAGGCGCTCACCGAAGAACGGTACCACCGCGGCGCCGCTGCTCTTCGCCAGTTTCGGCAGGCCGGGATTGGTAGGCGCGGGGATGCCGAAGAAGGGCACCATGATGCTGTTCTTGCCGCGGTAGCCCTGGTCGGTGGCGTACCAGATGGGTTTACCGTCTTTCAGGCTGCGCAGCAGCATCCGCACGTCGTTGCGCTGGATCGCATGCTCGAAGAGTTTCTCCCGGGCGCGCCGCATCACGTACTCGATCACCTGGTTGCGGATCGGCCGGTACAGCATGAAGAGGTCGGTGTGCAGGCCCAGCATGCGCCCGCAGACCTCCAGCGTGGTGAAGTGCCCAGCCAGCAGGATCACGCCCTTGCCCCGCGCCCGCGCCGCCTTGAGGTGCTCCAGGCCCTGTACCGGACCCAGCCGGTCCATGCGCTCATGGCTCGCCCACCAGCACATGCCGAACTCGATGATGGCGGTGCCCATGGAGGTGAAGTGCTTGCGCGCGAGCTTGCGGCGGTCCGCCGCGTCCAGCTCCGGGAAGCAGAGCTCCAGGTTCTTGAGGGTGATGCGGCGCCGGCGCGGCGCCACCTGCCAGAACAGCCAGCCGGTGATGCGTCCCAGCATGAGTTGGATGGGATAGGGCATCAGCACGCCCAGCCGGATGTAGCCGATCAGCAGCCAGGCGGGCCAGTTACGCGGATGGAAGAGCTCGGCCTTCATGCAGGGCGCAGTATAAAGTCTAGGCATATCAACATGCTATGATGCCGAGCGGTTTTGTTGAGGCGTCGTGTTAGCGGCGCTCGGCGGGGCAGGGATGCGCCGCCCGCGACTCAATCGCTCGGCGCTTGAGTCGGCGGAGGCGAGTCCGGACACGCGCCGGACTCGCCGAGTAGCAAAAGTCCAGGAAGGACTTTTGCGGGGATTCTTGACAGGCACAGGGGCTTGCATGCAGCTCAGCGTTCCGCAGTTCGACGGGGTCCGGGTGCTGGTGGCGGGTGATGTGATGCTGGACCGTTACTGGTTCGGTCCCACCCAGCGCATCTCGCCGGAAGCGCCGGTGCCGGTGGTGCATGTGCGGGACACCGAGGAACGCCCCGGCGGCGCCGGCAACGTGGCGGTGAACCTAGCGAGCCTCGGGGTGCATTGCACCGTGCTCGGCATCACCGGAGACGATGCCATCGCCGACAGCCTGGCGGCGGCCATGGAGAAGCGCGGCGTGCGCTGCCGCTTCAACCGCCTCAAGAACGCCTCCACCATCACCAAGCTGCGGGTGCTGTCGCGCCACCAACAGCTCATCCGTCTGGACTTCGAGGAGAGCTTCGGCAGCTTCAGCGGGGCGCCGTTGCTGCCGCTGTTCAAGCCGGAACTGAAGGATGCGGACGTGGTGATCCTCTCGGACTACGGCAAGGGCAGCCTGGCTGCCGTGCAGGAGCTCATCAGCGCCACCCGCGCCGCCGGCAAGCGTGTGCTGGTGGACCCCAAGGGACGCGACTTCACCAAGTACAAGGGTGCGAGCCTCATCACCCCCAACCTGGGCGAGCTGGAAGCGGTGGTGGGAGAATGCCCGGACGAAGCCAGCATCGTCGCCAAGGGCGAGAAGCTGAGGGACGAGCTCGGCCTGGAGGCCCTCCTGGTGACCCGCAGCGAGCACGGCATGACCTTGCTGCAGAAGGGGTTCCCGGCGCTGCACCTCCCGACCCAGGCCCAGGAAGTCTCGGACGTGACCGGCGCCGGTGACACCGTCATCGCAGTGCTGGCGGCGGGCCTCGGCGCGGGACTCGATTTCCCCGCAGCCGCCCAGCTTTCCAACCTTGCCGCCGGGGTGGTGGTGGCCAAGCTCGGCGCCGCCACCGTCTCGCCGGCTGAGCTGCGACTGGCGGCCCACAGTCGCAGCGGCAGCGGCGCCATGGACGAGGCGGCGGTGCTGGACGCGGTGAGCCATGCCCGCAGCCAGGGCGAACGCGTCATCATGACCAACGGCGTGTTCGACATCCTGCACGCCGGCCATGTCACCTACTTGGAGGCGGCGCGCCGCCTGGGCGACCGGCTGGTGGTGGCGGTGAACGACGATGCCTCAGTGAAGCGCCTGAAGGGCGCCACGCGTCCCGTGAATACGCTGGCCAACCGCATGACGGTGCTGGCGGCCCTGTCCTGCGTGGACTGGGTGGTGCCCTTCAGCGAGGACACGCCCGAGCGGCTGATCTGCAAGCTGCTGCCCGACGTTCTGGTTAAGGGGGGCGACTACCGCGCGGAGGACGTGGCGGGCTACAAGTGCGTCACCAAGAACGGCGGGGAGGTGAAGATCCTGCCTTTTGTAGACGGGCTCTCCACTACAAACACCATCGAAGCCCTCAAGAAGTCCTGAGCGCGCGATGCGTCTCCTATACACGCTCGTTCTGCTGCTGCTGGCGCCCTTCGCCTTCGTCTGGTTCGCCTGGCGTGGCTACCGTCAGACCGGCAGTGCCGACAAGCTCGGCGAGCGGCTCGGCAGCTCGCCGTTCCTGCAGCCGGGAATGGCCATCTGGGTGCACGGCGCTTCCGTCGGCGAGATCCGCGCCGCCGCGCCCCTGGTGCAGACCCTGCACCGCAGGTTCCCGGAGCGGCCCATCCTTGTCACCACCTTCAGCGCCACCGGCCGGCGCCATGCGCGCCAGCTCTTCGGCGACAAGGTCATGGTCTCACTGGCACCCTACGACCTGCCGTTCTTCGTCAGCCGCTTCCTGCAGAGCACCCGGCCTGCGGTGGCGGTGATCATGGAGACCGAGATCTGGCCCAACCTCTATGCCGCCTGTGAGAAGCGCAACATCCCCATGTTGCTGGTGAGCGCCCGCATGTCGGCCCGCTCCTTCGAGACCTATTCGAAGTACGCCTCCCTCACCCGCGGCGCACTGCGGCGCCTCCAGGCGGTGGCGGCCCAGAGCGAGGCGGACGCGGCGCGCTTCAAGGCGCTGGGCGCGCCGGAGGACCGGCTCACGGTGATGGGCAACCTCAAGTTCGATGTGCAGGCCGGTCCCGACCTCAAGGCTGCGGGCCAGGCCCTGCGCCAGCGGCTGTTCGGCCACGCCGGTGTGCTGGTGGCGGGGAGTACCCGCGAGGGCGAGGAGCCGATCCTCCTGGAGGCCTTCCGCAAGCTGCTGCAGTCCCAGCCCAACACGGTGCTGGTGCTGGCACCGCGGCATCCCGAGCGGGCCAGTGCCGTGACCGCCGCCATCGGCGCCGCGGGCTTCGGTTTCCGGCGGCTGAGCGGCGGCGAGGCGCCGGTGATGCCGGGCGAGGTGCTGCTGGTGGACGTGCTGGGCCAGCTCATGAAGTTCTTCGCTGCGGGGGACCTGGCCTTCGTGGGCGGCACCCTGGTGCCGGTGGGTGGCCACAACCTGCTGGAACCGGCCGCGGTAGGCCTGCCGGTGCTGGCGGGCCCGTATCTCGAGAACGTCAAGGACGTGGCGCAGATGCTCCAGGAGGCCGGCGTGCTCACGCCGGTGACCGATGCGGATTCCGTGGCCGCCGCTGCCGCGTGGCTGCTGGGCAATCCCGGCACCCGCCGGAGCATCGGCGACGTGGCTGAAGCCAAGGTCATGGAGAACCGCGGCGCTCTTGACCGGGCCGTGGAACTGGTCAGATCCCAACTCACCCGCAGATAAAAAAACCCCGGCTCTCGCCGGGGTTTCCTTTTTCGATTTCCGGCTCTTGTCTCAGCGCGGTGGCTTGGTGCTGGCCGCTGGCGCCGCCGTGGTGCCGGCGGAAGGAGTAGTCAGGAAGGGGTTCGTGGCGGCGGAGGGCGCCGCGACGGTGCCTCCCGACGGCGCACCCATCTGCTCGCTGCTGGCGGGCACCGTCATGTCCGCAGCGGGCGACGGCACCTGCAGCAGGGCGTTGACCTGCTTCACGTCCTGCTCGGTGAGGATGCCGGCCGAAGCCTTCAGCGTCAGCACGCTCTCCAGATAGTTGTAGCGGGCGTTGGCGAAGCTGGTCTCCGCCGTCAACAGGTTCTGGCGGGCGGTCAGCACGTCCACGATGGTGCGGGTGCCCACTTCCATGCCGGTCTGGGTGGCGTCCATGGAAGTCTGGTTGGACTTCACCGACTGCTTGAGCGCGGTCACCTGGGAGATGCCGGTGAGCACGCCGAGATAGGCGGTGCGCGCCTGCTGCTCGGTCTGGCGGGTCACCAGCTTCACGTTGTCCAGGGAAGCCTGGTACTGGTACTGGGCCTGGTTCACGCGGGCCCAGGTGGAGCCGCCATTCCAGATGGGCCACGACAGCTGCAGCATGGCCTCGTTGGAGTTGACGGTGCTGGGGTTGTCGAAGGGCTGTGAACCCAGGCCGGCAGCGCTGAAGTCACCGGTGGTGGTGTCGGTGTTCTTGTTGTGCGTCAGCACCAGGCTCAGGCTCGGAAGGTGCTGGCCGCGCTCTATGCCGACGCTGGCACTGGCCGCATCGGCGGCGGACATGGCGGAGAGCAGCTTCGGGTTCTGCTTCAGAGCCTGGTCCACCCACTGCTGGGCGCTGTTCGGATCCGGCGAGCGCAGCGGCATGTCCACGCTGGGCTCCATGAGGTCGCCCACCGGCTGGCCGATGATGGAGCGCAGCTGCTCCTCGGTGGTGATCACCTGCTGCTGGGCGGAGATCAGGTTGGCCGCGGACTGGTCGTAGGCCGCCTGGGCGTTCTCCACGTCCGTGATCGCGCTCATGCCCACCTCGTACTTCTCCTTGGCCTGCTCCAGCTGCTTGGCGTTGGCATCGGCCGCGGCGCGATCAGCCTTGAGGGTGTCGCGGGCGTTGAGCACGTTGAAGTAGGCAGTGGTGGTGCGTTGCAGCAGGTCCTGCTGAGCCGTCTGGAAGTCCGCTTCCGCTTGGGCCTGCTGGGCGCTGGCCTGTTCGATGGCGCTCCAAGCGCTCCAGTTGAAGATGGCTTGGGTGAGCTGGGCATTCCAGGTCGTACGATGGTCACGGGAGGTGATAGTGGTGTCCACGAACGAAGCCTGGCCATTGGGCAAGGTCAGCAGCTGCGGCTGGTTGCTGGTGGTGCGAGTGAGGCTACGCTGGCCATTGAGGGTGATGTTCGGGAAATACCCGCCGCGGGCGATGGCGCCGTTCTCTTCCTGGGCCTGGTAGTTGGAGTAGGCCTGCTGGAAGGTGGCGTCGTTCTTGACCGCCAGCTGGTAGATGTCCCAGAGATCCGCCGCCCGGGCGGCAGGGGCCGCGGCCGCCGTAATGAGGGCGCCCATGGCCAGGGAAAGGGTGGTCTTACGCATAGCTCCCATCCGTCCGTAAGGTGACTGTTGTAGTCAAATATAACACTATATCGCCTACCTGACAAGGACCCATTTCTGGGGCCCTCAGGCCGCCACCCTTTAGATGGCTCAGTATCGTGCCAGGTTGGGGTCCACTACCTGGGACCAGGCGTCTATGCCGCCCGCGAGGTTGGCCACCTGCTCATAGCCCTTGGAGGCCAGGAAGGTCGCCACCTGCTGGCTGCGGCCGCCGTGGTGGCACATCACCACGTAGCGAGCCTTGGGGTCCAATTCCCCGAGCCGCTCCGGTATCTGTCCCATGGGGATGTGGCGCGATCCTTCTACATGGACCTGCGCGTACTCCCAGGGTTCCCGCACATCCAGCAAAACCGCGTTGTCGCCTTGCTCCAGGAGCAGGGTACGGGCGGCACCGGGGCTGAGTTGCGGGACGTTCGCCATCAGAACCTGAAACGTTTGGGCTCGGCGGCGTTCTTCAAGGCTGGCACGTCGGTCTCGAACAGGCTGATGCGCGACCAGCTCTCTTCGGCGGTGCGGGTCACCAGGATGCCTTCCATCACCGGCGAGCTGCCCACGATCATGAACAGGCGGCCGCCCACGTTGAGGCGCTGGGCATAGGCGGCGTCATAGGTGGGTAGGGAACCCGTGACCACGATGACGTCATAGCGCTGCTCCAGCCAGTCCAGGCCCGTGCCGTCGCGGGTCTCGAGCTTCACGTTCTTGAAGCCGAGGCCCTTGAGGGTCTTGGCGGCGCCTTCGGTGAAGTCAGGGTGGATGTCCACTGACAGCACCTCGCGGGCGCATTTGGCGAGGCAGGCGGCGAAGTAGCCGCTGCCGGTGCCGATCTCCAGCACGCTCTCGATGGGCCCCGGCGCCAGCGCCTGCAGCACGCGGCCCTCGATGGTGGGGATCCACATGCACTCGCCGTGGGGCAGCGGCAGCGGCGTGTCCGCATAGGCCAGCTTGCGGTAGGCCTCCGGCACGAACTTGTCCCGGGGCAGGGCTTCGAACACCGCCAGGGTGCGCGCATCCAGCACATGCCAGGCACGGATCTGCTGCTGGACCATCTGGCTGCGGGCGTCTTGCATGTCCATGGGGTTTTTTCCGCGGGAAAAAGGCCGGTTTGTGGCTGCAAAGGTTAAAGGCTGGGGCGGCCCTTGGCAAGACGAACTGTCACTTCCACGGGTGACAGATGTCACGTGGACGAGGCGTCCCGGACGTCCGGCGTATAATGCGCTGCGCGTCTCGCGAGAGGCGCAAGGAAGCTGGGGGTGCCCTTCACTGGGCTGAGACCCGCCAGCCCTGCCAGACCGTCGCGAGCGCAGGTAGGACAAGGCGCGAACGGGCGAGGAACCGGAGCGTACTCCGACGGTACGTGAGGATTCCGAGCACGTTCGCAACGCAGTCATACCAAGCGCAGCAGGACTGGCAGGTGCTGGGAACCCTTGGAACCTGGCCAGGTTCGCAGGTAACCGGACAGTAAGCCGGACACCGCGGACATCCGGCGAGGGAATGCTTCGCGGTGGCTCCGGCACCGTGCGTTCCCTCGTCCCACGACGAGGAATCGAACATGAGCGCCGTCCCCGAAGATTTCGTCCGCCGCACCGACGCCCTGGCCGAAGAGGCGACCCGGCCTTTCGCCAGTTCCCGCAAGATGTATGTCACCGGCAGCCGCCCGGATCTGCGCGTGCCGATGCGTGAGATCGCGCTCAGCGACACGCCCGCCATGTTCGGCGCCGAGAAGAACCCGGCCTTCCACGTCTACGACACCTCCGGCCCTTACACCGATCCCGCGGCCAAGATCGACCTCTTGAAGGGACTCGCGCCGCTGCGCGCCCGATGGATCGAGGAGCGGGGCGATTCCGAAGTGCTGGCCCAACCCACGTCGGAATTCATGCGGCGCCGCGAACAGGACCCCAAGCTCGCCCATATGCGCTTCGAGCGCCAGCGCCCGGTGCGCCGCGCGCGCGCCGGCGCCAACGTGAGCCAGATGCATTACGCCCGGAAGGGTATCGTCACCCCGGAGATGGAATTTATCGCGATACGCGAGAACCAGCGCATCGAGGCTATCCAGGAAGCGCATCTCCTGAAGCGCCATCCGGCGGAATCCCATGGCGCGCGCCTGCCGAAACTCATCAGCCCGGAGTTCGTGAGGGACGAGGTGGCGCGCGGGCGCGCCATCATCCCCAACAACATCAACCATCCCGAGAGCGAGCCGATGATCATCGGCCGCAACTTCCTGGTGAAGATCAACGCCAACATCGGCAATTCCGCCGTCACCTCCGGCATCGCCGAGGAAGTGGAGAAGCTGGTGTGGGCCACGCGCTGGGGGGCGGACACGCTCATGGACCTCTCCACCGGCAAGCACATCCACGAGACCCGCGAGTGGATCATCCGCAACGCGCCCATCCCCATCGGTACCGTGCCCATCTACCAGGCCCTGGAGAAGGTGGACGGCCGGGCCGAGGAACTGACCTGGGACATCTTCCGGGACACGCTCATCGAGCAGGCGGAACAGGGCGTGGACTACTTCACCATCCACGCCGGCGTGCGCCTCGCCTACGTCCCTCTCACGGCCAAGCGCGTGACGGGCATCGTCTCCCGCGGCGGTTCCATCCTCGCCAAGTGGTGCCTGGCGCACCACCGGGAGAATTTCCTCTACACGCACTTCGAGGACATCTGCGACATCATGAAGGCCTATGACGTGGCCTTCTCGCTAGGTGACGGCCTGCGCCCCGGTTCCATAGCCGACGCCAACGACGAAGCCCAATTCGCGGAGCTGGATACCTTGGGCGAGCTCACCCAAGTGGCCTGGAAGCACGACGTCCAGACCATGATCGAGGGGCCGGGCCACGTGCCCATGCAGCTCATCAAGGAGAACATGGACCGGCAGCTCAAGGTCTGCCACGAGGCGCCGTTTTACACGCTCGGCCCGCTCACCACCGACATCGCACCCGGCTACGATCACATCACCAGCGCCATCGGCGCCGCCATGATCGGCTGGTTCGGCACCGCCATGCTCTGCTACGTGACGCCCAAGGAACATTTGGGCCTGCCGGACCGGCAGGACGTGCGCGACGGCATCATCGCCTACAAGATCGCGGCCCACGCGGCGGACCTGGCCAAGGGCCATCCCAGCGCCCAGGCCCGGGACAACGCCCTCTCCAAGGCCCGTTTCGAGTTCCGCTGGGAGGACCAGTTCAACCTGGGGCTGGACCCCGAGAAGGCCAAGGAGTTCCACGACGAGACTCTTCCCAAGGAGGCTGCCAAGCTCGCTCATTTCTGCTCCATGTGCGGGCCGCATTTCTGCTCCATGAAGATCACCCAGGATGTGCGGGAATATGCGGAGAAGGGGATGGCGGAGAAGTCTAAGGAATTCCGGGAGCAGGGTGGGGACATCTATAGACAGAGCTAGAGGACACTCTGGTCTAGCGTCTTTGTCAGTTTTGGCCCTGTCTCGGACCTGAAGCTGCGCGGATAATACGGCGCAATCTGTAGCCTGGGAGGGGTCCCATGCGCATCGATCTAAGCCACACCATCGAACACGGCATGATCACCTACAAAGGCCTGCCGGCGCCCATCATTTGTGACTATCTCTCTCGCGAAGCCTCCAAGCAGAAATACGCGGAGGGCACCACCTTTCAGATGGGAAAGATCGAGATGATCTCCAACACCGGCACCTACGTGGATGCGCCGTTCCACCGCTATGAGCAGGGCAAGGATCTCTCGGAACTGCCCCTGGAGTCACTGGTGGACCTGGAGGGTGTGATATTCCACACCCAGGAACGGGTGAACGGGCCGGAGCTATTCGACCAGGCAGATGTGCGTGGCAAGGCCGTGCTGGTGCACACGGGTTGGGCCAAGCATTGGCGCACAGACCGGTATTTCGAGGGACACCCCCATCTCACGGAAGCGGCGGCGCTCTGGCTGCGGGAACAAAAGGCTGCGTTCGTCGGTATCGATTCCCTGAACATCGACGGCACCGCCACCGGCGCGCGGCCCGTGCACACGGTGCTCCTGGGCGCGGACATCCCCATCTGCGAGCACATGTGCAACCTGGAGCGGCTGCCGGATTCGGGTTTCAGGCTGCACGCGGCGCCGGTGAAAGTGAAAGGCTTCGGCACCTTCCCGGTGCGGGCCTACGCCATCACTTGAAGGAGCATCCCATGACCAAGCAGATCATCCGTTCCGACCAGGCGCCCAAGTCCCTCGCCGGCTACAGCCAGGCGGTGAAGGCGAAGGGGCTGGTGTTCGTCTCGGGCCAAGGGCCCTTCGACACCGCGGGCAACGTGGTGGGCGAGACCATCCAGGAGCAGACCCGGCAGTGCCTGAAGAACGTGGCGGCGATCCTCGACGCCGCCGGCAGCTCCCTGGACATGGTGGTGAGCGCCACCTTCATCCTCGCCGAGGAGGGCGACTTCGCCGGCATGAACGAGGAATGGGGCAAGTGGTTCCCGGCCGATCCGCCGGCGCGCCAGGGCGCCAAGCTGCCGGTGCGGCCCAAGGGGATGAAGGTCTCCATCGCGGTGATCGCGATGGCCTGAGGCCGTCATTCCTCCTCGGACTGGGAGCCGCTCACCACCTGATCCCGCGACGCGGCTTCGTCCGAGAGCAGGACCTCATCCGGTTCGAAGCCGGAAGGCGGACGGCGGCGCACCGGCTGCTCCGGATCGTAGGCGGCGTCGCCTTCCTCCACCGGTTCCAGTGAAGCGTTCCAGTCCTCCGGCGGCTCGATCTTGGAGAGTTCCAGCTCCTTCCACTCCTCGAGGTCGAACTCGCCGATCTCGCCGTTCAGGTACTGGACCTCGATGAGGCCTGCGTCCTCGTCCAGGTCGACGACCTCGAATTCCTGCTCGCTTTCGCGGTCCAGGTACCACTCGCCGACCTCGGGGTTGGGCACTCTGCGCTCGACCATGGCGGGACTCCTGGCTGATCCGGTGGTCCCAATCTAGCCATGCGGAGCCTGCGCGCACATTGACTTGCATCAAGTGACCCGCGCCGCCTCAGGTCAGCGCCCGTCTTTACCGGGAGTCGCCGGACCGCCCCGGGCTTTGCGGACCTCACTTTCGCCCGGCAGCAACACATTCCCGTCTTGCACGTCCGGCACCTGGGGACGGGAGGCATCGTAGGACTCCTCGTCATAGCCCTGGTCCCCGTCCTCGATGGGCTCAAGCGCGCCGGTGAAATCCTCCGGTCCTTCGGTGCGGGTGAACATCCGCTTCTGCCAGTCCGCTGCGTCGAAGGAATCGATGTCGCCGCCGAAGTACTGCACTTCGATCTCACCGCCCTCGACGGCCAGCACCTTGAAACGCTCCCGGCTGTGCACGTCCATGTACCATTCGCCCACCGCCGGTCTCACGCCATCGTCTTCCGCCGCCATATCGCACCTCCTGGCAAGCTTCCACTGTAGCGCCGGAGAGGATGCGCGAGGGTGATGTGCGTCATGGGCTGACGCGACATGCCTTGGGGTGATCCCCTGTCAAATCATCTCGGTCATTCCACCAATCGCGGTGTGGATGACGACAGGCTCCCGATTGCGTGACGTGCTTCAAACCGGTGACGGATGCGACTGCGTAGATTGCTGGTGTCATCGCAGCAGGAGCATCAGATGAACGTCAACAAAAACATACTGTTAACTGCCGCCATCGCTGCGGCCCTCGGGCTGCCGCTGGCGGCCCAGGCAGATACCACCGACACCACCAGCAGCACGACGACCACCAGCGACGACTGGGGGCAAGGCGCATGGTGGAGCGCAGGCTACTTCGAGGTCGATGTGGGTCAGGCTCACTATGGCAGCCTAAACAACCAGGTGAGCAGCACTACCGCCAACTCCACCACCAACTTCAGCGACAACGACACCGGTTGGCGCGCCAACCTTGGCTACCAGTTCAACCCCTGGTTCAGCCTCGAGTTGAGCTACGTGGACTTCGGTTCGGTGAATGACACCATCGACTTCGGTAGCCCTTCCAACAGTTCCTTCAAGTCCACCCGTAAGGCTCACGCCTACGGCGTCGCCGGCGTCGGCAGCATCCCGTTCGGTGACAGCGGCTGGTCGGGCTTCCTGCGCCTCGGCACCGTGGACGCACATACCCAGGTGAACAACACCGACATCGGCTCCATCCCGGCGCCATCCAGCAACACCACCAGCAGCGACTGGAAAGCCTATTACGGCCTGGGTGTGGCCTGGCAATTCGCGGAGCACTGGGCCCTGCGGCTGGGCTGGGACCAGTACCACAACCTCGGCAATGCGAACACCACCGGTGAGACCAACATCAACTTCACCAACGTAGGCCTGCAGGTGCGGTTCTAGCAGCCGGCATAGCCAGGAGACCGTGAGGCCCGGAGCGATCCGGGCCTCTTCTTTTGCAGGCACGGGATAAATGGAATAATCGGCGGCGGAACACCCGGGGAAGGGGAGCCTGATGCCGCAGACGAGCATATTCGGCCCGGTGATCGCACTGGTCATCCTGACCCTGGCGGTGTTGGGCTATACGGGGTACAAGCGTTTCCAGGCGGGCTTCGCCGGGCGAGTGAAGGCCGGGGATTTCCGCTACGGCGAGACCGCCAACGTGCCGCCCGACGTGGCGGTGGTCAACCGGAACTTCATGAATCTGCTGGAGGCACCGGTACTCTTCTATGTCCTGTGCCTCTCCTTATACGCCACCGGGCATGTGACGGGGGTCACGGTCTCCCTGGCCTGGGCCTATGTGGCGCTGCGCCTCGCACATAGCGCCATCCATCTGGCCTATAACCGAATTTTGTACCGTTTCACCGCCTATGCCGCCAGCAACGTAGTGTTGGCGGCCCTGTGGTTGTGGTTCGCGGGTGCGCTGTTCGGCTAGACTTGTTCTGCAGACGTGTCGAGGGGGCAGAAGGCGCATGGCTTCAGAGAAGAGACCGATCGTAGTCGCAGGCAAGCGTTATGCGAGCGTGGAGGAGATGCCCGCGGAGGTCCGGCGCGTCTATGACCTGGCCATGGCCTCCCAGGCCGAGGCGGAGACTGCCGCGCCGGTGAAGCTGATCTTCAACGGCAAGGAATACGAAGGCCTGGACAGCATGCCCCCGGACGTGCGCAAGCAGTACCAGACCCAGCAGGTGGCCATGGAGACCTACCGGGACTTCAGCGTGGACGCCACCACCCCCAGGGCCGCCAAGCTGGACGCGCCGGCGGTACAACGCATGGAGGCGGCGAGCCAGCCGTTCCTGAAGAAGTACCTGTGGCCGCTGGTGATCCTCGGCGTCATCGTCATCGTCGCCTTGGCGATCTTCATCTAGCGTCGGCCGATATCTTCCACTGAGATCCTCGCCTTCACCCTCGGCTCCGGCTGCAGGGTGATGTGGCCTATCCCGTAGGCATGTTGCAGGTGGCTGCAGAGCCCCAGGTATACCGCTTCCCACTGGCCCAGTTCCTCGACCACCACGTGGGCCGAGAGTGCCACCTCGCCGGAGGACACGCTCCACACATGCAAGTCGTGCACCGAGCCTACGCCCTCCACCGCCGCCATGCTGCGGCCGATGTCGCTGAGATCGAGGCCGGAAGGCACGCCTTCCAGCAGCACATGTGTGGCGTCACCCAGCAGCCTCAGGCTGGACAGGAGGATCAGCACGCCGATGAACAGGGACAGCAGCGGATCCGCCGCCAGCCAGCCGGTGAAGTAGATGACGACGCCGGCGGCCAGCGCCGCCGCGGAGCCCAGCACGTCGCCCAGCACATGCAACAGCGAAGCGCGCAGGTTCAGGGTGGATTCGCCGCCCTCCAGCACCTTATATATGACAAAGTTGGCGGCCAGCCCCAGGGCCCCGATGAGCATCACCAGTGAGGCCTGCACGTCGCCGGGGTGGCGCAGACGGGCCAGGGCTTCGATGAAGATCAACGCCACGATCAGCAGCATGAAGAGCGTGTTGACGATGGCCGCCATCACCTCCACCCGCCCCAGTCCGTAGGAGTGGCGGTCCGACGCCGGCTTCCTTGCGACCAAGGCCGCGAGCCCGGCTATGCCCAAGGCGATGCCATCGGTGGCCATGTGGCCGGCGTCGCCCAACAGCGCCAGGGAGTGGGCCTGCCAGCCACTGAAGGCTTCTATCGCCGCGAAACCCAGGGTCACGGTCAGTGCCAGCCAGTAGTGGCGCTGGCCGTGCGGCCCGCGGCCATGCTGTCCCGCATGATGATGGTGGTGTGGATGCTCCGCCATGGGCTCAGTATAAGTCCGCTATGATGACCGGTATATTCCAGGGGAGACCGTCATGTCACTGGAGATCACCGCATTCTTTCATGCGCCTTCCTCCACCTACAGCTACGTGGTGGCGGATGCCGCCGCCAAGCACGCCGCGGTCATCGATCCTGTGCTGGACTACGATGCGGCTTCAGGTCGCAGCGGCGCCGCCTCCGCCAAGGCGATGGTCGAGCATATCAAGGGCAGGGGTTATGCCCTGGACTGGATCCTGGAGACCCATGCCCACGCGGATCACCTCTCGGCCGCGCAATACCTCAAGCAACAATTGGGCGGCCAGGTGGCGATAGGCGAGGGCATCCGCGAGGTGCAGGCCACCTTCAAGAAGCTCTACAACCTGGATAAGAAGTTCCCCACCGATGGCAGCCAGTTCGACCACCTGTTCAAGGACGGCGAGACCTTCAGGCTGGGCAGCATCACGGCGCAGGTGGTCGCCATGGGCGGCCATACCAGCGACGGGGTGGCCTACCGGATGGAAGACGCCGTCTTCGTGGGCGACAGCCTGTTCATGCCGGACTCCGGCAGCGCCCGCTGCGACTTCCCCGGCGGCGATGCCGGTGCGCTCTACGACTCGGTGCGCAAGCTCCTGGACCTGCCGGAGGCCACGCGGCTCTTCATGTGCCACGACTACGCTCCGGGCGGGCGCGAGCACCGCAACCAGACCACGGTGGAAGAGCAGCGCCGCGCCAACATCCACGTCAAGGATGGCGTGTCGCGGGAGGACTTCATCACGCTGCGGGAGGCGCGCGATGCCACCCTGCCGGTGCCGGCGCTCTTATTGCCGGCGATCCAGGTGAACATCCGCGCCGGACGCTTTCCGGAACCGGAAGCCGACGGCGCGGTCTATCTCAAGATACCGGTAGACCGGTTTTAGCCTTCTTCAAGGGGAGTCTCGATGCAGAGTTATCTGGAGCGCGTGCTGCTCAGCACGGGGGTCGACTTGGCCTTCGTCCTGCCGTTCCTGGCGCTCGCCTTCATCACCTCAGGCAAGGGCAAGTCGGCGCTGAGGCCGCTGCTGCTGTTCGTCGGATTCATCCTGCTGGATAACACCTGCGTCTGGCTCATGAAGGTGGGGGTGTTCATCCCTGCCTGGGGTCACTGGAACTGGCAGGGCAAGCTGTTGGAGGCGGCCATCCCGGTATGCCTCGCGCTCCTGCTGCCGGCTGTCTTTGACGCCAAGCGCATGGGACTCGCGTTGCCCGAGAATAGACGTGGCTGGCGCGATACGGCGATCACCTGCGTCTTGTACCTGATCGTCGGCATCCCGGCGGCCTTGCTCACGGGGGCGCATTTCGGCCTGACGGCGGACGCCCCGACCTATGCCTACGAGGCGACCATGCCCGGGCTGGGCGAGGAGCTCATGTACCGCGGCGTGATGCTGATGCTGCTGAACGAGGCCTTCGGCCGGCCCTGGAAGTTCGCCGGGATACAGTTCGGCTGGGGCTTCATCATCATCAGCGCCTTGTTCGGTTTCCTGCACGGCATGGATGCCCCTTCCCCGGACAAGATCCAGATCGTCTGGGTAGGCATGATCTTCCCATTGCTCACCGGCCTCGTCCTGGCCTGGCTGAGGGAGCGCACCGGCAGCGTCTGGCCCAGTGTGCTGTTCCACAATTTCGTCAACACGCTCAACCAGTTCCTGGTCTGAACCCCATGTTCGCGGCCCGCCCTTGACCCAGGTCAGGGCGGCGGTGCCCCCGGCAGCGCAGCCTGTCACGGTCATCATCGGGGGAAGCTTGACATATTAGTATATGCTAATATACTAATATGAACAATGAGAAATCCTCGTCTTGGAGGTCTTTATGAACATCGACAAGGTGGTGATGCGTATCGCCGGAGTCATGGTGCTGATAGGTGTGGCGCTGGGCTGGTGGGTGAGCCCCTGGTGGTTCCTGCTCGCGGCCTTCGTCGGCGGCAACCTGCTGCAATCCTCGTTCACCGGCTTCTGCCCGCTGGCGCGCATCCTGGCCAAGGCTGGCGTCAAGCCCGGCGCGGCGTTCGGCGCATGAGGCGCACCGCCGGATTGGCCGGGGAGATGCGCGAGCATGCGCAGGAAGCGACCATGCTGCTGCGGGCTATGGCCAGCGAGCATCGGCTCATGGTGCTGTGCAGCCTGGCGGCAGGCGAGCTATCCGTCGGCGAGCTGTTGGAGCGGGTGCCGCTGGCTCAATCGGCCCTGTCGCAGCATCTCGCGGTGCTGCGGCGCGAGCGCCTGGTGACCACGCGGCGCGAAGGACAGACGGTGTATTACGCGGTGGAACCCGGTCCCGCGCTCGACGTGATAAGGACCCTGCATGCGAACTATTGTGGGGGTGCCTCAGCTCGCCGTGGCCAAGGGCTGACGCCGTGAAGACCCTGCTCCTGTTGCTCCCAC
>Ga0070714_100001517_pt1 | contig 16924 bp, 17 predicted proteins | sample LARL83metaG_FD_65450 | JGI IMG/M metagenome (GOLD analysis project Ga0070714, IMG submission 65450) | Corn, switchgrass and miscanthus rhizosphere microbial communities from Kellogg Biological Station, Michigan, USA - LAR L8-3 metaG | ecosystem: Host-associated > Plants > Roots > Rhizosphere ... | reverse complement strand
GACGATCGCTCCGGAACTGGTGCCCAACACGATCGCCGGCTCGTCACCGACGTGCTCGATGAGACAAGCCACGCCGGTCGTAGCGCACCACGGTGTGGTGCACCGCCAGATGTTGGCTGACCATACGGAAACCGCCTGCGACGCCATCGGCTCCCGGGATCATGATCATCGCAGGGCCGCTGCCGTTGATTTCGTAGTACAGATCAGCGCCGGGAACATCCAAGACACTCATGCGCGCTCCGGGTGGTTGGTGGCCGCGACCGCCCGGTCGGAGTCGGATGAGCTGGTCGGGTTTGCTGGTGTGTGGCTCGGTCGGGAGTGGCCTCGTGTCCGGCGAGGCCGTGGCAGGTGGCGCATCCGCCAGCGGCTGGGCAGCAGGGTCCGGCCACGCCGCAGGGCGAATCCGCCGCCGAGCACGTGCATCCCGCCAATGAGGACCTTCACGACAATGAGTGCGACCACGACGCCCAGCCCCCACTTCTGAAAAACCGAGGCAGCCATGACGCCACCGAACAATCCGGCGTGCCCGACGATCACGAGCACGGCGAATGCTCCCAGGCCGATAGTGCTGCGCCAGCCGCGCCGCCACCAGGGTTTGGCCACCGCGGTCTCCGCGTTGATGGTCTGCCCATCTGGCGCCGGGACCGTCTCGGATCGGTGCCAGATCACCGTCAACTCGTCGCGTCGGCCGATCTTCTCCAGGCGTGTGGTGAGCCCGTTCTGGAGTCGCTGGAGGATGTCCTCGTCGTCGGCATCGACGCGCAGGGTCAACGTGTCCGCGGTGGCGCGCAGGGTGCACAGGCCGCCGGTGAAACGGATCGATCCGTCGGTGTCGGAATGGTCGACGCGTTCCACCGTCGGCCGGGCCGGACCTTCACCATGATCACCGCCGTCGTGGCCGGTGGAGCGTTGCCGCATCCGGCCCATGTGGTTGAGATGGCTGCAGAGTTGGTCGAGGTAGCGGCCGGCGCGATCGGTGGCTACGTGCGCTTCGGCGGTCGGCATGGCGGTCCTTTCTCGAGGCCCCAAGGGATATGTCAGGTCGCTGTGGCGGCCAGCAGCCAAGCCCGGACGCCGTCGGGGTGGGCGTTGGTGTCGATCGTGGCCCGTTCGAGGGAGTCGATCCGCCACCCGTCGGTGAACGCCGCTTCGATCTCCTGGCGGGACATCCGATGTCGCCGCCACTGATCGTCGGGCTGCCGGTCGCTGCAGCCGAGCATGAAGTACCGGCCGCCCGACGACAGCACCGAGCGCAGGCCGGCCACATAGGCGACGCGGTCGTCGCCCATGAAGACGTGGAACAGCCCGCAGTCCAGCACGGTGTCGAACCGCTCCCCCAGTCCCGCCAGCGCGCGGGCGTCGTGACGCAGGAACCGCGCCGCCAGGCCCCGCTCCCCCGCCTTCCCCCGTGCGGCGTCCAGGGCTCGCGGTGCGAGGTCGACCCCGGTGGCGTCCAGGCCTAGGGCGGCGGCCAGGAGCGTGTGCTCGCCGGTACCGCAGCCGGCGTCCAACACACGACCGCGCACGGCGCCCTGATCGGCGAGGGCGGCGAACGCGGGCTGGGGTCGGCCGATGTCCCATGGCGGCGTGGTGACATACCGGTCCGCCCAGGCGATGCCGGGGCCGTGCTGCAGAGGCGAATTGGCCATGCGGATGTCCTCCCTCGCTGTGGTCGCCCGAATCGTCCGCCGGGCTTATCCCGACACCAGGTTTATCGAGACACAGTGTCTCTGTCAAGACAGAGTGTCGCTACTGAGTCGTCGCGTACACTACGGTCGTGCCGAAGCTGTGGAACGCCACGATCGAGGCGCACCGGCGCGAGGTGCGCGAGGCGATCCTGCGCGCAGGCGTGGCGCTGGTCGGCGAGCACGGACTGCGGTCGGTGACGATGTCGCAGATCGCCGAACAGGCCGGCATCGGCCGAGCGACCCTGTACAAGTACTTCCCGGACGTCGAAGCGATCCTCACCACCTGGCACGACGAGCAGATCACCGCCCACCTCGCCGCCCTCGCCGAGATCCGCGACCGGTCCAGCGACCCCGGTGACCGACTGGAAGTCGTGCTGGCGGCATTCGCGCACCACGTCCGCCGGTCGCGCCGCCACGGCGACACCGAACTGGCGGCGTTCCTGCATCGCGACGAGCACCTGGTGCAGGCGCAACGGCGGCTGCACGACATGATCTGCGACCTGCTCGCCGCCGGCGCCCAAGCCGGCGTGGTCCGAGATGACGTCGGCCCCGACGAGCTGGCCGGCTACTGCGTGCACGCCCTGTCCGCAGCCAGCAGCCTGCCCACCACGCCGGCGGTCGACCGCCTGGTGACCGTCACCATGGCCGGGCTGCGGCCCTCTGCGGCGCCGCCGGATTCCGCGTCACGCGCCCACCGCGTCCGCGAGGCCATCGACGCGCACGCCACACACCCGCATCACGGCCCCGGGCACCAGCGCACCGGCCACGGTCATCAGTCCACCGGTACCTGAACACGATCAGGCCAGCCCGCCGCTTTGGTTCACGACGGTCCTACAGCGGGTGACGCACGACCTCGACGCGGCTGTAGTCGAAAACAGCGGTGAGGGACGACGACGTTCCGATGCGGACAGCGGCGAACAGGAACCGCAGCACGTCCGCCTTCCGATTGTCGGGGAGGTGGTCCCAGGAGAATCGGGCGTCCGGACCGGTCACCACACCGTCCAGACCGCGCCGTGTGGCCGACCGGCGCTCACGGCGTCTCGCTGCGCGGATGTCGTGCGTCGCGCAGCGTGTTCCCGGGCCTGGCAGATCCGGGTGAGTTGCTCGCGGATCAGGGCTCGCCGCTGCGGGTCGGCGAGATCTCCCAGTTCTGTCCGCCCGTGGGGGGACGTCGTGCTGGTCGGCCACGCCGAGCAACTCGGCCATATCGAACGGTGCCCAGTGCACCAGTTCCCCCGCCTCGGCCAGGATCACGTGCCGGAACTGCCCCGTCGTCGCCGTGGCCGGCATGGCCGTCCATCCTGGACGGCGCTGGTCCCGTCGCCACGCGGAACGCAGGTTGTCCGCGTACACGTGTCGTGCGTCAACCGTCACCCCAAACGTTCTGCCATCTCCCGGCACAGTCGTTCCCGGTCCGCCACGGACGTCTGGTCCCCGTTGCGAGCATGCGGCATGCGACAGAACAGGCACACGATGCCCTGTGCGCGACCAGCACGGAACGAACGATCTCCCTGACTTTTTCACAGTTCCACTGTGAATGACCCTTCTGTGCCACTGTCCGGGCAGTGACACCAAATGCGAGTCACACCGTGCCTCATTACTGCCACCGGTAGGTGACCCCGACCGGTTGTTGCACACAACAGTGGAGGACGAAGTGCACGGTGTTCAGCGAGGGCTGAGGATTGCCGCCGGCACGGCCGCGTTCGCACTGTCGATGGGTGGACTGGCCGCGGTCGCGAACGCGACCCCAGCCAGCAGTCCCACGACAAGTACGACGGTCGCCGCCAACCCGTACAACCCTGCCTATCAACACCCGTACCGGCACGGCGCGCTGCCGACGATCCAACAGAACGCGAAGATGAAGTCCTGGGCGGCCAGCCATCCTGCAGCGCTGGCCGCGACCGGACCGGAGACGCTGTCCTACGGCGGCGGCATCGACGGCATCGGTGTCCAGAGTGGACATTCCAAGGTCTACCTGGTCTTCTATGGCAACCAATGGGGTACGCAAAGTACCGACAGCAACGGGAACCTGGCGTTCTCCGGTGACCCGGACCACGGCGCGTCCGCGGCGCAGATGATGTTCAAGGGCATCGGTACCGGCAACGAACTGTGGTCGGCCGACCTGACCCAGTGGTGCGACGGTCCGAACGTGTCCGCCGGCGCGACCAGTTGCCCGTCCAACGCCAACTTCGTCCCCTACCAGAGCGGCGGCGTACTGGCCGGCGTGTGGTACGACAACTCGGCCGCGTCACCGGCCGCTGCCAGCGGTCACCAACTCGGCGTGGAAGCGGTCAACGCCGCCAGCCACTTCGGCAACACCACGGCCGCGGCAAACCGCGACGCCTACTACGTGATCCTCTCGCCGCAGGGCACCAACCCGGACAACTACCAGGGGCAGTACTGCGCGTGGCACGACTACAACGGCGACAGCACCCTCACCGGTGGCGCCGTGTCGTCCAACGTCGGTGACGTCGCCTTCAGCAACCAGCCCTACAACATGGACTCCGGAGCCGGCTGCGGCGTCGGCTTCATCAACAGCCCCGGCACGCTGGACGGCTACACCATCACCATGGGCCACGAGTGGCACGAGATGATGTCCGACCAGAACCCGGCCGGCGGCTGGACCAACCAGACCGGCAGCTCGTTCAACGGCCAGGAGAACTCCGACGAGTGCGCCTGGATCGCCCCCGGCACCACCGGCGGCGCGGCCAACGTCACCATGGGCAACGGCACCTACGCCGAACAGGCCAGTTGGTCCAACGACACCAACAACTGCGCCATCTCGCACGCGATCGTCGGCGGCGGTGGCGGTACCGGATCGGTCACCGTGACCAACCCGGGCAACCAGACCGGCACGGTCGGCACCGCGGTCAGCAAGCAACTCTCCGCGTCCGGCGGCACGGCTCCCTACACTTGGACCGCCACCGGCCTGCCGACCGGCCTGTCCATCTCCAGCGGCGGCCTGATCTCCGGCACCCCGTCCGCGGCGGGAACGTTCACGGTCAGCGCGACCGCGAAGGACACGAAGGGCGTGACCGGTTCGGCGACGTTCACATGGGCTATCTCCGGCGGTGGTGGCGGTGGCTGCACGGCACCGGGCCAGAAGCTGGGCAACCCGGGCTTCGAGTCCGGCAACACCGTGTGGAGTTCGACCGCGGGCGTGATCGGCCAGAACGGTCCCAGCGAGCCGGCCCGCACCGGCACCTGGAACGCCTGGCTGGATGGCTACGGCACCACCCACACCGACACGGTCTCCCAGTCGGTGACCATCCCCAGCGGGTGCAGCGCCACGCTGTCGTTCTACCTGCACATCGACACCGCCGAGACCACCACGACCACGGCGTTCGACAAGCTGACGGTCAAGCTCGGCTCCACCACCCTGGCGACCTTCTCCAACCTCAACGCCGCCAGTGGATACGCCCTGCACAGCTTCAACGTGTCCAGCTTCGCCGGCCAGACGGTCACCCTGACCTTCACCGGCACCGAGGACGCTTCCCTGCAGACCTCGTTCGTCCTGGACGACACGGGCGTCACCGCTAGTTGATCACCAGCGCACACAAGGGTGGCCCGGCCGCACCGGCCGGGCCACCCGCGCCAGACTCCAGACTGGGTAAGCCGCTCAGGGATAACCCAGGGCGTTGGTGTCAGCGCAGCAGCGTTGCCCAGTCCTCGGTGGAGTCGAGGATCGTGGCCAGGATGCCGGTCGCGGCGTGGACCACGCCTTCGGCGGTGGTGCGGCGTTCGGGTGTGGCGGGACGCCGACCGGTGGCCAGCCAGAGGTTGTAGGCCATCGCTCGCAGCGTGGCGGCGAGTATGCCGGTGAAGGCAGTCGGCGTGGGCGGCCCCGATGGTCCCGTCGCGGCGCGGTAGGCGGCCAGTGCCGCGCGCACGATGTCCGGTCGCGGTTCTCGGTGACCGGCCCACGCCAGGGCGAACACGAAGTGGGTCACCTCCCACCACGGGACCTCCGGTCCGGCGTGGTCGAAGTCCACCAGGACCGGACCGTCCGCGGTGCACAGGATGTTGTCCCGGCTCATGTCGCGATGCGCGAGCCGAAACCCCGGACCCATGGCCAATTCCGCGTGGACGCGGTTGGTGGCTTCGGTCACCAGGGACAGCAGGTTGCCGGCCTGCTCGGCGGTGCACAGGCCGGTAGCGATCGCGGTGGCCAGCCACTCGGGCCAGTCGGCAACGGGGTGCACCGGATACGCCGCTTCCGCCGTGGGATCACCGGGCAGGTCGAGGCGTCCGATCACCGCCAGGGTCGTACCGGCCCAGGTGGCCAGCTCCGTGGTCACGACGGTCGGTCCGGTGACCTCCACCCACGCGCACACCCGCGCGAACACGGTTGCATCGAGGCGTGCCCAGTAGCCGACCGCGTCAACGCGCGGCTCCACCGGCGCCGGCATCGCCACGCCCGCCGCCGCCGCGGCACGTTCCAGCGTCCCGGACACCCGCATCGCACGGAGTTGCCAGTCCGGCGGCGCGGGCTGGGTTTTCACCAGCCATCGACCACGATCGGTGTCCAGCCGCCACGTACCGGCCGAACTGCCGCCGCGCACCGGTTCCAACGACGATCGTGGCCGCCCCAACCGGAAAGCCGCGGCGACGGTGGAAACATCGACCTGCACGGATCAAGTCTGGCGCACCCGCAGCGAGCCACGCCGGGCGGCGGTAACCACTTGCCAAACCAGGCCCTGGTAGACGTAGTAGGCCGCACCGCCGTTGACCAGGTCCGCCGTGACGACCTCGATCTTCGGGTTCTTCCTGGTCTGGCGGCGGGAATGCCCGCCAGGCCCGCAGACTTCATCAACTTGGCGACCGTCTTGCGGCTGACCATGATCCCCATCCCCAGCCGCAACTCGGCCCGCACTCGCGGCGCACCGTAGGTTCCACGGGAACACGCATGGATCTCGGCGATCACACCGATGAGCCAATCCCGGCGCAGCGCCGCCGGCGAGCTGGGCCGCGATCGCCACTCCCCGACGAGCTGACTCCCAGCAGCCGGCACGCGAGCTTGGCCGAGAACCCACGCTCAGCCAGCCGGGCGACTACCGGGAACGACCTTTTGGGTCGCCCTTCAACTCCTCGTAGATCTTCGACGCCTCGCGCAAGACCTCCAGTTCGGTTTCCAGTTGGTGAATGCGGCGCTTCGCCGAGGCCAGGTCCGCATGCTCTCGAGTGGTCAATCCCGGCGTCTCGCCACGATCAATTCGGTCCTGGGTGACCCAGCGGTGCAGACCCGACTGGCTGATCTCCAGGTCAGGAGCAACCTCGCGAACGGACTTACCAGCACGGACGAGGGCCATCGCGCGGGCCCGGAACTCGGCCGGATAGGGCTTCGGCATGATCGACAGCCTCCCAGACAGGGCCATCGACTCTCCCAACCCAGGTCCGGCAACCAGGGGCAACGCCGGTGTCGATGGCTTCCACCAGGTGGTGCACGTGGTCGGGGAGGAGGCGTTTGAGGTCGATGTCGTGCCGGCGTGGTGTGTGGGAGCGGTCGGAGTGTCGTATCTGTCCTGCATAGTCGTCGCATGGTGAGACAGGTGCAGGTGGCAGTGGACTGTGCTGATCCGGGTCGTCTGGCGCGGTTCTGGGCGTCCGCGCTGGGCTATCAGTTGGAGCCCCCACCGCAGGGATATGCGAGTTGGCTGGACTTCTCTCGGGCAGTGGGTGTCGGTGAGGAGGAGTGGAACGCGGTGTTCGATCCCGATGGTGTGGGCCCGCGTGTGTTGTTCCATCGCGTGCCGGAAAGCAAGGCGGGCAAGAACCGTGTGCATCTGGACGTTCGGGTCGCCGGCCCTCGTGGGACGCCGAAGGAGTTGCGCCGCGCACTCGTCGACACAGAGGCCATGCGGTTGATCGGGGGCGGAGGGAGGCATGTCCGCACGGTTGAGGACGAGATGGACTACTTCGCGGTGATGCAGGACCCGGAGGGCAACGAGTTCTGCATCTGCTGAGCAGCGAACTCCACCGCTCAGGTCGAACCCGCTCACCGCGACCGGCAGAGTTCGTCGATGCCGAATGTAGTGGATAGTGCGGGGGCCGGGTCGGTAGCCGAGGGTCTGATAGAGGTGCGCTGGCACCGGGTATGCCGAGCTTGTTGATCAGCCGTCCGGTGCTCTCGGCAGCCCGCAGGTTGTGGACCATGTCGTCCCCGGTCGTGGTCGCGTGGGATTGGGTCCAGCAGCGTGTAGGGCTCCCATTGCTGCCCAGTCTCATGTAGACCGCTGACGCGGGGCACTTCCAGCGTCGGCAGGTCGCATTGCACGTCGTCGTATCCGTGCATGGCCAGATCAAACGAACGACGCCGTGACATGGGGTTGACACACGCCCGCAGCAGGGTGGGATTTCACCAGATGGGGTTACGTCAACGCCCGCGTATGCCCGCGTCAGTTTGGCGGATGACGTAGTGATAGCCGGCGCGTGGCCGCCTGATAATCCGCTGTACTGCCACCCGCCTGCTGCGTTATGGTCGGCGCCGCCGGATCCCTATGAAGGAGGCTGCCATGCGCCGCGACTATGACGACGAGATGTCCTTTTGAGCCGACCAGCAAGCGCCGTAGGGGATTTCCTCTAGCGAGGCCCGGGTCAAGCGCGGCGACCGGGTGGTTGGCAGCGGCACCGAGTTGGTGGAGAAGCTCGGAGGCCGAGATCCATGTCCATGCGGTTCCGGGCGGAGGTTTCCGCCGTTGCTGCCGGGCCGCAGGCCGATACGACGGCGTGCTCGGCGACTACTACATCCGACCATGATCAACCGGTGATCGTTCTCAGGCCTCAACTGGTCGACTTGCGCTCGCCGGTAAGCTGCTGTTTGACCACGTAAGCACAGCGCTAGCTGCTGTCCGCTTCGGAGCGAGAAGTCGCAGGTTGCCGCCGGTGCACGTTCAGGCAAGTGTGCGGATCAAATCGCGCAGCCAGTCGTCGTACGCGCTGCTGACGTACACGGACTCCGGGACCAGGAACACAGAGTGTCCGACCGAGCGGATTTGCCGATCGTGGACCGGCAGCACAATGATCCGCACCGAGAACGGCGCGGCCTTGTGACCGATCTCAGCCTCCACCGCCCGCACGACCGCGCCTTCTCGCCCGGGACCACGCGTCGCTCGAAATGCCTCGATCCCGGCCCGCTTGCGAGCGGAATGCCACGCGTCCGCCTCGTTCCACCGTGCGCGGACCACATCCCGCAACACGGGATGGTCAGCGAGGCCGGCGAAATCCGGTGGGCTGAACCTGACCAACTCAGCTCTATCTGACGATGCGGTGAGCGAAGGCCGAGCCACCAACGTCCGCCACCATCGCAACCACCCATCGACCAACGGCACGCCTGACGTCAGGGACGGCTCCGGCACCGGATCGACCTCAGGCGGGCCAGTCACCATCTCGCCGGCGGGCACCTCGATGCGTTCCGCGGCTCGAAACCAGAGGGCCCACTCCAACAACTGATCCCACTGGTCGACACTCACCGACCATGACGCCATACCGTCAAAACGCATGGCAACCCCCAAAACCCACCGGCAGCAGCCACGAACATACTCCTCTGCCGACGAGCGGATCAGCCATGTCGGGACCGGGCGGACGGGCTTGACCCGGCCGGAACCCACTCCTCGGCGAGCGTCGCGTAGACGTACTCATCGGTCCACTCACCCTTGACGAACTCGTTGCGGAGGAAGTGAGCCTCACGCCGCATCCCCAGACGCTCCACCAGCCTCCGCGACCTGTGGTTGCGCGCGTCCAGCCGCGCGAGGATGCGGTGGTAGCCACGGTCGGCGAAACCGAACAGGATCAGTTCCCGGACGGCCTCGGTCGCGAACCCGTTGCCGTAGTGATCGGGATGCAGCACGTAGCCGACCTCCGCGCTGTTGTGCTCGCCCGGCCACAGGCCGACGTCGCCGATGAACTCACCGGTGTCCGTGCGGATCACAGCGAGGTTGTCGCCCGCACCGGTCACGGCACGCTCCAGCCACATCGCTGTTTCCGCACGACTGCGTGGTTCCCACCGTAGATAGGTCGTGGTGGCCTCCAGGGACGTGTAGGCGGCGCACGCGTCCAGGTCGTCGCGGGTCAGCGGACGAAGAAGGAGCCGTTCGGTCTGCACAACTCAACCCTAAGGAGCCTGCAACCCAATACTGCTCGCCACGACGAGGCACCCGCTGCCGACTGGATTTAGGGCGGCGGTTTGAGTGGTTCCGTGGCAAGGTGCACTTGTGGCGAATTCCTTCACCGCGCGGGGGGTCGAGGCGCGGGTGGACATGAGCAACGCGGCAACGGACGTGTTCTTCGACGTGCTGGCACTAGCGGGCTCGGCGGTAGCGGCCACCTCATGGCAGCGGCATTTGACGCTGTGCTTCTGCGACGGGGAGCGGGTGAGCCGGGGCGCCAGCGGCTTCGACCTGGCCGACGTGCCCTGGACCGGCGACAGGGCCGTGGAGAAAGACTTCTTCCTCCGGATGGTCGACCTGGCCGCCGCGCGGCACGGTTGGGACCGGCTGCATTACGACCCGCCCCACGTCCGCGCCCACCTGCTGGCCTACCGGCGGATGCTTCTGGCCTTCACCCCGCAGCCGGTGGCCGGCTCGTGGATGGGCGATTGGACCGCGCCCCCGAAGCCCCACGAGATCGACTTGTGCGGGCGGCACGGGGTGTTCCGCGGCGAGTACGAGTGCCGGTTGTGCGACGCGGCCAGCCAGCCCATCGACGCCCCGAAAGTCTGGGAGTTGATCTCCTGTCGGAAGGCTGGGGACTGGCTCGCCCACCGGGAAGTGCGGCAGATCCCCGACGAGGCGCTGCCCAGGCTGCGCCCACTGTTCGACGTCGACACCCTTTCGCCGGCTGGCTGGGACAGGGAGGACCTCGCCAAGATGACGGCCTGGTGGAACGTCGAGCCATCCCTGCTCGGCAAGGTCGAGTCCATCCTGGACACGACGCTCGACCCCGGAATGGACCACTACCTGAGGATCGCCATCGCCTGACCAGCCCGCCAACACCCACAGGCCAAGATCGGCACCTCCCTTCCGCAGGGTCAGCTCCCATCAGGTGGGAGCCTGGACCCCGACCCCCGTGAACACACTCAATCGCCGCGAACGGGTGATCGGAGGTCCCGTCGTCGGGCCGCAAAGTGACCGTGGTTGCCATGACGATCGCATCAGGGCTTCTCCCGACCTCTGCGCATTCTGCTCAACTGCGCGGACGGCGGATGGACCGGCACTGCGCGACCCGCCGACTTCGTCGCATGGCCGAGACCTCGGTGGTGCGGTTGCCAAGGATCCATCCTCACTGCCACCCCCACCATGCGACGGGCAGGACGCACCCTTACCGGGTAGATGCGCTTTGGGCGGGCTCGTTGTGATGGTAGATGAGGCACCTGCCGCGGCGACCGCGTTTCGCCCGCCGTGATCGGCGCGCTCATGCCACTGGTCGAACGTTCGCCGAACATCCGGTTCTGCTTGAATAGCGGATGTCGAGGACAGAGCTGCGGGGTCAACGGCCGTCTCGTGGTCCGAAGATCCTGATGGCCTCGGCATCGCTCGCGCGTGCATGGATGAAGTAGTCGGCCCATGCGGCGATATCGGGGTAGGACGACTGACTGCAGATGGCGGCGCACGCTGCGTCCGGATCGAATGTGGTGCGTCGCAGTGACACGGCGCCCTGGGCGAGCAGTGCCCAGGGCGCGTCTTGGCGGCCGTAGGGCATGCCGACGCTGCCGGGGTTGATGATCTGGCGCCGGTGCGCGAGGCGGTGGAAGGGCATGTGCGTGTGTCCGCAGACGACGGTCGTGATCCGGTGGCGTCAGTATTCGTCCAGTATGGACAGCAAGCTGGGATTCACGGCTGTCAGGATGGTGGTGAGATCCTCGCGCGGCACGGCGGGCCAGAGGATGGCGCGGGCCGTGACGTACTTGACCGCCAGCCGTGTGCGTGTTGCCTCGTCGAGTTCTCCGGTACGCGCGGGATGGGTGCTGTGGGCGTTGTCGGCGATCTTGACCAGGGCGGCCGCGTAGTCGGCGGCGATGCGGCGCATCTGCTCCTCATAGGAAACACCCTGCTGATTGGTGACGCGCTGGACGATGCAGACGACCGCGGGCGGAATGCCCTCGCTCAGCAGCGTCTGCGCCGTCAACCCCGTGAACTCGACGTCCTCCAGGGTGTCGTGCAGCAGTCCGGCCATCTGCAACCCGGTGCCGAACGCGGCCAAGCCGTGCGATACGGCACGAACATGATCAACATACGGCATGCCGATCTTGTCGGCCTGGGTTGCGTGCGCCTTAGCCGCGATCCGATCGACATCGGCCAGCGTGATGATCGGCATCGGGCACTTTCATAGTCAGTCGGCGGCTCGTGCAGGCGGTGCGCCGCGATAGTTTGATTACGATCCGTATTCAGGCGACGCGAAAGTCACTGTAGTCGGTCACAACGCGGCCTGCCGACACGGTCGTGATCGAACCAGTCGGAGGGCGCCACCGCATCCTGCGTTCATTGCCCAACAATGGCTCATGCCGATGCTGCGCCGCGAAGCGCCCTGCTGTATCCCCGGCCCAGCCGGGAGGAACTCGAAGGGAGGTTCCTGGGTCTGATGGCTAACCTGGACGGGAAACCGGAAGGGGACAATAGCATGCCAGGAAAGTGACGGCCGTGCCCAGGCGTATGGGACGACGCGTTACGGGACCCGCGTGATATGGCTAAAAGCTGGATTGCCTGAACCCTAATCTCCAGACGGTGAAAATGAGCACCTGCCGGAAAGACGCCTGAAACCGGTGCCGCATCCTGCGCTGACATCTCATCGGGGTCAGCGCAACCTTCGGGACGCGGAGCGATGCCCAGTGAGGGTATTGAAGGAGATGAGTGGGGAGCCTACGTCACGCTGTCACGTATAGCAGGGACGAACGCGGGATCACCTACGGGGCGCGAGCCCTACGGTGACACAGGCCCCGTAGTAGTCGCAGGAGTAACGACCTGCCAGGGAGGCGGTAACACCGTCCACAGGGCGAAGGGGGCCAGGCGATGGACGTATCAAGAACAGGGAGGTATGCGTAATGCAGAACGCCGAAACTGTCCTGAATGTCCTCCGTGAACGCGGCAGGCGTGGCCTGCCGTGCACAGAACTGTACCGACAATTGTTCAACCCCAGCCTGTTCGAGTTGGCCCACGGGCGCATCTACGCCAACCACGGCGCGATGACACCCGGGGCGGACGAGGAAACCGCGGACGGCATGTCACTGGCCAAGACCGGGCGCATCATCGATGCGCTGCGCCACGAACGCTACCGGTTCCAACCAGCTAAACGGGTTTACATACCGAAGAAGAGCGGCAAACTCAGGCCGCTTGGACTGCCATCCTGGTCGGACAAGCTAGTCGGCGAAGTGATCCGCCTCCTGCTGGAAGCATATTACGAGCCACAGTTCTCCGGCCGTTCTCACGGTTTCCGTCCCGGCCACGGCTGCCACACCGCATTACGCGAAGTGGAAGACGTCTGGTCCGGGACAACCTGGTTCATCGAGGGAGACATCTCCGACTGCTTCGGGTCTTTGGACCACGAGATAATGGTCCAGATCCTGGCGGAGAAAATCCACGACAACAGGTTCCTGCGGCTCGTGCGTAACATGCTGAAAGTCGGGTACCTGGAGGACTGGCAGTACCACCAGACGCTGAGCGGCTGTCCGCAAGGCGGGGTGGTATCGCCTATCCTCTCCAACATTTACCTGGACAGGCTGGATAAGTTCGCTGAAACAGTTCTGATCCCGGAATACACCCGGGGCACCGTCAGGAGAATGAACCCTGACTATGCCAAGGTGACCAGAGCGATCGAGGATGCGTCCCGACGTGGCGACCGCACCGCAGCACGGCAACTGCGCGCGCAGCGGCGCGGCATCCCGCGCGGGGATGTGCGTGATCCCCGATACCGGAGACTCAGATACATCCGGTACGCCGATGATCACCTCCTCGGGTTCACCGGACCCAAGGCCGAAGCCGAGCAGATCAAAGCCCGCCTCGCGGCGTTCCTGCATGACGACCTCAAGCTGGAACTGTCGCAGGGCAAGACCCTGATCACGCACGCCCGTACCCAGGCGGCGTCTTTCCTCGGCTACGAGATCATCGTCCAGCACAGCCACGAACGCCCCATGGTCAACGGCGTCGTCCGGCTGCGCGTCCCTCAGACGGTGATCAAGGCCAAGTGCGCCCCGTATCTTAGGCACGGTAAACCCGAGCGGCGCGCCGAGCTGATGAACCTGCCCGACACGCTCATCATCAGCACCTACGGCGCGGAGTACCGGGGCATCGTCCAGTACTACCTGCTCGCCAGTGACGTCTTCCGGCTCAACCGGCTGCGCTGGGCCGCCGAGACCTCGCTGCTCAAAACGCTGGCCGCCAAGCATCGCTCGACCGTCACGGCAATGGCCGGTAAACACCGGGCCACCATCACCACGCCGCACGGGCCGCGCATCTGCTTCCAGGCCAGCCTGATCCGAGAGGGCAGGACATCACTGGTCGTGCGGTTCGGTGGCATTCCGCTGAAACGGCAGAAGAAGACGGTCATCACCGACCGTCTTCCCGACCCGCCCACCCGCCGCAAAGAGCTGATCCACCGGCTCCGCGCACGACGGTGTGAGTACTGCGAGACGTTGCTGTCTGACGTGGAAGTCCACCAAGTCCGCAAGCTCGCCGACCTCGCCCGGACGGGACGGCCACAGCCCAGGTGGGCACAACTCATGGCCCAGATGCGCAGGAAGACCCTTGTGGTCTGCAATCCCTGCCACCAAGCCATCCACCACGGGCACCCCACCTCCGCTATCACGGCGTAATCGCTGGAGAGCCTCGTGCTGGGAAACTAGCCCGCGGGGTTCGGACCGGGGGTCGCTGGAAAAGGACCCGCCTTCGGCGGGCACCTCGCCAGCGGCCTACCGGTGTAGCGGCCCTCCAGCCGGGGTGTGCCGAGCCAGCGGGACAGTGCTTCTCGCAGTGCGGGGGCGGCGGTATCGGTGGGTTCGTCGGTGGGTGTGACCCAGGCGATGTGGCCGTCCGGGCGGATCAGGAGGGCGTCGGCTGGTCGGTGGTCGGTTCCGGCGGTGCGGATGTCGATGCGGTGCTGCCAGTCTCGGGCGGTCTCGCGCAGGTCCGGGCGGTCGGCGAGGTCGAGAAGGATGGGCCGCGCGGTGTGCATGAGTTCCGCGACGCTGGTGGTGCCCTGGTCGGTGCGCAGGGTGAGGTCGGGTGCGAAGGCGCCGGCCAGGGCGTGGTGGTTGGGGTTGGCGAGCGGGTAGTGGATATCGGCGCCGGCGATCAGCGCTCCCATACGGCGCAAGGGCTGCCCGTCGGTGAGCAGTTCCAGGAACAGTTCCCGGAGCGCTTGGGCGGCTGGGTCGTGTCCGCGCCGCAGCGCCACCTGGGCTTGGGTCTGCAGGCCGCCGAAGGGGAACCCCGGAGCCGGGTGGCTGCGGTCGGTACTGGCTGTCTCCAACCGGTCGAGCATGCCTCGGCAGCGCAGCAGTTCCAGGATCTGCCCGGAGAAACCGTTGGCCTTCGGGTCTCTCGCCGGCGCGGCCGCCTTTCCAGCACCAGCGGTCGCACGCCGGCCAGGCGCAGCTCGCCGGCCAGCATCAGTCCGGTCGGGCCGGCGCCCACGATGATCACGTCAACATCCATCATTGTCCGCACCCCGCCCGGTCTGGCGTCGCGTCCCGCGCGACCGGATCGTCGACAACACGCGCATTGTGCGGCAGGACCCGGGTCTTGCCGCAAGAGCCCCGGTGCGCTATATGTTGAGTGTGGAAAGGAGAAGTCGCTCCTTTCCATTCCCGTCCGCTGTGGACGGACTGCCCCTTCACGAAGTGGCGGCGCGCCGCGCGGGGCCGACACCGTCGGCCGACGAGGATCTCCCAGGGACCGACCGGCGTGGAACGAGAAGTTCCACACCCTTCATACCCGACACTGCATTGCTCACATCTGGCACAAACGGGCGCCCTGACGAACGCGCGGCGCCTGCTTCAGGAGGTACTGAGAGACATGGAGAAATACTCGGAATGAAAAGCCTGGGTGACTGCCAGTAGGCCAAACGGAGCAGTATGAGCCGTTATCATTTCCGACCGCGTCCGCTCACCAGGTGACCCTGCTGACCTGCACGGACGACATTTCGGCACAGACGCCACACCAGGATTGCTTGGGCTGACAACGATCCGCGACCTCGGCGTGAGTTCGCAATGCCGCCCGGTCGCGGTCCAGTCCGCCACTGGTTCTCGGTCAAAGCCCTGTCCTGTCGAAAACACTGTCACTTGCGGTGAACTGGGGTTTTAGGCGTGGGTTGATCCGGGAACTCCGTCCATTCGGCCGCACGAAGGGGCAATCCGCGGGGCGCACGCGCTGGCTACCATCGGTGCACAACTCGCGCGATGTATGGAGGTCGGCTATGGCGACCGCGGTCCCCTGGACGAATCCCGAGTTCGATCAACTACTCGAACGAAAGATCGGTTCCGACTGGGAGCGGCGATTCGAGACGAAGTGGGGTTCCGATTGGGACCAGCCATGCGTCCAGGAATTATCCAGCGAACTGGGCAGTGGTTGGCAGGACTACCCCGAGCAGGCAACGGACGTGTTGGCGAACAAGCTGGACACGACTCAGGCAACGCCGGGGGTCGGCCGGCCCGCGACCGAAGCCACGGCGGCGGCACTCGGTCCGGACAGTGAGGTGAATCTGGACTTCAGCCGCTACCCGTGGCTGAATACATTCAACGACGCCGACTCGTTCGCGTCCTGGCTGACGCGCATCGGCATGCCGGCCGAGGACAGCGAGGCGATCATCAATTCCGGCGGCCCGAGCAAGGGCGGCCAAACCGGAGAGCATGATCAGGACCGGATCGTCGATGTGGATTTCAGCCGGTATCAGTGGTTGAACACGCTGACGGAGGCCAGTTCGTTCGAATCGTGGCTGACCCGGATCGGGTTGCCCGCCGAGGACACCAGAATGATCATCAATGCCCAGGGCGCAAACGTTACGGAGGAGAACAAATGACCAGCAGTCTGGTGGCATTGTCGGCGATTCTCGTCGCGGGTTTGGCGATGTGGGATGCCTGGGTCACCTACCGAGGCGACCGGACCTGGCGCAACCTGGCGGCTCTGGTGATTCGGGGTCTCGCGTTCTGTGCTGCCGTACAAACCAATCAGGGCGGGCTGTCCGAGCGGGCTCGCGCGGTATTGCTCGCGGCAATCGAGGCGCTGTCTCTCGACTTCGGTCAGCTACGG
>Ga0070714_100001515_pt1 | contig 16925 bp, 16 predicted proteins | sample LARL83metaG_FD_65450 | JGI IMG/M metagenome (GOLD analysis project Ga0070714, IMG submission 65450) | Corn, switchgrass and miscanthus rhizosphere microbial communities from Kellogg Biological Station, Michigan, USA - LAR L8-3 metaG | ecosystem: Host-associated > Plants > Roots > Rhizosphere ... | reverse complement strand
GCCGGGCGAGTTGCTCGTTGCGGTCGAGCTTCCCGCTCTCCCGGAAGGGACAGGCGTAGCGCATGTCCGGATGAAGCTGCGCGAGCGGCCCGCGGTGACCGTCGCCGCCATGGTCCGGCTCACACGCGGTGTTGTATCCCAAGCCCGGCTCGCCGTTGGATCGGTCGGCGCGGTCCCCATTACCGCGGACGCCGTCGAGTCTTTGCTCGGAGCAGGCTCCGCGAACTTCGACGCCCGGGCGGAGGCTTGCGCCGAGCAGGTCGCCCTGGCGTCCAGGCCGCTGCCAGACGGGGACTGCTCCCCGGAGTATCTGCGGCACCTAGTGGTCGTCCATTCCCATCAGGCAATGAACGCAGCGTTCGGGGCTGCGCTCCGAAATTAAGTGACAGCTGATTACAACACGATCACTACGTGCCGCATCGCAACGGAAGCGCAGCCAAGGAAGAAGTCGACTGAACACAAGACTCCGGGCCACCGGCAAACGTCATTTCGTAGGCGGAGGCATCAAATGATATCCAACAGCCATCACCTTCCTTCATTGCCGGACATTAATGATGTCGACCCTCTTAGCCAGGCTGATTACGCCTGCATGGAAGAAGTTCGTGAAGTACTCATGCGCCGTGGCTGTCTGCAACGATTCGGGCTCATGCTGCCCCATCGCCACTTTCCATTGAGCGACAATGAGATCCTAGCCGAATCAGTTGATGTCCAAAACCGAGTCATTACGCAGGTACCAAGGAAAACCTCACTCGCTGGGACAGGGATCGAGACAGCGTGGCGATTTGATATGTTCAAGGAAACGCAACGGTGTGAAACACTCTGTGAGGTCTCCTGCGATTATGACGGGGTCGCGTATCACTGCAAGGACCACAAGAATGGAGACTCGACACCATAATCCATAATTGATACGCAAAGCACAGGGTGAATAATATGTATCGACTACTTAGCTAGGGGCGATCGCCTCTCATAAGGACACATCAAAGCAGCGGGCGCATTATCACCTTCAATGGCGGCGCTGGTCGGCCTCTGGCTCGGGAATGGCGCCCATAAGCCATCGTCCAGCGTCAGGCCGTTTGGCGAACGCCGTCGCTGCCTCGCTGAGCACTATCCGGCCTGCGACGAGCACGGTCACCAGGTCCGCGACTCTTAGCGCGTCCGTCACGCGTTGCTCCACCATGAGGACCGCCTTCCCTAGATGGCTCAGCGGAGCAATGTTCTCGATGAGGATCTGAGACGCGGTTTTCGGGGCGAGCCCGGCCGTCGGTTCGTCGAGGATCACGACCTGGGGGTCGAGCATGAGCGCCCTGGCGAGAGCTAGAGTCTTGCGCTGGCCGCCACTGAGGGTGCCGGCGGCCCGCCTATTAGCCGCGGCGAGAGCGGGGAATTCCGCGAGGCGCTGTTCGACTCGCTCGTGGCGCTTTCCCCGGGGTAGCAGATATCCGCCGAGCATCAGGTTGTCGTGCACTGAGAGGGACAGGAAGACGTCGTCCTGCTGGGGCACGTAGGCCACCCCGGAGCGGATGAGCTCAGCGGCTCCTTGGCCGGTGACGTCATTCCCGAGCACCGTTACCTTGCCGGTGAAGCGCCGGATGGTGCCGATGATCGCCTTGACGAGCGTGGATTTGCCTGCTCCGTTCGGGCCAGCGAGCAAGACGACCTCTCCTTTTCGCACCTCGAGGTCGATGTTCTCGATGACAGGCGTCCTGGCGTAGCCAGCGGTGAGCTGGGTGACGACCAGCGCTTCATCACCTTCTCTTGCCGGGGCGGGTACAGCTGCTGGCGGCGGTGACGGCTCGCGCCCCGTTCGCGCCTCAGCAGCGCCCGCACTGTCAGCCTGCGACATAAGTGGCTTGCACTTCCTCGTTCGCTAGCACCTCATCGCTCGATCCCTCGGCGATGACCCGTCCCTGGCTCATCACCACGATCTGGTCTGAGAGCGACGACACGACTCCGACGTTGTGCTCGATCAGTACCAGGGCAAGGCCGTTGCTGCGCAGACGGTCGAGGTGTTCCGATACGCGCCCCACCATGTGCTGGTTGAGCCCGGCCATGGGTTCGTCAAGAACGACTACGGTCGGCTCGCCCATGAGAGCCCTGGCGATTTCGACCAGGCGCCGTTGGCCTCCGCTCAGCTCGCCGGCGAAGGAACTTGCATGCTTCGTAAGCTCGAAGTCCTCGAGCAGTCCGCGTGCTCGTGCCACCATGGAAGCTTCGTGGCGTTGCCAGCGCCTGCGCCGCGCGATCGATCGCCACCAGCTTGCCTCCTGGCGCAGGGGGCTTGCGACGAGCAGGTTTTCCATCACCGTGAGGCGCTGGAATTCACTCGAGGACTGAAACGTCCGGGCGAGCCCGAGTCGTGCCCGCGAATGCGGCGGCATCGACTCGATCCGCTTGCCGAGCAGGAGCACCTGACCCGAATCAGGGCGAAGCGAGCCGCAGAGCAGCCCGCCAAGCGTCGACTTCCCGGCGCCGTTCGGCCCGATCAGCCCGAGCAGCTGGCCCGGTGGCACGTGGATCGAGACACCGTCGACCGCCCGGTTCCCTCCGAAGGACTTGACGAGGTCGCGCCCCTCCAGTTCTGGGGGCATCGCCACACTGGATGGGGACGGCGCCGCCCCGGGTGGCATCGACGCGCCGCCCGGGGCCGACGGGGCCGTCTTCCCCGGTTGTGGCCGCGGACCGGGTTCATTCCGCATTGGTATCCACCTCGCCCATCTCGGCCAGCGCCCGCTCTGGCTCCGCCGTTCTTCGCCGCGCCGGGCCCTGTATGAAATCGCCGCGGCGGGCGGCGGCTTGGGCCCCGGGGGTGTAGACGCGATGAAGACGCTCGGGCAGGATGCCCCTCGGGCGGACGGCGAGGAAGACCACCGTCAGGGCCGAGGCACAGATCGTCTGGAGGGCGACGCCCAGGTTGGAGGTGCCGATATTGGGAAGGTACTGGAAGGCCTGCTGCATGCCGACCACCACGATCGCGCCGATGACGACACCGCCGAGGTTGGACATGCCCCCGACGATCACCACGGTGAAGAAGTAGAAGGTCTCGGCAAACCCCCAGGCGGATGGCGACCAGACCGTCAGGAAGTAAGCGAATATGCCGCCCACCAGCGCCCCGGCGGCGCCGCCGATCGTGAAGGCTCGCAGCTGGAGGCTGAAGGCGTTGTAGCCGAGTGCCTCGGCAGCTGGCTCGTTATCGCGAACCGCCCGAAGCGCCCGGCCGAACGGGCTCTCGGTGGTGGCCCGCATGACAAGCCAGCAGGCGATCGTCAGCACGGCTACGCCGCCGACGAAGGCCCACTCATACCCGGCAGTGGCGACATTGCTGCCAATGACGGGCTGAGGGATGAGAAGGAGGCCGATGGAGCCGTTCAGGAAGCCCGGATCGGCGGTGACGAAATAGAACGCCGCGAGCGCGAGGGCGAGCAGCACGATGGCCTGCTGATCACGGCGCACTCTCCGCAGCACGAGAGCCCCGATGATCGCCGCCAGGACAGCTCCGACGACGACGGCAAGAATGATCGGGAGCGGGAAGGGCAAGGCGCGGGTGAAGAAGGCGTGCTGCTGGCCGGCCGTGAGTCCTGCCGGCCCGAGCGTGAAGAGGCCTACCACGTAGCCGCCGATTGCCACGAAGAGGATAAAGCCGAAGTTGATGATCCCGGCGGTGGCGAACTGGAGATTGAGCCCCCAACCGCCGATCACGTACAGGAGGGCGTAGAGCACACCGGTCGCGATGTAGGTGCTCATCTGCCCGCTCATGTCTGGCTCCTCAACCTGCTAAACCGCCCGCACAAACAGGCCGCGCGGCCTGATGAACAGGACGAGGATGAGAACGCCGAGGGCGATCACGTCCTCGTAGGCCGAGCTGAGCAGCGCCGAGGCAAGCGCCGTGACGAGCCCGATGAGGAGCGCGCCGGCGAAAGCCCCGCCGGCGCGACCGACCCCGCCGACGATGGCGGCGGCAATGACCAGCGGGAAGAACTGCTCCCACGAGGTGTACATGAAGCTGCCGATCTGGATCGCGATGAGCACGCCGCCCACGCCGCACAACAGCCCTGACAACAGCCAGGTCAGTGTGCGGACGGTCGTCACCCGGATTCCGCAACTCTCGGCGAGGCCCGGATTCGCGGCCGTGCCGCGCATGGCCCGCCCCCACTGGGTGAACTCGAGCAAAAGGCCGATCGACAGCGTGCCAATGGCGGCTATGAGGACGATCCACAGCTGGTCGGTCGTGATCACCACGCTTCCGAAGTGGTAGGTGCGTCCTACCAGCGCATAAGAGGTGAACTGAGGACCCCACGTCGCGAGAACGCTGGCTTCGATGGCGAGGCCGAGCGCAAAAGTGATGATCATCATCACCCAGGAGGTCGCTCCCCTGGAGAGCATCGGCCGCACGATCAGCCGCTCCAGGAGAACCGACGCGACTGCGATGCAACCGCCAGCCAGGATCATCGCGGCCCAGAGGTTGATGCCGGCCGAGGCGCAGATGTAGGCGATCAGCATGGCGAGGCCCATGAGGGCCCCGTACGTGAGGTCGAACACGCCGCTCACCGCGTAGCGGAGGGTAAACCCGATTGTGGCGAGCGAGAGCACCGCGGCAACGACCACCGCCGAGCCGAGGGAAACGGCGAGCGCGTGGATCATCTGCGCCTGCCAGGGGAGCCCTGGCCTACCGGGCGGTTCTCATCCGACCGTGGCATGCTGGCCGACCTCGAGCTTGCGGAGGATGGAGTTGGGCACGAGCCTGAGATCCTTCACTCCGCCGGGTGTGAGCTGGCTGAGCACGTATCCCGGCTCCCAGTTGTGGTAGCGGTCGAAGCTGATCGGGCCGCTCGCGCCCTCGTAGTGGATCTTCTCGCCTTTGGCGAGCGCCGCTACTCCTTCTGCGTAGGTGTGGACGACAGTCGCCCCGGGAACACCGTTGGCGATCGGCATTATGTAACGCTCGAAGTTGGCTGACGCGAGCGACTTCGCCTCGTCGGCCGCGAGCGCCGTCGTGATGATGGCGTCGTAGTCGGCGGCCGAGTAGCTGTCGGTGACGTAGGTGGTCTTGTTGGGAGTCGCCGAGGAGAGAAGCGCTTTCTTAAAGGCCAGGAAGCCGGGCCCTGTGCTGGACGCAACCGGCAGTACGAGGGTAAGACGCTGGCGCAGCGTCGAGGCTCCGACGGCGCCGCCAACGGCTTTCAGGAAGGGTGATTCGTCGGTGGCCTGGTCGCCGACAAGCGGCGGGAGGTGGCCGAAGACCTGCTTCAACTCGGTCGTGAAGGTGGCGGCGCTCGCCGGGTCGATCTCGCCGACGACGGCGTCGGCGTGGGCGCTCTGGATGGCCGCCACCTGGGTCGCGTACGACGGGGCGCTGGTCGGGAGGAGCACCTTGGTGGCGACCGGATGGCCGAGCAGGTTCATGCCCTGTACGAAGGAGGGCAGCGACCCTTGCGAGCTCACGTTCTGGCCGAAGACGGCCGCCGGGTGGCTGTAGCCGAGCATCCGGGTGGCGATCGCCATGGCATAGCCCTGGGAGGCATCGACCGGGACGTCGCGCCAGTAGTAGGAGTAGTGGTTGACGTTGAAGAGCGACTGGCCGGTTTCGCTGAAGACCGTGACCTTGGCGGCGTTGAAAAGTGGTACCACGGCGGCGGCCGTGTTGCCGCCGCTTCCCAGTGTCATGAGGAGCGAGGGCGTGCTCGCCAGGATCTTGTGAACCTCGGGAACCGCGTCGGCCGGGTCGGACCGATCGTCGTATGCCTGGCACGAGAGCTTGTGATGGAGCACCCCGCCGGCGGCGTTGATGAGGTCGACTGCGGGGATGCAGCCGGACATGCCTTCCTGGCCGTAGCCGGTGTCGGCGCCTGTAAAGGACGACAGGACCGCCACGGTCGCTACGCCTTGTCCCGAGGACGACGTGTGGCCGGACGCGCAGGCGGCCAGGCCGATGCTAAGGGCACTCGCTGCGGCGGCGAGGCGTAGCACCCGGCCTCGCCGTTTCTCCGGGTTTCCTATGCCGATTTCGATGTTCTGTGTGTCGTTCATCTTCGCTCCCCTCCTTGGAGGTAGCGCTTACTACGCAACGAATGCGGGGTGTTGCACGGTATCTACTGGACCTCGTTCCGCATTGTCATGAAGCCGACGAGCTCGGCTCGTATGACATCACCTTTGACCAGGAACTGGGGTGGTTTCCGGGTGAAGCCGACGCCGGGTGGGGAGCCGGTAGCGATGATGTCGCCGGGTTGCAGCTCGACATAGGTCGAGATGGTTGCGATTAGCTGCGCGACGCCGTGCACCATGTCGAGGGTGCTGCTGTCCTGCTTCACTTCTCCGTTCACGCTCAGCTGCAGCCTGCCATCTGGAGGCCAGCCGAGGGCGTCCCGGTGGATCAGGTACGGTCCGACGGGGGTTGTCCGGTGAACGTTTTTCCCGAGGAACCACTGGCTGTGAGCACGCTGGGCATCGCGTGCCGTCACATCGTTCACCAGGGTGTAACCGCTGACGTGACTGAACGCCTCCGCGGCTGCGACGTGTCGCCCGGCACGGCCGATGACCACTCCGAGCTCGACCTCCCAGTCGAACTCGCGTGAGGGCTCCGAGGAGAGCGAGAGCGGATCCTCAGCACCAACGAGCGACTCCGAGAGCTTGGAGAAGATGACTGGCTTCTTCTTCTCGTACGCCCCGAGCGCATCGTCTACCTCGGCTTGGTGGAGACGGTAGTTCATTCCGACGCAGAGGATCCCACGGGCAGCGTCGCCAGCCGGGATGGCAAAATGGCCCTCGGTAACCTCGAAGATCCGGCCCGTGAGGTCCTCGGCCTGCTCGCCTTTGGCCCAGCTCTCAAGAAGAGCGCGCCACTGGTTGCGCACCTCGAGAATGCGCGACCCTGAGACGAGTCCCGTCACGATCTCGTTGCGCTTGCCGTTGAGGCGGAAGCGTGCTAGCCGCCGGAGATCCGCGGCATCCGGCGTCTTGCCCGAGACGGACATCATGCCTGTGGCTCTGCGAGGCGCTTCGACAGCCAGTCTGCTGTACGGCGGGCAACCTCGTCATCCTTCACGGCCGGGAAGCAGCCAGCGATACCGAGGCCGACCAGCACCCTACCGTCGGAGTCGTGCACCGGGACGCCGCCTTCGCACACGTACCAGCCCCGCTGTGCCCCGAAACTCGCTACGTTGGCCCCAAAGAGCGGGCGTTCGGCCTGCCACCTGTTGTAAAGGTCCGCCGTCGGGGTGTGATACACCACGGCGACAATGGCCTTCCCCACCGCTATCTCGGGTGTCGCCCAGCCAGCCTCGGTGTGCCGCAGGATACCGAGCGTGCGGCCGTTCGCGTCGATCACCGCACAAGACACCTGGAATCCCGCCTCATCGCCGGCCTGCACGCCGTAAGCAAGACACGACTGCACGAGCTCATGCGACACCTTCATGACCCAAATCCCCTCTCAGCCCTGGCGTCCTCCGCGGCTTGACTTCTAGCGATTACGCCAGGTTCCGCGGCAAGATCGTCCCGGTGCTCCAGAGCAAGCTTGCAACCCTCGAATGTGTTGGTGAGATGCTCCACGAGCGCTTCCTCGATGCTCGCCGCATCCCCGTTGGCGTAAGCCTCGATCAGGCGGGCGTGCTCGCTGTGCGCGCCCTGCCGCGCCGCAGTCCGGTGAGGCAGCGACAGGTTGACATAAATGGCCGAAGCGGCCGACAGGTGCCGCCACAGCTGAGCCAGCCTCCGGTCGCCGATTGCCTCGTCGAGAGCGCCGTGCAGCCGCTGGTTGGCTTCTAGCCACGCACTGTCATCGTTAGACGCAGCGAGTTGCTGATTCGCCGTGTTGGCCCTGGCAAGCTGTTCGGGGGTCGCGCGCAGCACCACGCTCTCCGCGACAGGACGGCAGAGGGCGAGCCGGATCCGGTAGAGGCTCATCAGGTCGTCGAGCGTCGGAACCGGGACGGTCGCCCCCGCGTACGTATCGATCCGCACGAGCCCTTGTGCTTCGAGCAACCTCAGCGCCTCTCGCACGGGAGTTGTGCTCACCTCGAATTGCTCAGCCAGCCTCAGCTGGTTCAGCTTCGCCCCTGCCGGGATCCCGCCCTTGAGAATGGCGCTTCTCAGGTCTGATGCGATCTCCTGCGCCATGCTTCGACGCAGTGAGCCGGCGCGGCCATCGATTTCCCCCGGGGGGAGGAGGCCGTCGGAACGCTCAGGCTCTGACGTCACGAGCTTCCTCTCGGTACAGCCCAAGGCGCGCCGCGATCGGCGAGTCATTGACGCCGTAAAGAATGGCCGGCTCGCTTTGGCTTGCGTTGCGGTGTGCGTGCCAGGACCAGCTCGGGACGACGAAAGTGTCGTTGCGCCCCCAGTCGAGCACGGTGTCTCCGACCTCCGTGCTGCCCGAGCCCTCGAGACAGCAGTAGACGGTGCTTGACGTGTGCCGGTGGGAGGCTGTGCGCTGTCGGGGCCGAAGCTGCTGGACGGTGAAATCCATCGTGTCTGTGGTCGGCCCGCCGGTCGCCGGGTTCGCGTACCGCATGATGACACCGTCGAAAGGACTGCCGTCGTAATCTCGCAACCGGGCGAGCGCCTTCATCGTGTCGTCCCAGCGGTAGACAAACTTCGGGGTACCGAATCCCTGTCCGCGCTGGCCGACGTCATAAGCGGGGAGCAGTCCACTCGCTCCGTACAGGTTGTCCGAGTGGTTGTCCGGCAATCGCACAGTCTGGGTACGCCGCCGAATGGGCTCACCACGCGGGTCGTCGGTTTCGCCGTAATCGAAGTCGAAGTAGATGGCCCCAAGGTGGTCAACGAGAGGCAGGTCAAGCACGTCCACCCAGAGGGCGGGCTCGGAGCCGTCGTTGCCATGATCATGCCAGGTGCCCTGGGGGGTCAGGATGAGATCTCCGCGATGCATGACACACTTCTCGCCCTCGATGACAGTGAAGCCGCCATTACCCTCCAGCACGAACCGGCTGGCGCTGGGGGTATGCCAGTGTACGGCCGCCGTTTCTCCCGGCCCCACGATCTGGTAGGCGACGTAGAGGGTGTTCGTCGTGAAATGCTTCGGGAACACGCCAGGATTCGCCAGGATGAATGCTCGCCGGTCTGCCTGGTCAAGCGAGACCAGATTAAGGGCGTCGAAGAGCAGCTGGCGGGCTTCAGACCATTTCCACACATGAGGCTGGAAGACATTCGTGGTGGAGCGGGTGATGTCTGAGAAGTAATCCCAGAGCGCGATGAAGCTCGCCGCCTCGTTCCTCTTCTTGAGCGCTGCCCTCGCCTCATCGCCGGCCGCGGCTCCGACCTCGTTCGCGCTGGTAGCCATATGTCGCCTCCGCTCCTCGAACACGTGAAATGTTCTGCTTCAGTTGCTATATGCGCAACGCACCCGATCAAGATCGGATCGCGAGTGCCTCCACCTCGAACACGATCCCGGGCTCGACCAGCCGGGCGACCACACTCAACGTGTTCGGTGGGTAGTCGCCGCCCGGGTACAGTTCGGCGAAGATACTGCTGCGCGCCTCCATGAACTCGTCGATCAGATCGGCGCTCACCAGGTATGTGCCCATCTTGAGGACATCGCCGAAGCCGCAGCCTGCGGCTTCGAGTGCCAGCCCTAGGTTTGTATAGGCCTGCCTGGCCTGGCTCGTCAGGTCTGGGCCTGCAAGCTGACCATTCGCGTCCATGCCGACCTGACCCGCCACGGCAACAAGCTCACCCCGGCCAACTGCCACATGGGAATAACGACCAAGCGGCTCCCCGAGGCCCGTCGGCCGACGGATCAGTCGAATCGCCACATCAGCCTCTTAGATGCAGTCAGCCCTGAGTGGACCGATCTTAGACATAGTGCATAATGCATCACGTTCTGTCAACACTCAACCGTAGACAGCGGAGAGGGGCGAGGACAAGCAGGACCGGTCCTGGTCGGGCCACCCTGGATCAGCGCCGGTCCCCGAGTCCATGATCAATGCCCGGCACCTGGCAGAGCGGCGGCAGCCAGGACTCCGGCACCACGACCGGGGCCCGCGAAGGCGGAACGGCTCTCGGTGATCGCCAACAAATTGCCCTCCGCCGAGCAGATGCTCGGACCGTGTCTGGGACGAAACTCGGGTCAGCCGACCTCTCTGCTTGCGATCACCTGAACCTCAACACGGACTGGATGACCTTCCCGCCCGAGACTCTGTACTACGACCGCTGTATTGGGCGGATATTGATCTTCCACGAATATCTTATCGAATATGTCGTCGCGTATCCGTTTGAACTGATTAACGTTCTCGGGACCAACAATAAATGTTGTCATCTGAACGATATTACGCATAGAAAGACCCACGCTATCTAGAATAGTCCGGATCTTCCCGTAGACCTGGCTAACCTGATCCTCGAACGGGACGTCGGCACCTGATGGGACGTCAGGGATCTGCCCGGCCAGAAAGACCAGCTCAGCGGAACGTGTTATCGCAAGGGTTGAAATGCGTCTAGGAGGTGCGCTGACCCCTGGTACGTTAGCATACTTGGGATGGCCATTACTCATTTTAGTCTCCGTATCACCGTATCTCTTCCGCGTTTCCTGCCCACTCTTTCTGCAAGTTCATATGTCCAATCCGGGGGTGGAACCGGCTTGAAGCGAGCCGATCGTAGCCACTGCAGTCGGCGGCCAGCAAGTAGGACAAGCTCCGGTCAGCGGCCGAACAGATGGGGCGGCCGGAGGATGACTCGCCGCCCCGGTACAACCACGATTTCACTGTGCCAGCCGGGACGCGAAGCAGGCGGCGGCGGTGCGCTCGTCGAGGCTTTCCAGTCTGCGCGGGAGAGCGAGCGTGCCAGACTGACCGCGTGACCCAAACCGTGTTTGACGAGGAGACTGGCCAGCAACTGGAGGCTCTCTACCGCATCAGCGATGTGGTTCGAAGACGTGCCTTGGTTCGCTCCTTCCTGGCCGCCGCGGCGGGCGATCGCATCCTGGATGTGGGATGCGGCCCTGGCTTCCTATGCGTGGAGCTGCAACAGGAGGTCGGCCCAGCCGGCTCGGTCGTGGGCGTCGATGCCAGCCCGGCCATGCTCGCCCTAGCAGCGCGGCGGTGTGACGGCCAGGGGAATGTCACGCTCCATCGGGGGGACGCGACCTCGCTGCCGGTGGCAGACGCAGAATTCGACGGCGCGGTGTGCGTCCAGGTGCTCGAATATGTGGCTGACGTCCCGGCTGCTCTCGGCGAACTGTATCGGGCGGTACGGCCCGGAGGCCGGGTGGTTGTCTGGGACATCGACTGGGCGACGGTTTCGTGGCACTCTAACGACCCGGCTCGCATGGCGCGGGTGCTCGACGCCTGGGACGACCACCTGACTCATCCGTCTCTGCCGCGGGTGCTCGCCCCGGCCATGAGGTCGGTCGGCTTCCAGGACGTCAGGATGGAACCTCACCCGGTTGCCACCGCTCACTTTGACCCCGGTAGCTACGGCGTGGCCATCATCCCGGTGATCAGTAGCTTCGTCTCCGGCCGCCGGGGCGTGAACGGGAACGAAGCCAAGGCCTGGGCATCGGAGCTGAACGAACTAGGCGAACACGACGAGTTTTACTTCGCCAGCCTCCAGTTCGGCTTCCACGGCACACGGCCGTCGTGACGGCAGGCAGGCTCGCCATCGCGAACCCAGGTGCCCGTGCTGCGCGGCGTGCGACAAGGACCTGCCGTGCCTCCCCGGCTCAGCATCGGCCTGACTGTTTCTACGCGCCGTGCAACAACGCGGCGGCGATCGCCGCCTTGAGGGCGGTTTTGGCCAGGAATGGCATGATCTTGGTCTGCCATGCAGCGCTTTTAGCCGCCAGGCGCTGACAAGATGTCGGTAGAGAGCAAGACGGGAGCAAGCGGACGGTGATGATTGGCTATTATGCGCGACGTCGAGCGACTGAAATTCCTGGTAGAACCACTTCTAGCTACTTCTAGCAATTGGCCTGATTTGAATGGCATGCAAGGTGTCGAGGTCAGCCGAGGGTATGTGAAAGCGATGTACGGCTCGGCATGCCGCAGAAGATCTCCCAGCTGACTCTTGGCTGAAGATCTGGTCCAAGACCTCGGCGCCCCGGGTCAAGGCACGCACGATCTGATGCCGGTACACCAGTTCGGTGGTGGCTGTCTGGTTGTGCCCGGCAAGCAAGGCAATCGCCTTGACGGGCACGCCGTGGCGGACAGCAGCGACACGAACGTGTGCCGCAGCTCCCGGGGTACCCAGATCGTGCCGAGCCCGGCGGAGTCGGTAATCTTGCGGAACTGCCTGCGGACGCTGTGGTTATCGAGCGGCGTGCCGATGATGGAGGCGAAGACCAGGTTGTTGGTTTGCCAGAGTGGCCGGGCCGCGAGATGGTCTGCTGCCTGGCGGGTCTTCTGCTCGCGTAGCGCGGTCACGCACCTTCGAGCCAGGGCCAGTGTCCTGCGGGATTTCGGGGTCTTAGTATCACTTCCGGTCTGGTCGGAGCGCCACACGAACACCGCGACCTGCCCGTGGTCGAATCCGATCTCGCTGACTGTCCGCCACTGGCCGTCGGTCCAGGCGACGATGTGATCCCAGCGCAACGCCCGGGCTTCCTCGGTCCGCAGCCCTGCGAGCAGGGACAAGGCGATGTAGGCCTCCAGCCGGGTGCCTTTGGCCGCGTCCATCAGAACGGTCGCCTGCTCGAGCGTGAGCGCCCTGGACGGCCGACCGGGGCGCCGCCCCCTGGGCGGCTTGACCAGCGCTGCGACGTTGCGGGCGACCAGGCCGTCGCGCTCGGCGGGCCGGATGGCCCGAACCAGCACGTTGCGCGCGATCTGCACCGTCCGCGACGACGTCCGCGGCTAGGACGGTGAGCGCACCCCGCACCCGGCTCGCTGTCAGATCGCTCAGCCGGACTTGGCCGAGCTCTTCTTTCAGCGCGGCAGCGATCGTACCCCGGTACGGGGTCACGGTCGGCGCGGACTCGCCGTCCAGGCCATGGGCTAGCCAGTCATCCAGCGCGTCGCTGACGGTGCAGCTCCGCCTGGGCCAATACCGCTATTGGCTTCCCTGTGCAGCTCCCGCAGCTTGTCGCGGACCTCGGCCTTGGTGCGGCCGGTGACCTTCCTCCGAACGCGCGTGCCGGCCGGGCTGAACCCGAGGCTGACCGCGCCGACGTACCGGTTCTTGGAGGAGTCCCAGTAGATGGAGTCCTCACCCTGTCCGCGGCGCTTGTTTCTTGGCCTGCGTGACTATGAAAACCAGTCCCACTGGCTCCCCGTATGCCTGCCAAGGCATAGCACTGAAGATCGTAATATGCCTCTGACCTGGTGCGCCTGGCAGGATTCGAACCCGCGACCCGCTGCTTAGAAGGCAGCCGCTCTGTCCAGCTGAGCTACAGGCGCCCGGCCACCCATTGTGGGTAGCCAAGGTCACACGCAGGCCACGCTACGGCGTGGGGCCGGTTACAGTGACCAGGCCACGTTACCTATCTGCCAGGCGTGTCGCGGACAGGGCGCGCTGAGCTCACTACTGCGTTACTTCGCTCCGCCGACTACTTCTTGAACGCGCCGCGGACGTTCTTCCCGGCGTCCTTGACCTGCTCACCGACCTGCTTGGTCGCGCCCGAAACACGCTCGCTCTTACCCTCGGCCTCCAGGTAAGGGTCGCCGGCGGCCCGGCCCACGTTCTGCTTGGTGTGCCCCTTGCTCATCTGGAACCGGTTTTTCAGCTTGTCCATGAAACCCATATTCATCACTCCCCATTCGTTATGCGCGGCCACTGCCCTCAAATCCCCGGGCCATGCAGTACGCCCGGTTCGGCCGGGCTCAGGCCGACCGTCTACCCAGGTCACCCGCCCTGCGAAAATCTCAGCGGAAACTGATTTGCCCCCGTCCGTGGCCGCCAGGAGACTGACGGAGTGCTCGTCACCATTTCCACCACCGTGGATCCCGCCACCGACCTGGGCTTCCTGCTGCACAAGCACCCGGAGAAAGTGCAAAGCTTCCCGGTCACGGCGGGGAAGGCGCATGTCTTCTACCCCGAAGCCACGGCCCGCCGGTGTACGGCGGCGCTGCTGCTCGACGTGGATCCGATCGCTCTCGTTCGAAGCGCCCGCGGGCAGGCCGCCGAGTCCTCCACCCTGGGCCAGTACGTGAACGACCGCCCGTACGCGGCGTCCAGCATGCTGGCGGTGGCGCTGTCCAAGGTGTTCAAGACCGCGATGGCCGGCCGGTGTGACGCCAGGCCGCAGCTGGCCGCGGCCCCGGTTCCGCTTGACCTGCACGTGCCCGCCCTGCCCTGCCGCGGCGGCCCCGCGCTGGCCGGGAAGCTGTTCGCGCCGCTCGGCTGGCAGGTGACCGCGTCCCCGGTACCGCTGGACCCGCAGTTCCCCGGCTGGGGAAAGTCCCCCTACGTCGACCTGCGGCTGGCGGGCCGCCTGCGGCTCGCCGAGGCGCTCAATCACCTGTACGTGCTCCTGCCCGTGCTCGACGACGCGAAGCACTACTGGGTGTCCACCGACGAGGTGGACAAGCTGGTCCGCGCGGGGCGCGGCTGGCTCGCCGCGCACCCGGAACGCGACCTGATCACCGGGCGCTACCTGGCGCACCAGGCCGGGATGCAGACCGCCGCCCTGGCCCGGCTGGCCGAGGTGGACGACTCGTCGGCCGACGCGATCGACAATGCCATCGACGAGCCGCAGGTCACCGAGGAGCCAGAGCGCGCGCAACCACTGGCCGAGGTGCGGATAAGCGCGGTCCTCGACGTCCTCCGCGATGCCGGTGCTCGCTCGGTCGCCGACCTGGGCTGCGGCGACGGCCGCCTGCTGGTCTCGCTGTTGGACGACGCCACCTTCACCCGGATCGTCGGCACCGACGTGTCAAGCCGCGCGCTGGAACTGGCCGCCCGCCGGCTGGCCCGGATGCCCGAACGCCAGCGCGACCGCGCCGAACTCTTCCAGTCGAGCCTGGTCTACCGTGATGCCCGCCTGACCGGGTTCGACGCCGCCGTGCTGATGGAGGTCATCGAGCACGTGGACCCGCCGCGGCTGACGGCCCTGGCCCGCACCGTATTTGGTTTCGCCGCCGCGGCCACCGTCGTGGTGACCACGCCCAACGCCGAGCACAACGCGCGTTACCCAGGCCTGGCCCCCGGGACGTTCCGGCATCGCGACCACAGGTTCGAATGGACCCGCCCGCAGTTCCGCGACTGGGCCGCCAGCGTGGCCGCGACCTTCGGCTACACCGTGTGGTTCCTGCCCGTAGGCCCGGAGGACGCAACGGCCGGCCCTCCGACCCAGATGGCAGTTTTCCGCCGAACGGACACGGGTCAGGCCGACCGGTGAGCGACACGACACCGCAGATCGCCATTCCGGAACTGTCCCTGGTCGCGCTGGTAGGCGTGTCCGGATCCGGAAAATCCACGTTCGCTGGGCAGCACTTCGTGCCCACCGAGGTCCTCTCCTCGGACTTCTGCCGCGGCCTGGTCGCCGACGACGAGACCGACCAGACCGCCACGGCGGACGCGTTCGACGTGCTGTACTACGTCGCCGGTAAGCGGCTGGCCGCCGGCCGGCTGACCGTGGTGGACGCCACGAACGTCCAGGCCGACGCGCGCAAGCCACTGGTCGAGACGGCCCGCGCGCATGACGTGCTGCCGGTCGCCATCGTGCTTGACCTGCCGGAGAAGGTGTGCGCGCGGCGGAACGCGCAGCGTCCGGAACGGCAGTTCGGCGAGCGGGTGCTGCGCCGCCAGCACGACCAGCTGCGGCGGTCGCTGCGCAGCCTGAAGCGCGAGGGGTTCCGGCACGTCTGGGTCCTGAAGACACCCGAAGAGATCGACAGTGCGGTCATCACCCGGGTCCGGATGTACAACGACCTGCGGGACCGGACCGGCCCGTTCGACGTGATCGGCGACGTGCACGGCTGCCTGGCCGAGCTCGGCGAGCTGCTCGACCAGCTCGGCTACCGCTGCGAACACGACGCGGCCGGCCGGCTCACTGGGGCGGCGCACCCGCAGGGACGCACAGCCGTCTTCCTGGGTGACCTGGTCGACCGCGGTCCGGACACACCGGGAGTGCTCGGCCTGGCCATGACGATGACCGCGGCCGGCCAGGCACTGGCGGTGGCCGGCAACCACGAGGCGAAGCTGCTGCGCGCGCTGCGCGGCCATGATGTCAAGGTCAGCCACGGGCTGGCCGAATCGCTCAGCCAGATCGACGCCCGCGAGGCCGGGCAACCCGGCTTCCGGGCCCAGGCCGAGAGCTTCCTTGAGGGGCTGCTCAGCCACTACATGCTGGACGGCGGCCGCCTGGTGGTGGCGCACGCCGGGTTGAAGGAGGCGTTTCATGGCCGGGCGTCGGGCCGGGTCCGGGCCTTCGCCCTGTACGGCGACACGACGGGGGAGACGGATGAGTTCGGCCTGCCCGTTCGGTATCCGTGGGCCGATGACTACCGGGGCCGGGCGATGGTGCTGTACGGGCACACGCCGCTGCCCGAGCCCGAATGGGTCAACAACACCATGTGCCTGGACACCGGCTGCGTCTTCGGCGGCCGGCTGACGGCGCTGCGCTATCCGGAACGCGAGCTGGTCTCGGTCCCGGCCCACCGCACGTACTACGAGCCCGCCCGGCCACTGACCGCACCGTCGGCCAAGCCCTCTGCGGCGTCGGCGGAGGCCGCGACGGCGCCCCGGCACGAGCCGGACGTGCTCGACATCGGCGACGTGCTGGGCAAGCGGATCGTGCCCACCTCCTACCACGGCCGGATCACGATCCCGGGACGCAACGCGGCCGCCGCGATCGAGGTGATGAGCCGGTTCGCCGTGGATCCGCGCTGGCTGGTGTACCTGCCACCGACGATGAGCCCGGTTGCCGCCTCGCAGCGTCCGGGGCTGCTCGAGCACCCGGCCGAAGCGTTCAGCGCCTACCGCAGCGCCGGCGTCGAGGAGGTCATCTGCGAAGAGAAGCACATGGGTTCGCGCTGCGTGGCCGT
>Ga0070714_100001514_pt1 | contig 16932 bp, 10 predicted proteins | sample LARL83metaG_FD_65450 | JGI IMG/M metagenome (GOLD analysis project Ga0070714, IMG submission 65450) | Corn, switchgrass and miscanthus rhizosphere microbial communities from Kellogg Biological Station, Michigan, USA - LAR L8-3 metaG | ecosystem: Host-associated > Plants > Roots > Rhizosphere ... | reverse complement strand
CCGACGCTGTAGCGCAGGTAGACCGCGCCGGACTCGAACGACTTGGACTCGACCAGATCCAGCTCGAGCGCCGACCTGTCGTGGAACACCGGTGTTCCGGATCCGATCACCACGGGGTGCACGATGATCCGGAACTCGTCGATCAGCGCCAGGTCGATGAACGAGTGCACCAGCTTCGGGCTGGCGTAGATCGCGATCGTGCCGCCCTCCTCGGCCTTCAGCTTGGTGAACTCCTCGGCGAGGTTTCCGCTGACCAGGCGCGTGTTGTGCCAGTCCGCCGACGCCAGGGTGGTCGAGCAGACGATCTTGTCCAGCTTGTTCACCCACTCGGCATGTGCGCGTTCGTGTGCCGAGCTGTCCGCGGTGGGCTGGTCGGCCCAGTACCCGTACATGCCCAGGTAGGTCTCGCGTCCGTAGACCGCCATGTCGAAGTCGCCCTGGATGCGCTCCTGGCCGTACGCGGCCAGCTCCTCGCTGTAGGCGCGATGGGTCCACTCGAAGCCCATCCCCTTCCCCGACGAGGCGAAACCGTCCAGTGTCATGTGCTCGAAGGCCACCAGTTTCCGCATTGTCCGATCCTTCCGGTCTGTCGGGTCGCTGTCCGATCCGTCACCAGGTCCGTCGAACGAGCCCGTGCGGGATAGACATGGCCATCCGAAAATGTCATTGATCTGGACATACTTCGTCATACGACCGCTGGTTAGACTGGATCTGCCACGGAAGTGACACCGTTGGAGCGTGTGATGACGATCTACGGCGAACTATCCGATGCGATCGAGCACGGCGTCGCCGGCCGGATCACCGAATGGGCATACACCGTCCTCGACGACGTGGCGTCCGGCCGCCGTTCGGTTGCGGCGGTGCGTCATCCACTTGGCTTTCTCTGTTTGCCGGTGCACCGGCACGGTGACGAGGGCATCTGTATTCACGTGTGGGGCCGGCGCTGGTCGCCCGCCACGCTGACCACGTCACCTGCCCATTGCCACAGCTGGGAATTGTTGAGCTGGGTGCTCGCCGGCCAGTTGCACAACCAGATCGTGCGGGTGATCGACGACCGGGAATCGCCGACGCACCGGGTGTTCGCGGTGGCGAGCAGTGCCGCCGGGGACATGATCCGCACCACCGATCGACTGGTCCGGCACGAGATCGAGACGACGTCCACGCACCGCGCCCGTCAGCGATATCGCTTGTCCGCCGGTGTGTTCCATCAGACAGTGGTGCCCGACGACGAGGAACTGGTGGCCACGATCGCACTCGGGCGCACCATGGTCGGCGTGTCCGATCAGTCGCTCGGCGGCCTGGACACGGCCGACCACCGGGTTCGACGCGAGCAGTGCGATGCCAGGGACACGATCGAGGCCGCCGCGGCCGTCCGCGACGCCGTGGCCGGTTGTGGCACGCTTTCGTTGCAGCACAACAGTTGTTAGTTCGTCAGCAGCAGTGCTCCCACGGTGGCCGCGAGTGCGGTCACCGCGAGGGCCGCGCCGGTCGCCATGAATCGACCCAGCCGCACCTTTACACCGGTGGCCAGGCACCGTTCGTACCACAACAGCGTGGCCAGCGACGCCCACGGCGTGATGACCGGGCCGACGTTCGTCCCGATCAACAGGCCCAGCAACTGGGTGTGGTTGCCCACCGGGATGACCGACTCACCGGCCACGTAGGCCGGCAGATTGTTCACCAGATTCGACAGTCCCGCGCCGGTGCCGGCGGCCCGCGCCACGCCGAGCGCTCCGCCGCCGCTACCGACCAGGCCCTCGACCAGACCGTCCAGGCCGTGCCGGCTGATCGTCTGCACGACGAGAAACAGCCCGATCACGAACACCAGCAATCGCCACGGCACCAGTCCCGGTCGCAACGCGTTCCGTCCCCACACGGCGAACGCGACCACCAGCACCCCGGCGGACACCGACGACGCGATGCCGATCGGCACCCCGACGAGGATGCCGATGACGAACAGGACACATGCCGCCCCGGCGACCAGGAACAGTCGCCGGTCGGCCGGAACGTGCGGCGGGGGCGGCAGGTATCGGCTTTCACCGCCGCGTTGGCCGCGTCGCCAGTACCAGATCCACAGAAACACCGCTGTCATGACGATCGCGGCCAATTGCGGTGCCCACATTCGCGCCGCGAATTTGGCCGGTGCCAATGCGACGCGGTTGGCCGCGAGCAGATTCGTCAGATTGGCCACCGGCAACAGCAGGCTCGCCGTGTTGGCCAACCACACGGTGGTCATGGCCAAGGGGAGCGGTGGAATGTCCAGGGTGGTCGCGAGCGCGAGGATGACCGGAGTGAGCAGTACGGCCGTGGTGTCGAGATTCAAAGTGATCGTCGTGGTGGCGGCCAACGCGATGCACAACAGGAACAACGCGAAATAGTTGCCCCGCCCGATGATCGACAGCCGGGTGGCGATCACGTTGAACAACTCGGCGGCAGCGGCGAGTTCCGCGAGAATGATGACCGAGCCGAGAAAGAGCAACAAGGGCACCAGGCGAACGATGGTCGCCCGTGCCTCGGTCACCGGCAGCGCCCCGGTCACCGTGAAAATCACGCCGGTGACAAGGAGCCCGATCGCGATCCAGTCGAGTACGTGCAGGTGCGGCACGAACCTGACGCGGCCGCGGGTTGTGTCGGGCCTAGTCGTATGCACGGGGGTACTGTTGGACGAAGTCGATCGCGACCGTGTGGCGTTGGACCGTGCGGCATTCGGTCGGGACCTGGCGACGGCAGGGCCGACCTCGGCCTCCGGCCCCTCGCCAGGCATCGCCATGGGCCCAATACTGCCATACCCCCTGGACGGCCGAAGATCATCCCCCGGCACAGCCCGGCCGGCGCACCTCGATCAGTCGCATGGGCACCGACGAGATGACGCGAGAATTGTACCGGTGACATGATCTAGGGTTAGACTGCTGATCGGCCCATTATCGCGAACCGCACCGCCCTGGTTCCGGAAAGGAATTGTGACCGATGGCGCTGGAAGTGCTCGACGTCGTCGCTATGTTGCCCGCGGACTTGCACGGTCTCGCCCGTGAGCTCAGCGACCGTATGGCCGACCGTATGGAGGCGGACGGTGCGCCGTCGTACTTCCGTTTGGGCCAGCCGATGGGCTCCGGAAAGGGCGGATCGTGCGAACCGCATGTGTCACTTTTCATGCTCGTCGCGGACGAGAGTCAAATCGTGGACATTCTCTGGACAATGCGCCGGTTGGCGTCGGCGTTGTCGCCGATCGTCGCCGAAGGCGATGAATATCGGCACAATCCGGTCGGCGCGCCCGAGTTGTATTTTCGTAAGTCGCCGGAATGGATCGAGCTGCAGCGATCGGTGATCGCCGACGTCGAGCCGATGCGGCGCGGCCGGCTCCGCGAACTCGACCCGGCCGGGGACCGGATCCAGGACGTGCTGTCCGACCCGGGCACCGACCCGGCCCGCCGCCGGCAACTGGCCCGCTACGGATACGACGAGGTCACCGAAACCTGGCCCGGCGGCGGCCCAGCGGATCGGTTCAACCCGCACGTGACGCTGGCGTGGCCGGACGATCCGGCTTTTCGCGTCGACCTGGGTTGGGTGCCACCCGCGCGCGAGTTCAGCGGAACGCTGACCGAACTGGCGCTGTACGGCATGGATCCGCACGGCACCTGCACGCGGCCCTACGGCACGGTACCGCTGGGCGACGGCGCCGACGCGGCCACGCGGACGGGTGCGACACGGATCGGCCGGAACTAGGGATCCGGGAATCTCGACGGGTGGGGAGCCCATGGGGAGGTTTCGGTGGACATGCGACCCGATCCGGCGACGATCGGCCGGCGCATCGCCGCGCTGCGGGAGCAGCGGGGCTGGTCGATCGACCGGCTCGCCTTCGAGTGCGCCCGAGCGGGCGCACCGGCCCTGTACACGGCCGCGCTGAGGCAGATCGAGGCCGGCCGGCGCACGGCTGACGACGGCGAACTCGCCGCACTCGCCCAGGTGTTCGGCGAGTCCCTCACCGCTGCCGAGCCGTCCGATTCGGTGCGGCCACCGCGTCCGGCCGCGTCCGGTCCGGTGGACTTCTTCATCAGCTACTCGCTGTCGGACGACAAGTGGGCGACCTGGATCGCGCACGAGCTCGAGTCGGCCGGTTATCGGGTCATGATCCAGGCATGGGACTTCGTGCCGGGCACCAACTTTCTCGACTTCATCGACCGGGGCATCCGGGAGGCGGCCGCCGTCATCGCGGTGCTGTCCCGTGCCTACCTCACGTCACACTACGGCCGGCTCGAATGGATGGCCGCGCTGCGCGCCGACGGGGGCCGGTCGACGAACAAACTGGTGCCGGTCCGGGTCGAGGACATCGCGCTGGACGGCCTGCTGGCCTCGATCACCTTCGTTGACCTCGTCGGACTGGCCGACCCGGCGGAGGCGCGGGGCCGGCTGCTGGAACGGATCCGGCACGCACGCGACGGCCGCGCCAAGCCGACCGCCGAACCCGTGTACCCGGGCCCGATCGGCGGGCCGACGACGACCGAGCAGGCGGTTTTTCCGCCGTCGGTGCGGGAACCGGCCGGGCGGTCGGCGGAACTCGTCGTGCTCCACGTGGCCGCGCCCCGGTTCGGCGCGACCGGTACCGACGAGCCGGTGAAGCGACTCGACCGGTTGCGTGGCGGGCTCGCCCGGCTCACGCCGGCACACCTGCCCGCGCCGGAACTGCTGATCGTCAGCGGGAGCCTGACCGAGTCCGGTACGCGGGCGCAGTTCGAGCAGGCGTTCGCCTTCGTCACCGGCCTGCGCACGGTCCTGGGCCTGGAGGCGAACCGGGTGGTGGTCGTGCCCGGCAGCGGCGACATCACCGGACCGGCGTGCGAGGCGTACTTCGCGGACTGTCTCGCGGACGGCATCGAGCCGCGATCGCCGTACTTCCGCAAGTGGCGGCACTTCAGCCGGCTGTTCGGCCAGCTCTACCCCGGGATCGACGGACCGACGTTCGACGCCGACCAGCCGTGGACTCTGTTCCACGACCCGGACCTGCGCATCGCCGTGGCCGGCCTGAATTCCACGGTGACCCACACCCACCTGTCCGGTGGCGCTCCCGGCGTGCTCGGCCGGGAACAGCTCGACTGGTTCACGCGGTCGTTGGCGCAGTTCGAGCAGAACGGTCACCTGCGGATCGGCGTCGTCGCGCACGCTCCGGTACCCGGGTCGGCGCCGACGTCGCTGGCCGACGCGGCCGATCTCGACCAGGCACTGGGCGCGCGGCTCAATGTCTTGCTGTCCGGCAGCCCCGACATGGCCGACGGCGAGTTCCCGTCGGGGCTCACCGTGGTACCGCCGTCGCCGAGCGGTGCCCAATTGCTGCACGTCACCCGAGCAGGCCTGGCCGCCTGGCCGGTGCCCGGTTCGGATGACGACGCGGCCACCATCCGACCCGCGGTACGGCTGGTGCGCGACTGGCACACGGTTGACAGCACGTTCGCGCCGGCGGTCGACGCCGGGCCGCGGGATGTGGCGCCGGACCAGCCGATGGACACCCGACGGTCCGGCTCGGAGGTCGGATCGCCCCAGGACCCGGTCAGCCTGTTGTTGCAGCGGATCGCCGAGGTGTGCGAGGTCCGTCATCCCGGCGCGCGGATTCGCTGGCTGCCCGGCCGGCCGGCGTCGTTGCTGGTCACCTACGCGGACGGGGACGCGGTGCCCCAGTTCCGGGTCGCGGCGCACGTCGGGCCGGTGGGCCGGGACGACGTGGCCGCGTTCGTGCGGATGCTGCGTGGCAGCGGCACCGACCTGGACGCCGAACTCGTGTACCAGGGCCTGCATCCCGGCACGACCCTGCTGGAGGAGGCGCAGCGGGACGGCGTGCGGCTGCGCAGCTTCGTGGAGTTCCAGGGCCTGCTGGACCTGCGCGGGTACGTGGCCGCGCAGACCGAGCGGCTGCGCGCCGACCCGATCTATCCGCCGGAACTGTATGTGCCGCAACGGTTCCGCGAGACCGTGCAGGCGAATGCCGCGGTTCGTGACGACGTGGTGGGGGAGATGCTCCGCCTGATCGCCGCGGACGACGGCCGATTCGTGTTGTTGATGGGTGACTTCGGCCGTGGCAAGACGTTCGCGCTGCACCGGCTCGCGATGGAGGTGGCGGCCCAACTGCCCGACGTGGCGCCGATCCTGATCGAGTTGCGCACGCTGGACAAGGCGCACAGCGTCGACGGGCTGGTCGCCGCGCACCTGGCCAATCACGGCGAGTCCCGGATCGACCTGCGCGCGTTCCGGTACCTGTTGCGCCAGGGCCGGGTCGTGCTGCTGTTCGACGGTTTCGACGAACTGGCCACCCGGGTCAGTTACGACCGTGCCGCCGACCACCTGGACACCCTGCTGGCGGCCGCCGACGGGCGCGCCAAGATCGTGTTGACCAGCCGTACCCAGCACTTCCAGAGCGACGCGCAGGTGCGCACGGCGCTGGGGGAGCGGGTCGGGCTCCTGCCGCAGCGACGCATCCTGCAGTTGGAGGACTTCTCGCCGGCGCAGATCAACCGGTACCTCGTCAACCGCTACGGGCAGAACCAGAAAGGCGCCGAGGAGCGGCTGGAGCTGATCGACCGGATCGAGGATCTCGGCGGCCTGTCCCGTAACCCGAGGATGCTCGGCTTCGTCGCGGACCTCGAAGCCGAACAGCTGGTCCGGGTGGCCACGGCCAGAGGAACGATGAGCGCCGCCGGCCTGTACCGGGAGATCCTCACCGCCTGGTTGACGTTCGAGCACCGGCGGACCAGCGACATGCCGGGCTCCTACACCGGCCTCTCGGTCGACGAGCTGTGGCACGCGGTCACGACGCTGGCGCTGCGCATGTGGGAGTCCAACGAGATGCTGCTGCGGCTGGACGACGTGGCGGAGGTCGCGAAGGCCCTGACCGGCCTCGCGGAAACCCCGCTGTCCCCGCCGCAGGCCACGCATGCCGTCGGCGCCGGCAGCCTGTTGGTGCGGGCGGAGGAGATGTTCGGCTTCATCCACAGCTCGGTGATGGAATGGTTGGTGGCCAACGAAATCGCCCGCCAGCTCAACGTTGGGGAGCGACCGGTGCTGCTCGGTCGGCGCCAGTTGAGCCAACTGGCCGTGGACTTCCTGTGCGACCTCGCCGACGCCGTCCCGCTCCAGGAATGGGCCGCGCGGCCCGACGGCGACGACATCGCCAACGCCAACGCGCTGCGGATCTCCAGCCGGCTGCGCTCGCCCGCCATCGCCGACCTGCGCGGCGCCGTGCTGCGCGGCCACGACTTCTCGCACCGCGACCTGAGCGGGGCCGACCTGACCGGCGCCGATCTCACCGGGGCACGGCTGATCGGCACCAAGCTGTCCCGAGCCGTGCTGCGCGACGTGAAGCTGCATCGTGCCCGGCTGGATCGGGCCAACCTCCGGGACGCGGACCTGACCGGCGCTGACCTGACCGCCGCCCGGCTACCGGAGGCCGACCTGCGGGGCGTCCAGGTGGCCGGCAGCCAGTGGGCGCGAGCCACCCTGATCAACGTCGTGGCCGATCCGGAGCTGTGGTCGGCGCCGGAACTGCGCGGTGCGGCTCGGGCACCTGGCCAACCGGTGCTGACCGGCCTGCAGCCGGCCGCCGTCGGGGTGCCGTTCGGGTTCGAGCCCGGCAAGCTGCCCCGTCCGCTGGCCTACAGCCGCGGCGGTTCGCTGCTCGCGATCGGTAGTGATGACGGCGGAGTGTTGTTGTGCGACACGCACAACGGCCAGCCGATCCGGACACTCAACGGCCACCTCGACCGGGTCTACGCGGTGGCTTACGGTCCATCGGACGGCGCGCTGGTGACCGCGTCCGCCGACGGCACGGTGCGGTGTTGGGACCCGGTCACGGGCGATGCCGGCGCCGGGTTCACCGACCACGTCGCGCCGGTCTGGCCGCTCGTGCTGGACCGCACCGGCCGGCTGGCCGCGTACGGCGACGGCGGCGGGACGGTGTGGGTGCGCCGCCTCCCGGACGGCGATGTTTACCGAGAACTCGCGGGCCATGCCGAGCGGGTGTGGGCGCTGGCGTTCCACCCCGATCCCACCACGGCATTGCTGGCCAGCGCGGACAACGCCGGCACCGTACGGATCTGGTATCTGGCGGCCGGCGCCGAGACACACCGACTGGCCGTCCCGAACGGCTCGGCCGTGTACACCCTCGCGTTCAGCCCGGACGGTCGCCGGCTGGCCACCGGCGGGCGGGACGGCCTGCTGCGGATCTGGGACGTCGCCACCGGCGACTGCCTCGTCGAGCTCACGCAACACACCGCCCACGTCTACGTGGTGGCCTTCCACCCGGACGGCGGGCTCCTGGCCAGTGGCGACACGAACGGGTCCATCTGGCTGTGGCGACTCTCCGCCGACGGCACCGCCGTGACCAGCCAGCAGCAACTCCCGCACGACCGGTCCGCCGCCGTGTACACGCTCGAGTTCAGCCCGGACGGCGACTGGCTCGCCGGCGGGGACAGCGACGGATCGCTGCGCATCTGGGACGGCCGGACCGGCCAGTTGCGGCACGAGACGCAGGCGCACCGCGGCGCGGTGTGGCCGCTGGTGTTCCGGCCGGACTCCGGCCAGATCGCGACCACCGGCAAGGACGGCACCGTTCGGCTGTGGAAGCCGGAGACCGGCCAGCAGCGCCACGAACTGCACGGCCACGGCCGCCGCATCACCCGGGTCCAGTTCGACCCGACCGGTGAACTGCTCGTGACCAGCGGCAACGACGGCGTCGTGCGCCTGTGGGATCCGCGTACCGGACGGCTGGTGGAATCGCTCACCGGCCGGGCCGACCAGTTGGTGTCCGCGGTGTTCTGCCCGGCCGAGCCGATCCTGGCGACCACGAGCAACGACGGCGGCGTCTACATGTGGCAGATGCGGACCTGGACGTCCGGCCGCGAGTTGGACGTCGGGACCGAACACGTGTGGGCCAGCGCGTTCGATCCGGCCGGCGACCTGCTGGCGACCGCCAACGACGACGACACCGTGCGGCTGTGGTCGCGGTGGACCGGCAACGAGACGCTCACCCTGCACGAGCACCGGGGGCGGGTCCGCTCGATCACGTTCAGCCCAGATGGACGCATCGTCGCGACGGGCTGCGACGACGGCAAGGTCCGGATGTTCGACCGCGACACCGGCGAGTGCCGCGCCACCCTCGTGGCGCACCACGACCGGGTCTACGACGTTCGGTTCCGTGGCGACGGTTCGGTACTGGCCAGTGTGAGCAACGACGGCACCGCCGTGCTGTGGGACGTGTCGACCGGCGAGCAGGTACGTGTGCTGCGCTCGCAGCGCGGCCGGTTGTGGAGCGGCGGATTCAGCCCGGACGGCCGGCTGTTCGCCGCGGCCGGTGACGACGCGGTCATCTGCCTGTGGGACGCCGCAACGGGTGCACCGCTGCACACGCTGCCCGGGCACACCCGCCGGATCTGGTCGATCGACTTCAGCCCCGACGGCCAACTGCTGGCCAGCGGCGCCGACGACGGCACCACCCGGCTGTGGGACCTGACGGACCCCGATCGGCCCCGGCCGCGGCTGACCCTGCTCGGCCTGCCGGACGCGTGGGCGGCGGTGACCCCGGACGGCCGGTACAAGACCGAGGGCACGCTCGCCGGTGAGTTCTGGCACGTGATCGGGTTGTGCCGGTTCGAGGTCGGTGAGCTGGATCCGTTCCTGCGGGACGTGCACTCGGTGCCGATCGAGGACGGATTCTGACGTGGCACGGTCGATCCGGCTACTCGGGCGGGCGAACCGCCGCCACGATCAGCGATCCGCCCAGCGTCGGCCACCAGCGGGCCGCCCAGCCCGACCGGATCTCGCCGAACCGGGTGCGGCACACCACGTAGTTGGACCGCGGCCGGCTCGGCACCAGCCCGGCCAGCCGCAACCCGTTGGCCAGCAACGGATACGTGAACGGTCTGATGTGGAGGTACAGGTACGGGTGGAACGGGTCCACCTGTCGGGGAGCGCGGCCGGCCAGGAAGCGCAACCGGTCCTGCGCCGTGGCGAGGTTCGGCGTGGTGAGCACCAGCACGCCGCCCGGCCGCAACACCCGGCGACATTCGCGCAGCAGCAGGGCGGGATCGTAGACGTGCTCGATGATCTCGCCGGCGAAGATGCCGTCCAGCGTGGCCGACCGGAACGGCAGTTCCGCCCCGACGTCGAGCCCGATCGCGGGCAACCCACGGTCGCGGGCCGCCCGCCCGGCGTCGGCGACCACGTCGCAGGCGATGGGCCGCATCCCCGACCGGGCCAACCAGGCGCTGACCGAGCCGTCGCCCGAGCCGAGGTCGGCCACCAGCGGCGTCCTCGTGTCGGTACACATGTGTGCCGTGAGCAGGCCGACGGCCAGCGCCAGCCGCCGCCGGTGATACGGGTACCGGAGGTAGCCGGCCACCTCGTCGTGGGCGTATCGCTCGCGGTTGGCCGCGGTGGCTCGGGCTTGGCTCACCGTCACAGGGTGGCGTAAATGCCGATCGACCACATCGTCTGGGACTGGAACGGCACCCTGTTCGACGACGGAGACGCGTTGGTGCTCGCGACGATCGATGCTTTCGCCGCGAGTGGCCTGCCCGTGGTGACCAGACAGAACTACCGCGCCCATTTCACCCGGCCGATCACGGACTTCTACGAACGCCTGGCCGGAAAGCCACTTACGATGGTCGAACAAGCCAGGTTGGCCACCGATTTCCAACGTTCCTACGCCCGCCACCTGACGGCGATGACACTGCACCCGGTCGCCGTCGACGCGCTGACGGCCTGGCGGGACGCCGGCCGGACCCAGTCGTTGTTGTCGATGTACCCGCACGATCGACTCACGGCGTTGACCGAACTGCGGACGGTCGAGCACTTCTTCACGCGGGTGGACGGAACGGCCGATGACGAGTTGCCGAGGAAGGAGCCGCACCTCCGCCGGCATCTGGCGGCGCTGGGCAGTGGCACGGTGTTGTTGGTCGGTGACAACGTCGACGACGTGTCGGCGGCCAGGGCGTGCGGCATCGCGTGCGTGCTGTACCACCCCGGCGAGCGCGCGTTGGTCAGTGACGTCCGGGCGCACGAGCTGAACGTTCCCGTCGCGGCGGACCTGGCGGCGGCGGTGCGGTTCGCGTTGGCCGTGGACAGTGATGAGAGGGCGGTCGACCCGAGATGAGAACGACCCCGGCGAAACACCTGCGCCGCACGCTGGTCTGGTACACCTTCGGCACCGCGTGCTTCATCGCGTTGCTGATCGGCATCGTCCTGGTGGCCCAGGACCGCACCCTCAGCCCCGGCACCGTCTCGTCGTCGATCGGGTTGAACCTGATCGCCAGCGTGGTGTTCGCGCTGATGTTCACGTTGGCCACGTGGGCGCAGAACCGTGAGATCGAGGAGACGATCAGCGAGGGGTTCGGCGAACTCGTCGACCGGACGACGCGGAACCTGGCCGACAGCAACAGGTTGTTCCTGCCACAGAAGCGGTATGACGCCCTGAATCCGGGCGGCACCTTCGGCGACGACTACAACCGTGACGTGACAACGGATCTGGAGGTGTCGGACTTCTTCGCGTTCTCCGGCCCGAGCGCCCGGTACGTGGCGGCCCGGCTGCTGGTCGCGCGACACCATCCGCAGCAGGTCCGGGTCACTATGATCGGCCCGGGGCAGGGCACCGCGATCAAGCGGCACGCGTCGGACCGGACGTCGTGGCCGCGGTACGGCGGTCGGTCCATCGACGACATCGTGGCGGAACTCCGTGAGGAGTTGTTGATGAACCTGGTGTCGCTGTTCGACTGCCGGCACCTGTGCCCGATCGAGGTCGTGTTCGGCGATCACACCGGGGCGCACCGCTACGTCATGCTGGACGAGTGCGTCTACGTGTCCTGGTATCACAGCCCGCAGTCGACGCGGATGGAGATGCCGGAGTCGTACCGGTTCGGCCGCGAGTCGTTCGTCTACTCGACGTTCCGCATGGATCTCATGCGCCGCTTCGAGATCTCGACGGACAAGATCGTCTTCCGCGCCGACGACACCGATGACGAGTTGATCGAGGCTCTGAGCGAACTCGCCGGCCGGACGATCCAGACCGACGACCTGAAGCGGTGGCGGGACGAGCAGCTCCGGGACACCGCCGCGTTCACCGGTTACCTGAACAGACTGTACGGCGACCTCGACCACCATGAATTCCTGCCCAGGCCGCGGAAGGCGACCGGATCCGTCCCGTAGACCGGTTGATCCAGCGCCAGCCGCGCCGCTGGGGCGGGTGCCGCACGCGGCCTGCTACAGCTTGTTCGCGTCTACCGGGGTGTCCGGGGCGTCCATTCGGTCGCCAGGAGGCCGAGGATGGCTTCGTCCGCGAAGGTGCCGTACACCCAGGCGGAGTGCCGCAGTGTTCCCTCGCGTGTGAACCCGACCTTGGTCGCCGCCGCGAGCATGGGGGTGTTGTCGGTGAGGGTCTCGATCTGCAGGCGCTGCAGTCCACGTAGGGCGAATCCGTACTCGCAGAGCGTGTGCAGGACGTCGACGCTGAGTCCGCGGCCGCGGAAGGCGGGTCGTAGGGCGATCCCGATGTGAGCGGTCCGGTTGTGGGTGTCGATGCCCCAGAGCAGGGCCTCGCCGGCCAGCTCCTGCGATTTCAGCTCGACGACGGAGAAGCAGGCTGCCTCGTCCGAGGGCCCGCTCACGGCGAAGGGTGAGTGAGAGCCAGGTGGGACGGGCCGCCACGGGCGGGAGTCGGCGCGTGAGCGTGTGGCCACGTCGTCGTACAGCTCGTTGTGGAGGACGGGGACGTCGCTCTCGTGCCGGGCTCGCAGCCCGGTCTTTTCGCCACGTATCACATGGCATTGGTAGGCGAGGGGCAAGCGGCCGGTCAACCACATTTCCGCTCAGCCGGTGGCGCGAGCGCGGCCGGCTCACCAGTGGCGAAGCCGGCCGCGCCGCCGAAATGTCAGTTGTAGACCTGATGCCACACGTTGTGGTCCTGGCCGATACCGAACAGGTCGATCCGGTTCGGGGACCACGACACGGCCGCCGGGCTGGACACGATGGCCTGGCCCCTGGACTGCCACGGCCCGAACGTGCTGCCGCCGGTCCAGGTCGTCTGGTAGATCGCGTTGTCGGTGCCCCGCGCGAACACGTCCAGGCGGTTGGTGCCCCACGAGGACGCCGCGGGCGCCGCGCTGCCGACGGAGCCGACCGCCGGCTCTCCGATGTTCACGTTCCACCCGACCCAACCGCTGACCCAGGCGTTCTGCCACATCCGGCCGTACGGGCCGATGGCGAACAGGTCGATGCGGCTGGAGTTCATGGACACGGCCGCCGGACCGGAGATGCCGGCCAGGCTCGGGCCGACGTTCTCCCACGCCGACCACTGGGTGCCGGTCCACGACGAGTGCCAGATGTTGCCGTCGGTACCGGTCGCGAGGATATCGAGGCTACCGACGCCGCGGGAGGAGATGGCGACCGACTGTCCCGGCGCGAGCCCGGGCGGTGGATGGCCCAGCGTCTCTTCCCATGGGGTGAACGCGATGCCGTTCCACGCCTTGTGCACGACGTTGCCGTCCGTGCCGTAGGCGACGACGTCGATACGGTTGGGGCCCCACGACACGGCCACGGGGCTGGACGCGATCGCTGTCGGGTCGATGGACACCCAGTTACCCCAATGGGTGCCCGTCCAGCCCGTGTGCCACAAACCGTTGTCCCCGCCGCGTACGAACACGTCCAGGCGTTCGGCGCTCCACGAGGCCACGGCAGGAGCCGAACCCGCGGCCACGCCAACCGATGGTGCGCCGATGTTGCCCCACGTCGTCCATTGCGGCGCCGGTGGAGGTGTATTGGGCAGGGCGCAGCCGCCTACGTTGTTGCTCCACAGCGGCTGGACCGGGAACGTGCCCGCGTGCGTCGGGATGTCGGCCAGGTTCTGCCACACGCACTTGTCGCCGATCTCCTGAAAACTGGCGTCGTACCACGCGTTGAGCAGCGGATCGGTGATCGCCTCGGCCAGTTCGTGGCCTTCGACGATACTCACGCCGTCCAGCAGGCCGTTGGCACCGTTGACGATGCCTTCGCCGCAGGCTCGGCCGGCGTCGGTCATGTAGGGCAGGTTCGTGTATGTCACGGACGGGTCGGCCGCGAGCGCGCCGTGATAGGCGCAGAACTGGGTGCCGAAACCGGGCGTGGAGTGCCCGGTCGGTGTCGCGACCACGATCTGGACGTTCACCGAGTTACCCGTGCTGAAGCCCGCGGCCGCGTTCAGCGCCTCCTGCTGGATCTGCGCGTCAGTCGGGCTCGCCGGTACCGGCGCGCTGTCGAACCACGTGCCGGCCAACAGGTTCGCCTGCGAGCCCCCGCCGTACTGGTTCACGGTGGCCAGCCACGCGGTATCGCCGATACCGGAAAGGAATCGGGCGAGATAGGCGGCTTCGCCGCTGGGGTCCGTTGTGAAGCCCCAGAAGTCCACGTAGACGCGGGGTGTGGACTGGACGGGTCCGCCGTTGTAATTCAGGTTTCCCGGTGAGTTCGCAGGCGACGTGCCCGGCTGTGGTGCCGGGACCATCAGATGCGGGTTCTGGTCCGCGGCGGCCGGTGTCGCGCCGACCCAGATCAGTGCGGCGATAAGGGCAATTGTGCTCGAGAGTGCCACCAGGGTGGGCCTGGGTCTTCGGCCCGATCTGTCGGTCGATGTACTGCGTGCCATTGTTGTTTTCCTTGTCGTTTGCGTCGCGCGGTATCGCACCGCCTTCGGATCGGGGCAGCGTAGGACGCGGAAGGGCGTTGCTCTGACGGCATTTCTATCACCGTCAGAGCAACGCCATTAGTCAGCGTGAGTTGGCCGGCAGGTGGAATGCGAACATCCGACCGATCCGGTTGATACATACCCGCATGGGTCCTTGACCGGTCGGGCACGCGGTGCCGAGTTTGAAGCCGGATCCCCAGTAAAGCCAACCGTGCACGATCGCGGTGCCGGAGACCACCGGGGTGCCGCTGGCGAAGCGCCACAGGATTCGACCATTCGCGGCGTCCAGCGCGTACATGGTGTCGCCCGTGCTCGCCGTGGAACCGGCGTACACCACGCCGTTGGCGGTCGTCACGTAGCCGATGTCGGCCGCCTGCTGTGGATCGGCGACCTGCCACAGAATCCGACCGGTGGCCGCGTCCAGCGCCGCCCACGAGCCGCCCGCGATGGTCGATGGCGCGCCGTGCGCCGTGCGAATCTGGTACGGCTTCCCGAAGTAGTTGCCGATCGCGACGTAGATGCGGCTGCCGTCGGTGGCCGAGCCCCACTGGATGCCGCCTTCCGTGCTGCCGGGCCCGATCGGCGTGTGCCACACCACCTTGCCGGTATGCGGGTCCAGCGCCCAGTACACGCCGCTCTTCTGGCCCACCCCCACGAGCATCCGGCCGGACGGCAGGCGGATCAGGTTGGGGCCACTGGCGAAATCGAAGTCCGAACCGCAGCCGGCCTGCGTCGCACTGTCACACTTGGCCGTGTACACGTCATCGGCGATCGTCGGGGTGGCCCAGCGTATGGCACCGGTCGCCATGTCCAACGCCATGATGCTGTCCGCGTGGTTGGCCCGTACCGGCATCGAGCAACCCTGCTGGTTCGGCGCGTCGCAGATCCCGTCCGGTACCGAATAGTTGTTGCCGGTGGCCACGTACAACAGGCCGGCGCGCGGATCGACGGCTGGTGTGCTGCCCCATACGCCACCGCCGGAATAACCGGCGGGCACGGTGTGGGTCTGCCACAGGATGCGGCCGGTGCGCGCGTCGAGCGCCACCACGCTGCCACGGAAACTGCAGCAGTGATAACCGGGCTTGACCGCGATGAACTCCTCGCTGGAGGAGATTCCGACGTAGATCGTGTCGCCGATGATCACCGGTGAGCTGGTGACCGTCGCCACCGGATAGGCGTCCACCACGGTCTGCCACAGCTTCGCGCCGGTCCGTTTGTCCACGGCCAACACACGCGCGCCGGCCATGGCGGTGAAGGTGCTGTCGCCGAACACGAGTTCGTTGCCGTGCACCGCGGGGCTGTCCCGCACCACGTCCCCGGCTGTCCCGGTGTAGTCGGTGATGCTGTGCGACCAGCGCACCTGGCCGGTATTCGCTGCTACCGCCCAGAATTGGCCGGCCAGGTCCGGGTAGTACAGGGTGGCGCCGTCGTCGGCCGGCGTCACGCTCAGGCCACCGGCGGCGGAGACGCTCCACGCCGGTGTCAGCCGGGACACCGTCGTGGGGCCGAGAAGACGCTCTCCGGCGGCGTCGCGGGTATTGCTGATGTCATGACCGGCGACCGTCCAGTCGATGTTCGGCACCGGTCCGGGATGCGGAGCCGATGCCGCGTCCCCGCGTCCGGTCACCGCGGCCGCGGTAAGCGCCAGGGCCAACCCGGCGCCGGTCAGGGCAATACGTGTCTTGCGCGATAATCTCACTTCGTACCTCCAAAGTCTCGGACTTTGAAGTTACGGCGACGCCATCAGAACGAAATGGCGGGGCCATGGAGCCGGATCAATATGTTGGCCGATTATCACCGGGTAGTCTTGGATCAAGACAAGGTTTTCGTCCCGATGGCCTGGCGGGCAGATGCCCACCAGGCCGTCACGGGGAACTGCTGTCGATCGCCAGACGCTACTCCTTTCGCTAGGACAGTATTTCGATCGCGTTGACCTGGGCGTTGTCCTTGACGGTGTTGAACTGCAACGTGATCCGGCCGTTGGTGTCCGCGGTGACGGTGAACTGTTCGATCACCGCCTTGTTCGCCGCGCCGGCTGTCGCGAGGATGTCGAAGTTGGTCAGCACCTGTTGGCCGTTGATCACGACATTGAATAGCCGCTGACCGGCCGCTGTCCAGAACGTCTCCGCGAAATGCAGCCGCACGGTGTACGAAGCGCCGGCGGTCAGGCCCGGCACGGTATAGCTGAACGTGCCGAACCGGTTGGTCTGGTAGACGGCCTGTGGTGCCGGATTGGTGAC
>Ga0070714_100001512_pt1 | contig 16940 bp, 14 predicted proteins | sample LARL83metaG_FD_65450 | JGI IMG/M metagenome (GOLD analysis project Ga0070714, IMG submission 65450) | Corn, switchgrass and miscanthus rhizosphere microbial communities from Kellogg Biological Station, Michigan, USA - LAR L8-3 metaG | ecosystem: Host-associated > Plants > Roots > Rhizosphere ... | reverse complement strand
AGCCAGTTCACCGGTGGTGGCGGCGCGGAAGTCGAAGAGTGACAACTCAGGCATAGCTACGAAAGGAAACGTTCATGGGCACCACTCTCCCCGTCGTCCAAACAGTCACCCACATCACGGTGAGCATCGAGTCCAACGGCAACAAGATCGCCGATGACACGGCGATGGCACAGCTGCTGTTCAGCTCCTGCAGCCCGCCCCATTGGTCGATCGAGGCGTCCAAACACGTCTTCCACGGCGACAAGGGCCAGCCGGAGACGATCATCTCCTCCGTGCAGAACCCGAGCTACGGCACGATGACGCTCACCCAGGGCTGGGACCCGGGCAACGTGCTGGTGAAATGGATGAACACGATCTCGGACGCGTCGAAGCCGATCGATCAGAAGAAGGCCGACGTGACGGTCGTCTTCATGGACAACAGCGGAACGGCGCTGTTCCAGTGGATCGGCACCGGCGCGTTGCTGACCAGTCTCAGCCACTCGCCGTCGGACGCCAGCTCAAACGGCGTGCTGACCATCACCGCCACGCTCGACGCCGACAAGTGGACGCTCGCCGGTCCCACCGGCAGCGACCCGCTGATGTAGCCGCCGGTGGCCGATGCAGACCCAGATCGAGTTCACGCTACCGCGAGGGATCGTCGACGACACGGGTGAGGTCCATCGGGTCGGCACGATGCGCCTGGCTACGGCCCGCGACGAGATCGAGCCGTTGCGAGAGCTCGAGGTCCGTCAGAACAGCGCCTATCTGACCGTGCTGCTGCTGGCGCGGACGGTGACCCGCATCGGTGGCATCACCGAGGTGACACCCGCCCTGGTCGAGAACCTCTTCGCGGCGGACTTCGATCACCTCCAGCGCCTGTATGAGCGATTCAACAGCGACGGCGAGGCAGTCGGAGTGGTCACCTGCCCCGACTGCTCGCATCGCTTCGAGGTCGACCTCACGGACATAGAGGACGGGCGCCTGGGGGAATGACGAGGCCGTCTTCGGAGCAATTGCTGTCGGAGGCGGCCGAACTGGCCTACCACTTCCACTGGCAACTGGATGCCATCCTCGACCTCGAGCACGCCGACCGGCGGCGCTTTCTGGCCGAGGCCCATGCACTCACTCACACTCGGGAGAACGGGAGCTGAATGGAGGACGTCGGCACAGGCGCAGGCCCCCGGGTACCGCCCGAGGTGCTTCGCCGTTTGGCGCTCGTCGAGCGCATCGCGGCACGCGCGGTTTCGCACACGCGCGTCGCTGACGCGGTCATACGCCGGCGCGCTCCCAAGCTGCTGAGCGCCTCGACCCGGCTCGCAGCGCCGGCGGAGTTCCGCGCGCTCGGCGCGACGGGCGGCGATGCCCCCGTGGAGCCGAGGTGGAGCGCTCCCGAGGGCATCGATCTCAGCACGCGGACTGTCGCTGCGCCACAGCCCGCTCCGCCACTCAGCGAGGAGGCCGCGAGCTTCCGGGCGATGATGAAGCAGCGCTACGACCTGCCCGACGAGATGTTCGACGTGATGTTCGGCGGCAACACGGTCGCGTACCAGGGCCCGATGCCGACGCTGCCGCCGCCCGTCGCGGATGCCCCCGATGACGAGGGCCTCACCGATGAGGGGGACGCGCCGGGTCCCGGTGACGTGTCCGGTCCCGGTGAGCTCTCCGAGTCACGCGTGCCCGCGCCGGCGACGCCACCGGCGCAGCCCGGAGGTCGTGGGGCACGCATCCTCGAGGGCCCGCGCACGGCGGACGCGCCGGTTCCGCCACGTCGCCGCGGCGGCGCAAAGCCGTCGAAGCGCCTGAGCACGCGGGCCCCGGCGGCACCGCCCTCGGGCGCGGCGGCACCGCCCTCGGGCGCGGCGGCACCGCCCTCGCCACCGGCCTCGCCGCCCGTGCCGCCCGCTCCGCCGGTGCCGTCGCGATCCGAGCACCCCGCGACGGCCGCGTCCGCGCAACCGGCGCCGCCGCCACCCCCGGCGCAGCCGACGCGCCCCACCCCGCCCGCCCCGCCGGCTCCCCAGGTGTCGTCCGTGCCGACCGCAGCGCAGGCGACCGCTGCCAGCGTCGAGTCCGCCGCGGCGCCGTTGGCGGCTGCGCCTGACGCCCGGGCGGCCGGACCCGTGCCGCCACCGGCCGTGCCGCCACCGGCCGTGCCGCCACCAACCGTGCCGTCATCGTCACCGGCCGCTTCTTCACCGGCCCCCACTCCGGCCGCGCCCGCCGGACCTTCCCCGCCCGAGCCCCTCACACCTTCCCCGGCGGCGCCCGTCGCACCCCCCTCCACCGCCTCTGCCGCACCGCCACCGACGCCCGCCGTGTCGCCGCCCGCGCCGGCCCCGGTCGCCGACGCGATGCTCCAGCGCACGCCGGCGGATGCGCCTCGCACGACTCCCGCGCCGCCGCCCGCCCCGCAGCCCCAACCTGTGGCAAGGCGAGCCAACGAGGCCGACCGGCCCGCAGCCATGCCGCGTCCGCGCATGAGTCGCGCGCCCCGGCCGCCGGCTCTGCCCGCCACGCCGCGGACCGAGCCGTCGCCCAGCGCGACTCCGGCCGCTGCCGGGCCCCGGTCCGCGCCTCCGCGACCGCTCGCCCGCCGGATCGCCGACGCGTTTCGCCGCCGGACTCCGCCAACCGCCCCGGGTGCCGGAGCGGACCAGGCTGCGCCACCACGGGCAACGGCCGACCGCCCCCCGGCGGCGCCCGCCTCCACCCCGCCAGCCGCGGCTCCGCGCCAGCCCGCGCCGGTCCCCATCGTCCGGGCCCCGCGCACAGCCCCGGTACCGGAGCCGGCGCGTCCGCCCCGCCAGGCTCTGAGCCGGGCACCCGCGACAACCCCGCCTCCGCGCCCGTCGCAACACCGCGCGCAGGTGGCGCTCACGCGCCGCTCCACCCCGCCCGCGGTGGCAGACACGCCGGCCACGCCGGTCACGCCGGTCACGCCGGCCAGGCCGGTCACGGCGGTCACGGCGGTCACGCCCGCCACGCCGCGGCGGAGCCTCTCGCGCCGGATCGGCGACGCTCTCCGGTCACGCCCGCGTCCGGCCCAGCCATCGCCGGCCGCGGACCTCCCGACCGGGGTAGCGGGAGCTTCCCCTGCTCAGAGCAGGGTTTTCTCCCACTACCCGGGTCCGCGACCCCCTGCCGCGCCTGCGCCGCGCCCGCCGCTCACCCTCGCACGCCGTCCGCACGCCGCGGCACCAGAGCGCCCCGCAAGGCACACCCCAAGCCCGCCGGTGTCCGCTCCGTCTCCGACCGCTCAGCTTCTCTCCCAGCTGCTCCCGCCCGCGCCCGACCCAGCCACTCCGCAACCGCCGGCCGCGCCGCAACACATGACCGCCCCGCAACACATGACCGCCCCGCAGCAGATGGCCGCTCCCCAACCCATGGCCTCCCCGCAGCCCCCAGCCGCCCCACGCCCGCTCTCTCGCGCGACAACCACAGCCCCGCCCACACCTCGGCGCATCACGTCCACACCGCCGGCGCGCACGCCCGGTCGGCCCGCACCCCCGCAGCCCACGCGCGCGCTCTCCCGCGCGCTGCCCGGGATGCCGGCCGCCGCGGGCACGGCAGCCTCCGCGGCCGCGGCGGCGGCCCACGGCGCCGTCGGTGGCGGCACCGCCCATGGGGGCGCGGGCGGGGGCGGCGACAGCGCCGGCGGCCACAGCTCCGAGCTCATCTACGGCGAGATGCTGCGCCGCGTCCGCGAGGAGCAGGAGCAGCTCGGCCAACTCATCAACCACCCGTTCTAACCACTCAGCATGGCTGCCAAGTTCGTCCACTACGTCATTCTCGAGGTCCCCAACATCACCGCCAACACATCGTTCATGGGGATCTTCAAGGGCATGGAGGGGCTGGAGGTCTGGTACGACGTCCTGGAATACGCCGAGGGTGGCAACAACGACTTCGTGCACCGGCTGCCGGGACGGATGCGCTACCCCAACCTCAAGCTCTCCTGGGGCCTGGTCAGCGATGAGGACCTGCTCAAGTGGTTCATGGCCACCCACACCAAGGCCGACACCCAGGAGATCACGGTCACCCTCACCGCCGCCAAAGGCGACACGTCGCGTGACCTGCGCAAGTTCACCTTCACCGACGCCTATCCGGTGCGCTGGTCGGGCCCGATCCTCCACGCCAACGCGGCCGATCCCGAGACATGGGGCGAGACGCTGGAGATCGCGCACTCGGGACTGAAGCTGGGGCCCTGAGATGGCCGTCCCGCAAGGCTTTCAGAACGCCAAGCTGCAGATCGAGGGCGGCGACACGATCCAGTGCGCGTTCAACCCCGAGACCTACACGATCTCCAAGACCAACGTCTGGACCTATAAGCCCAACCAGAGCAAGGACTGGCCCGATCCCGAGTTCGGCGGCGGCCTGCCGATGACCTACCGGCTCACGCTGTTGCTCGACACCTCGCTCCAGGGCGTCGATCAGACCATCAAGGACCAGGCCAACGCCCTCATGAAGGCGATGCACGGCGGCGGCAGCGCGCCCAAGTTCATCACCTTCAGCTGGGGCTCGACCAAGCTGCCCAAGGCCGCGCCGCTCTCCATCTCGATCCAGTACGCGCTGTTTCACCCCAACGGGGATCCGATGCGCGCGTTCGTGGACCTGGAGATGGCCCAGGCGGAGGACACCTCGCCCCCCGGGCAGGCCCAGAACCCGACCACGCGGGGCACCGCGGGCCTGCGGTCGCACATCGTGCAGGACGGTGACTCACTGCACTCCATCGCCTACGAGTCCTACGGCGACGCCACGCGGTGGCGCCCGATCGCGGAGGCCAACGGCATCGACAATCCGCTCGCGCTGAGGCGCGGGAGCACCCTGACCATCCCGAGGCTCGACACATGAGCGCCACCTCCGAGCGCCATGTCGCCCTTTACTCGGTGCTCGTCGACGGGGCCGAGGTCGATGAGACGCTGAGCAGCCGCATTCGCGAGGTGCGGATCCTCAGCTATCTGCGCCTGCCCGACATGTGCACCATCTCGGTCGTCTACCCGAAGGGCAAGGAGGGCGAGGACCAGCCGATCGACTCCCATCCCTTCGACATCGGCAAGCCGTTGGAGGTCAAGCTGGGAGCCCGCGACCAGCTGACGACGACCAGCCTGTTCAAGGGCCAGGCGGTGTCCCAGGAGATCAACTTCGGCGCCGGCGGCGTGGAGCTGCTGGTGCGGGGCTATGACCGGTCGCACGCCCTCATCCGGGCGCGCAAGGTCCGTACCTTCCAGAATCAGACCACCAGCGACATCGTCTCCAAGGTCCTGGGCGAGGCGGGCTTCAGCGCCCATTGCGACAGCACCGGCGATCCCCACGACTTCATGCAGCAGGACAACGAGACCGACTGGGACTTCATCTGGCGGTTGGCCGAACGCGTCGGCTTCGAGTTCGTCGTGCAGGACACCGATGCCCACTTCCGCAAGCCCAGCGCCGACAACCCTGTGGAACTGGAATGGCCACAGACGCTGCGCTCGTTCAGCCCGCGCGTCACCGCCACCCAGCAGGCCCAACAGGTGACCCTGGCGGCGTTCGACCCCAAGACCAAACAGGCCATCGGCGTCACCGCCTCCAGCCCGGATCAGGTGGCGCGGATCGGCGTCGACCGCTCCACGGTCGCGAGCGCCTTCGATGGCGCCGACATCCATATCGCCACCGAGCCGGTCAAGAGCCAGAGCGAGGGCCAGGCCGTGGCCCAGGCCCTCCTGGACAAGCTCGCCAACGGTTACATCGCCGCGGAGGGCGTCAGCGACGGCAACCCCAACATCCGTGCCGGAACGTGCGTGCAGGTGAGCGGCCTGGGCCAGAAGTTCAGCGGCCTGTACCGGGTCGCCGCGGCCACCCACATCCTGCGCGGGGGAGCCACGTACGAGACCCACTTCGCCAACTCGCCGGCCCACACGCTGCTGGGGTCGGTGGGCGGCGACCGCGCGAGCGGCAGCGGCGGCCCCGTGTTCGGCACCCAGCTCGTCGTCGGCCTCGTCACCAACAACACGGACCCCGACAACATGGGCCGGGTCCGCGTGCAGTACCCCTCCCTGGGCCACGACGCCGAGGGTGCGTGGGCCTCGATCGCGTCGGTCAGCGCCGGCAACGCGCGCGGCGTGATGATGCTGCCGGTCGTGGGCGAGGAGGTGCTCGTCGGCTTCGAGCACGGCGACACCAGGCGGCCCTACGTCCTCGGCTCGCTGTTCAACGGCTCAGACCTGCCCGGCGACGACCTCACCCAGAACCAGGACGGGTCGTTCGCCGTCCTGTCCGACCAGAAGATCGTCGCCACCGCCAAGGACGCGATGAATCTCACGACCAAGCAGTCACTCACGGTCAGCGCGGATCAGAGCATCTCCGCGACCGCCCAGCAGAGCTACACGATCGAGAGCAAGCAGGGCGACATCAGCATCAAGTCCGACATGGGCAACATCACGATCGAGGGCATGCAGTCGGTGACGATCAAATGCGGCCCGTCCTCGATCCAGATCGGCCCCAGCGGGGTCACGGTCAGCGGCCCGATGATCAGCCTGGGATGAGGGCGCGATGGCTGACCTGATCGGATCCGGGCTCTCCTTCCCGCTGCAGGCCGACCAGCGTGGCGTGCTGGCGCTGGCCCACGGGGTGACCGACATCGAGCAGGCGATCCGGCTCATCCTGGGCACGGCGCCGGGCGAGCGCCCGATGCGGCCCGAGTTCGGCTGCGCGGTCCACGACTTCATCTTCGACAACATCGACGCCGAGCTCATCGGCCACGTGGAGGCCGCCATCCACACCGCGCTCGCGCGATGGGAGCCCCGGATCGAGGTCACCAGCCTGGCGTTCGACCTCACCGAGTCAGACAGCGGCACTCTGCTGGTCACCATCACCTACCGGGTTCTGGCCACCAGCCGCCTCTACAACCTCGTCTATCCCTTCTACGTCATCCCGGCCGAGGAGACGGCGTGACGCTCGCCTCCGTCCGCCTCGACGGCCGCGACCACCGCCAGCTCGTTGCCGAGGCCCGGCGCCGGGTTGCCGTCCTGTGCCCGGAGCTGGCGGTCAACGGCGCGGCCGACCCGACCGCCGCCCTCATCGAGCTGTTCACGTGGATGTCGGGGCTTGCCGTCGACCGGCTGGCCATGGTGCCCGACAAGCTGCACGTCGCGCTTCTGGACCTCCTCGGCATCGAGCTGGACGGTCCCGCCGCCGCGCACACCGACCTGCGGCTGCGCCTGAGCGCTCCGCCCACCGAGCCGCTGGAGATCCGCGCCGGCACGGAGGCGGGCACGCTGCGCACGGCCACGCAGGAGTCGATCGTGTTCGCCACCTCAAAGACGTTCGTCATTCCCCCGCTGCCTCCCGCCGCCTACCTGGTCCAGCGGGCCGGGGCGGCCAAGGAGATCGGCGTGGCTGAGGGCGTGGCGTATCCCACCGGGCCCGACCAGGTGCCGTTCAGCCGCCAGCCGCAGATCGGGGACGCGCTCTATCTCGGGTTCGAGGAGAGCCTCTCGCGCCTGCTCATGCGCGTCTCCATGGAGGCGTCGATGGCTCGCGGCGCCGGCGTCAAGCCCGACGACCCGCCGCTGCGCTGGGAGGTGAGCGTGGGCGACGGCAGTTGGGCCGAGGTCGACGTCCTGGAGGATCTCACCGGCGGCTTCAACTACGGCTCGGGCACCGTGGAGGTGCAGTGCCCGCCGAGCTCGGGCACCGAGGCCATCGCGGGACGGCGCCTGTACTGGCTGCGCTGCCGGATCGCCGAGACCACGCGCATCACGGGCGAGGCGGCGGTGTTCACCCAGGCGCCCGAGATCTACCAGATCACCGCCGCCCCCACCGGGGCGCTGCTTCCCGCCGAGCACTCCACCGTCGAGACCGAGGAGACGATCGGCGTCAGCGACGGGACTCCCGGACAGACCTTCAGCACGCGCTTCGCGCCCGTCCTGGCCCTCACTCCGGAGGAGACACTGGAGGTCAAGACCGGAGAAGGGGACTGGGAGCCGTGGGAGCAGGTCGACTCATTCGCCGGGTCCGGGGTGGGCGACCGCCATTTCGGGATCGATCTGGTGCACGGGCAGATCCGCCTCGCGCCCGAGCTGCGCGACGCCGACGGCGGCGTGACGCTGCGCGGGGCCATCCCCGCCAAGGGAGCGATCATGCGGATGTGCCGCTACCGCCACGGCGGCGGGCGGACCGGCAACGTCGACGCCGGCGCGATCTCCATGCTGCGCAGCGCGCTGCCGGGCGTCGCCTCGGTGACCAATCCCCGGCCGGCGCTGGGCGGCGTGGACCCGGAGTCGCTCGAGTCCGCTCGGGAGCGATCCGCGCTGCAGATCCGTACCCGCTATCGCGCCGTGACGGCGGAGGACTACGAGTTCCTGGCCACCGAGGCGACGCCGAGGGTGGCCCGGGCGCTGCGCGTCGCCGACGACCAGCCCGGCGTGACGCTGCGGATCCTGCCGCGCGTGGATCCCGCGGACCGCAAGCTCACCTTCGAGGAGCTCACACCCGACGAGCTCCTGCTGGAGGAGATCCAACGCTACATCGACGCCCGCAAGCTGCCCGGGACGCCGGTGCGGCTGCTCCCGATGCGCTTCCGCGCGGTCTCGGTGGTGGTCAACCTGCAGGTGACGCCGCGGGCCGATGCCCAGCGGATCGAGCGCCACATCCGCGACCAGCTCTACACCTACCTCAACCCGCTGATCGGGGGCAGCCCCGACGCGGTCGGCAACGGATGGCCGCCGGGTCGTTCGCTGAACCAGGGCGAGCTCTACGCGATCATGCACGCCTTCGACGCGGTCGAGACCGTCAAGATCCTGCGCCTGTATGAGATGAACATCGCCACCGGCGAGCAGGGATCCAAGGCCGCCGGGCGCCAGATCCTCATCGAGCCCGACGAGGTGGTGGTGTCCGGCGAGCACGTGGTCCGGGTCGCGCGGCGAGAGGAGTAGTGGCGCGGCCCGCGCGCGGGTCTTATGATGGACGTGCTTGTAGCGCCGGATCGGGACCAAAGCCAGAAACAGAGGTGGGGCGATGCGGGTATTCATCGTGTTCCGGGACACGATCTACGTCAGTGGGCTGCGATCGACGCTGTCGATGGCTGCCGGCGTCGAAGCCGTCGACCATGCGCCGTCGATCGCGTTGGCGTGGGAGAGCGAGGCGCTGGCCGAGGCCGACGTCGTCGTGCTCGACTCAGACCTTGGCGGCGCCATGGCGTTCGTGCAGGAGGTCGCCGTGCAGACGGGCGCGCGGATTCTGCTGTGCATGCACGAGACGAGCACCGCCGATGTCCTGGAGGCCATCGGCTCAGGCGTCGGTGGCGCCCTGTCGCGGGATCAACTCACGCCGGACACGCTGCTCGCCGCGGTCAAGGCGGTCGCGGCCGGGATCTTCGCCTTTGACGCCAGCGCCCTGCGCACCCTCAGCGGTTCGGTGCCACCGATCCGCCAGCGCGACCGTGCGGCGTCGCCCACCGGAGGCTTCGCGCCCCGCGAGCAGATGGTGCTCAGCCTCGTCGCGGCTGGCCTGTCCAACCGCGAGATCGCCGAGCGCCTCTCCTACAGCGAGCGCACAATCAAGACGATCGTGCACGACGTCGTCATCCGCCTGGGGGTCAAGAGCCGCTCTCAGGCAGTCGCGATGGCGGTGCGCGAGCGCATCATCTAGCGGTCCCACTGGACAGCGGCTCTACGATTGAGGGGCAACTCAGACCGGGGGTACGGATCAGATGGAAAGCTCGTTGATGGCCGGCAGCGACGTGGCGACGCTCGCCGCGGCGCCCAAGGGTCAGGACGTTCGCAAGCGCTGGCTGCTGCTGGCTCTCGCCCTGGCGGTGGGACTGGTCGCGGCGTTCGCCATCGGCTCCGCGATGAAGAAGACGTCGGCTCCCACCCCCACCGGCTCGCTGGCGCAGGCAAGCTCAGCCAGCCGTCAGCACGCCAGCATCACGGCCTTGGCGACCGCCGGGGCGGTTCCCGCGCTGCACGCGCCGCCGCCGAAGGCCAAGCCCAAGACGACGCACACCAACACATCGCCCGTGGTGAGCGCCGGCACCTCCTCGGGCAGCGGTTCCGCGGTGTCCGGAGGCTCGACACAGAGCTCGACACCGGTGCAGAGCTCGGCGTCGACGCAGAGCTCCGCGCCGACCCAGTCGTCCACGCCCGCGCACACCGGCGGATCCACGTCCTCGGGGACGACGGGGGTCTCCCACAGCAGCGGCGGGAGCAGTGGAGGCGGCGGCGGGGGCGCCGGCTGATCGCGGTGCGCGCGGCGCGCGATTGTTGCGCACGCCGCGTCGCCGGTCAGCCGATCGTGTAGCCGGCCTGCTGGAGTTGCTTGAAGCCGGCGTCGAGCGCCGCCTGCGCCTTGTCGATCGCGGCGCCGGCCGTCGCGTAGGCCTTCTTGTTGTTGTGCGCGGCCGCCGCCCCGAGGGCCTGGTAGCCGGAGGCGAGCTGGCGCAGCGCGGCGACGATCGCCTGGCTGCCGGCCGCCCCGACCGGACCCGAGCGGAGCTTGGCGGCGGCGCCGGCGGCCTGCCGGTACGCGCCGGCGAGCGCCAGGGCCGCTGCCCCCTGGGCCTTCTGGCTCTTGGCGCCGGCCAGCTGGTGACCGGCGCTGGTGCGCGTGTGGTTGAGCTTGCTCACGACCGAGCCCAGCGCCGAGGCGAACGCGGCGTTGGCGCCCAACGGCAGGGCCGGCACCGTCGACTGCAGTGTCCTGAGCACGCCCTCGCAGGTGCTGTTGAAGGCCGTGGCGCGCGCCGCCGGAAGCACGCAGGCGGCGATCGCGGCTCCTTGCCGGGTCGGCAGGGCGTACACCGACAGCGCGGTTGACGTCGACGACGGCACCACGTCCGCGAAGCGCATGAACGTGTTGGGGCCCAGCTTGACCGGCGCCCCCTGGGCCGCGCTCCCCAGCGAATTGGTGAAGCCTGCGGGCAGCAGGCTCGAGTCGACGGACGGGACGGTGCCGACGACCAGTGCGCCGTCGTTCGCCGTGGCTGCGGGGCTCACCGTCGTCGGGCTGGCCAGCTTGAGCGCCGACGCCGCCGCCGGAACGGTGTTGGAGGTCTGCCACCCCGCCGGGAAGTGGAGCTTGAGCGAGCCATCGACCCCGGCGGAAGCGACCTGGCTGAGCGCGGGTTGCTTGGGCGCCGCCTTGTGCGAGCTCGGCGCCACGAGGAAGCCGATGGCGGCCCCGATCACGATCGCGGCCACCGCGAGCGCGGCGATGGGGCCGCGCCGGGAGGCGGTCGAGGGCCCGGTCCGTGGCGCCGCGACGGGGGTGGGCATGGGCTCGGGCGTCGGGAGGGCCGCCGCCGCGGCGACCGGCTCGGGTTCGAGCTCGGGTTCGGGCTCGGGCGTGACAGGCTCCGGGACCGGCTCGGGCTCGGGCACCGCCGCAACGGGCTCGGGCTCGACGGGCTCGGGCTCGGGCGCAACGGGTTCGGCCTCGGGCTCCGCAGCAGGCTCGGGCTCGGCAAGCTCGGGCTCAGGGGGTGGCGGGGGCACCGGCGCCAGGCCCTCAGGCGCGTAGGTCACGAAGTCCGGCTGCTCGGGCTCGGGCTCCGCGGCGGCGGGCTCTGGTACGGGCTCGATCGCGGGCGGGGCCTCCGCCACGGGCACGGGCTCAACCGCGGGTGGCGTCTCCGCCACGGGCTCGGGCTCCACCGCGGGTGGTGTCTCCGCCTCGGGCTCGGGCTCCACCGCGGGTGGAGCCTCCGCGGCCGGCTCGGGCGTCACCGCCTCGGACCCCGCCACCGTCTCGTACCCCGGCTCAGGCGGGACAACGGACGGCTCAGGTGTGGCCACCGGCGGCTCGGGCGTGGCGTCCGGCGGCTCGGGCGTGGCCACCGGCGGCTCGGGCGTGGCCACCGGCGGAGGCGGCGGTGGCGACGGGGTCTGCGCCGCGGGCGACGGGTCGAAGGTCACGAACTCGTCGGCGACCGCCGGGCTCGACGCGGGCGTCGGCGTCCGGATGGACGGCTGGCTCTCGAACGGCGCTGGGGTGAGCGGCACGGCGTTGCTGACCGCGATCTGATCGTCGAGCAGGCGCGCATCGCGCCGCCACAGCGGCCCGAGCAGCCCGACCACGATGTCCTCCAGCGACTCCCACGCGTCGACGGCATGGCGCACCCGATGCTGGGGATCCTTGACCAGGAGCTTGTCGATCCAGTCTGAGAGTGCAGTATCGACGTCGGGCTGGACCTCGATGGCCGAGGGGATGCGCTCGTTGACGTGGCGCATGAGGATGACCATCGGCGCGTCGGTGTCGTGGAACGGGACGTGGCCGACGAGCAGCTCGTAGGCGAGCACGCCGACCGAGTACAGGTCGCTCCACGGCCCGATGTCGCCGGCCATCGCCTGCTCGGGCGCCATGTACGTGGGCGTGCCGACGGTCATGCCGGTCGCCGTCATGTACTGGGTGCCGGCACGCTGGGTCGCCCGGGCGATCCCGAAGTCGGTGATCTTCACGCGGCCGTCGCCGGTGACCATGATGTTCTCCGGCTTGAGGTCGCGGTGGACGATCCCGGCCGCCTCCGCGTGGGCGAGGCCGGCGAGCACGCCCTCCAGCACCCCCGCGATCTGGCCCAGGGTGAGCCGCTTCATGTACGGCCGCAGCGAGCCGCGCGGCACGTACTCCATCGCGATATACGGGATCGTGGCGTGTTCGAAGTACTCGTACACGGTCACGATGTTGGGATGGTTGAGCGAGCCGGCCATCCGCGACTCGCGCAGGAACCGGTGCGCGTACTCGGCCGAGCTGGCGTGGAACCGGCTCAACTCCTTGAGCGCGACCTGCCGGTCCAGGTCGGGCTGGCGCGCGACGTACACGATCGCCATGCCGCCCCGCCCGATCTCCCGCAGGATCTCGTAGCGCCCCACGATCTGTGGTGCCTGCGCCGGGCCCCCCGGATCACCGCCGGCCATGACGCTACCTCCCTGGCCGGCCGCGCCCGGCACGACGGCGCCACGCAACGCCGCCTGCTTGCTGCCACTTCCCTACGCCGGTCACCTGCCGCCTCCGTTGTCCCCGTGAGTCCATCGAACTCCCCGAACCACCATCATACGGACAGATGCGGGCATTTCCGAGCCCGCAACGCGTCCGAGCCCGCACCTGGCTGCTTCCGCTCCTGTGGCGGGCATTTCCGAGCCAGGACCGGGCCGGGGCGTGATGCTGGCCAGGAAATGCCCGGCGCGATCGTGTCAGCCGAGGATCAGCGGCCGCCTGCCGTTGCGGAAGAAGATCCGTGCCCGTTCCTGCCGCCACCCTTCCGCAGTGAGCTTGATCGCCAGCACGTCGCCGGCGCGGTAGCGCCGCCCGGCCAGCCTCAACAGCGCCCTGCGCACTCGGCGCGCCCCGGCCGCCTTGGCCGCGGAGTGCCGGGGGCACCCGCCGCCCTGGCAACCCATCGCCAGCTTCGTGTCGCCCGGCATGGTGCCCACCTTCACCCTGCGCAGCCGGATCCGGGCGCCGTTCCAGGTCCAGGAGAGCACCACCTTGATGCGCAGCGCGCGAACGCCGTGCGCCACGGGCAACGGCGTGGAGACGGGCGTGGTCACCACCGGTCCGGTCGTGGTCGGGCCCGTCCCCGTCGTCGGACTGGTCGTGGTCGTGCTGGGTGGCGCGGGTGGCGTGTACGTGACGCTGAGCGTCGGCCCGTGGGCCATCGTGAACGCGTTCCCCGTCCCCGAGAACCCGACGATCTCCAGCTGCCGGACGGAGGTCGCCTGGCTCGCCCACGGCTGGACCAGCTCGCCGACCCCGAACGACACGGTGCCCGCCCCGCTCACCGGAAGCACGGTGTTGGGACTGGCGTCGTAGTCGCCGCCGGGGGTGGACCACCCATGCACGCCGTCGTAGGTGTTCCACGTCGCCGCACCCGGGGTGAACGCCCGCGTCATGTCGACCACCGTGGCGTTCGTCGAGCCGAACGCCCCCAGCGCCTGGATCGTCAGCGTGGCGCTGTCGATCGTGGACCCGGCCGGGATGCCGAGGTTGGTGAACGAGATCAGAGTCCGGTAGAAGGCGCCGTTGCCGTCGGTGCCCACCGTGTCATCGCTGCCGCCGCCGCACTGGGCGTTCGAGGCCGGCGAGCCCGAGAAGATCGTGCAGTCCGCCGCCGGGGCCACCGTGGTGGAGGCGGTGGCTCGCGGCAGCGCATGCCCCACCGCCGCTGCCCGCGCCGGCGCCGGGCCCGCCGATCCGGCAAGCACGCTCACCGCGCCCCCGAACACCAATGCCAGCATCGTGCTGACCACCGCCCGCATGCCTCTCAGGCTACCCGCTTGTCCAGATGCTGACTCGGCGGTGTCAGAAGGCGAAGCTGATCGGTGGCTGGCGCCGGCCCGCCACGCTGCGGGCCACGGCCGGCGCCGAGTGCCACGTGCCGACCACGAAGCGCATGATCGGACCGAAGCTGTGGGCCGCCGACGCGCCCATGAAGTGCAGGCCGCGGACTGAGGACTCCAGGCCCGGCGCGAGCACCGGGTAGCCGCCGTCGGCCACCTCGATCGCGCCCGCGAGGTCGCGCTCCAGGAAGGGATAGCGCCGGACGTCGACGTGGTAGCCGGTACCGAGCAGCACGTGGTCGACCGTCCGCGACGAGCCGTCCTCCAGCGTGAGCGTCACCTGCCCGTCGTGCTCACGCGCCTGTGAGACCAGGGCCCCGCAGGTGATCGGCACGTCGCTGAGCCTCCCGCGCAGCCACCCCGACCCCGCGGGACGGATGCAGCGGAAGGCGACGTCGGGCTGCATGTGCGAGGGCAACCGGCGGAACACGTCGGGCGTGGCGGCCGCCCAGCCCGTGAAGCGCCCCCCCACGTCGGTGGGGGGCGGAGGCAGCGCCGGGCGCCATGACAGCCCGGTCGCGTGGGCCTCGGGGAGGGTGTCGTCCGGGAGCCAGTGCACCGCCGCGGTGCGGGCCAGCACCTCGACCGCGGCGCCGCGCTCGTGGAGCAGTGCCGCGCATTCCAGGGCGCTCTGACCCGACCCGACCACCGCCACCCGACGCCCGTCGAAGCCGTCGAGCTCGTCGTGGTCGTACGCGTGCGACATCACGGACGGCGACAGCGAGGCGAACGGCTCGGGCCGGTACATGAAGGGGACCAGGCCCGCGGCCACGATCACCCGGGAGGCCGCCAGCTCCTCGCCGTCCTCCAGGCGCAGGCGAAAGCCCGCGCCGCCGGCGGCCACCGAGCTCACACGGCGGGTGTCGACATCGGGGACCACCTGCCGCGCAAACCAGCGCCCGTAGTCGATGAACTGCTCGCGCGTGAGCGACGGGGAGCGCAGCGCGCGGCCCTCGGCGGCCTCGTAGTCGGCGATCGTCAGGGCACGCTGCGGATCGGCGATGTTGGAGGAGCGCCGGCGCGAGCGCAGCAGCATGCCCTCGGGCATCCGGCGCGACCAGAACTCCAGCGGCTCGCCGAACACGCGCACGGCGACCTCGAACCCACGCAGGTGGGCGGCCGCCGCCAGGCCGCACGGCCCGGCGCCGATGATCACCGCGGGCTCTGGCGCATGGCCCCGTCCGCCCACCGCCGAACCTCCGCTCACCGCCGACCCTGTCGCCCCCGAGGCGACGGCTCGTCGTGCGGCCACCGAGCCCAGCTCGAGCACGCGGGCGAGACCCGGGCCCGGATCGCTGCGCCGGGCGAAGGCGTGAATGACGCGGCGGCGCGGGCTCAGGACGCCGGCGGCCACGGCCGGATGGCCGGAGCGCAGCTGCCACAGTCCGTGGCGCACGTCGGCGTCGGTCCAGCGATAGCGCGTGCCGGCGACCGCCCGTACCGGTGCCGCGGCTGGTTCGCCGAGCAGCTGGCCGCACCAGATGGCGGGCAGGTTGCAGCCGGCCCCGATGGCCAGCGCCATCGAGCCGTAGGGCCGCGGGTTCATGTCAATGGCGTGCCAGCCACCGTCGTCGCGCTCGATCAGCTCGAGCTCGAACAGGCCCTCCCAGCCGAGGTCGGTGAGGAGCCGGCCCACCTGCTCGCGCAGCTCGGGCGGTCCATCGATCGTCTCGGAGTAGCTGGCGTTGCCTGCGCGCGGCCGCCATGTGCGCTGGTAGCGCGACACCGCTTCGCCCAGCAGCCGCCCGCCCGCCAGCACACCACCGAAGGACACCAGCGCGCCCACGACCCGCCGTTGCACGAGGACCTCGCCGCCGAACCCGTCGACGATCGTCCGCAGCTCCGCCGGCGCAATGGCGAGCTCGCTCCCGGAGCGGCGGCGCACCGAACCGCTCTCGATCACCGACCGCAGAGGCTTGACCACCGCCGGGTAGCCCAGCTCATCGGCCGCGGCCAGGGCGTCGCTGGTCCCATGGCAGATCGTCGTCCGCGGCGGCGCCAGGCCGCACCGCGTCGCGGCCGCGGCGAGCTCCACCTTGTCCAGCGAGCGCCACACGGCGTCGGGCTCCGGCAGCCCGATCCGCACGTAGGACTCCAGGCGCGCCCGCCCGCGCGAGACGGTGAGCAGCGACGCGTCGGCGCCGGGGATCAGCGCGTCGATCTCCCCGCCGCGCACCGCGTCCGCGAGCGCGGACACGAAGCCGTCCTCGTCGGCGAGCGGATCCGGCGTCCGGATCCGCCGGGCCACGGCGCGCGACCAGTGGGCGGGGGCGACCTGTCCTCGCGGAGCGGCGGCGACGACCTCGAAGCCGGCCGCGGCCAGACCTCGCACGGCGGCCAGGCAGGCGCGGGTCTCGCCGTCGGTGACCAGGACGCGGTGGCTGCTCATTGGCTGACGAAGATGACACATCCGCCCACCCCGGCGCGAGCCTCGTGCCGATCGGACGACGAGAAGACCGTCGTCATGCGAGTCTGTCGGAAAGCGCCGTGACCGATCTGGCCGATTTCACCGCTGTCGATCTTGCTCATTCGTTCCAGTCGGGCGAGTGCTCGCCGGTGGAGGCGCTGCGCGCCGTCCGCGACCGCATCGACCGCTGGGAGCCCGCCATCAACGCGCTCTGGTACCGCGATGACGTCGAGGCCGACGGGCAG
>Ga0070714_100001511_pt1 | contig 16940 bp, 11 predicted proteins | sample LARL83metaG_FD_65450 | JGI IMG/M metagenome (GOLD analysis project Ga0070714, IMG submission 65450) | Corn, switchgrass and miscanthus rhizosphere microbial communities from Kellogg Biological Station, Michigan, USA - LAR L8-3 metaG | ecosystem: Host-associated > Plants > Roots > Rhizosphere ... | reverse complement strand
TCCGACTCCACGGTCACTCCTGACGACATGCGGCGTTGGCAGACGGATCCAGGGAGCGTGCGCGCCGATCTGTTCGTGCCGTACTTCCTGCACGCAGTCGATTCACTGCGCTCGCGCGGCATCACTGTGAGCGACTCGCTCGCGACCGCTGCGCGGCTGCTCGGCGCGTGGGACCGCCGGTACACGCGCGACAACACGGGCGCCGTGCTGTTCGAGGCGGCGATGCACCAGCTCGCCGCGCGCACGTGGGACGAGCTGGCGCAGGACGGACGCCGCGTCGCGACGCCGACCGACGCGGTGCTCGCAGAGCTGCTGACGCAGCCGCACAACGCGTGGTGGGACGATCGTCGCACGAGCGCGGTGGAGGATCGCGACGCGATCCTGGCCGCGTCACTCGCCGGCGCGTACGACGAGGTCGTGCGCGAGCACGGTGCGCCCGACGCGGGCGGCTGGCGCTGGGATCGGGTGCAGTTCGCGAACGTGAATCACCTGTTGCGCATCCCATCGTTCTCGGTGCTGAACATCCCGGTGCAGGGCGGGAAGGGAACGCTGAGCCCATCGTATGGTGATGGTGGCGAGGGGCCGAGCTGGCGCATGGTGGTGGAGCTTGGCCCGGAGGTGCGCGCGTGGGGAATCTATCCAGGTGGTCAGAGCGGCGATCCGCTCAGCGCGCACTACACCGATCGGCTCGCGAAGTGGGAACATGGTGAGCTCGACGCGTTGTACTTTCCGCGTTCGCTCTCGTCGTTCGGGCATGCGAGCGCGTCGCTCACGCTCACACCGTCCACGCGATGAAGCTCTCCGTCTGGGAGATCGCGCTGCGCGTGGCGGCGCTCGCGCTCGTCATCGACCTCGGCACCGCATGGTTCGCCTGGTGGTGCGTCCCCGTCATCACGTTCGTGTACGGCGTGATCGATCGCGGCGTGCGGCGTCGCGGCGTCATCGCCGCTGCTGCGGCGATCGTGGGATGGGGAGCGATGCTGCTGTGGTACTCACGCGGCGAGGCGCTCGCCGGTGTCGAGCGCGCGGCGGGCGTGGTTGGCGTTCCGCTCGCAGCGCTCGCCGTCGTCACGCTGGCATTCGGCGTGGTGCTCGCGGCGTGTGGCGCGGTGATCGGCGCTGCGGTTCGGCGCGACTGAACTACGCACCTCGCGGTGATCGTCTCGCGCCCGCTCCGCGCGGGAGGGTCGTTTCGGCAGCGGCTGTGCTCGCGCGAAACCCTGCAGCACTTCGTGCCGCAAGGTTTCGCATGGCTGCGCGCAGATGCTGCCGAAATGACCCTCCTCGCGCTCCGCTGCCACCGGACGTGCATCGCGCAGTAAACGACGCGGTGCCTACTGGTGGCAGCGGAGTGCGAGGGGGTGGCGTGGCCGGGCGAGAGTGGAGGGGCCCCCCTGAGGCGTCGCGCGGTTGTGCTCGCGCAGTCGCGCGAGCACGCGCGAGCCGAAGCGGGGAATCCACGAGCCCGGCCACGCCATCCCCTCGCGCGGAGCGATCGCGATCCGTCGTCAATGCGGACTGATCGCGACCGACAAATCGCGAAGACTATCTGTTGTCGAGCACTCCGCGCACGACAGCGCCCAGGATCCCGCCGCCGACGGCCGCGCCGCGCTTGCCTTCGTCGCCGGCGACCGGCGGGTGGTAGTACATCGACTGGATGCCGACGCGTCCCGGCCCGGTGAAGCGGTTGAAGAAGAGCTGGCCGCCGCTCGCGAAGAAGCCCGTCGCCAATCCCTGGACCTCGAGCTCCATCTGCACCGTCGGATCCTTGTAGATCCATCCGCCCGGCTCGACGTCGATCTGCTCGCCGGGGCCGAGGATGACTTCGAAGACGTTGCCGAAGCCGTGCAGCCAGACGACTCCTTCGGCGCGCGGCGCGCTGAAGGTGTCGATGAAGAGCCCCGTCTGCCCGAAGAGGATGTTGCCGACGCCGCGCACGCGCTGGAACGTGTAGTCCACGCCGTCGGTCGCCGCGAGGAACTGGTGCTCGCGCACGTCGATCGACTGGCCGCGCGAGAGGTGCAGCGGGATGATCTGCCCCGCACCGTCGCGGCTGAACGCGATGTGTCCCGCGCCACGCGCCTCGGTCATGAAGATCGGCATCCCCGAGATGATGCGCTTGAACGCGCCCTGAAGCGACTTCACGCCGATGTCCACCGTGACGTGCTTCCACAGCAGGACGTGATGCTCGAAGTACACCGGCGTCCCCACCATCTCGACGTGCAGCACGGGGACGAGCTCGCCTTCCAGGTGATACGTCACGCCGCCGAACGTCTCGTTGCGGCGAACGGTGGGGTGCAATTGTGGAATCGCCATGCTCTATGTCTCCGACAGCCCGGTTGAAAGCGATTGGTCAGTGGAACACTCGTCAAAGTTTACTGCGGTGGCAGCGGCTTGAGTCGCTTGCCCCACGTCGGCGGCGGCGGCTCGTGGTTCAGGCGCTGCACCGGATGCTCGGCGAGCTGCTGCATCGCGACGGCCACCGCGCGCTCGAGCTGCGCGTCGTGGCCGCTCGCCTGCTCGGCGGGCCAGTCTTCCACGTCCACGTCCGGCGAGATGCCGACGTTCTCGACCGCCCACTGGCCGTTCACGTCGAAGAAGCCGCCGCGCGGCGCGATCATCGTCCCGCCGTCGACGAAGAGCGGCGTATCCCATGTGCCCACGAGTCCGCCCCACGTGCGCTTGCCGACGAGCGTGCCGACCTTGCGGTAATGGAACATGTACGGCATGAGGTCGCCGCCCGAGCCCGACATCTCGTTGATGATCATCACCTTCGGTCCCCAGATCCCGGCCGCGGGGCTCGTGAACGGGCGGCGATCGCCGACGGCGTTGTTGAAGTAGCCGTCGAACGTGCGCTGCAGTGCGTCGATGATGTAATCGGCCGCGGAGCCGCCGCCATTGTAGCGCTCGTCCACCACCGCGCCCTCGCGATCCTGCTGCGCGAAGTAGTAGCGGTTGAACGCCTCGTAGCCGCCCTGGCCCGTGTTCGGGAGATGCACATAGGCGAGCTTGCCGTGCGACAACGAATCGACGATGTGCCGGTTGCGCTCGACCCATGCACGCGTGCGCAGCCCCGCATCGCTCGGCACCGGAACGACCGTCACGCGCCAGCTGCGCGCATCGCTCGGCGACGCGCTCACCGTGAGTGTCGTCTGGTGGTTCGCGGTGCCGTCGAGCAGGCGGTAGATGTCGTCCGGTGCGCGCAGCTCCTGATCGTTCACGGCGAGGATGTAGTCACCGACGTGCACGTTGACGCCCGGCGCCGTGAGCGGCGCACGGAGATCCGGATTCCAGCTGTCGGTCCCGTAGATGCGCGTCACGCGGTAGCGCCCGTTCTCGATGGCGAAATCGGCACCGAGCAGACCGACCGATGGCTGCGGGACGTCGGGCATGTCGCCGCCACGCACGTACGAGTGCCCGATCGAGATCTCCGAGCCCATCATGTCGATCAGGTAATTGAGATCGGCGCGATGGTTCACGTACGGGAGGAGCTGGCCGTACATCTGCTTCATGCGCGGCCAGTCGGTGCCGTGCATGTTCTTCACGTAGAGATAGTCGCGCTGGTTGCGCCACCCTTCGTTGAAGATCTGCTTGAACTCCGCGCGCGGATCGATGAGCGCGCGCAGCGCGACGTTCAGCTTCCCCGAATTCGCCGCGGGTGCTGCCGGCGACGTCGCATCGACGATGTACAGCGCGCTCGGCGCGTTGGGCGGAGCGGGAGTGCGATACAGGATCTTCTTCCCATCCGCGCTCACGTCGTACTGCGCGACGCTCGGGACGAACGACGCCGCCTTGCGATCCTTGAGCTGATACCGGTGCAGCACGCCACCCGCGGGGCCCTGCGTCTCCTGTGTCCCCGTGGGCGGCGCGTTCTCGACGAAGAAGACCGTCCCGGCGGTGCCAGCCTCGAGATCGGCGTAGTTGCGCGCGGCGATCCCGGGAACGGCGACGACGCGCTGCTGCAGCCCGTCGAAGTCGATCACGACGTGGCGGCGCGGCGCGAGCATCGCGCGCAGCGAGTCAGGCGTCGGCTGCGCGGCGCGGGACGTATCGGACGTATCGCGGCGCACAGGGCGTGCTGGCATGGGCGGCGTGCCCGGCGTCTCCATGCGGATGCCGGGATCCTCGTCGCTTTCCGGAAGGAGCGGCGATGGGTCACCCTTGGCGAGCACCGCGAGATAGAGCGAGCGCACTTCCGGGTGCTCGTAGCTCGACATGTCGAGCCAGCCGGTGCCGAGCGCGAAGTTGGTGGAGGCGAGGAACCAGAGATACTTGCCGCTCGCGTCCCATGCCGGCGACGTCGCGTCGGCCATGCCGTCGGTGAGCTGGTGCGTCTGTCCCGTCTGCGTGTCGTACACGAAGATCGCGCGGTATAGCGACGGGAGCCGGCGCGCGTATGCGACGTAGCGCGAGTCCGGGCTCCAGTGCGGGTCGAGCGAGCGCTCCGGCGCCATGTACGTGTCGCCACCGATGTCGGTCGCCTTGCCGCTCGCGACATCCACGACCCAGAGCCGCTCGTTCGTGTCGTGCAGGACGATGTGCTTTCCGTCGGGCGACCACGACGGCGTGTAGAAGTGCGTGGGGTTGGGGAGCGAGATGTAGCGCGGCGCGGTGCTTCCGTCCGCACTCGCGATGACGAGCTGGTACTCGCCAGACCTGTCGCTGAAGTAGGAGAGATGCTTGCCGTCGGGCGCCCACGCCGGATCGCGCTCGGCCGAGCCGCTCGACTGCGTGAGGTTGCGTACGTCGCCCTTCTCGGCGGGGATCGTGAAGATCTCACCGCGCGCCTCGACCGCCGCACGCTTGCCCGTGGGCGAGAGCGCGAGCGAGGCGATGTTGCGCGAGACGTCCTTCCACTGCGGCATCATCCACGAGAAGTCACCGGCCGCCGTGATCGGGACGATGTGCTCCTGACCCGACGTCGGATTCAGCTCGTGGACGTACCCCGCCTGCTCGAAGACGAGCGTCCCCGCACCGGCGTCGAGCGTCTTCACGTCGAAGTCGCTGAAATCGGTGAGCTGCTTCAGCTGCTTCGAGTCGCGGTCGTACGCCCACACGTTGGAGACGCCGTCGCGGTCGGAGAGGAAGTACACCGTGTTGCCGAGCCACACGGGATCGATCTCCTTGGAACGATCGTGCGGCACCGTGTCGACGGCGAGCGTCTTGAGGTCGACGATCCAGATCGGGCGGTTCTGGCCGCCGCGATAGTTGCGGCGCTCCTCGTCCCACGAGCCGTTCAGTCGATACGCCGCGTGCGATCCGTCGGGCGAGATCTTGCCCTGATACGCGCGCAGCATCGGGAGCTGCGTCGGAATGCCGCCCGTCGCGGGGACCGTGAACCAGTGCGGCTGCGGCGACGGGAGATTCGAGCTCTGCGTCGACGAGAAGAGCACCGACTTGCCGTCCGGCGTCCAACCCTGCACGAGGTCGGGCGCGGGGTGCCACGTGAGCCGGCGCGGCTCACCACCTTCGGTCGGGACGACGTACACGTCCACGTTGCCGCCGTACTCCGCGCTGAACGCGATCCAGCGGCCGTCGGGCGAGAAGTGCGGGTTCGACGTCGCACCCTGGAAGCTCGTGAGCCGGCGCGCGATCCCGCCCGCGCGCGGCACGACCCAGATGTTGTTGGCGTACGCGAACGCGATGTCGCTGGCGCTCACCGTCGGCGAGCGGAGCATGCGCGTCTGCGCGGACTGCGCGCTGGCCTGGCTGACCGGTGCGGCGAGGATCGCCACGAGTGCACCGAGCGCGCTCGTGAGCGGAAGGCGGGAAAGGCGTGGCATGGGGGCGGGTGAGGGGCGTCGACTGAAACGGCCCTCGAAGCTGTGGCCGCCGACGCCCCTCCGCCAGACCCGGCGGTACCGCTAACGCTGGTGCTTCGTCAGGTCGGCGTATTCCGGATGCCGGCGGATGTAGCCGGCGACGAACGGGCAGCTCGGCACGACCCGCAGATGCTGCGCGCGCGCATAGTCCAGCGCCGCCTTCGCGAGCGCGCTTCCGTACCCATCACCCTCGAGCGACGGTGGGACCTCGGTGTGCACCAGCGCGATCTCGCCGCCGCTGACGTCGTACGCGAGCTGCGCGATCTGATCGCCCTCGCGGATCTCGAAGCGGTTCTGCGCGTCGTTGCGCACGACGTTCGGGGTCGATTCACTCATCGTCTCGTATCACTCCTTCGCGGTCGTCGCGCTCGTCATGGCACCCGCCGCGTCGCTCGTCGGCATGGTGAGCGGGGGGAGTCCCTGCTCGATCTCCGCCCGCTGCGACTCGAGCCACGGCGGCAGCACCAGCCGCTCGCCCAGCGCATCGGGTGACTCATCCACCGCGAATCCCGGACCGTCGGTCGCGACCTCGAAGAGCGCACCGCCGGGCTCGGTGAAGTACACCGAGTGAAACCAGAAGCGATCGATGACCTGCGTGGGACGGCGACCACCGGCGATCGCCGCGTCGCGCACGAGTCCCTGCGCTCCCTCGTCCGGAACGCGCCACGCGACGTGATGCACGGCGCCCACGCCCCACGCGCCGCGATGCGTATCGGGGAGCTCGCGCACGTCCACCGTGCGTCCCGAGCCACCCGTACCGAGTGCGTAGCGATGCCAGCCGTTCTCCTCACCGATCCTCGTGAAGCCGAGCGCGTGCGTGAGGAACCGCTCGCTCGGCGCGAGCTCGCGCTGCTGCATGCGCACGCCGTGCAGCCCGCGAATCTGATGCTTCACGTCGATGGGACTCTCTTCCCACGGCGTGAAATCGCGCGCGTCGCTCGTCTCGGTGAACGCGAGCTCGAGGCCGTGCGGATCGGTCACGGGAAGGACGCGCTCGCCGAAGCGCGTCTCGATCGCGCCCACCGTGATTCCGTAGCGCGCGAGGCGGTCGCCCCAGTACTCCAGCGTTCCAGTCGGCACCGCGAGCGCGACCTCACTCGTGAGGCCGATCCCCTTGCGCACCGGCGGCATGCCGGGCCAGGGGAAGAAGGTGAGATCGGTCCCCGGATTCCCGACGGCGTCCGCGTAGAACAGGTGATAGGTGTCGGGCGCGTCCTGGTTGACGCTCCGCTTCACCAGTCGCATGCCGAGCATGCCGGCGTAGAAATCCAGGTTCTCCTGCGCGTCACCGCTGATTGCGGTGACGTGGTGCAATCCGTTGACCGATGCCATCCTGCCCGTCCGCGTCGATGGCCGGCTCACGATGAGTCGGCCCTACTCTGATACCTAGTCGACGCGTCAAGTGGTACGCGCGGGATCGCGCGAGATCGCGATCGCGCGACGGCGAGCTCGGCGCTACCAGCAGGGCTGCACGAGCACCGCCGACGCACCGTTGACGAGGATCGCGATGATGAAGATCGCGCTGGTGACGAGCCCCGCGACCGCCATGAAGCGCGTCCGCCCCTCGCCGGTCTCGAGCGCCCAGTGCGCGTGGCCACCCGTCTCGTGCCGCGTCGCGCTCCAGCTCCGGAACGCGGCGAGACCACCCAGCGCGCCGACGACGAGCGCGACGAAGCTCACGATCACGACGATCCACCAGAGCGGCGCGCGTCCGATCGTCGGCACGTCGAGCGGATAGATGCGCGGGAAGCACGTGTGCGACGCGACGATGTAGTTCACGATCGTCTGCACGCTCCACGCGGCCGCCGCGCCGAACAGGCCGAACCAGAGCGTGCCGACCGCGATCTGATCGCGCGCGGGCGCCGGGTGCTTCGGCGCCCCCGTTGCTTCGGGTGCGCGCGGCTGGCCGGTCGTATCCGATGTCGATGCCGTCATCGCGCTCACCGTGCGTGTGGAAGGAGATACAGCGACGTGAAGACGCAGAGCCACACGACGTCCACGAAGTGCCAGTACATCGTGACGTTGGCGACCGCGAGCCATCCGCCACCCTCATTGCGCGCGGCGCGGCGCGATCCGCGCAACAGCACGACCGCCAGCATGATGAGTCCCACGAGGACGTGCGCGCCGTGGAAGCCGGTGATCGTGAAGAAGAGCGAACCGTACGCGTCGGTCGTCGGCGTGAATCCCTTGTTGTGGTACTCCACGCCCTGCAGCACGAGGAAGATGATGCCGAGGACGAGCGTGACGATGAAGCCGAGCCGCAGCGCTCCCGTGCGCCCCTTCTCGCCGCTGCGACGTCCCCACTCCGCGAAGCCGCTGCTGACGAGGAGCAGGATGGTGTTCAGTCCCGCGAGCCTGAGCTCGGGCGCGCCATTCGAGGGGAAGGGATTGGTGCTGATCGAGCCGAGGTAGAAGTAGCTCGCGAGGAGATAGGCGAAGAAGGCCGCCTCGGTCGCGATGACGCAGACCATTCCCCACCACGCGACGGAGCGCGATCCCGTTCCATTGATGGGAAGCGCGCCGAATGGCGTTCCTGCGGTTGCGTCGAGCGGCGACGTCGACGGCGACAGCCAGCCGATGGTGCAGACGAGCGCGCCCGCGACGCCGAGCACCGAGAGCGCCGACGACGGGAGGAGCAGTCCGTAGCACAGCACCGTGAGCGAGATCGCGAGCAGGAACGGCCACGGCGTGTCGTCGGGCATGCGCATCACCACGAGCGGCTCGGCGTCGAGTGGCGTCGTCCCGATCGTCTCGCGCCCATCGGCGAGCGTCGTGTTCGTCTGCAGCTCCGTGCGCCCGCTCCCCTCGTCCGGGAGATGCCTCTCCCAGAGCGGGTGCCGGCTCGCGACGGTGGGAATCGTCGCGAAGTTGTACGGCGGTGGCGGCGACGGAACCGACCACTCGAGCGTTCCCGCGTCCCACGGATTGGCGCCGGCGACCTTCCCGTGCTTGAGCGAGCGCCACACGTTGACGATGAAGAGCAGGACGCCGATCGCGAAGAGATACGCGCCGATCGTGGCGATCAGATTGCTCGTGCTCCAGCCGAGTCCCGCGTCGTACGTGTAGATGCGCCGCGGCATTCCCATCATCCCGAGCCAGTGCATCGGGAGGAAGAGCACGTTCACGCCGACGAACATCGTCCAGAAGTTCCAGCGCCCGAGTCGCTCGTCCAGCATGCGCCCGGTCATCTTGGGGAACCAGTAGTACAGCCCCGCGATGACGGGGAAGACGTTGATCCCCACGAGCACGTAGTGCAGGTGCGCGACGACGAAGTACGTGTCGGTGAGCTGCCAGTCGAACGGCGCGGCCGCCGTCATCACGCCGGACACGCCGCCGATCGTGAAGAGCACGATGAATCCCGCCATGAACAGGAAGGCGGTCGTGAACACCGGTCGCCCGTACCATATGGTCGCGATCCACGAGAAGACGCCGATCGCGCTCGGGATCGCGATCACCATGCTCGCACCGGCGAAGAACGACAGGCCGAGCGGCGGGATGCCGGTGGCGAACATGTGATGCAGCCACACGCCGAAGCCCAGGATGCCGGTCGCCACCGTCGCGAGCGCGACGAAGGTGTAGCCCACGAGCGGGCGCCGGCAGAACGTGGGAAGCGCGTCCGACACGATGCCCATCGCGGGGAGCACGATGACGTACACCCACGGATGTCCGAACATCCAGAACAGGTGCTGCCACAGCAGCGGATGCCCGCCGCCCGCGGGATCGTAGAAGTGCGTCCCGAACGTGCGGTCGAGATACAGGAAGATCAGCGCCGCCGAGAGCGCCGGCACCGCGAAGAGGTTCGCGAACGACGCGGTGAGCGTTCCCCACACGATGATCGGCAATCGGTTGAGCGACATCCCCGGCGCGCGCGTCTTGAACAGCGTGACGATGAAGTTCACCGACCCCACCGTCGTCGACACGCCCAGCAGGAGCAGCCCGATCGCGTAGAAGTCGATGTTGCGCCCCGGGTCGAACGCGCGCTCCGCGTACGGGACGTAGTCGAACCATCCCGCGTTCGGCATCTGCCCGATGAGGAGACTCGAGTAGATGAAGACGCCGGCGCCGAGATACAGCCAGTAGCTCAGCGCGTTGAGGCGTGGGAACGCCATGTCGCGCGAGCCGAGCATCAGCGGCCAGAGATAGTTGCTGAATCCCGACAGCACCGGCGCGGCGAAGAGGAAGATCATCGTCACGCCGTGCATGCTGAAGAGCTGATTGTACTGCTCCGCCGTCAGCATGTGCTCGCCGGCCCACGCGAGCTGTGCACGCATCGCCGCCGCCTCGAGCCCGCCGATGCAGAGGAAGACGAACGCGGTGACGAGATAGCGAATGCCGATCGTCTTGTGATCGACCGTGGTGAGAACGCCGCGCACCCCGCGCGGCGTCTCCCACGTTCGTTGCAGGCGATCGGTGAGCGTTGGGGATTCGAGGATCGTGGAAGCCACGCGGTTCTCCTAGTGCAGCGTCTCGAGGTACGCGACGACCGACGCGAGCTGCTGCTCCCGCAGGTCCATGCGCGGCATCAGCACGCCCGGCTTCACGTCCTGCGGATCACGGATCCAGGTCGTGAGATTGCCGGGTGTGTTGTCGAGCACTCCCGCGCCGATCGTGAGCCGGCTCGCGAGGTGGGTCAGGTCGGGGCCGACGGTGCCGAGCGCGTTGGTCCCGCGCACCGTGTGGCAGCCGCCACAGTACGCCACGAACGTCGCCTCGCCCGCGGCGGGGCCGGTGTTCTGCGGGGCCGGTGTGGTGAGCGCGGCGACCACGCTCCCCGGCGCGACACCCCGTGCGCCCGGTGCCGTCATCGCCGTGCTGTCGTTCGCCGGCGCAATCGTCGGCACTGGCGCGCGCTGCGCCGCGGCCCAGCGCGCGTATTCGGCGGGCGGATCGGCGATGATCGCGAGCGCCATCTTCGCGTGCTGCAGCCCGCAGTACTCCGCGCACTGCCCGCGGTAGATCCCCGGGCGATCCGCGCGCAGCCACGCCTCGTTCACCTGCCCGGGAATCACGTCGATCTTCCCGCCGAGCTCCGGAACCCAGAACGAGTGGATGACGTCGTACGACTGCACGCGCAGGTGCACCGGCACGCCGACCGGGATGTGCACCTCGTTCGCGGTCACGAACGCGTCCGACGGCACCGAATCCTCCGTGCGCATCTCCCACCACCACTGGTGCGCGACGACGTCGAGCGTGATCGGTGCCTTGTGATCCGGACGCGCCGCCTGCGCCATCGTCGCGAGCGTCCCCCCGTACGACACGAGCAGGATGACGACCGTGATCCCGACGCCGACGTAGATCCACTGCAGCCCGGACACGACCTTCCAGCGATTCGCGCCCTGCTCGGCGACCTGCGCGCGCGCTTCGCCCGTGTTGCGGCTCGCCTCGCCACGGTGCCGGGCGATCGCGGCGATGACGAGCGCGGAGATGATCACCACGACCACGATCGCGGTCCACGTGAGCCACCAGCCGAGCGTCGCCTCGACGCCGCCTGGCGCGCCCGCGGGGCGCATGTAGCTCGGCACGTGCGTGTCGAGCCGCGTCTGCGCGAGGATGAAATGGATGAAGGGAAGCGCGCGCATCGTCACTGGTCGTTCTGACGTCCCTTGAGCGTCGATGCCGCGGTCGTGTCGAGATCGCCGAGGTTTCCCTGCAGCCCCGCTTCGGCCATGTGCGCCGGGAAGGTGCCACCGAGCGACTGGATGTACGCCACGATCTTCCAGATCTGATCGTGCGGCACCGCCGAGCCCCACGCCGGCATCCCCTGCGGCCGTCCTTCGAAGATCGACTTGTAGATCTCCGCCGGCGCGCCACCGTAGCGCCAGTACGCATCGGTGAGATCGGGGCCCATCCCGCCCTTCGCGTCGTAGCCGTGACACCCGACGCAGTTCATCTGCGCGAAGAGCTGCTTGCCTTCCGTGATCGCGCCCTGATTGTTCGCGTACGGATTGGTGATCGTCGTCGCGAGTCGGTTGGGCGTCGCGCCGGCGAGATCGCCGAGCGGAACGCTCGCGAGGGTCGAGTCGGCGGGGAGCGCGGTGACCTGCGCGCCGCCGCGAACCTGCTCCGGCGCTCCGCGACACGCGGCGATGGCGACGGTGGCGAGCGTCGCGCACGTCGCGAGCGCGCGGCCGATGTTTGCGCGTCGTGTCATCACCGTTTCCCCTTGTTGGTGGTGCCCCCGCTGTTCTGGTTCGCCGCCTGCGTTCCTTCCTGCGGCGTCTCGCCCACCGGCTTGATGTTCCGGTCGAGCGCGAAGACGTACAGCGTTCCGCCGCGCGGCGGGAACCCCGGCATCGACTTCGTCACCATCGCCGCGCCGCCCACCCCCGCGACGACCGCGACGTACTGATGTCCGTCGGGGCCCAGATACGTCATCGGGCTGCCGATGATTCCCGACGCGAGCTTCTGCGACCACAGCACCTGGCCCGTGCGCGCGTTCACGGCGCGGAACCATCCATCCACCGTTCCATAGAACGCGACGTCGCCGCCGGTGACGAGCGCGCCGCTGTAGACGAGGAACTTCTCCGGGATCGACCACACCTTGCGCCCTGTCACCGGATCCCACGCCATGAACTCGCCGTAGTTGCCACCGGGACCGACGTGCCGCGTCATCTGTGCGCCCCAGTACGGCGTCCCCGCGATGTAGCCCACCTGACGTCCCTTGTAGTCCATGCAGATGTTCTGCACCTGCACGTAGAACAATCCCGTGCGCGGCGAGAACGCCGTCGGCTGCTGATCCTTCACGCCGATGTCGGCGGGGCAGATGTCGCGCACCCAGTGATCGGGCGGGACCGTCTCCTTCTCCTTCACCACGATCGGCATCTTCGTGACCGAGTCGATGCCCGACGCCCAGTTCTCGTGCCCGAACGGCGTCGCGCTGAGCACCTCGCCCGTCGCGCGATCGATGACGTACGCGAAGCCGTTGCGGTTGAACTGCACCATCGCCTTCCGCATCTGCCCCTTGATGGGGAGGTTGATCAGGACGTCCTCGTTGATCCCGTCGTAGTCCCACTCGTTGTGCGGCGTGAAGACGAAGGCCCAGCGCGCCATGCCGTCATCCGGGTTGCGCGCGAAGACGCCGCTGGTCCAGAGGTTCAGTCCCGGACGCTGCGCCGCGTTCCACGGCCCCGTGTTGCTCGTGCCGTAGTAGATGAGGTTGAGATCGGGATCGTACGACACGTATCCCCACACCGCGCCGGCGCCGTGCTTCCACGCATCCGCGGGCCACGTCGTGACGCCCAGATCCTTGCCGCGCATCCACGAGTAGAACGGCTTGAAGTCCGAGCCGATGCGCACGAGCGAATCCGGACCCGTGCTCGTCGCGCGCCACAGGATCTTTCCGGTGCCCTCGTCCAGCGCGGTGAGCCGTCCGAGCGTCCCCATCTCGCCGCCGCTGTTGCCGACGAGAACCTTTCCCTTCACGACGAGCGGCGCCATCGTGATCGTCGTCCCCGTCTCGATGTTCTCCACCTGCGTGCGCCACACTTCCTTGCCGGTGTTCGCGTCGACGGCGACGGTGTGGCCATCCAGCGTGTTGTAGAACAGCTTGCCGCCGTCGAGCTGCCAGCCGCGGTTCACCACGTCGCAGCACGCCTTCCCGATCGCGATGGGCGACGGATTGGGGTGATACGTCCACTTGATCGGCGCGCCGGGCTTGGTGAGATCGAGCGCGTACGCGATGTTCGGGAACGGCGTCACGAGATACATCGTGTTGTTCGCGACGAGCGGCGTCCCTTCGTGCCCGTGCAGCACGCCGTCGTTGAACGTCCACGCCACGCGCAGCGTCGCCGCGTTCGCCGTGTCGATCTCGTTGAGCGGGCTGTAGCGCGTGTTGGCGTAGTCGCGGTTGGGCTGCGTCCACTCGCCGGGCGCGGGAACACCCCAGCCTGCGCCGGTCGGCGCCGTCGCGCCGGTCACGTTCTCGCCGGCCGCGGGCGGCCCGGCGACGGGTGCGCCGGTGCCGGCGCGCGTCGTGCCGCTCGCGCCGGCGGCGTCGAGCCCCGGGTTCTCGCTGTTGCTGCACGCGCCGAGTGCGGTCGCCGCGAGTGCGGCGAGTACGATGGCAATCCGCCGCGCGCGACCGCGCGGCGGAGCGATGTCACGGATCACGAGTCTCGTGCCTCCGCTCTAGTGAAGGGGAACGAAGTACAGCCGATTGTCGTTCATCGACGTCACCGCCAGCCGATGGTGGCGTGCGTCGATGGCGAGTCCGGCGGGTGACGTCACGCCGGTCAGGAGCGGGTGCAGCGCGTTGTCGCTGCCGAGCCGATACGCCGTCTTCGCCTCCCAGCTCGAGACGACGTACGATCCGTCGGCGAGGCGGCGCAGCCCGTCGACCTTCTTGCCGGGAAGTGTCACGACGGTCGTCGCGTTGCCGTTCGGTGTCATGCGTGCCACGCGATCCGCGCCGAACGTCGCGTACATGACGTTGCCGTCCGGGAGCGCGACGATCCCATCCGGGCCGTCGAGCGCCTTGCCGGAGGCGACCTTCGTCGCGTGTCCGGTGCGATCGAAGTGGTAGATCGCGCCGACGCTGTCGGGTCCCTGCGTGTCGGTGACCCAGAGCGTGCCGTCGGGTCCGAACGACACGTCGTTGAGAAGGTTCCCCGTCGTCTGCCACACGCCGAGCGATGCGCCGGTGCGGCGGTTGAAGAGCCGCACCACGCCGACGTCGGCGATGACGAGCGTGTCGCCGTGGATCGCGAGCCCCTTGGGTGCGTCGAGTCGCGTCGCCGCGTGCGTGCCGTCGATCCACTTCTGCGCGACGACGTGCCCCGCGGAGTCGAGCCGCGTGACGAAGCCGTTGCCGTCGCGCGCGACCGGACCGCCGTTCACGTTCGAGACGAGATAGACGTCGGCCACCGAGTCGTACACGATGTTCTCGGGACCGGCGAAGCCCGCGTTCGACGGCGTGACGTCGGCGCTCGTGGCGGTCATGACGCCGGCGGTGTCGCCCGACGTCGATGGTGTGGTAGTCGACGCGGGTGGGGTGGGCGTGGCCGTCGCATTCATGGCGGTGCTGTCCGCCGCCGTCTTTGGCGAGCCGCAGGCGACGGCGAGAAGTGCGAGCGCGACGCACGACGTACATGCGCGTGCGCCATCACGTGGCCGGGCCGCGCGGGTGGCGACCTCGACCGGGTGGGGGTCGGGCATCTGTTTCTCCGTAAGTCCTTTCCGGAGAACATCATGCGCAAGACCTATGCGCCCCCATGTATTTTCTGGCACGGAGGGCATGCAAACATGCTATTAGTCGCGTGCGGTCTTTCGGGGGTGCCTTTCGGCTACGCCGCGCCGTCGCTCGGGAGCGTCAGGACGAAGGTCGCGCCGCCGGTCCAGCGCTCCGCGCGGAGGTCGCCGCCCATCCCGCGAGCCAGCTCCCGGCTGATCGCGAGACCGAGCCCGGTCCCCTCGACAGGCTGCGACAGCGTGCGATCGAGCTGCACGAACGGCTCGAAGACCGTCTCCAGACGGTCCACCGGAATGCCGACGCCGGTGTCGCGCACGCGAACGGTGATCATCCCGTCCTCGTCGCTCCCCGATGCGTCGCTCACGTCGCACCAGATCGTGATCTCACCACCGTCTGGCGTGAACTTGATCGCGTTCGCGACCAGGTTGATCAGGATCTGCCGCACCTTCTCGCGGTCGGCGCGCGCGGAGCCGCCACAGCGCTCCACGTCGAGCGTCAGCGACTTCCGCTCGAGCTGCGGAATCACCAGCGCGCGCACCTCGTCCACGACGTCCGTCATCGGCACGTGCTCGGCCGTGTACTCCAGGCGTCCCGCATCCACGCGCGCGAAGTTCAGGATGTCATTGATGACCGAGAGCAGATGCCGTCCGCTGCGCATGATGCGCATGAGGTCCTGCGACTGCTCCGACGTCACGGGGCCGCGCACGCCCATGTGCAGCAGCTCGGCGTAGCCGGCGATCGCGTTGAGCGGCGTGCGCAGCTCGTGCGACATCGCGGCGAGAAACTGCGTCTTCGCGAGGTTGGCGCTCTCGGCCGTCTGTCGCAGCCGCTCGGCGGCGGCGCGCGCGCGACGCTCCGCCTCGTACAGTCGCGCGTTGTCCGCGGCCACCGCGGTGCGCCGCGCGAACTCCTCGGCCAGCGGGAGATCGCCGGCGCCGTAGCGCCGTCCGGGCTGTGTGATGACGAAGGAGATCGCGCCCAGCGGACGGTCGCGCGCGACGAGCGGAACGACGATCGCCGAGCGCGGCGCGATGCGGTGCACGCTGTCGAGGTGCGCCGCATCGCGCGCTTCGCGCTCCAGCAGCGCGAGATCGAGCGCGGGAATGACGACCGCCTCGCCCGCGCGCACGGCGTGCGCGACCGGATGCTGTCCGCCGAGACCGGGCGCGCCATGTTCGCGCAGCGTCCGCGCAGTCGGTGCCGCATCGGGATCGGCGTGCTCGGCGGCGGCGCGGCGCAGCACCGGCGCTGCGCCCGGCGTGTCCGACTCGTCCAGGAGATCGACGACGCAGAGATCGGCGAGGAAGGGGACCGCGCGGCGCGCCAGCGTCTCGATGGTGGTCTGGTAGTCGATCGATGCGGCGAGGACGGAGGTCGCGCTCGCGAGGAAGCGCTCCCGCGCGTGCCGCAGGATGCGATCGGTGGCGTCGAAGATCGTCGCCGCGATCCCGACGACGCGTCCGACATCGTCGTACGTTGGATAGTAGGTCGCGACCGAGAGTCGCTCGGGGCGGCCGACGCCCGACTCGAGCGGCGGCGGCGTGACCGTGACCGGCAAGCGCGTGGCGAGCACCTGGTGCGCGGTGCGCTCCACGACGTCGGCGTCGGTGGGCGAGAGCACGTCGCGCAGGTGGTGTCCGACGATCGAGTGGACCGGGCGTCCGTAGAGCGCGCCGAGTGCGGCGTTCGCGTAGATGTAGTGGAAGTCGCAGTCGAGGACCGCGACGGCCACCGGGGCACGATCGGTGGCGGCGCGCAGCGGCTGGTCGCGCCACCGCTCGTCGGTCGGCGCCGCCGCGCTGGTCGGTGCGCGCGTCGCCCGCCCGGTCATCGCATCAGCGGTCGCATCGGTCGCGGCGGCCGGGTCGCGCTCGTCGTGATCGCTCGCCATGCGCATGTTAATGTAGCGTTCGCCCTCGAGGGGACGGCCT
>Ga0070714_100001507_pt1 | contig 16953 bp, 14 predicted proteins | sample LARL83metaG_FD_65450 | JGI IMG/M metagenome (GOLD analysis project Ga0070714, IMG submission 65450) | Corn, switchgrass and miscanthus rhizosphere microbial communities from Kellogg Biological Station, Michigan, USA - LAR L8-3 metaG | ecosystem: Host-associated > Plants > Roots > Rhizosphere ... | reverse complement strand
GCCGCCGGCCGGCGGTGGTGGTACGCGATCGGGTGGGCGATGGTCCTCGAATCGATGACCCTCATCTCGCCCTGGGCGGCGATGTTCCTGATCCTCGGCAAATGGGACCTGATCGGCCTCGCCTACGCCGCTCACGTGTTCTATGCGATCCCCCTCGGGCTGATCGTCCAGTCCGCCGACAGCTTCGTACGTGAGGTTGATGCGTTCAGCCGCTGGACGGCGCCCGCCGCGCTCGCCGCGCTGTGCATCGGCCTCGGCGTCTGGCTGCGGCCCTGGCCGGCCCAGCTGGTCAGCGCCGGCTCGCCGCGGCCGGCCGCGCGGATTGTGGCCGACCGCTTTCAGCCGAAGTGGCTGCGCGTGCCGCTGGGCGGCTGCGTGACCTTTATCAACGCCGACCCCGTGGCTCGCGTCCTGCACGGCGTGCAGACCGCGGCCCTCCCGCCCGGCGGGCAGGCGAGTGCCTGCTTCTCGACCCCGGGCGTGGTCCGCATCCCGACCTCCCAGGCGCCGGACGCCGGCGGCCTGATCCTGGTCGACCCCGCCTTGCCGCGAGGCCGGCGATGAGCGTCGCCCAGCCCGCCCGCGCCGATCCCGGCCTCGCCGAGCTGGGCCGCTCCTTCCTTGTCTGGCTGCGCAAGAACTTCGTGGCTGCGATCATCTCGGCGCTGGTGGGCGCGGCGATCGCGTTCGTCTTCAACATCTGGCTCGTCGCGGTGCACTACCAGGGCACCAACGGCGCCTCCGCGGCCGGCCACAACTTCCTCAACGCGGGCCTCCTCTCCGGGATCGGCACCACGGTGCTCTTCGGCCTGGTCGGCTACCTGCGGGCGGTCGGTGCCGCCCGCTTCCGCCAGGACCTGCTGAACCTGCCGACCTCCCTGGCCACCCTGTTCACCAAGGACGGCACCGCCGGTCGTGTCCACCTGCTCTGGGGCGCGGCCGCCAGCTTCCTCGTCACGCTGCTGATCACGCCCGCGGTCGGGGCCGTGCTGGCGATCGGCCTGCTGGCGAGCCTCCCCGGCCTCATCGGCCGCATCATCAGCTCGCTGGTGATGCGGATCTGGTCCCAGCTGCTGCAGCGCGTCGCGCCGACCCGCCAGCACCGACCGCCGCCGCCGGTGGCGATGAGCGTCGGCATCCTGGGCAGCTCCGCCGCCCTGATCGCGGCCGTCCTCATCCCGGGCGACGCCACAATCGCGGGACTGCTGCCCGCCCGGCTCGGCCTGGCGATCGGCTGCGGGCTGGCCGCCTACCTGCTCGGGCGCGGACCGCAGGCCGGCGGCGCCGCCACGGCGCTGCTCATGCTGCTTGGCGCGGGCCTGGTCTTCGCGGCGCTGCGGCCGGTCGGCGCGCTGGCCACCGACGGCGGTCAGCTCGAGTGCGGCAGCGACTGGGCGCGCTACCTCACCGAGTGCGAGGGCTCCCTGCCGGTGATCCTGATGGCCCTGCTGGCCACGATCATGGCGGCGCTGTCAGCGCCGGCCGGGCTGTTCGCGGGCGCCCTCGCTGCCGCGGGCACCGGGCCGGACACGGGGCTGGGCGACGACGGGCAGCCGGTCACCTCTGACCAGCCGCCGGATGACTCCGGCGCGGGCGGGCCGATCCCGCAGCCGAAGCCCATCCCGCACTTCCCGCACGTCTTCGTCAAGGGCAACCAGCTGATCATCGAGGTGGGTAACGGGGTCATCCTCAGCGCGACTCTGAACCCCGACGGCACGCTCGGGCCCTGGAGCGCCACCAACCTCAACACGCAGTCCGGCGGGGCCATCGAAAGCCGGATCACGGGCGACGACGGTTCGGTGACCACCTACTACGCCGACGGCTCGGTCGTGACCCAGAACGCCGACGGCACGGTCACCAGCTGGGCGCCCGACGGCAGCCAGTCGGTCACCGCCGCCGACGGCACCGTGACCACGATCCGCACCGACGGCACCGAGGAGGTGCGCTCGCCGGACGGAACCGTCGACGTGACCTACCCGGACGGCACCGAGGTGGTGCAGAGCCCGGATGGGACAGTCACGACAACTCAGCCTGACGGCACCGAGATCGTCACCTACCCGGATGGATCCGCGCTGCAGACCAACCCGGACGGGTCGACCTTGCAGATCGCCGCCGACGGCACGGTGACCCAGACGGACGCAGACGGCAACGTGACCGTGCGCCTGACGGACGGCACGACCACGGTCACCGCCGAGGACGGCACCGTCACGACGCAGTGGCCGGACGGCTCGTCACGGGTGGAGAACCCGGACGGCAGCTTCATCGCGCGCAACGCGGACGGGACCATGGAGCAGCGCCAGGCGGACGGGACCTATATCGAGACCGGTCTCGACGACAGCATCAGCACCACCTATCCGGACGGCACGCGCAGCCTGATGAACGCGGACGGCACCACGACCTGGGACCCGGACGGCACCGTGACCACGATCGACCCGCGTGGGGTCTCCACCGTGTTCGACCCTGATGGATCGACCGCCACGACCTACCCCAACGGGCTGACCGTCATGAACGACGGCGAGGGCGGCATCACCGTCCTCGGCCCGGACGGCGCCAACCTCGGTGACCCCAACGAGATGCTGAGCACCCTCGACACCCAGTCCGCGTACATGCTCGACCACCCGGACATCGCCGCCGGAGTCGATGCCATCCGAGCGGCGCTGGCCGCCAACGGCGGGGTGTGGACGCCGGAGCTCCTGGCGGCGCTCGGACAGCTGCAGGGGGCGGCCGACCAGTACGGGGCCGACCGCACCGCGGACATCAAGGCAGACCAGGCCCAGGCCACGGCCGATTGGCTTGCCGGTCTCAAGAACCGTGACGCGCTCGACACCTGGAACCACGACGCGAATGCGGCCATGACCAAGGCCCAGGACTACATCCTGAGCCACCTCCTCAATCTGCCCTGGGACCAGGCCCAGGACATCCGCGCCCAGGTCGCGCTGGCGATGGCCGGCGGCCCGAACACGGCCGACCTCCAGCGCATGCAGCAGATCATGTCGACGACGTTCCGCCTCAACCGGCTGGGCACCACGACCGACGCCGCAATTGCCCAGATCGACGCCCAGATCGCAGGCCTCGGTGAGAACGCCGCCAGCAGGATCAAGACCACGGCGGCCGTATTCGAGGGGCTACTCATGCTGCCCTTCGGCGTGGCCTCAGGCGTGGCGCCGTCGCTCGGAGGCTTCTACCTGGGGCGGAACGCCGCGTCGGGGCTCGCGACCGGTTTCGCCGAGCACGGCCTGAACTTCAACGGCCTCCAGTACGGGCTGCTGGAGACCGCGCGCAACACGCTGCCCATCAACACCGCCATCGCGACCGGGCAGGCCCTGGTGGGCAAGGCGTCGGTGTCGGACGTCGGCTGGAGCCTGATCCGGGACATGGGCAACATGGCGTCGATGCAGGGCGCCGGAATCGGCGTGAACGGGATCGGGAGCGGCCCCAACGCCGTGAACTTCTGGCAGCGGTCCGGTGGCCAGGGCCTGTTCGGGACGAGCCTTTTCGCCGCCAAACCGCCGGCTCCCCCCACTCCTCTCTGGAACCCAGAGATCCCGAGTGTCCATGCCACCGGGTTCAGCCCGGAAACGCCGGGCGTTCCCACCTGGACGGCGCCGGACACAGCCGCCGCTCAGTACCAGGCCTCGCTGGAAGCGGCCCTCGCCGATGCACCCAAACCCCCTGTTGCCCAGAAAGGTCCGCTGTCGATCGGCGAGACGCCGACCGTGGGCCCGGCGCCATCGGACCTCTCCGGCGGACTCGACGACACCGTCCGCCGCGCGGCGACCGCAGCGGACGACGCGGCGCTGGCCCAGGCGCAGGCCCAGGCCCAGCAGTCAGTGGACGAGTGGAACGCTCTCAACGCCAAGGCGCAGGCGAACCCCGGCGACGTGATCCTGCAGCAGGAGCTGGCCACCAAGACCGCGGAGATGATGAGCAGCAACAGCGTCAAGGGCATGCTGAAAGTGCCGGGCACCGTCGACGAGGTTGCCTTCAACAGGGTGCTGGACGGGATCAAGTCCCAGGTCGACGCGGGCCTGGTGGCCAACCTGAACGCTCAGGGCTACACGCGCGGCGGCCAGCCCATCACGTCGGCCGACTTCTGGGATGTCCGCAACGCCGCCAGCGGCGCCAGCATCCCCTTCGACCGGGACCTCGCGATCAACCAGAAGGCGATGGTCAGCCTGCAGCAGCAGCTCGAATCGGCGCTGCCCGGCTCGGCACAGGCCCAGAGCCTCACCCAGCAGATCGCGGACGTGAAGTTGCAGATGCAGCCCGGCATCATCGACCCCGTCACCGGCCAGGTCACGCCGATCTCGCACGACGACTTCCGGCAGGCGGCCATGGACGCCTACCGCGCGTCGTACGCGAACGTCACCGGCCAGTCGGCCGACCAATCGCTCAACAGCATCACCGACTGGTCGCACACCGAGGCCTACCGAGACGTCAACGCGATCGCCAACCGGCCGGCGGTTCAGCCGCTCAGCCCGACCTGGGCGGACCAGACCGGCTCGGTCACCAGCCAGAAGATGAACGACCTCTTCACCAAGGTCGCCGACGGCCAGATGACCTACGCCGACGCGCTGGTCGAGAGCGCGCGCGGGACCGCCAAGGACATCGGCAACAAGCTGGAACCGCTGCTGGTCGCCTACAACGGCGATCCGGCCGCCATCCAGAACGCGCGGGACATGCAGTCGTTCCTGGCCGACGTCGGCAGCGGTAAGATCCCGCCCACCGTGGCGCAGCAGATGTCGCAGAACCTCTTCGGCACCGACATCCAGGGCCTGGTCGGCCGCACCGACGCGGCCATCGCCACCGCGGCCAAGTTCGGGCCTGCCGCCATCCCGCCGGACTACACCATCCCGAAGACCACTGCGGGCTGGATCAAGTTCGGCGTCAAGGTCAGCTCCCAGACCTATCAGCCGGCACCACAGGGCTAGAAGTGATCGACGAAGAGACAGACGCAACCCCGCTCGGCACCCGGCAGCTTCCGCTCAATCTGCCCGAGCTCGATTCCGTGATCGCTCACTTCGGCTTGCCCGCGCCGTCCGCGATCTCGCCACTTACCGGCCTGCTCCAGCTGCCGGCGGCAGGCGATGCTCGCCCGATCGAGGACGTCATCGCCCCGGTCGCGGACCTTGGCCCGGCAGCGATGCGCTGGGCTCTCAGCCCGCTCAGCGCGCCTGACCGGATCATCGACGCCAAGGTTTCGCTCTACGAAGGGGCGCCAAACTGGATCCGGCTCTACGCGTCGAGGCGGGTCGATGGCATCTTCGCCGGTCTCCGGCCGGGTACCGAGCGCGACTACGAGATCCTGGCACCGTACTCGTCCGGCGACCTGCAGCTCTGGCTGCGCTTCCAGATGCAGTTCGCGGGCGCACAGACCATGCTCGCGCCGGCCGAGGAACTGAGCGCCGAACAGCTCGCCTTCCTTCTGGTGCTTACCGATGCTCACAAGGCCGCCCTGTTCCGCTCCTTCGAAACGCGCCGCACGGGCCCGGAGCCGGTGCGGGTCTCGCTGGCCGACGTGCTGGATGCTCAGCAGCAGGCGCTGAAGACGGCCGACCGGCGCTGGGTGACGATGGCCGTCGCCGAGCTGCTGGCCACGATGGTCCACCCGGGCGGCGCCACCGGGGTGATGCTGCCGGTGGTCACCGACGAGATCGCCCGGGCCGAGATCAAGCGCCTCGCGACGGCTGGGCTGCTGGACGGCGACGAGAGTGCGTTCTCCCTCGGTCCGGTCCTCGCCTCCTTCTGCGGCTCCCTCATGAGTTGGGTGTGCATCCTCGCCATGCACGACCTCCAGATCGTCGGCTACCAGGACGGCCAGCCCAAGGCCGGCGAGGAGCTGGCGCTCTTCTTCGTCACCGAGGGGACGGTCTGGACGGTCCTGAGCGACGGCCTGACCAAAGCGGCCGGCAGCCTCGAGCCGGTGCGATTCGGCCTGCACTCGTCGTCGCCGCTGTTCGCGTGCCAGGTGGCGGCGCAGTTCCTCCAGCCGAACATCGGTATAACCGTTCCCGACGAGGTGTATGCGCCGGTTGTCGCGGCGCCCTCTGTCGCCGAGCCGGTGCCGTCTCCGGCTGCGGCTCCTGCGGCTCCGGCCGCCGAGGCTCCGGCCGCCGAGGCTCCGGCCGCCGCGGCTCCGGCCGCCGCGGCTCCAGCTCCGCCTCCGAAGCGAGTTCGCACGCCGGCGCCCTGGGCCGCGACGCACCTCGTGCCCGAAGGCGGGCTGGACGCGTGGGAGAAGCCTGACCCCTCGCTGCAACCGGTCGCGGAGCTGGCCGAGGGGCTCGAGGTCCAGGTCACCGAGCGGACCGGCGACTGGGCTCACATCGTCTGCGACAACGGCTGGGCGGCATGGACCGACGGCCGCGAACTGGTGGAGGTGAAGCCTTGAGCTCTGGGCCGCCCGGACCGCCTCCACCTCCCCCGCCTCGAAAGCCCGCCGGGCCGCCCGCCCCGCCGCCCAGGCCGGCACCGGCGCCACCCCCGCCGCGACCGGTATCCGGACCACCTCCGCCGCGGCAGGACGCTCCCGCCGCCGGTCCTCCGCCGAAGCCCGCGGGCCCGCCGCCGGGCCCCCCGCCCCGGCGGCCAACCGGCGACGGCGGCTCGAACGAGCCGGAGTACACGCCGCTCTTGAAGCACCGCGGTTTCCAGGCCGTGATCCTGCTGCTGGTGCTGCTCCTGGGCATCTTCGGCGGCATGTACTTCACCCACCGCCCCGGTTCGAACGAGGTCCTGCTTGAAGCTCAGGCCGCGCCCGGGCCCGACCCGTTCACGGCGCCCATCGGCCCGGTCGTCACGGTCTCGCCGTCGCCAGTGACCTCCTCAGGTGGTGGCACGCAGCCTGGCGGTGGCACGCAGCCTGGCGGCGGTACGCAACCTGGTGGCGGCACGCAGCCTGGCGGCGGGACGAAGCCCGGCGGCGGCAGCACGGCCGCCGTGCCGGTGGCCATGGCGGCACCCCCCGCCGTCGCGCCCTCCTGCGACAAGACCAAGCTGGTCGACTACCTCCAGGCCTCCCCGGCCAAGGCGTCCGCCTGGGCCGCGGTGCAGGGCATTCCCGTCTCCGGCATCGCGAATTACATCGCCGGCCTGCGGCCCGCGATCCTGGCCCGCGACACACGGGTCACGAACCACGGATTCAAGTCGGGCGCCGCGGTCGCTCGCCAGTCCGTGCTGCAGGCGGGAACGGCGGTGCTTATGGACGCCAGCGGCGTCCCCGTCAGCCGCTGCATCTGCGGGAACCCTCTCCTGCCGGCCCAGCCCGTCAGCGGGACGCCCAACTTCTCCGGAACGCCCTGGCGTGGCTTCAACTCCAGCGGCGTCGTCGCCCTGGTGCAACCTCCGCTCTCGCTCGCCCAGGCTTCGCCTTCGCCGCAGGCCGCCCTGCCGTCCCCGTCGCCCAGCTACGTAAACCTTGTCGCCGACGGCGGCTTCGAGTCCGGCCTGGTGGCGCCCTGGGGCACCGGAAGCTACGAGCCGCGCCCGACGACGTTCTGGGGCGCTGCCAACGCTTCTGCCACCGTCGTGACGGTTGACGCCCATTCGGGCGGACATGCCCTGCTCATCAGCAACCAGAGTCCGCTGGCCCCGAACGTTTACAAGACGATGGCCCAGGCGGTGGCCGTGACCTCCGGCCAGAGCTACTGCCTGTCCTTCTGGGCGAAGGCGCAGAACGCGCAGCCCGATGCTCTGTCGATGCCGCTCGACCATGCCTGGGGTCACCGCATCCTGGTCCCGGCCGGCACCTCACCCTGGACGCAGTACGCAGGCACCGTTGTGGCCGAGTCGTCGAGCTTCGACGTGCGCATCATCACCGACAACGTCGGCAGCATCCTGGTTGACGACATCGAGTTCTCGGCGGGGGCCTGCAAGGTGCCGGTCGGGGCGGTACCCGTGGGCTCGTCAGCCCGCTGAGCCGGGTCCGTGACCAAGGAGCCAGCAGAATGACGGGATGCGCAAGGGGCTGGCTGCGGCCGGCAGCGCTGTCTTCTTCGTGCTGGCGCCCGGTGTCGTCGCCGGCGTCATCCCCTGGTGGCTGAGCGGCTGGCGGATCGACGAACCTCTCCCCTACTGGGCGCCGCTGCGCGTGGTCGGAGTGGCTCTCATCGGTGCCGGCGTTCTCGTTTTGGCTCAGGCTTTCGCCCGGTTCGTTGCCGAAGGCTCGGGCACGCCGGCGCCGATTGCGCCGACCGCGCGCCTGGTCGTCGGCGGACTCTACCGATACGTGCGCAATCCGATGTACCTGGCGGTGGAGGCGATAATCGTGGGCGAGGCGCTCGCGGTGGGCCAGCTGGGGCTGCTTCTCTACGCGTCGGTTGTTGCGCTGGCCTTCTTTGGCTTCGTTCGTGGATACGAGGAACCGACCCTCCGCGAGAAGTTCGGGCCGACGTACGACGCCTACCGGCGCGCTGTACCAGGCTGGTGGCCACGCCGACATCCTTGGGAGCCGGCATCCGACGAGGACTCCAGCTCGGCTGGCTAGCGGTGCGCGCTGGGGTGCGGCGGCAAGAGTGGTAGCCCCGGCGGGATTCGAACCCGCGATCTCAGCCTCGCCGGGCGCGCGCAGGGCGCTCTAACCGACCCTCTCAAGGCCCACACCAAACGCAAGACCGGGCCGGAACGAGATTGGTAGCCCCGGCGGGATTCGAACCCGCGATCTCAGCCTTGAGAGGGCTGCGTCCTGGTCCACTAGACGACGGGGCCACGCCGAAGAAGAGGCTGGACCAGCGCCCGCGATGGGCACCGTAAATGCTATCACCGGGCCATTTCAAGCCCCGCCGCACAAATTGGATTGCAGCTACGCCTCTGGATGGCGTTCACTAGTGCGATGCAGCAGTCGGATTTTCGATCCCGCCCGGACGACAGCGGCGAGGAAGCTCTGCCGCTTCCCACCGGGACCTCGGTCTATGACTCGTTAACCACCAAGTTCGTCGCCTTTCCGCGCCTCCTCGAGACTCTCGCCGAAGCTACGCATTCGGGCTACGTGAAGCTGGTCGCGCCGGGCACGAACGGCATCGTCCTCCTGCGCGAAGGCCAGGTGGTGGATGCGCTCTTCCGCGGCAAAGAGTCGCTGCAGCGGGGCAACGAAGCCCTGGACCAGATCCACGCGGCGGTTTCGGAAGGCTCGGGAGTGCTCGACATCGTCGCCCTCGAGCCGGCCATCGTCGACGGCCTGCACGGTGTTGCTTCGGGCCGGGCCATGTACCCGGAGCTGACCGCGTCATGGGTCAACGCCGAGGGGCTCGTCGCGCACCTGAAGGACCGATCCTTCAGCGGCAGCCTGATCGTCACCAGCCAGAGCGGGCGTGGCGTGATCATCTTCGAGAACGGCAACGTCTCCGCCTCGTTCACCACCGCGTCGCGACAGCTGGCGCCGAACGAGAAAGAGGTGCTGGGGCTCTGCGCCGACCGGGAGGCGAGGCTGGAAGTGAGGGAGCTGGACCGCCCGGGCACCGGCGCGAACGGAAGCGTGGCGACCGCCGTCTCGTCGGTTTTCGAGGGCTAACCGGGACTCAGAGCTTTCGCAGGTCGGGCAGAGCCTCCACGGCGGCGTTGGCGGCGCTGACCGCGAACCCACCTGGCACGTAGATGACGAGCTCGGTAGCGCCCAGCTCGATGTAGGAGCCGGCGGTCTCGATCAGTGCCGCGCGGTCCCCCTCCCAGCGGAACTGGACCGAGCGGCGAATGCTCGCCGGGTCGCGGCCGATCGCGTCGCACGCCTCATCGAGCTGCGCCGTGAGCTCCTTGAAGCGCTCGGGAGTGCCGCCGCCGCTCACGTTCCAGACGTCGGCGTGCCGGGCCACCAGTCGCAGCGTCTGCTGGCCGCCGGCCCCGATCCAGATCGGCGGGTGCGGCTTCTGGACCGGCTTGGGGTTGGCGATCGCCTCCGCGAGCCGGTAGTAGCGACCGGCAAAGGTGGTCCGCTCCTCCGTCCAGAGCGACTTGATGATCTGCAGCGACTCGCTCAGCCGTCCGACGCGGTGGTCGAGCCCCTCGATGCCGAGCGTCTCGTGCTCGTTCTGCGCCCACGCCGCGCCGATCCCGAACTCCAGCCGCCCGCCTGAGAGGTGGTCGACGGTCACGGCGAGCTTCGCCAGCAGGGCAGGATGGCGATAGGTGTTGCCGGTCACGAGGCAGCCGATCCGCACGCGCTCCGTGGCTGCGGCGATCGCGGCCTGCAGCGCCCAGCCCTCGAAGACCGGCCGGTCTGGGCCGCCCGTCCCGATGGAGTCCAGGTGGTCGAAGACCCAGACGTGGTCGAAACCGCCCTTGTCTGCGACCCGCCAGAACTCGCGCAGCTCGGCGGCCGTCGTCTCCTGGCCCGACAGCTTCAGCCCGAAGCGGTTCACGAGCCTTCGCGCGTACTAGGCACGCACAGTGGGAGCTTGAAGCCCGGCGCGGAGCAACCGCCGGCGTCGGAAGTATGTGATCAGCAGGGCGGCGACGACCGCGATCAACGCCCAGTAGACGAAGTCAAAGCCGGCGCCAAACAGGATCTGGGGCCACCGAAAGACGTAGCCCGGATGGTTGAGATGCATCTGGATAACGCCGTAAGCCGTGTGCGCGGCAGAGACAACCAATGCAGTCACGGCCGCGGCCGGAGCGAGCGTCCGGAGGTCGCGTGAAGCGAGCAGAAACCCGAAAGCGGCGATCGCGATGTACGGGACGAGGCCGAGGCCGTAGAGCAGCGCAATCCAAACACCGACGGTCACGTGATGAATCTAGTGAGCTCGGGATCGACGCGCAACGCGCGAACTCTCCGCCTTCCTCTTGCTGGTGGGCGGCGGTGGTTTCGAACCACCGACCTCCACGGTGTGAACGTGGCGCTCTCCCACTGAGCTAGCCGCCCTCAGACCCAGGCATTCTAGAGATCATGGAACCTCTGGCCGACCGGCGATGCGTCCCCTGCGATGCCGGCACCCCGAAGCTGGAGGACGCGGTGGTCGCCGAGCTGCTGGCGGAGCTCAAAGGCTGGAAGCTGGACGCCGAGGGCCGGCTGACCAAGACGTTCCGTTTCGACGGCTTCCTGCCCGGCGTCGATCGGGTCCGGAAGATCGGCGACCTCGCCGAGCAGGAGGGCCATCACCCCGACCTCTTTCTCAGCTGGGGATCCCTGCAGGTGAACCTGATCACGCACGCCATCGGCGGTCTCTCGGAGAACGACTTCGTGCTTGCGGCCAAAATCGATCGAACAATCGGCCGGACTTAACATCCCCGCAGCAGGTTTGGGCTCGCTCATTCCTAGTCTCATGCCTCGGGATGGACGTGGAGCGGTTTCGCTGCTGGCTTATGCACCGCCATCAACGTGAGGTGCTCATTCCCGGCATCCTGCCCTGGGAGATCGATGCCGTGGTCTTCTGCTGGAAGTGCGACAGGTTCCGCGGCCGGCCGGAAACGACCAAGCCGATCACCGCGCACCCCTTCGCGGCCGGCGCTTACTGCACCGTTCGGTCTGACTAGCTAGCCGCCCCAACCCCGGATCTGGAATCCGTCCAGGTCGCCGCGGGGATCTTCCCACTCGAGATCGACGTCCGCCACCTCAGCCGATGTCGGACCGCGCCGCAGGATGGCCGCCAGCCCCTCCAGGGCCTGCCGCGATCCCTCGGCCACGCATTCCACCGAACCGTCGCTCTGGTTACGGACCCAGCCGCGGAGGCCGGCGTCCCGCGCGTGGTCGGCCACGAAGTACCGGAAGCCCACGCCCTGGACGTCGCCACGAACCACCGCGTGCAGCCTGGCCAGCTCCTCCACTACTGGACATAGATGGTCCCATCTGAGCCCACTGCGGCTTGCAGCTGCTGCAGAGGCGTCGGAGCTGGACCGGCCACCACCTCGGCCTGCTTGGCGGGATCGAACTCGGCGCCGTGGCACGGGCAGACCAGCAGCTTCTGGCTCGGGTCGTACTGGACGGTGCAGCCGGCGTGGGTGCAGACGGCGTCGAAGGCCGCGACCTGGCTGCCGCCCAGACCGACCACGACACCCGGATCGCCGGTGGCCGGCACCTGGAACTCGAGGCTGCCGCCGCCCGCCTGGAGCTGAGACAGCGTGCCCACAGCCGTCCCGGGCGGCGTCGAAGGGGGCGCCGAGGGGCTCGCGGCCGGGGTGGCGCCCGGAGCCGGCGAGGCCGGCGCGTTGGCGGCTGCCGAGGTTCGGGGCGGGCTCAGGCGGGGCAGGATGGCCAGGAACCAGACGAAGGCGACGGCGCCTCCGCCGGCGCGGATGAGGAACTCGCGGCGGCCGGCATCCACAGCCGGGGGAACCGGTCGAGGCTGGGGGCGACCGAGCGAGTTGCGCAGCCGTGGCATCAGCGTCCAGAAGCCGAGGTCGCCGGCGACGGCCAGGACGATCCAGGCGATCGTGTAGATGCTGTCCGAGCCCAGGAAGTAGGGCTGGACCTGCCAGCTGGCGGTCAGGAAGAGGGTGAGGTTGACGAGGGCGCCGGCGACCGCCGCCAGGCGCGTGTACACCCCCGCGAGCACCAGCGCGCCGACCGCGAGCTCGGTCAGCATCACTCCCAGCCCCACCAGTGGAGCCAGCGGGATGGCGATGCCGGTCAACAGGAACGCGATCGGCGATGTGCGCGCGAAGCCCTGGAGCTGAGCGCCGATGTAGGTCGCGGAGCCTGGGTGCAGGAAGCCCGGGTCCGAGAACTTCTGCAGCGCCGCGTAGACAAAGGTGACCCCGAGGAACAGCCTCAGGAAGAGCAGGGCGTAACGGACGCGTGGATCATCGGCGGGCGCCGCCACCGCGGGTCGCGCCTGCTGCTGCGGCGGTTGGAACTTCTGGCGGCGGCGAGCCACTGCCTTGCCAGCCTAACGTGCCAATCTGTGAGGCTCCTGAGGAGGGTGGGCGCATGGCCGGGCGCCCTGCTGGCGCTGTTATTTCTCAGCTGGCTGTACACGCAGCTGTCGCAGCAGTCGGTGATCAACTCCGACGGCGCCAACGAGGCGCTGCAGGGCCTCGACTTCTGGCACGGAAACGTCCTGCTTCGCGGCTGGTGGCTCGCCCAGGACACCTTCTACTTCACCGACGCGCCGCTCTACGGGCTGATCGCCCGGTTCCAGGGGTTCGGCCCCTGGGTGGTGCACGAGGGCGCCGGGATCGTCTACGCGCTGGCGGTGGTCCTCGCCGCGCTGCTGGCCGGCCGCGGCGCCCTGATCACCATCGCCGTGCTGGCGCTCCCGCCCGCGCTGCTGCTGCAGGGCCAGATGCACATCCTCGGAGTGGCCTACATCCTCGCCGCACTGCTGATCTTTGAACGCCGGCCTCAAAGTCGTTGGGCCTGGCTGGGGGCGGCCGTTCTAGCCGTCGCTGCGATGGCGTCCGACCCGTTGGTGGCCGTTCTCTTCGCGCCGGCCATCGGAATCGTGGCGGTGTTGCACGGGCTGGCCAACCGAGATTCGCGGCTCCGCTTCGGCGTGCTCGCGGCGATCGCAGTCGCCGGCGCGCTGGCGCTCCGCGGGCTGCCCAAGCTGATTGCGCTCCTCGGCGGCTTCCAGCGGCCGCGGCCCCTGCACGTGGGCATCGTCACGCCGGCTGACCTCGTGCCCAACGTTCGACTCGCGGTCCGCGGGGTGCTCCTGGTTTTCAACGCCGACGTGTTCGACGGCCGGCCGAGCGCGCTCGTCTGGGTGCGGTTGCTGGCCGTGGCAGTGGTTGTCGCCGGCCTCATCCTGGCGGTGCGGCGCTGGCGCAGCCGTGCCGAGCCCGACTTTGTTCTGCAGGTGCTGCTCCTGGCGGCGCTGCTCGACGTCGCGGCGTTCGTGCTCAGCACGCAGGCCTTCGACCTCGCGTCGAGCCGGTTCTTCAGCCCGTTCGCTTTCTGCGTCGCGGTCGTGGCCGGCCGGGTGCTGGCGCCGGCGCTCGACGATCGGCGGCGCAAACTGGCGGCCGTCCCCGTCCTCGCCGCGCTGGTCCTGACTCTTCCAGTTGCGCTGCTCGTTCGCCCCGCGGCGCCGGTGCCGACCGCTCCGCTCGAAGCCTGGCTGATGGCGCGCGGGTTGACTCATGGCCTGGGTTCGTACTGGGAGTCGAGCATCGTGACCATGGACACCGGCGGGCGGATCACGGTGAGGTGCATCGACGCCCCGCCGGCCGCCGGCCGCCGCGCCGAACCCGACCGCTGGTTCCAGCTGAGCGGCTGGTTCCTGCCCGACCCGGCTTCGCCGGCCAGCTTCGTGGTCTTCAGCCCGGGTGAGCACGCGGCGAACATCGACGAGGCAGGAGCGCTGCGAGCCTTCGGCCGCCCGGCCGAGATCGACCACGTCGGCCACTACGAGGTGCTTCTGTACTCGCGGGACCTGCTGGCAGATCTGAGGCGCTGACGGCTACCAGACGTGGGTTGGCGGCGAACCTAATTTCGGTGTTGCGCAGTCGCGGCCCTATTCGATACAGTTCCGCACGGCCCCGAGGGACACGTTCGAAGGAGCCGGAGTTGACCGCAAGGTCGAAGCCGGAACCGGAGAGGCGATCCGTCGGGGTCACTTCTTTTCTGGCGACCCGCTGGATCGGCGCCACCCGCGAGAAGGCAGCGATACTACTCCGCGATGCTCAAGGTGGCGGCGACGATTCCGATGATCCTTTCCCTCGTCGCGTGCGGCACGTCGTCGGCTTCGCCACCGAGAGCGACACCCACCCCTGTCGTTGACAAGTGCCTGGTGGGAACGTGGACGACAGCGCCCCTATCCGGAAGCAGCAATCAAGACGGTGAAGTAATCACCTACAGCGGCGGACAGGGCGAGGTATTCACCATCACCGCGAACGGCGCGATGACCATCAACACAAGCAACGCTGCGCCGGTCGTCATGACGGCGCCAACTCGAACCTTCACGTTGACCTCGACGGGCACCGGCAAGGGCAAGGTCACCACCACGGGCAGCCTCTTGATCTTCACACCCGGGCCCGGGGACACGCTGCTGGCATCCTTCTCGGCTTCCGACGGCTCGAGCCAGAACCAACCAGGCAACGACCTGGCATTCACAGCCTTCTACACCTGTGTTGCGGGTCAGTCGTTCACGTACAAGGTGGATTCGGACAGCCGCATGGTGTATGCGGCCACGGTCAAGCTGACCGCCACCAAGTGAGGTCGCGCGGCTAGCCCTTACGCCGAGCTAGGGGTAGCTCGACTTCCGCCATTAGCCCTCGGTCGGGCCGCCAGGGGAACTTCAGCTGACGAACTGGCCCGGCGAGCAGCCCGACTTCGTATTCAGAATGGACGCCGCGCCGGCGTAGCGCCGCCGCCGACTCGCACCGAGTTCATCCCTTGACAGCCCACCGCTTGACGCCCCAACGTTGCCTCGACTGCAAGGGGGTAGGGTGTGAGAACACGTTTCTTGACGATGGCGCCCGCCATCGCGGTGCTCGTTTTGCTCGGCGGTCCTCAGACCGCTCTGGCGTCTGGAGAGACGGTCAGTCGAACCGCGCCATACGCGGAACGCTTCAGCACCATGAACTGCGACATCGGAATCGATACGCAGCCGTGGATATCGCAGAGCAGCATGTCTTGCAATGCCACAGCCGACACTTCAGGGCATTTGACAAGCGCGTTTAGTTTCTCGGCCGGCCAAACCGACTCGATGAACGAGGCGTGGGTTCGGTGGTTCGGCGGCGGCGATGCCGGGACCAGCTCGGGCGATACGCCCACCTTCGTCCTGCGTCACGCTGTCAGCGCGATCACGATCAGTGAGAACTTCCGCGTCAACATCAACCAGGCGTCGAACCAAACCGCTGGAGCTCCTGGTAACGCAACCGGCCAAGAGGTCGTGTCGGACGATGTGTATGCCGATGGTTGCCAGTGCGAGTTGCAGGAAGTCTTCGTTCTCAGTAGCTTCCCATCGGGGTCGGTGACCAGCCCTGGCACCTACCAGCTCACCGGAACCTTGACGAATCCAAATGGCGGGGCGATCGCGCCTGGCGGGATTTACGCTCGAGGGTTCCTCGGCGGTAGCGGTGAGGTGGACGCCTGCCCAGGGGGTGGCGCATGCACGTTGAGCAACGGCTTGCAGGGCCAGGTCATCGTGTCGGCTGACGTGGATCTCCTCGGCTGGACCTTCGTGCTCAGTAACTGACTCGAGCACGCGGCGGGACCACCATAACCTCTCGCGGAGACCCGTCCGTTGTGGTTCAGGCCGGCACCCGCTGACGCTGTGAGTGGCGCCGGGTTGGAGTCTCGCCTGCTCTGGGGCTGATGGCTGCACGAATGGCTACAGTGGGAGGCCGCGCGGCGCTTTAGACCGCCGACTTCGAGTTGAGACGCCGGCGTAGCTCAACGGCAGAGCAACGGTTTTGTAAACCGTAGGTTGGAGGTTCGATTCCTCTCGCCGGCTCCAATCGGCGGAGCCGCGAGCCGAGCTAGCGCCTGGCCCCTGAATCCACGCCCGAAGCACCCAACCCGCGCGCGATGTCCCAACCCTGCCAGTAGGCGCCGGTCGCCACGGCGGGCGCCGAGCCGAAGTTGTGGACCCCGCCCCAACCGTCAAGCGTCCAACCGCCCGGCGCGCCGGTGCCGGCGCCGGTCCACATCACGAGCGCGCGGGCGATGTCCCAGCCCTGCCAGTAGGAGAACCCGCTGACGGCGGGGGCGCCGCCGAACGGGTGGACCCCGCCCCAGCCGTCCAGCGTGTAGCCGCTCACCGACGAGTGGGAGGCCGTAGGCACAAGGGCGATGCCGCGCGCGATGTACCAGCCCGGCCAGTAAGAGAAGCCGCTGACGGCGGGTGCGTTGCCGAAGGGATGGACGCCGCCCCAGGCGTCCAGCGTGTAGCCCCCGATCGAGCTCGGTGTCGAATCCGGCAGGATCACGATTCCGCGCACGATGTCCCAGCCCTTCCAGTAGGAGAAGCCGCCAACCGCCGGGGCGCCGCCAAAGGGGTGGACGCCTCCCCAGCCGTCGACCACGTAACCGGCGGGCGCGGATGAGGTGGCCCAGGGCGCCAGCGCGACGCCGCGGGC
>Ga0070714_100001505_pt1 | contig 16959 bp, 10 predicted proteins | sample LARL83metaG_FD_65450 | JGI IMG/M metagenome (GOLD analysis project Ga0070714, IMG submission 65450) | Corn, switchgrass and miscanthus rhizosphere microbial communities from Kellogg Biological Station, Michigan, USA - LAR L8-3 metaG | ecosystem: Host-associated > Plants > Roots > Rhizosphere ... | reverse complement strand
TGCATCGATCCGCTCGCGCTCGCGGACCTCGCCCCATTCGCGCAGGTGCTGGCGGCCGATGGCGTCCTCAAGGTCATGCATGCTTCGCGCCAGGACCTCGAGGTACTGCTGCCCGTGGCTGGACTTCCGCGCCCGGTGTTCGACACCCAGATCGCCGCGGGTCTCACCGGACTGCCGGCACAGGTTGGTTATGCGGAGGCGGTGCGGCGCTTTCTCGGACCCACTCTCGACAAATCGCACACGCGCACCGACTGGTCGCGCCGCCCGCTGAGTGCCGAGCAGCTCGAATACGCGCTCGATGACGTGCGCTATCTGCTGCCACTCGCCGCGCGTCTGCAGGAGGAGCTCGAGCGCCTCGGACGGCTCGAATGGCTGCACGAGGAGCTGGCGACGCTCGCTGACCTGCGCGCACTCACCGTTGCCCCCGAGGATGCCTGGCTGCGCCTGCGCGGGTTGCGCGCGCTCGATCCGGCGCGCGAGCGCCTGGCACGCGCACTGGCGGCATGGCGTGAGCGGCTTGCGCTCGAGCACAATCGGCCGCGCGGCTGGATACTCGATGATGCAGTGCTGCGCGATATCGTGCTGCAGGTGCCGCGTACGGCGTCCGCGCTCGCAGAGATTCCGCAGATGCCGCCGGGACTCGTGAAGCGCCGCAGTGCGGAGCTCCTCGGGTGCATCGAGGGCGCCCAGGTACCGCAACCGCCGCCGCCGTTGCCGGGGCGGCAGCGTCCCGATCCATTGCGCACGGCGCTCATCAGGAAACTCAGCGGCATCAGTCAGGAAGCGGCTCGGGAGCTCAACCTCGTGCCCGAGGTGCTCGCGACGCGCCGCGACCTGGAGCAGCTCGCCGACGGACGGCGCGATGGTGCGCCGTTGCGCGGGTGGCGCCGCGCCGTGCTCGGTGAGCGGCTGCTAGCGGCACTCTGAACCTGGCGGCCTCAGCGGCCGCGTCGTGCACCGCCGCGCCGGCTGCCACCGCGCGGTCCGCGGCGGACCCGGCGCGTTGCCGCGCGAGTCACCGCTGCCGCGGCCGCGGTGCGCATTACCCGGCCTGTCCGCTTGCGCTTGGCTGCGGCCGATCGCTTCGGCGCTCGCCGCGCGGCAGCCCGGCGCGGCTTGGCCTTGCCCGGCGCACGACGCAGCGGCGCACGGGCACGCGGCACCGCGTGCAGCGCCTGCTCGAGCCGCTCGGTGACTTCCTCGACCTCGCCCTGCGCCTGGATGACACGCAGCAGTCCGCGCTCGCGATAAAACTCGATCAGTGGCCGGGTCTTCTCCTCGTAGACACGCAGGCGCTCGGATACGGTGGCCTCGTTGTCATCTGGCCGCTGGATGAGCCGGTGCGGAGCGCCGCTGCCGGCACAGGGTTCGCTGCTCTGCGCCGGCGAGGTGGAAACGTTGAATACGCGGCCGCAGTCTGCACACGTGCGCCGTCCGGAGATGCGACGCACCAGCTCCGGGTACTCGACCTCGAGCTGCACGACCGCGTCGAGTGGCTGGCGCAGCGTTTTCAGCAGCCGCTCGAGTGCCTGCGCCTGCGCGAGGTTGCGTGGAAAGCCATCGAGTATGAAACCACCGCGGGCATCGGGCTTGCGCAGGCGCTCACGGATCATGCCGAGGACGAGCGCATCCTCTACCAGCCGCCCGCCGTCCATCGCCGCTTTCGCCTTGCGCCCGAGCTCGCTGCCGCAGGCCACGGCCGCGCGCAGCAGATCACCGGTGGAGATCTGCGGAATGTGCTCGCGCTGCATGAGACGTTGAGACTGAGTGCCTTTGCCCGAGCCCGGAGCTCCCAACAGGACGATGCGCATGGTTGTCGTGAGCAAAAGCGGCTGCGGACCGCAGCACGAGGGTGGGCAACGTTACCGGCCGCTCCCGGCGCGGTCAAACGGACAGCGGTCGCAGGCCGCTTACGCGGTGCGTTATTCTTCGGCCATGAAAAAGAAGCTGGTAAGAAATGCCTTCTATGCCCAATCGGGCGGAGTGTCGGCCGTGATCAACGCCTCGGCCTGTGGCGTGATCGAGACGGCGCTGCGCTCGCGCAGCATAGGCAAGCTGTACGCCGGCCGCGACGGTATCGTCGGCGCGCTCACCGAGGACCTGATCGATGTCGGCCGCGAGAGCCGGGCGACCATACGTGGCCTCAAATACACCCCTGCAGGAGCCTTCGGCTCGGCGCGCTTCAAGCTCAAGGGGATCGATCAGAACCGCGCCGAGTACGAGCGGCTGATCGAGGTATTCCGCGCGCACAACATTGGCTACTTCTTCTATAACGGCGGCAACGACTCCATGGACACCGCACTCAAGGTGTCGCAGCTCGGCGAGTCGCTCGGCTTCCCGATCACTTGTGTCGGAGTGCCAAAGACAGTGGACAACGACCTGCCGCACACCGACTGCTGCCCGGGCTTCGGTTCGGTGGCCAAGTACGTCGCGGTCTCCACACGCGAGGCGGCGCTCGATGTGGCATCCATGGCGCGCACCTCGACCCGGGTGTTCGTACTCGAGGTGATGGGAAGGCACGCCGGCTGGATCGCAGCCTCCGGCGGGCTCGCCGGCCGCAACGCGGATGAGCCGCCGCACATTATCCTGTTTCCCGAGGTGCCCTTCGAGCAGCAGCGCTTTCTCGAGCGCGTGCGTGCAGCGGTGGAGAGTCATGGGTTCTGCGTGATCGTGGTCTCCGAGGGCGCCGCTTACGCAGATGGCAAATTCCTCGCCGAAGCCGGGACGCGCGATGCCTTCGGTCACACGCAGCTCGGCGGCGTCGGACCGGTGGTCGCCAACATGGTGCGCGAGGCCCACGGCTACAAGTACCACTGGGCGGTCGCGGATTATCTGCAGCGCGCGGCCCGGCACATCGCCTCGAAGGTCGATGTCGAGCAGGCTTATGCGGTCGGCAAGGCGGCCGTAGAGCTCGCCCTGAAGGGCGTGAATGCGGTCATGCCGACCATCGTGCGCCGCTCCGATCGGCCGTACCGCTGGTCCATCGGTCATGTGCCGCTCGGCGAGGTCGCCAACAAGGAGAAGAAGCTCCCGCGCGAGTACATCCGCGACGATGGCTTCGGAATCACCACGGCATGCCGCCGTTACCTCGAGCCCTTGATCGCGGGAGAAGCGTATCCGCCGTACCGGAGCGGTCTGCCGGATTATGTGCGGATCAAGGGCGTGACGGTGCGGCGCAAGCTCAAGAACGAATTCAAGATCTGACCGTTGTTGCTGCGCTGCGGCGCGAACGCTGGAGAGCGCCGGCGGCGTGCTATAGTGCGCGGCCTTTTTTCCGGGGGAGATTTGCTGATGGATGCCACCGTGTGGCTGTGGGCCGCGATCGCGGCCGGAGTACTCGCCGTGCTCTATGGCGTGTTCTCGATGAGCGCCATCCTGCGTCTGCCCTCAGGCAGCGCACGCATGCAGGAGATCGCTGCCGCCATACAGACCGGGGCCAAGGCGTACCTCAACCGTCAGTACACCACAGTGCTCATCGTCGGGATCGTGCTCTTCCTGCTGATCGGCTTCTCCAAGCTCGGCTGGCCGACTGCGGGCGGTTTCGCGATCGGCGCCCTGCTCTCGGGACTTACCGGCTACATCGGCATGAACATCTCGGTGCGCGCCAACGTGCGCACCGCGCAGGCGGCAACCCATGGACTCAATGCTGCGCTCGGGGTGGCCTTCCGCGGCGGAGCCATCACCGGCATGCTGGTGGTCGGCCTTGGACTGATCGGCGTTGCGGGCTACTACGCAGTGCTGCGTCAGATCCCCTCGATCGGCAGTGACGGCGCGCTGCACGCGCTCGTCGGGCTCGCCTTCGGCGGCTCGCTCATCTCGATCTTCGCGCGTCTGGGCGGCGGGATATTCACCAAGGGCGCGGATGTCGGAGCGGATCTGGTCGGCAAGGTCGAGGCGGGAATTCCCGAGGACGACCCGCGCAATCCTGCGGTGATCGCCGACAACGTCGGCGATAACGTCGGCGACTGCGCCGGCATGGCCGCCGACCTGTTCGAGACCTACGCAGTCACGATCGTCGCGACCATGCTGCTCGGCGGGCTGCTGTTCGGCCGCGACAGCGCGGACGCCGCGCTCGCGGCGGTGATTTATCCGCTCGCACTCGGCGCAGCCTCGATCGTCGCTTCCATCATCGGCACGTTCTTCGTCTCCGCACGGGCGGGCGGCAAGATCATGACTGCGCTCTACAAGGGCGTCATCGTGTCGGGGCTCGTCTCGGCGGTAGCATTCTGGTTCATCACCCGGCAGATCATGCCGGGCAACCTCGCGCTCTACGGCTGCGGGCTCATCGGGCTCGGGCTCACCGCGGCCATGATCATGATCACCGAGTACTACACCGCCACCGAGTACAGCCCGGTGCGCAGGGTAGCGGCGGCCTCGCAGACCGGGCACGCGACCAACATCATCGCGGGCCTCGGCGTGTCGATGAAGGCCACGGCGCTGCCGGTGATTGCGGTGTGCCTCGCCATCTGGGGCGCCTACACACTCGGTGGGATCTACGGCCTCGCCATCGCGGCCACCTCGATGCTGTCGATGACCGGCATGATCGTGGCACTCGATGCCTATGGACCGATCACCGACAACGCCGGCGGCATCGCGGAGATGTCGGGATTGCCGAAAGAGGTTCGTGCGATCACCGATCCGCTCGATGCGGTCGGCAATACCACCAAGGCGGTGACCAAGGGTTACGCCATCGGCTCCGCGGGACTCGCGGCGCTGGTGCTGTTCGCTGATTACACGCACAACCTCGAGTCCGCAGGTAAGCTCGCCAACTTTTCGCTCTCCGACCCCGCGGTCATCATCGGGCTCTTCATCGGCGGGCTCGTGCCATACCTGTTCGGCGCGCTCGCCATGGAGGCGGTAGGCCGCGCCGCGGGTGCGGTGGTCAATGAGGTGCGGCGCCAATTCCGCGAGATCAAGGGCATCATGGCGGGCACCGAGAAGCCGGATTATTCGCGTGCCGTCGACCTGCTGACGCGTGCGGCGATTCGCGAAATGATCGTGCCCTCGCTGCTGCCGATCCTGGTACCCATCGTGCTGGTGCTGGTGCTCAACTCACTCATGGGAGCGGGCGCCGGGGTCCGCGGGCTCGGCGGACTGCTGATCGGCACGATCGTCACGGGACTGTTCGTCGCCATCTCCATGACCACCGGCGGCGGCGCCTGGGACAACGCCAAGAAGTACATCGAGGAAGGGCACTTCGGCGGCAAGGGCTCGGAGGCCCACAAGGCGGCGGTCACCGGCGATACCGTCGGCGACCCCTACAAGGACACCGCTGGCCCCGCCATCAACCCGCTCATCAAGATCATCAACATCGTCGCGCTGCTGCTGGTGCCGCTGCTGTAGTTGCATTGGCCGAAATCGCAGGAAGCGATTTCGGCGGACAGCGGCTTCGTTTCCGCGGGCAAAAGGCGTGGCTTTTTGCCCGCTGCACCGTACAGGTTACGCCGCCAGCTCCAGCGGCTGCGGCCGCCCGATGGCATAGCCCTGCAGGTAATCGACGCCCATGCGGCGCGCCGCTTCTTCGGCGGCGCTGTCTTCGACGTGCTCCGCGATCACCTTGAAATTGAGGGTGCGCGCGAGCTTGATCATCGCCGTCACCATCGCCTGATTGACGCTGTCGCGCGCGAGATTGCGGATGAAGGAGCCGTCGATCTTCAGGTAATCGAGCGGCAAGGTCTTCAAGTTGGAGAATGAGCCGACACCCGAGCCGAAGTCATCGAGCGCGAACTGACACCCCATGCCGTGCAGTACCCCGACGAAGCGGCGCGCGTGATCGAGATTGGCGATGACCGCACTCTCGCCGATCTCGAAGCACACCTGGCCGGGAGTGACTCCGGTGCTGTCGAGACACTCCACCACGAACTCGAGAAACTGCAGATCCCCGAGTGTCTGTCCGGAGATGTTGATGGCGACGCTGTGCTGCGGCGGCACGGCGATGGCCCCGCGCCCCAGCGCGGCGAGCGTGGTTTGTACCACCCAGCGATCGACCAGGCCCATCAGCCGGTAACGCTCGGCGGCGCGCATGAACTCCGCCGGCGGCAGATCGTTGCCGGACTCGTCATGGAGCCGCACCAACACCTCCATCGCCGGGCCAGTGTCATCGCCATGCGCCGCCACGATCACCTGGTGATAGAGATGGAAGCGGTTCTCCTTGAGTGCGCTCTGCAGGCGCTGCAGCCACTGGATCTCGCCGGTGTGACGCGCCAGTGCTTCATCGCGGGCCGAGTACACCACCACCCTGCCCGTGCCCTGCTTCTTCGCGACATAGCAGGCGGTGTCGGCGGCGGCGAGCAACTCTTCCAGCGAGCCGCTCTCGCGCGAGATCTCGACCAGACCGATGGAAGCGCCGATATTGAAGATCTTTTCGCGCCACACGAAGCGGTGGTCGCCAACCGCACGGGTCACGTCGTCGGCGATCTGCCGCGCCTTCTCCAGTGGGCAGCCGACCAGCAGGATGCCGAATTCATCGCCGCCGAGCCGGCCGACGGTGTCGCTGTCGCGCACTGCATCGCGCAGCAGTTTCGCCACCTCGCGCAGCATGCTGTCGCCGGCCAGGTGGCCGCTGGTGTCGTTCACCAGCTTGAAGCGGTCGAGATCCAGGTAACACAGCACGTGCTGCCCATCGCCGCGATGTCCGCCCTCGATGGCCTCTTCCAGACGCCGCTCAAACTCGCGGCGATTGGCCAGTCCGGTAAGCGCATCGTGAGTCGCCTGATAGGACATCTGGCGCGTCAGTCCGCGCATCTCGGTGACATCGTGCAGCATCACTACGGCACCGACGAGCTCGCGCGCGCTGTTACGGATCGGGGACGCCGATAGCTCGATCGAGCGCTCGCTGCCGTTGGCACGCGAGAGCATCAGCGCGCGTCGGCTGAGATTCACCGCGGCTCCGGTCGTGAGCGCCTGATGCACGGGATCCGACAGCAAGCGGCGGTCGGTCTCGTCGACCAGGCTCACGATCTCCTCGAGCAGCTTGCTGGTGGCCGCGTCGGCCGTGCTGCCGGTGAGTTGCTCCGCGGCCGGGTTCATGTAGCTGATGCGACCGTCCTTGTCCGTGGCAATGATGGCTTCGGCGAGTGAGTTGAGCGCCAGCGACTCGGGCGCGGAGCCTCCCTCCACCGCCAGGCGCAGAGCCTGAGCGGTCATGGTGGGGAGGATCTCGACCCCGGTGATGAGCAGTGCGCTGCCGCGCTCGTATTCGACCGGGGTGGAAGCGATCTCGAGCCGGGCCACCTGTCCCTGCAGACCCACCATGTCGATTTCGTACCGCTCCGCAGCGCTTTCTCCGGCGATGCGCCGCCGGATGTTCTCACTCACCAGCTCCGAGTACTCCGGTGGAACGAGATCGGCCAGTCGCCGTCCGATCAGCTCGGCACGATCCACCCCGACGAAGCTGGCAAACTGCCGGTTCGCGTACACGATCACATCGCTGTGTACCAGCACCGCCTCGTGGATGCGCTCGCCGAGCTCAGTGAACAGCTTGGGCGCGTACGCGGCGTCGCGCTCCTTGTCCGGAGTGCTGCGCGTCAGCAGGTGATTGACCGTGGTGATGAGCGATGCCACCTCGGGCCTGTCGCTGCTGAGCTCTACGCGACCCGGCAGGCCACCGATGACAATGCGTTGCAACTGCTGCGATAGCTCTCCGAGCTTGTGCAGGTCGCGACGCGCCATCGCGTACAGAAGCAGTAACAGAACGGCAATGAGCGCGAACAGAAGGGACAAAAGCCCGGCAATCGACATTTGCTTTTTTCTCAAGCCTTCCGCTTGGGTTCCCCCACTGGGCTCCGCAGGCGCTTCTGATTCGACTTGTCGCGCCAGAGGCTTAGTGAGGGGTCAAGCATATCCCAGCACGGGGCTCGCCCCGTCGGTATTTCACCATATCTCGTCGCAGTGCGGCTTGGCAGCGAGCGGGAAAACCCTTAACTTCACGGGCCTTTTCAGGTGTGGCAATAAGTCCAATCGGGAGGTCGGCGTGCAGATGGCGGATGCCCGCGAGCAGATGATCGAGCAGCAGGTGCGCGCATGGGATGTGCTCGATGAGCGCGTGCTGGAGGTCCTGCGGCGGGTCCCGCGCGAGCTGTTCGTCCCCGAGGGGCAGCGCTACCGCGCCTACGCCGATGCGGAGGTACCGCTGCCACGGGGGCAGCATATGTTGCGCCCGAGCGTGGCAGGCCGGCTGCTGCAGGCGCTGCTGCCCCTGCCCGGGGAGCGGGTCCTCGAGATCGGCGCCGGTACGGGGTTCGTTACTGCCTGCCTGCGCACGATGGCGCAGCAGGTGCGGGCACTCGAGATATTTCCGGAGCTGGCCGATGCGGCGCGCCGCAACCTCGCGCTCTTCGGCCTGCGCGATGTCGAGGTGATCGCCGCCGATGCGATGCAGGGAGATGGCGGCGCCAGCTATGACGTGGTCGCTCTGACCGCGTCGCTCCCGGTCTACGATGCGCGTTTCGAGCGCATGCTCGCCCCCGGCGGGCGGCTGTTCGTGGTCGTAGGCGAGCCGCCGGTGATGGACGCGCGGCTGGTGCGGCGGACGTCGGCGGACTCGGTGACGAGCCGAAGCCTGTTCGAGACCGTCATCGATCCGCTGGTGAACGCGGTGCGACCGCCGGAATTCGCGTTCTGACGAGCCGGGTCAGCCCGGTCACTGACCAAAGGGAGATGCCATGAATCGCGCCGCGACTGTCGCTCTCATATTGCTCGCGCTTCCGATCGCTGCGCCCGCCAAGGACCTGATCGGGGTGTTCGAGGATGCGCTGCACAACGATCCGGTGATCCGTCAGGCCGATGCCAATCGCCTGGCGGCGCGCGAGTCCAAGCCGCAGGCGTTGTCGGCCCTGTTGCCGCAGCTGAATGGCACCGCAGGGATCACGCGCGACCACTCCTCCGGTTTCCAGAGCCAGATCTTCGAGGTCGCCACTTCGAATGGTACGCCGCAGCTGGTGGTGGCTCGGACGGCCGATCAGATCGACAACACCATCCAGCAGTGGGCCCTCAATCTGCGGCAGAACGTGTTCTCCTGGTCGAACTGGATGGCACTCAAGGCCGCGAGCCACGAGGTGGCGCAGGCGGAAGCGAACTACGCCGCCGCCGAGCAGCAGTTGATCCTGCGTGTGGCGCAGGCGTACTTCAATGTGCTGACCGCCATCGACACGCTGGATGCAGATCAGACCTCGCTCGAGGCGATCTCGCGTCAGCTCGATCAGGCCAACAAGCGCTTCGAGGTCGGCCTGATCGCCATCACCGACGTGGAGGACGCCAAGGCGGCGCGCGATAGCGCGGCCTCCACCGTGATCGCCGCCAAGCGCACCCTGGCGACCAGCGAGGATCAGCTGCAGGAGATCACCGGCCAGAAGTACGACGCGCTGGCGAAGCCCGGGGCGGACATGCCGCTCAACAACCCCGAGCCGGCCGACCAGACCCGCTGGGTCAATATCTCGCTCGAGCAGAACCTGTCGCTGATCTCCAGCCGCCTGTCGGCCGATATCGCCCGCGAGAACGTGCGCGTAGCGCAGGGCGGCCATCTGCCGACTCTGGACCTGGTCGCGGGCCGATCCTGGAACTACACGAGCTCCGACCAGATCTTCGACGGCACACCCTTCTCAAACGTCGACAGCAAGGTGAACGACCGCCAGATCGGCCTGCAGTTCACGCTGCCGATCTACAGCGGCGGTTTCACCCAGTCGAAGGTGCGTCAGGCCGAATACCAGTGGATCGCGGCCAAGGAGGGGGTGGTGCAGAGCTCGCGCGCGACCGAGCGCCAGGCACGCGATGCCTACCTCGGGGTGATCAGCGGCATCGCCCGGGTGCAGGCATTGCGCCAGGCGGTCGAGTCGAACCAGACCTCGCTCAAGGCGACCGAGGCTGGCTACGAGGTGGGCACGCGTACCTCAGTTGACGTGCTGAATGCGCGGCGCCTGCTCGTGCAGGCAGAGACCGATTACGCCACCGCGCGTTACGACTACATCGTCAGCGTGCTGCAGCTGCGGCTCGCGGCCGGCAATCTGGACCGTACGCAGCTCAATGAGCTCAATAACTGGCTGACCCTCAACGCGCCCACTTCGCCCGCCGTCGCGACACCCGAATCGGTGGCACCGTCCGTCCCGCCGAGTCAGCCGTCGCCGCCGCCCTCCAAGACCCCCCCGCCGCCTCCGCGTCCACAGGGCCGGCGCTAGGCGCGATCCTCGGGCGGCATTTCCTCGGATGCCTCCAGCAGGGGTTCGATCAGGGCAAGCAGCTTCACGAGCGCGCCGCGATTGCCGTCCACCGAGGCGCGCCCGGCTGCACCCATCTGCTCGCGCGCTGCAGCGTCTGCGAGCAGCGCACTCACGCGCGCGCCGAGCTCCGTCCCATCGCGCACCACTTCTGCCGCGCCGCGCGCCACCAGCAGCCGTGCAATCTCCTCGCTGTTGGAGTTGTTGGGACCGGTGAGAATCGGGACGCCGAGAGCGGCGGGCTCGAGCAGGTTGTGGCCGCCAATTGGCACGAGGCTGCCGCCGACGAAGGCCAGATCCGCGGCCGCATAGAAATCCAGCAACTCACCGAGTGAATCGAGCAGCAGCACCGCGCAGCTCGCATCGGCCGCGCTCGCCGCTGCGGCGGAGCGGCGCACGAAGGAGAGGCCGCTCCCCTCGAGCACTCCGGCAACCTCATCGAAGCGCGGCGGGTGGCGCGGTGCGAGGACGAGCAATGCGCTCGGGTGCGTCATACGCACCTGCCGCTGCGCGGCGAGCACCGCCTGCTCCTCACCGCCGCCGTGCGTGCTGCCTGCGACCCACAGCGGCCGATCCGCCGCGTACTGCGCGCGCAGCCGCGCGCCGCGCGCTGCGAGCCCTTCGGGCAGCTCGAAGTCGAACTTGAGGTTGCCGGTCACGTGAGTGGTTGCGGGGTCCGCGCCGAGCGCGCGGAAGCGCTCGGCGTCGCCCGCCCCCTGCGCCGCGACCAGGGCGGTGCGGGCCAGCGTCTCGCGAAACAAGCTGCCGACGAGATGGTAACGGCTCACCGAGCGTGCGGAAATGCGCGCGCTCGCCAGCACGAGCGGTATACGGCGCCTGGAGCACTCCCGATACAGATTGGGCCACAGCTCGGTCTCGAAGATCACAGCCAGCCGCGGCTGCACGCGGCGGAAGAAGCGCCGCACCGATCCGGGCAGGTCGTAGGGTACATAGCGCACCTGCGCCACATTGCCGAACAGCGCCCGCGCCCGTGCAGATCCGGTGGGCGTGAAAGTGGTGACCGTCAGTGGCAGTCCCGGATGGCGGCGGCTGAGCGCACTCACCAGCGGCGCGCAGGCCTGCACCTCCCCGACCGAGACGGCGTGCAGCCAGACGCCTTGCGGAACGAGCCGCGCACCGAAGCCAAAGCGCTGGCTGAAATTGCGCCAGTAGCTGCGATCGCGCAGACCGCGCCACAGGAGCATCGTGGAGACCACGGGCACTGCGAGATAGAGGGCGAGCAGGTACAGGAATCGCAATGCCGCGTCTGCCCGGTGCTTATGTCGGCGGCGGCTCGCTGCGGGCCGCCGACTGGCGGTAGCCATCGAGAAGTGCGTACCAGTCGGGCTCGTTGAAGCGCTCGGCCGGCAGGCCCCACGTGACTTTCTCGAGCGAGCGGCGCAGCCGCACCAGGTTGCCATCGCGCCACAGGCCCCCGGCGCGCAGCTGGCAGCGGTCGAAATCGATCAGGTAGACGCTCTCTTCGCTCAGCAGCACGTTGTGCGCATTCAGATCGGCATGACAGACGCCCAGGTCGTGGAAGCGGCGAATGCAGCGGCCGATGGCGATCCAGGTCAGTGTCGCGAGGGCGCCGGTGCGCAGGCACTCGGCCAGCGAGCCGACCACCGGCAGACGCTCGGTAATGATGTCGCCGGTGTAACTCGTACCCCTGTGGTTGTAGCGCGCTGCGACCGGCGCGGGTACCGGCAGGCCCGCACGGTGCAATCGGTAGGTGAGCTGCCACTCGGCGAAGGGCCGCGTACCTTCTTCACCGCGCCAGCGGAAGCGATCCGCGGACAGGCGCGCCATCAGACCGCCGCGGCGGTAGTGACGCAGCACGTAGCGGCGTCCATCGGCGCTGGTGATGAAGCGGGCTGCGGTGCGTCCGCGTGCGCTGCCGTCGAGCGCGCCGAGCGCCTCCCAGTAGCGCGGCTCGAACCACTCGGCACTCAAATTGCCCGCACGGGAGGTGTCATATAGCATGGCGCCCCCCGTGATGGCGCTGCGTTTCACCTCCGGACCGAGCGCGAAGCGCCCATTCACAAAGCTGACTCCATGATGTTGCCTCTTGCCGAGCCGCCGCGCAGTGTCTGCATCCTCCGGCTCTCGGCGCTCGGCGATGCCTGCCACGTCGTGCCGATCGTGCGCACCTTACAACAGGCATGGCCGGCCACACAGCTCACCTGGATCATCGGCAGGAGCGAGGCACGTCTCATGAGACTCCTCGAGGGCGTGGAGTTTATCACCGTCGACAAGCGCGCCAGCCTGGGCGCGCTCGGCGCGCTGCGTGCCGCACTCGCCGGCCGCCGCTTCGAGGTGCTGCTGCACATGCAGCTCGCGCTGCGCGCGAGCCTGGTGGCCGCCTGCGTGCCGGCAGGCGTGAAGCTCGGCTTCGATCGGGCACGCGCCCGCGAGCTGCAGTGGTTGTTCACCAACGCCCGCATCGCGCCACGCCGGAACGAGCACGTCCTCGACAGCTTCTTCGGTTTTCCGGCGGCGCTCGGGATCAGCGAGCGGCTGCTGCGCTGGGATCTGCGACTGCCGCCGGAGGCGCACAGTTACGCGCAACGACTCATTCCCGACAACCAGCCGTCGCTTCTCATCAGTCCCTGCTCGCGCCACCCGTTACGCAACTGGCGCGCCGCGCATTACGCCGCCGTCGCCGCGCACGCCGCCCGCCATCACGCCATGCGCGTGATTCTCGTCGGCGGCCCGAGCGAGAGCGAGCGTGCTATGGGTGCCGCCATCGAGCAGGCATGCCCGGCGCCACTCACCAACCAGATCGGCAAGGACACGCTGCCGGAGCTGCTGGCGCTGCTCACGCGCGCGCGCGTTCTCCTCAGTCCAGACTCCGGTCCCGTGCACATGGCCACCACGGTCGGCACGCCGGTCATCGGCCTGTATGCCGCCAGCAATCCGGCGCGTAGTGGACCGTACCTCTCCGGCCGTTGGTGCGTCGATGCCTACCCCGAAGCCGCGCGCACCTTCCGTGGTTGCGAGCCGCAGGAGTTGCCCTGGACGCACAAGATCGAGGAGCCCGGAGTCATGGATCTGATCCGGGTCGATCAGGTCACCGGCAAGCTCGATGAGTTGCTAGGATCGCACCCTTGATGGGGGCCGCCCCGACGCGGAGTCTCCGGCGCGGAGTACGTCGATGAAGGAAATTCTCGTTCCCCTCTCCCCTGGCGAGTTGCTCGACAAAATCACGATTCTCAGGATCAAGGTGGCGCGCATACAGGATGCCTCCAAGCTTGCCAACGTGAAGCTGGAATTGTCGCTGCTCGAGCAGATTTGGAAAGACGCGGGAGCCAGCACACACGAGGTGGCGCTCGATGAGCGCGCGCTCGAGAACGTCAATGGGCAGCTGTGGGACATCGAAGATCGTATCCGCGACAAGGAAGCTCGCCAGACTTTCGACCGCGAGTTCATCGAGCTCGCCCGCGCCGTCTACGTCTGCAACGACGAGCGTGCCGCGATCAAGAAGCGCATCAACCTGCAGCTCGGTTCACGCATCATCGAAGAGAAATCCTACAAACAGTACCGGTAGGGGTATGCACCGATCTATTTCCCTCTCGTGCGTGAGTGTCAGCGCTCTGGTCCTGCTCGCCCACTCCGTCATGGCGCAGCAGGCGCCGCCGCCCGGCGAGTTCGCGGATCTTCGCTGGCGCATGGTCGGCCCGATGCGCGGCGGCCGTACCCGTGCCGTGACCGGAGTGCCATCGCAGCCGAGCGTGTTCTACGTGGGTGCGGTGAACGGCGGCGTATGGAAGACCGATGACGCCGGGCGCACCTGGCGGCCGATATTCGATGAGCAAGCGACGCAATCGATCGGCGCTATCGCCGTCGCGCCCTCCGATCCCAACATCATCTACGTAGCGAGTGGCGAGGGATTGTTGCGGCCGGACCTGTCGGTCGGCAACGGCATCTACCGCTCGCGCGATGGCGGGCGCACGTGGACCCACCTCGGGCTGAGCGACGGACAGCAGATTGCCGAGCTCGCCATCGACCCGCACGACCCGGCACGCCTGTTCGCCGCGGTCCTCGGGCACCCCTACGGCCCCAGCTCCGAGCGCGGGATCTACCGTTCGGCAGATGCCGGAGCAAGCTGGCAGCGTGTGCTCTACAAGGATGCGGATACCGGCGGCTCCGCGGTCGCCATCGACCCGGCGCATCCCGACACTGTGTACGCGGGGCTGTGGCAATCGCGCCTCGGTCCCTGGGAAGACAAGAACGAGTTCAATGGCACGGGCGGCGGCCTTTTCAAATCGAGCGACGGTGGCAACACCTGGAAGCGCCTGAGCGCGGGTCTGCCGCAGAGCCTGTCGCAGGTCAACATCGCCATCGCCCCCTCCACGCCGCAGCGTCTCTACCTGTCGGTCGGCACCACCGAGCCCGGTGGCTATTCCTCCGCCACAGGGCTCGGCGTGTTTCGCTCCGATGATGCTGGCGAGAGCTGGACGCGCATCACCACCGATCCGCGCCCGGCGCTGCGTATCGGCGGCGGTGACCTGGCGGTCCTGCGTGTGGACCCGACCAATCCCGATGTGGTGTACAGCGCGAGCCTCGTCACCATGAAGTCTACCGACGGTGGCCGCAGCTGGCGGCCGCTACGCGGCGCGCCGGGTGGCGATGACTACCAGAACCTGTGGGTCAGTCCGAGCGACCCGCGAAGCATCGCGCTCGTCGCCGATCAGGGCGCGGTGATCACCCTCAACGGCGGAGAGACCTGGAGCAGCTGGTTCAATCAGCCGACCGCGCAGCTCTATCACGTGAGCGTCACGCCGACCTTCCCCTACCGGGTTTGCGCCGGGCAACAGGAAAGTGGCTCGGTGTGCATCGCGAGCCGCGGCAACGACGGCAGCGTCACCGCGAGCGACTGGCATCCCGTCGGCGCGATCGAGTACGGCTATGTGGCGCCCGACCCGCTCGATCCGGATGTGATCTACGGCGCAGGGCGGAGCGAGGTGTCGAAGTTCCACATCTCCACCGGCCAGGTACAGAATGTCACGCCGATCCCGTTGCGCGGACCCGAGGTGTGGGTGCATCGCACCCAGCCGCTGATGTTCTCGCCTCTCGATGCGCACACGCTCTATTACGCCGCAAACCGGCTCTACCGCACCAGCGATGGCGGCGCGAACTGGCAGGCGGTGAGTCCGGTTCTCGCGCGTGAGCCGGGCGCGGTGCCACCGAGTGTCGGTGCGCTGCACGAGAAGGGCGCGGAAGCACAGCGCGGAGTGATCTATGCGCTCGGGCTCTCGCCGCTCGATCGCGCGCGGCTCTGGGCAGGCACCGATGATGGTCTCGTATGGCTCAGCACCGATGCGGGCGGCAACTGGTCGAACATCACTCCGCCCGAGCTCGTACCCTGGAGCAAGGTGACGCAGATCGAGGCGTCGCATTTCGATGCCGATACCGCTTACATGTCAGTGAGCCGTATGCGCATCGATGACCTCCATCCCTACCTCTACCGCACGCGCGACCGCGGCCGCACCTGGCAGACGATCGTCGCGGGCCTCCCGCCGGACGCGCCCGCGAATTCGGTGCGCGAAGATCCGCAGCGCCGTGGCCTGCTCTTTGCGGCCACCGAGTCCGCGGTATGGGTCTCCTTTGATGAGGGTGATCACTGGAGCTCGCTGCAGCTGAATCTGCCGCACACCTCGATGCGCGATCTGTGGATCCATGAGGACGATCTCATCCTGGCGACCCATGGCCGCTCGATCTGGATACTCGATGACATCGCGCGCCTGCGTCAGCTGCCCGTCCCGCCGTTGCGAGACGCGCTGCTCCTGCGCCCCGCCACGGCCTACCGCATGCATCGCAGCACCTGGACTGACACGCCGATCCCGCCCGATGAGCCGCTCGCGGAAAATCCACCCGCCGGAGCGATCCTCGAGTACTACCTGCCGCGCGATGCGCGGCAGCCGCTGGTGCTCGAAGTACTCGATGCGAACGGGACGCTGGTGCGCCGCTATCGGAGCGACGATCCACCGGAGCCCGATGCGGATGAGCGCGCCCGCGAGCTCATCCCGCCGTACTGGCTCAAGCCGCCGCAGGTGCTGCCCGCGCGCGCCGGCGTGCACCGCTGGGTGTGGGACCTCCACTATGCCGCGCCAGTCTCGGCCACTCACGGCTATCCCATTTCCGCAGTTCCGCACGCGACGCCGCGTCAGCCGCAGGGACCGCTGGCACTTCCCGGCAGCTACCGCGTGCGTCTCACCTACGATGGACAGCATCTCGAGGCTCCGCTGGTTCTGAAGCCCGATCCGCGCGTCACGGCTTCGGCCGAGGCGCTTGCGCAGCAGCTACGACTCGGCATGCGCCTCACGGACCTCATCACCCGCAGCTCGCAGACTCTGCTCACCGCGCGCTCGGAGGAGGCACAGTTGCAATCGATCGCACCCGCAACGGCTGCCTCCGCCGCGAGCGGTTTCAAGGCCCGTCTCGCAAGGCTCACCGGCTCGGCACAGCCCGAAGCGGCGGGCTCTGAAACCGCCGAAGCCAAGCCGCCAGCGCCCGTGCCTGGCGGCGCGCCGCCGGGTGCCAGCGTGCCGCAACCGGGCACCTCGCCGCCAAACCTCAAGGACCTGCAGGAACAGATCTCGGGACTGTACGGTGAGCTCACGCGGGGCGATGCGGCTCCCACGGCGGCCCAGCTCGCCGCCACCGATTCCCTGCAGGGAAAGCTCGCGCCACTTCTCGATGACTGGCAGAAGCTGCAGGCCGAGCTGCCGGAGTTGAACCGTCAGCT
>Ga0070714_100001504_pt1 | contig 16962 bp, 34 predicted proteins | sample LARL83metaG_FD_65450 | JGI IMG/M metagenome (GOLD analysis project Ga0070714, IMG submission 65450) | Corn, switchgrass and miscanthus rhizosphere microbial communities from Kellogg Biological Station, Michigan, USA - LAR L8-3 metaG | ecosystem: Host-associated > Plants > Roots > Rhizosphere ... | reverse complement strand
GATCCTTGTCATACCTTCAGCTTACACGCTTCACATTTACAGTGGTTACTCCAACCGGCTTAACTTTATGAACATCTTCCACATGAGCTTTCAGAACATCTTCTTGTTGGCTGACGTACTTCCTACAGAGACAACACCATCCCACCTTAACCACGTAGTTTCGTTGCATCTCCCCATCCTACCGAAAGAAGATGTGCCCGGCGAACCCTGACAACAACGATGTGATAACAGTTGCTCCGGTCACCGACCACAACAACCGATTCTGAATATGAGTCTGAATACCTTTCATTTCAGCCATCAAACCAGCCATAGTCTCATTCAACTTAGAGAATGTCTTAGTATTCTCACGTTCCAAATTCTCCAAATCAGCATCCATCCTATCCAACCTCTTAACCGACCCCGCAATAACCTCATCCATCCTTCTCTGCCAAGCCTTATTCACCTCCTCAATCCTTTCTCTTAGATCTCTATATCGCCAATCATCAAACTGATTAGTACTCATCACTTATTCTCATTTGCGTAGATAGCGCGAACCATAGCCAAAGCCTTACTCTTACTATCAGTAATCCCCACCTTCTTACCACTAAACTTCTTTCGCACTACCCACTTACCCCCTTCCGGCCGAATCAAATACGGCACAATTTCCCTCCTAAACAGTCAGATAAAACTCAATATATTCAAGAGATACAGGAGTGTTAGGGCCAGATGAGAAATTAGTAAGACTAACATTCCCAGCTGAATCAATTTCCAGATTTTCCGTGGTGGGGTTAGTAGCAGTAGCGGGATTAGACATCGCAACAACCCTAACAGTGCGATTAGGGCGATATCCAGCAGGCAACTGAAAGAGAGTAGTAGGGGCCGGAGTAGCAGCAGCATTCCACTGACACATTCCCGTGAGAGCGACTTTACCACCATTAGTTCTTTTAAATGCTACATTCCCAAACGGCGCACCCGTGTTAGCCCAATTCGTATTAAATGCTGGCGCGCTACCTCCCGTAGCATTAACAAAATGCCACGTTTCCCTTACTAGTGTATTAGGATCACAGTAATTAATAATTCCAGCGACATCAAAGTTAATATCGCCATGAACACTATTACCGTACATCAACGCAAACGGTGCAGCGGTAGCCCCAACATCACTACCGATCAAATCCAGAACTAGACTCTGACTAGCATTCCGTCCAGAATCAAGTTGCAATCCAGGCTGATTACTTGCCGGTCCCGCTCCCGCCATTCCTTGCGCAGTGGCGGCAGTATTACCACTAAACCCATTCTTTAGCCTAAGTACTCCACTATCCATTTGTGTATATTGATTGATATTGTTAGTGAAATAGGAAGAAGCACCACTATTATAGTTATTCCCGAGGGAGTCTGTACCAGATGACGGCGCAATACTGAATACCAAATGCCCGAGAGCGTCATATACAAACAGAGCATTACGGCTATTATCAAGAATAATGACGTTAGTGGTGCCTGTTCCCAGAACGACTGTTCCTCGGACAGTAATATTATTGAATTCAGCTGAACCATCTTGATTAATAGTCCACCCTGTAGTAGTTGCAACATAATTAGGTGATTGAATAGCGGGTCTAATAAGCTTAGTTCCGCCAACCACCGGATCACTAAAAGGCATTATGTTTACCTCTTCTGAAATCGAACACCACGGACACTAACGGTCATAATAGCGCCAACATCCCCGTTAATCCACTGACCAGTAAAATAAGAACCATAAGGAATGCTAATAACGGAATCACTATCAGCCTGGTTACCGCTATACGTAGAATCAACAGACTGATTAGGAGTAATGTTCCCAACATAGGAAAAGAACTGTGGATACTTTGTCACTGCGGTCTGTTGTCTAACGGAAGTAGAGTTAATAACCCACCGTTCGTTAGCGTTAGACGGCATCAATATAACAACACCTTGCCCGTTAGCGTCCAATACAACACGGCCACTAGCTGACAGTTCATCGGATGTTTCCATTATTCCTCACACATTACGAGAATACTCAGCATAAAAACTAACAGGAATAACAGTAGTACCATCTACAGGCCACGCCCAAATCCCACTCTGTGCGCCAAAATCACGCGCATCCCCGGCCGTAAGCAAAAATCCTTGATGTGCTTCAGCTTCACTATGTCCAATCCTCACTCCAACAGTAGCGTGCTCATTCCTAATAGTAACTCGACGCCTATGCATATCCTTAGGAACGATTTCCAGCGCCGCTCCCCCGCTAACGTCAACACCCAACTTGTTAGCGCGACCAGCAGTCATAGACTCTGGTCCGCTATCCGGCGGTACAACAATAACCGGTACCGGATCAGGATAGTAATTAGGAACAGACTGCTTTTCGCTAGGCATAGTGGCCATATGTTCAGCTTGCAAATACTCGTCATGAGTAGTCTGCGCGCTAAGAGTAGGTTCTTCACCGTGCCAGGCTGAAGGCCCATCAATCAAATTAGAAATATAAGGACCAGTCTTATCCTTAATAACTGGCTTCATCTTAGCCACTCGATGATTCTGGACATGCTTTACACCAGTATCAAATGCCCGATCATCATGCCCAACCTCCTGTTCCGGCTGATGTCCCATACCGTCCGGCCCAGACGCTGATAGCCTATGTGATTGCACCATTAGTTAGTCCTTAGCGCGAATTCGTAAATACTGACCAGTCCAGCAGCAGCCAACATAGCAAACAGCATTGGCTCGTGACGCTTCATCATATAACAAAGCGCTCCGCCAATCCCCACAACCAATGACGCCGCTGCAATTTCCCCCACCCGAATATCCATAACCTGACTAACGTTATCGGGCGACATTCGCCTAACATCAGTCAGTGGCGGAAGGAACGAATTAAATACTGTGAAACTCTGCGTAATCGCTAGAGTCGAAACTCCGATCAAAGCTGAATCCATTAAAACACCTCCTTTCCAATAGCTTGAATTGCAACCATAACCAATAGACATACACCCAATACAATAAAACCAAAACTCGCCCACTGTTTAGCATCAGTCAATGTTCTCGTGACAACCTGCACGCCAGTCATAAACTGGTCAAATGTTCCGCTAGTGCTGAGCGTGCTACCTCCGGTACTACCAGCCTGTGTAGTGACATCGGGATTAACAGCAGCCCCGCCCCCGCCAACAATTCTACGAATTCCACCAGTAGAAGCGTAATACTTAACTACATGAACAGGGATTCCCGTTTGTGGCGCCTCTACAATATTATTATTCCCCAAATACATTGCAACATGAGATTCATCGATATACGGAAATATCAAATCTCCCGGCAATGCATTCTTAATATCCCCAATAGCTTCCCCCTGCCTCGCTTGCAACTGCGACGTCCGAGGGATATTAATCCCGCCCGCTTGATAAGCCTTTTGCATCAACCCGGAACAGTCAAAACCATCCGGCCCGGTTCCACCCCACACATAAGGTTTACCAACTTGCTGCAATGCATAAGCAATCGCCTTATCAGCAGCAGTGATACTAGCCATTACCTAAGTCCCTTACCCTGTAGAAGAGACTTAATAGGACCAAACACATTGGTGTCACCCCAATGTGTAATGGCAAACCACAAAAGATAGCCACCCATAGTGAGCACAAACAATTCCATAGTACTCACGATGCCACCTTCTTAATAATCGGATTACCCTGCCCACCGGTAACCGCATTAGGTCCACCCTGCGACGGATAGACAGGTTTAGGCATTGCCCCAACACCTTGCAAGATGGGATCCAAATAAGTCAATGCAGCGCTAACGAAGAACAGCCAAGCAAAACCCTTAGCCAATTTACTGTCAAAACCATCCATAATACTGATAATCAATGCAGCAAAAATACCGCCAACAATAACACGAGCGTCAAAAGTTTGTCCCTTGGCCCAACGTCCAAGAAGTACAAACAATGCAGCCAATAGCATTACTGAACTAGCGCGCATCACGCTACCGCCTTAATAGCCTGGCCCACCGGCGACTTAAGTACCTTATTTCCAGCTCTAATGGCATCGGCGGCAAGCATTTTCCACGCTAGAACCAAAAGAAGAATACCGCCCAACAAGATAAAACCAACACTAGCCCAACTCTTAGGATTAGAAAGCTTGCTTAGAAATTTAGTAATATCGGCCAACTGCTGATATCCCGGAACATTCTGATTAAGCGTATCCCCTACAGCCTGTGCCACGTAATCAGAAATATTAGCGATATAAGGTTGTGCTGAATCGGTGTCCGGATTCTTGACACCATTAGACTTGATATCAGCAATAACCTTATTCATCTGAAGATTTGCAGCATTAGGATAAGTAGCCCAAGGAGTCCACTTTCCTCCCGCTCCCTGCCAAACAGCATGAGCCATTCGACCATTATCACCAGGCACAGCCCAATCATACTGATTGAACAAATCAGCATGAACACTGTTGATTTGCCAGAGTCCAAAGTCGGTAGTTCCATTGCTATTAGTATGAGTAGCGTGCGCGTTTCCTCCGCCCGATTCTGCCATTGCCACGGCAGCAGCGATAACCCTATCGTGACCAACAAATCCCACAGTTTCAGCAATGATCCAACACGCCATTGGTGAAATGATTTTAGGTTGTTGTGCAATAGGATCGTTAGGATTCGGCGCACGCCCACCCATTTGTTCATCCTCCCAGAAGTGCGCCAAGAATAGGCGAGTTCTTCAGATTATCCATAAAAGGTTGAACCTGATTCTGAATGTTAGCAACAAAAGTCAGAATCTCTTGCTGCTGTTCATACAGTCGGTCAATCTTCTGTTCCAACGTGAGTTCAGTAACTGCAACCTCATCCATTTGTGGTGCCCCTTTACTTATCGAATCACAATATGTTCCCCGGGCATCAAGTTGTCCGGAGTCCCGATTCTAGTCCTATTATCATTAAAAATCTGAGTATGCCTCTTAGGCGTACCATAGTACTTCTGAGAGATACTCTGGAGTGTATCTCCCATCTCTACTCTGTGAATAATGTGTGCCATTCTGACTCCTAATAATACGTAACCAGAATGCCACCCTGTTGTGGCGTATTAACACCCGACTTAAGATTAGCGGTATTCTCACTCAAAATGATCTGAGCTTGCTGCGTAATCTTAGCCGGATTAGCATTAGCACCACTAACCGAGGGATCCCCGGTATACACACGTTGCACAAACTGATACATTGTCTCATTAGGCAATGTCATAGCAACGTGCGGAACATAATTAGTATTAGGTGGTGCATCCGGTGTTCCCGGATTCTGCCCACCCAACACCGGAACGCCACCCACGGGCGACCCAATAACAGTAGGAGTCACCAGTGTGGGAGGTGAACCCAAATGCTGAATAGCAACATTCACCCAAGCCGTCTGTTGGGTAGTCAGGGTCTGACCACTCAGATAGCTAGAGACAGCGACGTTAACCCCGGCAGCGTCATATCCTAGTCCGACTAGGTAATTGATTGCCGCACTAGCCCAAGCGTTATTGTCTGCAAAACTATTACCACTCCCAGAACCACTACCACTGCCAGTAGAAGACCCTGCATTACTTCCAGCTGGGATATAGGATCCCATTCCAGATGCGTCGACAAATCCTCCGGGGGCTCCGGTGTTGACGACTGTCGGGGTGCTCGCTTTCGCGGATTTCCTGGTTCGGAGGATATACCATCCAATTATTCCACCTACTCCTACAATAATAACCGGGGCTGGAATACCGCCGATATCCTTTTTGAGAAAACTAAGGTCCGGTCCGCCATCTGCCATTATTTCACCTCACATGAGTCTAAAACTGCCACGGTTAGTAGCAGGCAGACTAGCCGGACTGGACTGAATAGATACTGGCGTTGTAGATGTGCCAGGCATTATAGGAGTACCACTAGCGGCCGTAGTATCCACCACATTAGTACCCCAAGGGGCAGGCTCAGTAAACATAGTGGCTCTGGGAGCTTTCCTAAGCCCATTATAACCCTCAGCAGACGGCATCGGTCTATCAGTATTTTCCAGATAAGTCCTATTGCCATCCAACCGTGAGACAAGTCTCCACGGCCTATTAAAACTATACGAGATATGACCGGTAACAGGGTGGTCATTAGGGGGCGGAGTCCATCTGGGATCAGGACCCCTGTCCTTAAAGACTCCGCCCGCCTGATGAACATAGTTAGTCTGTTCGGTAGGCCACTGAACAGTCTGTGAATAGTTACCGATCATTGGTGATGTCGGAATATGATCCGTCATCAAAGGCGTTTGCTGTTCGTCTACAACAGGAATATCCGCACGCTTAGGCGAATATGTACCGCCCGGATTGCCCGGATGAATAAATGGCGCTACCTCAAGAGGATGGGGTGGCCTTTCAGAGCCGCCGATAGGCCCTACAACATCCTCATTCGGATCCTTCTTAGGCTTACCCAGCAGCCTGTCTAGCCATTTGCCCATTTTACGCCCCCTGTGCAGCCCTCAGAGCGCCGATAAACGCATTACCAGCAGCCTGAATATCATTGGCGGTGTTGGGGTGTGCCACAAGAGTAGTCACAAGGGCTACCCCAACAAGCAATCCCGCAATATTGAGGATACCTCCCATGCTCATGATTAGGCACCCTTAGCCTTTGCCATAAGCGACTGGAGAAGCGGGAGACCAAACCAGGCAATAGCAATGCCCAGTAGGATCGAACCCCAATGCAGATTCTTCATGATTACTCCTCACTTAGCGACTGAGATACCCGCGAAACCACGGTGCAACATAACCAACGTCAGCAATGCCACTCCTGCCAAAACGGCAGCAGCGACAGGCATTTTCTCGGTAGTCATAGCCATTAGACACCAGACTTACTAGTCGCATCAGTCGACTTAGGACTAATAAACGACGAAGACTCAGAAGATGAAGACGTGGAAGACGTGGAAGACTCAGAATTACCCCGAGGATCCTTGGTCCCGCCATGTTCCGGACAGAACGGGTCGTAAGCGTCCCTCAGCCGAGTCTTAGTCTGAATCTGAACATTACCAGAACTGTCCTTAGTGACATCCTCGTAATCCTCTGATCCCTGAAACGTCTCCCTACCGCAGACGTTCCCGTGACCGGGATTCTGGTAAAGCTCACTCGGGTTGTATTCGTAATGACACCAGTTGTCAGAACCGACAGCCATGTGATTACTCCTCAGATGAACACGTTACCCATGGGAGCAACGTCATTAGTAAGAACCGTCAAAACGCCAGCGTTACCCCACGACCCTGAAAGTTCGAATCGCGTCGCCTCAATGGTCGGCAGCCACAGATCCCTGTTCTCGTGACCAACCGTGCCATCAAATTCGTGACACCAGTCATACGGATACACACCATTATCCCTAGACTGGACGGTATCAGCAGCGCCGAGGTTGCCAAAACCCCACTTTTCCCACAGGTCCTTCTGCCAAATCAGCTTAGGAATGTAATCCTGGTTGCGCTGATCGATCATGATGGTAAGCGGGTCCGGCCAGTCGCTGTCACCATTAGCCCTTGTGCTGGAGGCGCGACGAAGAACCGGAATAATCATCCGAAGATAATTACCCATACGGGTGAGACGGGCGTTGAACTGGCCAGCAGCAACAGTAATAGGCTGCTCAGTCCAATACTGAATAGTATTCATAGCGGGCGGAGTGACCTGGACAGCCTGCCCGTTCAGTTCAGCGGGCGGCTGATCCCATGCTTCCAGATAAACACGCACTCGAACAGTCGGAGTAGTAGGAGAGCCACCAAACACGTTAGCCAGCGTGTTAAGGGTCATCTTGAGCTTAAACGGAGCGGCAGCATTCTTGTTAGGCAAAACGCCAAGAGCATCACGCGCGTTCAGCTCAACAGGAATACGAATACCGAATCCCAGGTTAGGCGCGGTACCGCCACCGATGGTGTAAAGAAAGTTGGGGTCACGCTTGGGATCATTGTAACCAGCGTAACCGCCGTACTTGTGAATCAGGTAAGAACTGTATCCGCTGGAAACCTGATAGAACGGGAATCCGTTGGGCTGCTGCAACTGGATATTCTGAAGAACGTTGAATGGCCCATCTTCCACGGTAGTGACAGCAGTGCCACCACCAGCAGTGCCAGTAATAAGGATGAAGATGGAACGCATATAACCGTACGCGTTGATATCGATAGGCGGGATATCCTGCGTATTAGTGGTGAGAGTGTAACTGTTGTCAAACACGCTTTCACGGTGAAGACCAGAACCACGAATAAACGGCACCATGGGCGTAGGTGCCTGCGTAGCCTGGCTAGTTCCACTGCTAGACGCGGTAGCACCGCCAAGAGTTGCAGCAGTAGGCATTATCAGATCCTTTCAGAGAATATAAGCCATTGCGCCAGCAAGATTATTCCATCCACGTCGACGTGCCGCGTACATAGCGGTTCGCCATGCAGTGCAGGCCAGAATCAACATAGCCATAAAAGTGAGAAATTCAAAGATTCCCACATGAAGATGAAGCAATTAATTCACCTCCTTAATCTACTGGCGGACAAGTGATTCTGCACATAAATCCCGTCAGAGTATTGATATACAGGAATTCATGTGGAGCCAAATGCGCAACAATATATTTAATTACTCCCGCTGAAATCCACGAAATACCAGAGATTCGACTGAGATTTCGTTCGTCGTTATCTCTACCAAAGAACAAGTGGCGAGACTGGTCATAAACTTCAAGCGGGATTCGTGACGGTCGCTGACTTGAAACAATGAGAGTGATGAAATTGGAACGCGATTGTTGAAGATAAATCCGAACTTCTTGTTCCAATCGGAGTACTGATGACATGAACCACAGTTCATCGAGATAAACACTCCAACCACCATCACGATAAATTTGCTGCAACGCATTCTGGAATTCCTTTTGTTGAATTCCAGCTGCGTAAAGTTGCTTAGCGTCCGGCCAAAGCAAACGCTTAGGCGTCTTCTTTGGCTTACCTTTCTTCCACGACTCGAATAGAGCGAAATTACCCACAATGTGAGCTAGATTCGACTTCTTATCGAGAAGCTTGTCAAGAGTCTTATCACGTGGCTTAGTGGCAAATACAACCACGTATTTCATAAAAGCGAGTAGCCACAATGCCAGTGTAGTTTTACCAGTATCGGTAGGCGCGATAATGGCTATATGCTGGCCTTGTCGCCAATCATTTTTAAGAAATTCATAAAATTGATCCCAATTGACGCGCGGCGCCAATCTATCAACATCAATATTACCAGATGAGTAAGTCTCATCTGGTTCATTGACATCAATAGGATCTGTCATGCGACAAATCCATTATTATCTTGCCACGTTTCCGGGTTTTCCTTCTTAGGAGTAAATCGATCCATAAGCCGTTGCACAACGCTCGACTTGACAACTTTTTCCGCCACACCTGTTTCACGTGCAGCAGCAACAAGGATGGGAGCGTGCGCGGCAGCAAGTGCAAAACGGCCCGTGTTCTCAGTGAGAACATCCAACACCTTACGAACAGCCGGATTACGGCGGGCCAACTTCTCCCACTCTTCAGCGCACTTTTCAGCCGCTTCAGCGATTTGGAGCGCTGTTTGTGGGACGAAAGGCATCAGACCGATAGCAGCAACCCCGTACATCTTCATTACGGGTGCTTTGTATTTACCTGGTCGGTAATTACCTTCGGTTGCATCCTTGATACTGTCTTTAAGACTTGAGGTATCCTCGGCTGACTTTGGAGCCATAAAGTCAGGCGGTTCATCCTCAATAGTCGGAATTGTGGACCTAAGATTAGAATTAGTCTTAGGATCCGTTCGTGCAGCTCTGGGGGCTACCCGCCTAGTGGTTGTGGTCACGCGTTCTTCCTCCGACCGAATAGCGGCTTATTGAGCCAGTGTTGGGAAGAATCGGGTTCTACAGTTTCAGCGGGAGCGGGACTGCTAGCAGGCAAAGGATTAACAGGCTCGTTAGGAGTAAGCTTGCTGATAGCAGCTTCCAATGTTTCCGCAATACGTGAAGGTAGCATGTCAAGCATTGCCATTGTGCCGGCGAAAGCGTCATTAGCTTGGTTAGCTGCTTGAACAGCCACATTTGAATGGTCGGATGCCGTTGCAGCAGCCTCACTAGCTTCGTTAGCAGCATTATTAGCTGTTTCGCTAGCATGTTCCGCATCAGACGCATCCCTAGCAGTTTCAGCAACTGCTGTAATAGCAGTGTCTGTTTCGACCGGCTCAGGCTCTGGCGGCTCTTCCTCACTGACAGTAACCGTCGTGTCGCTCACTTGGGACTACCCTCCCTCGGGGTGTGGTGCTAGTCTCAGGTGACCGGTCAGTGTGACTGGCACCACTGAGTCGCACTGACCGGTCAGTTCAATTATCCCCCCTGACCAGGCGGTATACAAGAATGTCACAAAAGGGTAACGGCGCTAAAAACGATACTGCGGAAGTTGTCAGAGTCTCTGACCCGGTTTTTAAGGTTGGAGAGCTTGACGAATTCTCTAGCTTTGAACAGGCTATTGAATTCCTTAACGCTAATGGCGTCGAACTCACTCCCGCTAATCAAGTATTGGGGGATGGGTTTGAGGGTGTCGACAAAGAGGAACTGGTTAACGTTCCTTTTGTCATCCTTAAGGTCACTAAGTCTATGAGCAAGGAATTCAACAGCCCTATGGTTGTTATCCACGCTATGACTGTGACTAGTCGCAAGGTCCGTTTCACGGATGGTTCAACCGGTATCCTTGGACAGTTGGCTATGTTTAAGGAGAGGTTCGGGCGTGATGGTGTCGGAATGGTCGTCAAGGGACTGACGGTTTCCAAGTATACCGTTATGGAACGTGACGAGAATGGCGAATACGTTCGGGATGGGGAAGGTAATCCTATTCCTATGCTGAACAACGGCAAGGAGATTTCCGCTAAGACGTACTATCTTTCGACGGAACCCATCAAGTAACAACATAAAGGGACCGCCTTCTCTCCCGGTTGGCGGTCCCTTTTGGTACGTCGAAAGGTGCTTCTATTATGGCTAACTGGTTTACACGCGCTATCAAGGCTGTAACTAATGTTTTCCGGCCGGCACCCCGGAAAGAACAGCCTAAAGGCACTAACATTCCTCGGGATACGGGGAGGATAGCGCCCAGGAAATCACTTCCGCCCAATAGGCGGTTGAGTGTTGACAAAACTATTCAGCCGACTCATCCGGAATATGACCGGGTGTGGCGACAACTTCAGAATAATTTGGATGATGTTCTGAGCGATACTGGTGTCAAACGATTCGATCAGGTGGAAAACCATTTGGCCGGATTGTTTGATGTGTGGTCGGATCCCGTTGTGGATGACGGTATGCAGCGTGATGCTTATGACGAATTCATGGATATTCTTGCTGATTTCGGAATGACTCACGCCGACTTGTTCAATTGGGCCGACTTCGCAGAAGTATACCAGAACATGTACCAGGAATGACAGTGAATGAGACGATATCACGTAGCGTACGTGGATATTCCAGAAAGCGAAAGTTGCCATTTCCAGAACGTGACTTCGTGGTCTGGGATGGTGAAGCTGATAAAGATATTAACGGAAAATCAAACTATGTTCTATTTGGCAATTCGGACGGATGGGAGTTGTCCGGTAGACGTCTTGACTCACACGTTTGTTTATCGTTCATCATTGATTATGAACGAGCGAATCCTGGTCGAATACATGTGGGATTTGCGATCGGATTTGACGTCAACATGTTCGTGCGTGACTTGCCTAAATCACGTATCCTACAGTTGAAGCAAGACGGCAAAACGTACATTGATAATCGTTATCTGATTGAATACCTTCCTAAGAAGTGGTTTTATGTTTATGATTTGATTCTTAGGGTTGGCGTAAAGATATTTGATATCTTTACATTCTTTATGACCAGTGCCGTTCGAGCATGGAAAGAGTATTTGCCAAATGATCCCGATGTCGCATTTGTTAGTGAAGGTAAAGACAGACGAGACAATTTTCAATTTGAAGAGTTGGAAGAGGTCATTCGTCCGTATTTCCGAAAAGAATTGTACCTCTATTACAAACTTGTGTGCCGATTGCGTCGACTACTTGCTATGGCTGGAATCATTCCAGCCGGATGGTACGGGCCGGGAGCTATTGCGGTCGCGCTTCTTAAGACAAACAAAGTAAGAATTGTCCGTGATCTACCTGATGAAGTAATTGAGGCTTCTCGTTATGCTTATTTCGGTGGAAGATTCGAACAATATAGAACAGGACGGTATAACGGAGCCGTTTATTCAGCCGATATCAGATCCGCTTATCCCCACGCCTTGCGGATGTGTCCAGATCTATCTAATGGGCAATGGGTACATTCGACCAGTGTACCTGAAGCAATTGAAGACTTTGGACTTTACAAAGTCGATTTTGATTTTGACCGACAGGGAATTACTAGATCTCACGGCAATTACTTGCCTATGCCATTTCCATATCGGGACTCTCGCGGAGCCGTTCATTACCCAAAAAGAGTCACCGGGTGGTATTGGGGGCCTGAGGTTAAATCCGCTCTCGAATTCTATTCGTTGGACATCAGCGAAAGTTGGGTATTTAAACCGAATACACTTTATAAACCCTTTGGATTCATAGAGGAAATGTATGAAAGGAGAGCTAAATGGAAAGCGGAAAAGAATCAAGCACAACTAGCTCTCAAACTTGGCATGAACTCGATTTACGGGAAATGTGCGCAAAGAGTTGGGAAGGACAATCTAGAGAAGCCACCGACTTGGCATCAATTGGAGTATGCCGGTTTTGCAACCTCTATGTGCAGAGCCATGATTTTTTCGGCTATTATGGAAAATCCCCTATCTATTATTGCCGTGGAAACGGATGGCATATATTCTACTGTGAAACTTCATTTGGATTACGGGTTACAACTTGGGAAGTGGGAGAGTGAAGAATATGACGGCATTATCTACGTCCAATCGGGTGTGTATTGGCTACGCAGGCGTAAGACTAAACGGCAACACCGTTGGATTAAGGCTAAGACTCGCGGATTTGGAGCAGGGCAAGTTACAAGAACGGATGCACTTAGTTGTATCGCTGACCTCTCCCCTATTACAGGTACCACTGAACGTTTTGCTTCTTTCAACGGCTATCTGTTTAGAAAAGAATGGCTCAAATGGGTCGTTAGCGATCACCTTTCCCAATGGGGTGGAGGTGGTAAACGAAGTCACGCGAGTAAGTTGTGCCCCAAATGTTGCGGAAGAATGGGAGAACAACTGCACCATTTGAGAATTACGTTTCCTCGGGGCGGCGAATCATATCCTCATTATTTGCCGTGGAGAGATTCTGTGCCGCTTGAAATGGAGATGGTACAGAATGCGCGTCTTAATCTTGAGTTGCGGGCATCGGCTATCGATGTCGTGCCTTCCAGTGAAGGGTCGCAACTACCGTTGCGTACAATGTCTAGAATATAAAACTGTTGATTCTATATTGGGAATGTGGAAAGTTACGTGTAAGCATTGTCGATATACGGCAGTGAGAACTACCAAGAAAGGCGTTGAGAGTAGGGCCAATCTTCATATGCTTACTAAACGGCATTCTGTTTTGATTTATCATGAGGATGATCCTGAGGAAACTCTTGAAATAATTCAACCGTCCAATAGTCCACAAATGGCCTTAGGCGATGATCCCCCATTCTGATATACTCAGAGTCTGGAGGTGAGCGCATGGCTACGGTGCGTAAGGATGGTTATCAAGATGTTATCATTAGAGCTCTGGAAAAGTACCGGGAAACGCTAGAGATGACCGTTGATACGTGTAGTATGGTGGGAGACAAGGACGGAGAGCGTAAAGCCCTCAAGGAGTGGACTAAGGCAGGGCTAACGCTGAAACAGTTAGCGAGGAAGAATCGTGGCATCACAGAGGACTAAGCGGCAGGATGTTGCTCCGACTGAAGAGGTTGAGACTCCCAATCTGAGTGTTGTGCAGGATGAGGAAGACACTGGGGATAAGAAGACTCGCACTCGCCGTTCATTCAACTATGACCCGAGTGCACTGGGGATTGACACCGGAGCCATCACCGACGAAGATGAAGACTTCGTTCCCGAGCGTAGCCGGACTAAGGCCAAGCTGGATCAGGTGCGATGGATGGAACCCATCCTGGCTGAGACGTACGAAAAGGACGTCTGGAAGGGTGCTACCGTCGATAGCGACAAGGTGGACGCTTTCAAGCAAGGCGTGAACTACGCTGTTCGTGCGTTCTTCCAGAACATGGGGGTTTCCTTTAACCTTAGGGAACTGGAGGATGACAAGGTTCGAGTGTCTTTCAAGATGAAGGACAAGACAACCCGGCGGCGCAAGCCCAAGACGCCGGTAGAGTAGGCTTCACTCCCGCGAGCATAAGCAGTCCAATGCTCTTCTCAGTGGAGAACATCGATCCCACTCGATGTAGAGAATAGGGAGTGTAAGGGAACGGCCCGGATTCCCGCCTGGTATCCGGGCCGTTCTGCTAGGGGTTGTGGTGTAATTTGGTTGCACATTCGTAGCGCGCGATGCGAAAAGTGTAGGTTCAAATCCTGCCAACCCCACGTGACGCATTGGACAACAGATTCTAACGGTGCTGTTATCTGTGTGTGCACTTGTAAAATCTGTACAGATAGAGAAACAGGTCAATGCGGATGCATTGGCTGTGATTTGCATGGGATTTTACCACAAAGAACTGATTTTGCTAGGGAAAGAGAAAGCGTATGGCACCCTCCGGCTACTCGCCGAATTACAAATATTATGCCGACGCTGCTGACCTCAATGCCTATTCTGCAAAAAGTATTCTCGGAATGGGCTTCAGCGGAGTGTATCCGTATGTTGGAATCGGCGGGGGAGGAAGCCTACCGAACAAAAGACTCACAGCTGAACGATATCTCGATTACATTCAAACGGGAATTGAAATTCCGGGGGCATTCGTTGAATTTGGTACTAACGACGCTGATTCTGGATACCAAGGAGGAGTAAATAACGCACAAGCGGCCGTTAATGATTTGGCCGCTATTGGTGCTGACATTCCTTTGTTGATTGCCGTTAATGACAAAACTACTTGGAATAACGAAGATCTTGAATACGTTCGCGGCTTCAGCGACGTTGTCGGTAATCATCGTTGTGGCGTTTATGGATTTTCCGGCTATCTCCAAGCACTACGACCATTTGGGTACGTTTCTTACTATCACCAGTGTGGTAATTCTCCAATTTTTACTGGCACTAATAGTTTCGTTAATGTTTGGCAGCGAAACGACGGTTACGTTAACGGTCTAGATGTCAATCAGCAATTGATGAGTTGGACCCATAAGGAGGATGACGAATTGATTAACTTCTTTGTTGATAATGCTAGCCTTAATTACACCGATAAGAGTTACGGTCGCATTGTTATGGAGATTGGGTCTTTGGTGTATAACACCAATTGGGCTCAATACCAGGCTAAGCAGAAGGAAAACATCGCATCTCTGACAGGACTAGAGACCGATGATTTCAATGCTTTGGTGTCCTGTTCGGATGGACAGAAGTCCGTTCCGGGGCTACTGGAGATGATGATTCAGAAGCTGGGTATGCCGGTTGATACCGGTGCTGTCCAGAAAGCTATTGGAGGTGCGCTGAAGAATGCAGGAGAATCCCTCGGCGGATGACCACACCACCAGTGTCGAAGTCCGACAGAATTTGAACACTGGGGAAGTAAGTGTCATTCGTCATATGGACGCTGTTAGTAAGTATCCAGATAAGCCGTCAGCGGGCGAACAGGCAGACAAACTAGCTGATTATCGGATTGTTGTTCATAATGATATGAACGCCCCATTGGAAATATCTATTCAATGGGATGATGAAGATGGGCCGACGTCAACGTATTGGGCATTTGATATTGCAGATGCGCAGGTGTTGATGGAAACTTTTCGCGCATACAACCAGAGTAATAAGCGTAATTGTCAGATCAGGTGGCGCGACTGGAATAAGATTGTCGAAACTACTGCACATCCTGTGTGGGTAATGTTTCCCTGGTGATTAGGAAAGGGGTCACGCTTGGGCATCATGAGCGTGACCCCTTTCATTTGGAGGATGTTATGGATGAAGATGTTTATTTTGTTCGGCGGTATCAGAAGTATGGGCCGAATTCGTATGATAGTACTGGATATAAAGAGAATCAATACGTGAAAGCTGTGTTGTTTGCTCTTACGTGGAGCGAGTTGGGGAGAATGGCGCAGATTGAGGATTGTAATGGTTATGTGATTGCTGTGTATCGGAATGGTGTTCGGGTGTATCACTTTTCAGAGAATCCTAAGTTGTATCAGGAGAGGTGAAGATGAGAATTCCAATTGATAAGCAGTGTCGCGATTATGTTCTAGAGCGTGATTGGATCGAAGGATTTTGGTGTGTATTGGAGAAAGGGCATGATGGGGATCATATAGCTAAGTCTGATCATATGGAGTCGTTTCAGGGTAAGACTTCCACGGGCCGTGAGTATGAGTATGAATTTCATTGGAGGTATGTGTAATGGGCTGGGATGGTTATGAGGTAACGATAGGTATTACTGTTGATTCTCACGGTGGGCGTAGGGAGGTTGAAGAACGAAAGAAGACTTTGCAGTTCATTAAGGAATTGGAAGTGTTGGCGGAGAAATATTCTGATGTGGTTGTGATGGTTAGTTATCATCTTGATTTTAATGAGAGGTCTGTTGAGGAAGCGGAAAGGAATTTGAGTGACTAAGGAAGAATTGAACGAGTATCATTTTACTCGTTCCTACCAGACTGCTAATGCTTATATTGGACATTGGCGGTGTCATTATAATTTTCTGGAAGAGGTGTGTAGTACGGGTCCTGGTAAAAGTTTGGGTGATGTTATCGAATTGGTGGAGAAGCATCATAAAGTTTGCGAGGCAAAATGAAGTATAAGACTGCTTTTACGTTGATGCGCAATGGCGCTCCATTCTCGGATATCACAGTAATTCCTGTAGATACTGATGCCGAGGAGAATCACTGTCAGTTTAAGCCGGGTGGGCATGGGGAGTTGTTGAATTCGACTACGTGGGCTATGTT
>Ga0070714_100001502_pt1 | contig 16971 bp, 9 predicted proteins | sample LARL83metaG_FD_65450 | JGI IMG/M metagenome (GOLD analysis project Ga0070714, IMG submission 65450) | Corn, switchgrass and miscanthus rhizosphere microbial communities from Kellogg Biological Station, Michigan, USA - LAR L8-3 metaG | ecosystem: Host-associated > Plants > Roots > Rhizosphere ... | reverse complement strand
CCCTTGCCGGTGGATGGCCCCCCATCCACACGAGCGACAACGTACGGGCCGAGCAAGGGAACCGCCAGAGGACTGTACGCAAATCGTATACAATCCGCGATGAACCGCCGGAAAACGCGGTTGAGGTCGGAGGGGGGTCAGAGGGGGGTCGGGGCCGTCGTCTTTCGATGACACCCGTGCAGTCGGCGACGTGCATGGTCCGGCCCACGTCGGGCCCTGGTGCGGCCGGGGTGCGGGCCCTCAGTGCTTCGTGAACACGTCGATCACGCCGCCCATGTTCCCCGTCCCGAACCGGTACGTCGCCTCCCACGCCCGGTACATCCGGATCATTGCCACGTCCGCCGCCGGGATGTTCTGCAGCGTCGAGATCGGTCCGTACGGGACGTCGTCCACGTAGACGTTCGGGAGGCCGGAGTCGCTCCCGGAGATGCTGGTCGGCCCCCGCGCGACGAGGAAGTTCGGCTGGATCTTGCTGATCGCCTCGTACGCGTTCACCGACTGCGACCGCTCGATCTCCTCGGCCGTGATGATGTTGGTCGGGTGCTGCCCCTCGGCCGGAAGGTGCGCGCAGCTCGCGACCGCCAGCGTCAGCAGCGTCAGCAGTGCCGCTGCGGCGACTCGGATTCCGGAGTGCCTCATCGTCGTGACCTCCCGCGCGGCAAGATGCCGCGCCTCGTGTCCTTTCACGATGCGCGCGCATTTCCCGCGCCGCCAGAGGCGCCCGAAAACGTAGACGGAAATGAAGACGGCCCGGAGCGCGATGCGCTCCGGGCCGTCCATCCTGCTCACGCGATCGAGCTCGTTACGAGCAGCTCGGCGCGATGTTCCCGCCACGCGCATCCGCTTCCGCCTTCGGAATCGGGAACGCCGTGTTGAACGGGTCGCTCGCCGTCTCCTTCTGGTGGTACGTCGCGTTCAGCAGCCCGTACGCGCGCAGATCGACCAGACGCTGCGCTCCCTCGAAGAGGAGCGAGTAGCGCTTCTCGTACAGCAACGCGGTGCGCGCGGCCGCCTGCGTCGTGAACGTCGGATACGGCGCGAGGCCGTAGAACGTGTGCACGTCGTTCAGATCCAGCGTCGCGTTGGCGAGCTGATTCGTCTCGATGTACGCCTGCGCGCGCAGCAGCACCAGCTCCTCGTCCGTGAGGATCGGGAACGGCGCCGATTGGTTCGCGCTCGACGGCACCGCACCGACGTAGGTGGTGTTGGTCGACAGCCCCTGACCCGACAGCGTCGAGCGCGACACGATCTTGCTCGCACGCGTGTCGCCCGGGAGGATGCTGTCCTTCACCGACGGATTCAGGCCGAGTTTGGAATCCGGCAGCGCATTCGGCGCCGCCTCCGTGCCGCTCGGCACGAAGTCGTTGTAGACACCGTTCGGGAAGTTCGCCGGAGGAACCGCGCCCGGCGCCGCGCCACCCAGCGCCTGCGTGAGCTCGGTGATCGCCGCCGTGAACGCCGCGGCGTTCGGCTTCGCGTGATCCAGCCCGCGATACACGTCCACCTTCCCCTTCAGCCCGCGGTTGAACAGGATGAAGTTCGCGGCCTTGGTGTAGTCACGCCCGTGCGCCGAGAACCCCGGCGGAAGCTTGAACGGGGCCGTCGCGCCGCTCGACGCGACGAGGTTCGTGTTCGCCGAGTCGAGCAGCGCGGCGATGTAGTCCAGCGCCTTTTCCTTGCAGATGATCGGCGCGGGCGTCGTGCTGTTCGGATCGTCCGACTGCAGCGCGATCCCGACCGTGTCGCGCAGCTCGAGGACGCGGTAGTACTCGAGCGCCTTGAGCGTCTGCACGATTCCGAGCGTGACGCTCTTCTCGCCAGCGGTGAGCACGCCTGCCGGCGCGTTGTTCACCGCCTGAAGCGTCGTGTTCGCCGCGCGGATGCCGGTGTAGAAGGCGGTCCAGCCACCGCCACCGGCGAAGCTGCCGGGGTCGGGCTGTCCGCCGAGCGTCTCGCTCACGTAGCGCGGCTCCGACGCGTCGATGCGATAGGCATCGCGCGCCAGGATCTCGGTGATGACCGGGAAGGTTGCGCCGTTCCCCGAGAAGTTCGCGCGGTCGCGTTCGATGATGCCGACCACGAGGTTCTGCAGACCCGGCTTCGTCAGTGCACCGGTCAGCTGCGCCGCGGTCGGCGCATCTGACGGATTCACCGCCGTCGAGTCCTTGCACGCGGTGACGAGGGCGAGCCCCGCCGCCGCTGCGGCCATGTATTTCTTCATTGAGTTCGTCACTCGGTTAGAAAGTTGTGGCGATCGTGAAGAAGAAGCTGCGCGACGGCGGATACGGCGTCACGTCCTGAATGCGTCCGATCGACTGGTTCGCGAAATTCGACACTTCCGGATCGAGGCCGCCGTAGCGAGTCCACGTCTTCAGGTTGCGACCGCTGAACTCGAGGCGCGTGTCCTTGGAGTGCGCGCCGAAGAGCGCGTGGCCGAACGCGTCCGGCAGCTGGTACGACAGAGTCACCTCACGCAGCTTCAGGAAGCCGTTCGGCTGGACGTAGACCGCCTGTCCCTTCGCGAACGCCCGCGCGCGCGCGTTGGCCACGGCCGTATCGCCCAGGAGACCGTCGGAGTGGCCCGACCCGTCGAAGTAGTTCTCCGTCAGGTCGATCCCCTTCCCGCCCTTGCGCCAGTCGAACAGCGTCGCGAGACGGAAGGCGTGGAACGAGAAGTCGTTGCTGAAGCTCATCGTGAAGTCGGGGCTCGCGTCGCCGACGAACGTCGTGATGCGATTCGCGGACGGGCACGACGTCCCCGCGGAGTTGAGCGCCGTGCAGCCGTTCACCGCCTGGATCACCGTGGGCGACATCCCCTGTGCGATCCACACGTTGCCGAAGCGCGTACCGAACGAGCCGACGCCCGGATTGAACGCGGGGACCGGAAGACGCGTGATCCGGCTCTTCGCGCTCGCGTACGTGGTCGTCGAGTTCCAGGCGAAGCCGTTCGTCACCTGGATCGGCGTCATGTCGAGTGAGACTTCGGTTCCGCGCGTGGCCATCTGGCCACCGTTGATGTACTGCGACGTGAAGCCGGTGGACGGCGCGATCGCCGCCTGCAGCAGCAGCTCGTCGACGACCTTGCGGAACTGCGTCGCCGTGATCGCCATGCGCCCGTTGAAGAGCGTCCAGTCGAATCCGCCTTCCGTCTCGCTCGCGATCTCCGGCTTGATGCCGACCGCGCCCTTCACCGTCGAGAGACGCGCGCCACCCACGCCGCCGTCGAGCGACGTCGCCGCGAACGTGAAGCGGCCGACCGTCGGGAAGTTACCGGCCTTTCCGTAGGCGAGACGCAGCTTGAGGTTCTGCGTCGCCGGCGGGAGCCACGGCAGACGATAGGACGCGGAGAACTTGGGGTAGCTGTAGAACTTGTTCTGATCGCCGTTGTTGCTCGAGCGCTCGGCGTTCACGCCCGCGGTGAGGAGGAGCCGATCGGCGGCCGTGAGGAACTCTTCCTGGCCGAAGTACGACATGTCCTTGGAGAGCGACTGCCCTTCGCTCGGGTACGTCAGCGTCGCGCTCCCGACCGAGGTGACGCCCACGAACGGGAAGCCCTGCGCGGTGACTTCGGTGACGTCCGTCTGACGCCGCTCCTGGCGCCAGCCGGTCGACGTCGTCGCCGTGAACCAGCTCCCCGTGTACTTGTGCGCGAGCGAGCCGGTGACGTTGCCGTAGAAGACGTTGGCGTTGCTGTTGAAGACCGTCCCCGGATTCGCGTTCACCTGCTCCACGAACACGGTCGACGGCGAGATGACCTTCGAGTTGTCGTTGTACGCGTCGACGCCGGCGGTGGCGTTGAAGTCGAGCGTCTGGTGCTCGGTCGCGACGATCGACCACGCCAGATTGCCGCTGCCGATGAGGCGATAGACGTTCTGCGGCGTCTTTACCAGCTCGGCCACCTGGAACGGATTGTTGCCGCCGACGACGTTCTGACCCACCGGCCACGTCCCATCGGGGCGGCGCTGCAGGTCGATGAACGACGGGGTCTGCGAGAACGTCGTGTACGGGTTGATGCCGGTGTTGTCGTTACCGCTGATGCCGCGCTGCGTGAGCGTGTGGAGGATCTGCGTCGACGTGCGGGCGTTGAGCTTCTTGCCGATCGGCTGACTCAGGTTGAGCTCGAGCGACTGCTTGTTGTAGAAGTCGTCGATCGCGAGACCGGCGTCGTGCTGCACGAGCCCGGACGTGTAGAATGTGCCGGCACCGAGTCCGCCACCGAGCGAGGCGATCGTCTGGTACGACAGCGGATGATTGCCGTACAGCTCCTGCTCGTAGTCATGGCACTTGTTCCTCGACGAGCCGAAGCCGGTCGAGTCGAACCCCGCGGCGTCGACTTCGGCCGCGCTCGAGAAGCAGCGGAACGGTCCGAGCTTGTTCGCGAGGTAGTTCGCGCCGAGTCGCTGCGTCAGGTTGAACTGCGGCGTGCCGCCACGGCCGTGCTTGGTCGTGATGACGATGACGCCGTTCGTTCCCTTCGACCCATAGATCGACGCCGCGGCCGGCCCCTTGAGGACCTCGATGCTCTCGATGTCGTTCGGGTTGATGTCGGCGATGCGGTTGACGTTCTGGTCCTGGCTCGACGAGAAGTTCGCCGACGTGCCGCTGGCCGCGTGCGTCACGACGTTCATGCCGCTCGCGAACGTCGAGTTGCTGACGATGACGCCGTCGATGACGTAGAGCGGACTGTAGTTGCCGAGAATCGTCGACGTGCCACGCAGCTGGATCTGCGTGCCGCCGCCCGGAGCGCCCGAGTTCTGCGTGATCACGGCGCCGGGGACCTTCCCCTGCAGCGCCTGATCGATCGTCTGCGCGGGGACTTGGTTCAGCTTCTGTGCGCTGACGACGGCGACGTCGTTCGCGGCGTTGAGCGACGAAACCGTCGTCGCCGCGCCGGTGATGACCTGCGTCTCGAGCTGCAGCGCATCCTTCTCGAGCGCGACGCTCACGGCCGCGTCATTCGGCCCGACCGCGACGATGCGCGCCTGAAAGCCGATGCGCCGCACGCGCAGCTGCTGACTTCCCACGGGAACCGAGATGTTGAACTGCCCCGACTCGTTGGTCGTGCCGCCGAGCGCGGTGCCCACCACCTGAACCGACGCGCCGGGCACCGGCTCCGAAGAGCCCTGCACGGTGACGACTCCTGACACGCGACGGGTCTGCTGCGCCCCGCCCAGTGCCGGGATCGCGACCAGCAACGCTGTGCTTGCGGCTGCCGCGATCCAGAACCGTTTGACTGAACTCATCCGAGATGTCCTCCGTCCGACGACGCGTGCGCCGTCGGCGTGTGTGGCTGATTGGATGGAGAGGGAGAGCTGCTGTCGAGCGCACTGCGGCGCTCATCCTGCGCGGTGGTCCGTGGCGCGTCGTGATGATCACGCGACTCGTGACACGCTGACGGACGCTCGAGATGACATGGCTGGGGCGGACTTCCTCCGGATGCAGGCGGCCGATACGCAGACCGGCTCCCAGGGATGTGACGTTCACCCCGGGGGCCGGAAATCGCGGAGCAAAAGGTATGGTCGAGGTTGCTAACACGCCAGAGTTTGATGTGCACGTTGTAAAGATTCTGACACGCAGTGTGCACAAAGCATGAGGGCCCAACCGATTTGGTTGGGCCCTCATGTATTTCAGACTGCTGTTTCGACTGCTACTTCGATTGCTGCTTCACGTGCAACGTGATGTCGCGATCGATCAGTTGATGCGATCCGCGTTGTTCGGATACGGCGGGTTCGCGTTGCACGTCGGCGCTGCCGTGGGCTTGGAATCCCAGTACATGCGCGTCGCGAAGTTGTCCGGGCCCTGACGAGCGACCGCGGCCGCGACGTTGTCCGCGTTGAGCGAGTACTCCGTCGTCGGGTAGTAGAACCGACGCGGCACGTAGTTCACGACCGCCGCAGGTCCCGGTGCGATCGTCGACGGCTGGCAGGTGCGGCGCCACTCGGCCCACGCCTGATCACCATCGCCGACCAGCGCGATCCACTTCTCCACCGCGATCTGCTTGAGCCCTGCCACGCCACCCTGGTACGCGACGCTCGGCTGCGCGAGATAGGCAGCGATCGCCGCCTGATCCGTCACGCCGAACTGCTCCATCGACGCGGTGACGCCGGCGTTGTAGAAGCCCGCCGCCTGGCTCGGGTTCAGGCCGCCGAGGCCACGCTCTGCGGCCTCGGCCTGGATGAACGCGAGCTCCGCGTACGTCATGTAGTACGACGGGAGCTTCTTGTTCGCCGCGCTGCCGTACGTCCCGTAGGTGGTCGATCCCGGATACAGATACGAACCGGGACGCGACGCCGTGAGGAGATACGTGCCGGCGGCCGAGGCGCTCTGGCCGTTCTGCATGCCGCCGTAGCCGTTCGGATACAGCGACGAATCCTGCACCGGCTGCATCATGATCGGCGTACGCGGATCGTTGTTGCCAACCAGAATGTTCGCCAGCGTCTGCGACACGCGGTGATCGTCACGCGTCGAGAAGTTGTCGGTCATCGGGTTGTTGTAGATACCGTCGCCGGGCCACACCAGCTTGGCCGCGTCGGCGTTCGACGTGAAGACACCGCCCGGGGCCGTGAACGCGGCCTTGAGCTCCGCATCCGCCGTCGCGGGATCGACGTTCACGAGACGCAAGGCGAGGCGCGCATGCAGCGAGTTGGCGAACTTCTGCCACGCCGCCGGATCGCCGCCGTAGATCGGATCGGACGAGCCGAACTCGTTGTTGGCCGTCTTGAGCGCAGCAGCGTCCGCGCTGAGCTTCGACATGAGGCTCGCGTAGATCGCCTTCTGCGTGTCGTACGCCGGCGTGAGGCTCCCGCCGGTCGAGTCGCCCTGCAGCGCCTGCGAGTACGGGATGTCACCCCAGGTGTCCGTCAGGTACTCGAAGTCCCAGGACTGGAGGATCTGCGACGGGGCCCAGATCCCGGGCGTCTTCGCGGCGGTCGCCGAGCTGATGAGCTTGTTCAGGTCCTCGAGCTCGGTGTAGTACGCGCCGTTCCACGTCCCCTGCGTCGAGGCGGGGTCGAGGCGCGCATAGCGATCCTCGTCCGGGTACTGCGCCTCGGCCCAGTGCTGCGCGACGAATTCCGTCTGGCGCAGGTCGAAGCCGTTCCCGATGAAGCGCGCCGCGGAGATGCGGGCGGCCTGCGTGAACACAGGCCCCGGCGGTGCGCTCGTCGGGTTGTTGGGGTTCTGGTTGAGATTCGTCAGGGAGTCGTTGTTGCACGCGACCACCCCCAGGGCGAGCAGCAAGCCCGCGACGCTCGAGTGCTTCGTGATGTGCATGTGTGAGAGTCTCCGGGCCGGTTACGGCGTGATGCGGACGTTGAGACCGAGGCTGCGCGTGGTCGGCAGCGCCGCGAACTCCGCACCCTGATAGTTGCCCGTCCCGTAGGTGAACTCCGGGTCGATGTTGGGCACCTTCGTGTGCGTCCACAGATTGCGTCCGATGAAGGCGACGTTGATGTTCGTCGTCCGGAACGCGTTGGAGATGGAGCTGGGGAGATCCAGGCCGACGCGCAGCTCGCGCAGCTTCACGTAGCTGTCGTCATAGAGGAACGCCTCGCCGTTCTCGAAGAGCGACTGGTAGTAGTCCTCCGAGGTGACGTTGATGGTGTTCTCCTTCCCGGTCTTCTGATCGATGCCGTGGACGACGATGCCCGGGTTGTTCCAGTCGACCTGACGCCCGGTGAGCGTGCTCGTGAGGACGCCGGTGTACTGGCCGAACATGTTCGTCACGGAGTAGATGTTGCCGCCGCGGTGGAAGTCGAGAAGCGCGCTGGCGGTCAGGTTGTGCCAGCGGATCTCGTTGTTCCAGCCACCGACCCACTTCGGGTTGATGTTGCCGAGCACGCGGCGATGCCCCGGGTCGTTCTGCGGGAGGCCGTTGCTGAGCAGGAGCTCGCCCGTGGCGCTGTCACGCTTGAACGGCGTGGCGAAGATCGCCCCGTACGGCTGGCCGACGCGCGCCTCGGTGTTGATGGTCCACGTGCTGCCGAGGACGTACGTCTTCAGCCCCGGGTACAGCGAGACGAGCTTGTTCTTGTTCGCCGCGTAGTTGAACGTCGACGTCCACTGGAAGTTCTGCGTGCGGATCGGGATGACGCTCAGGAGCGCCTCGACGCCGTGGTTGTCCATGCGGCCGGCGTTGAGCGAGGCGGCGTTGAAGCCGGTCTCCGGCGCCAGCGTCACCTGCACGATCTCGTTGCGCGTCGACTTGAAGTACGCGCTCGCGTCCAACGTCACGCGGTTGTCGAGCATGCCGAGCTCGAGACCGGCTTCCGACGAGTGCGTCTGCTCGGGCTTGAGGTCCGGGTTCGCGCGCGTGTCGCTCAGCGAGTACTGCGGCAGCGAGCCGAACTTGTTCGCGTTGCCGTTGTACGTCGTGAACAGCTGGTACGGGCTCGCGTCGTTACCGACCTCCGCGATCGCGCCACGCAGCTTCGCGTAGTTGATGACGCGGTTCTTCAGCCCCGGGACCAGATCCGTCAGCACGATCGACGAGTTGATCGAGGGATAGAAGTACGAGTTGTTCCCCTTCGGGAGCGTCGACGACCAGTCGTTACGGCCGGTGACTTCCACGGTCCAGATGTCGTGCAGCGTGAAGGAGCCGGAGCCGTACACGCTGTTGATCTGGCGGCGCTCGTCGTACTGGTTGACCGTCAGCGGCTTGGCCGAGTTCGACGCGTTGTAGATCCCCGAGGCGAGGATCGCGTCGCTCTGGATGCTGTTGGACGCGTAGTGGCGGTAGTCCATCCCGCCGCCGAGCGTCGCATTGAGCTGCAGCCAGGTGTTCGGCTTCCCGTTCGCCGTCAGCAGGAGGTCGCTCGTGTTCTCCGTGCTGCGGTTGTTGAAGTTGTAGAACGCGCCGTTGTACGCGAGGTCGGTGTAGTTGAGATTCCCGCCCGCGTAGTCCTGGTCGATGTTGTAGCGGAAGTAGTCCGTACCCGCACGGCCGGTCGCGTTCAGCCAGTTCGTGAGCTTCCACGTGGCCGACCCGCTCCCGATGACGCGGTCACGGTTGTCCAGTTCCGGATTCTGGTACTGGATCCAGTACGGATTGTTGTGGTAGTTGCAGTTCCAGTTGAACTGGTTGTTGCAGTTCGTCCCCCACGCGGCCTGCGACGGCTGCACCGCGTAGTTCTTGAGCGCGTTCATGTCGACCTGGCGGCCGAACCACACGTCGAGGCCCTCGAGGATACCCGAGTTGTAGCCGACGCCCGGACGGTTGTGCGCGGTGTTGCGGATGAACTGGATGTTCCCCGTGGTGCTCAGCCGGCTGCTCACGTTGAGGATGCCGGAGAGGTTCCCCGTGAACTTCTGCATCGTGTTGTTCGGCACGACGCCCTTGGTGTTCTCACTTCCCACCGAGAGACGCGCGGTCGCCTTATCCGTGCCGCCCGAGAACGCGATGTTGTTGTTGAACGTCGTCCCCGTCACGAAGAAGTCGGAGATGTTGTTCGGGTGCGCGACCCACGGAATCGGAACCAGGTTGCCGTTCGCGTCGGCGGGGCTCGTGAACTGCGTGATGAGCCGTCCGTCGAGCTTCGGCCCGAAGCTCTGGTCGTTGAAGTCCTGGATACCGCCGCCCGAGCCGTCGACGAACTTGAACTGGCCGCCCGAGCCCTGGCCGTACTGGTTCTGGAAGTCCGGCAGGATGGCCGGCGTCTCCCAGGTGTAGCTCGAGTTGAGCTGCGTCGCGATCTTCCCGGCGCTCGCCTGGCCGCGCTTGGTCGTGATGATGATGACGCCGTTCGCCGCGCGCGAGCCGTACAGCGCCGCCGCGTTCGGTCCCTTCAGCACCGAGATCGACGCGATGTCGTCCGGGTTGATGTCGTTGATCGCGCTGCCGAAGTCGTTCGCCGTGCTCCCGAGTCCACCACCGTTCGGCGAGCCGCCACGGTCGTAGTTCGAGATGGGCTGCCCGTCGACGATGAACAGCGGATCGTTGTTGCCCGTGATCGAGCTCGCGCCACGGATGACGATCTTCGTCGAGCCGCCCTGCGTGCCCGAGCCGGTGATGTTCACGCCCGACACCTTGCCGGCGAGCTGGTTCACGACGTTGAGATCGTGCGTCGTGTTCAGCTCTTCACTCGACAGCTGCTGCTGTGCCGTACCGAGCTCGCTCTTCGGACGCGTCACGCCGAGGGCCGTGACGACGACGCCGGTGAGCTGCGTCGACTGCGCCGCGAGTGAGAAGTCCTGCGTGATCTGCCCGCTCCCGCTCAGTCGGATCGACACGCTCTTCGGCGCGTAGCCAACGCGACGCGCCATGAGCGTGACGCTCTGTCCGTTCGCGCGACTCGCCGGCACCGTGAACCGGTACACGCCGCTGTCGTCGGTGTAGCCGCCGACGCTGAGGGTCGGGATGGACACGCTGACCGACGGAAGCGGCACACCCGCATCCGTGAGCACGCGTCCGGTGATCGTGGGACCGCTTCCCTGCGCGGTCGCCGTGCCCGCGGCGACCGCCAGCGCGGTCAAGACTGACGTGATCCTGCTCCTCCACTCCTTCATTTCGCCTCCGCCCAACAAGTTCGGGGACTGCGTGAGGGTGCCATCGACCACGCGGGCGGGGAGGTCCTCAGACCCCTCCCACCCGCGTGGTCGCCCATACGGCCAGAACGTACAGCGAGGCGCCAGACTTCGCCAGACATTTCGCTGACAATTCACAAACAATCACCTGACTGCCCCGTTACGGCGGCGCCTCACCCTCGGAATTCCGCCGTCCGCCCCCTCTGACATGCCCCGGACGCCCCGCGGGATTGCCGGGCGCACTCCATGCATCGACCATAGATTCGGAAGAAGAACGCTCGCGTCGAAGCACCCGTCGTCGCGGCCGTCGTCGCACTCCGCAGTACCGGCCCGTCGTACCAGCCCGTAGTGCCAGCCACAGGAGCGGCCTCATGTACCGAATCGGTCTTGCCGCGTTCGCGCTCGTGGTCGGTGGATGTCATCCGTCCATCCCACCTGCCGAGCCGGACATTCCGGACGATCAGCTCGTCCTGGAAGTCGACAACCACAACTGGTCCGACGTCCTCATCTGGATCCAGCACGACGGCCAGCGATCACGCTTCATCACCGTCAACGCCGCGCATTCGGTGACCGAGCCGATCCCGAAATACCTCGTGAGCTCGGACGGGACGCTGTCGCTCATCGCGCATCGCATCGGCGGCGGGAACGACTACTACACGAGTCCGAAGATCTCCGTGCGCACCGGCTACACGGTCCGCTTCACGCTCGAGGACGAGCTCGGGCGCTCGAGCGTCGGCGTCTGGTAGTCGCGTGAAAATCGTCGCGTGAAAACGAAACGAGGGCGGCACCATCGCGGTGCCGCCCTCGTTTCGTCTCGCCGTCACCAGCTCACTGCGGAGTGCCGGGGCTTCCCTTCCCCGCGCTTCCCTGGCTCTCGCCGTGGAGAAACGAGTTGCCCGCGAAGATCGCTCCGCCAATGAGCGCGACGGCGAGGATCGTCGAGCGCGCGGACGAGACCCGCGACGTCTCGACCTTGGACACGTCGCGCGCCGGAATGCGGACGCTCTCGCCATTCCAGCTGTCCTCGACGCCGTTGATGCGCGTGAGCGATTTCATGCGCACGACGAGCATCGAGTCACTCGCTTCGGCGAGTCGCCCTTCCAGAAAGTCCGCCGGCGCGCCGAGCGTGCTCGCCAGCTCCGCCGACCCGCTCTGCGTCAGCGTGACGCGCACGTCCTTTCCGGTGGTCGCCGGAGAGACCTGCACGGGCGTGTACACCTGGCACGCGGTGGACATGAGCAGCAGTGCTGCGGTAGCCGAACGTCGCATCGATGCGGTGATGAGAGGTGAATTCGAGCGTGCGCTCGAGCGTGAATTCGAATCGGTGAGATGCACACGAGCCCGACCCTGTGCAAGGGCCGGGCTCGTGGAGCGAGGGGCGTTGCCGCCCCTCGCCGTGTTCACGTACTCGCTACAGAGCTAGCGCTCCCAGGTCACTGCCCGAGGCAGACGGCGCCCGTACCATCGGACGTCGCGCTGGCCGGGGTGGCCGGGTTGCGGTAGCCGTTGATCCCCTGCCCGGCGGGCGGCAGGTTCGTGTTCGTCTGCTGCTCGCCGGCGTCGTAGAAGAGACGGCCGGGGATCTTCTTCGTGCTGCTGTGCGGCACGAGGTTCGGCGTGCAGGTCCGGTTGTACAGCATCCAGGCCTCCTCACCGAGCGCGAAGTCGTTCACGTACTCCTCGTTGAGGATCTCATTGAGCAGCGGCTGGCCGCTCAGCGAGTTCGGCGCCGGATCGGCACCGACGTTCGCACGCTCCTCATTGAGCTTCGCGAGAGCAGTCGCCTGGTCGCCGGTGCGATACGCCGCCTCGGCCCAGATGAGCGTGTTCTCGTTGTACGTGACGAGCGGCACCTGGAACGTCGGATCGTTCACGATGTCGCCGAAGTCGAGCAGACCGGTCGGCGCAGCCGCACCCGGCTGGCAATCCGTGAAGGACTGCTTGACGTTCGCCGCCGTGCAGACCGTGAAGTACAGGTCGCGCCGGGGGTCGTTGTGCGCTACCAGCAGCGAGTCGATCGTCGGGCCACCGGGGAACATGTCGCCGCGATAGTAATCGTTGAACTGGTAGTACAGATTCGACTCACCGATCTGCGATCCGGAGATCGCGGCCGTGTAGTTGCCGGCGTCGCTCTGGATCCCGAGCTGCGCCTCGGCGAGCGCCTGGGCGTAGGCACCCGGACGGACCTTGCCCGTGTGCATGTAGAATCGCGCCTTGAGCGTGTGCGCCATCGCGATCCACTTCGCCGCGTTGCCGCCGTAGTTCAGGTCTGCAGGGCCAGGGCCGGCGTTGGTGCCGCCGGTGTGGTACGCCTGCAGGTTCGCGATGCCAGCCGACAGGACCTTCTGCACCGAATCGTACACGGCGAGCTGGTCATCCGGCTTCGGGTTGGCCTTGTGCTGCAGCGCCTGGCTGTAGACGATGTCGCCGAAGATGTCGGCGGCCGTCCCCATCAGCGCTCCCTCGGTGATCTGCGCGATCCCGAGGAAGAGCGTGTCGCCCTGCTGCTTGGCCTGCGTCTCCAGGTTCACGATGTCGACGAGACCACCGGAGCTGTAGATCGCCTGCTGCTGGCCGTTCGTGGTGTTCGGATCCTGCGAGTACGTCGCGTCGAGCGCGGCGTACTGGCGGTTGATGCCGGAAAACTCCTGGGCGTAGATCCCGGTGACGCGCGCCGGGTCGCCGCTCCAGAGGTTGAACAGCTCAGCCTGGATCGGGATGAAGAGGTTCCGGTTCGACGCGACGGTCGGCCGGTTCGGGCTGGTGCTCAGCTCACCGCCGGTGAGGTAGTCACCATGGCACCCCACCGCGCCGAGCATGGTGCCCAGCACGGCGAGGATGCCCAGTTTGCGTGCGTATGTCACGAAAAATTCTCCTCGCAGGGGTTAGCGGTTCAGGCTGATGGACAGCACGAACGAACGGACCTGCGGGTTGATGAAGTAGTCCAGACCCTGCGTGAGGAACTCGCCACCGCCGAGGTTGGCCTCGGGGTCGAGACCCTTGTACTTGGTCCAGGTGTGCAGGTTCCGGCCGGCGACGCGAATGTCCGCGCTCGAGAAGCCGATCAGGTTGCGCACCCAGCGCTGATCCATCGTGTACGTGACACCGAGCTCACGCAGCTTCGCGAAGCTGCCGTCCTCGACGAACTGCGCACCGACGTTGCCGAAGCCACCGCCATCGCCGCGGAACCAGCTCTCCCAGTCGCCCGGCGTCTTGAAGGCAACGACGCCGACGCCCGGACCCGCCACGTGCGGATAGATGTCGGTCTGGTAGTTCTTGCCGTACTGCCCCTGCTGATTGCGGATGTACGTATCCGTGCCCGTGCCGAAGTTGTCCAGAATGCCGCGCGTGCCGTCCCACACCGAGCCGCCCTTGCGGACGTCCAGGAGGCCGGAGAACGTGAGCTTGTTCCAGAGCTTGAGCGACGTCGAATACGACATCGAGTACTTCGGGTTCGGATCGGCGATCACGCGATCGGTCGGGTCGGCGATCGGGAGACCGTCGGGGCCGAGGTAGAGCGCGTGCTGCGCCTTCTGCGTCGCGTTGCAGGCCGCATCGACGTCCGTCCCATCGGACAGCGTCAGCTGACGGCCGCAGCGCACGAAGTCGGAGCCGCGGATGACGCCCGGCGCGAAGCCGACCGTCGACGAGCCGATGGCGCCCGTGAACCCTTCGTTGTTGTACGTGATGAACTGCGCACCCGCGAGGCTCTTCACGAGGCCGCGGTTACGACCATACTGCACGCCGATGTCCCACGCGGCGTTCTCGCGCTGGATCGGGTGCAGGTTGAGCGTGAGCTCGAGACCCTGGTTGTTGAGGGTCGCGGCGTTCTCGTACATCTGCCCTGCGCCCCAGACCGCCGCGCTCACCGGAACGGCGAGGATGACGTCGCTGGAGTTCTTGTTGTAGTAGGTGGCCGACAGATCGACCTTCGAGTTGAAGAAGGCCGCGTCGAGACCGACCTCGCTTTCGCGGTTCCGCTCGGGCTTGAGGTTCGCGTTGCCGAGCGTGAAGAGCGACGACACGCCACCCTGGCCGCTGAGGACCGAGTTCAGCTCGTCGGAGTAGCCCGAGCCGAAGGTGTTCGTGAGGCTGAAGCCGTTGACCGCGGCGTACACGGGCGGCTCCTTACCGGTCTCACCGTAGGCATAGTGCAGCTTGCCGTACGAGAAGACGCCCGTCTGGTCGCCGCCGTTCAGCCAGTTGCTGAACGTCCACGCCACCGAGGCCTTCGGGTAGTTCGCGCGGCGGCTCGACGCACCGAAGGTCGAGAAGCCGTCGTTACGCACGCCGACGTTCACGACGAGCTGGTGATAGAAATCCAGCTCGGCCTGCGTGAAGTACGACTGCACGTGCTGCAGCGAACGGAACTCGAAATCCTTCTGCGTCACGGTGTTCTGCAGCGCGAGCGGATCCGGCGCGACGAGCACGGTGCCCGCGTCGTAATTGTCGCGATAGCGACGCGAGTTCATGTTCTGACCCACGGTCAGCGTCGCGTCGATGTTGTCGCCGAGGCTGTGCGTCACCGTCCCGATCAGGTTGTTGTCGATGATCAGGTTGTTGATGTCGTACCGCGTCACCGAGCCCGTCTTCGCGGAGGCCGACGTCAGCGGGAGCGCCTCGATGCGCCAGTCGCTGTAGTAGTCGCCACCGAGCGTCTCCTTGATGTTCAGCCAACCGAGCGGGTTCCAGTCGGCGTTCAGGTTCGAGATGGAGCGCCCGAGCTCGTTCCGGTTGCCGGGGTTGTTCAGGACGAAGAACGGATTGTCGTAGTACGTCGCGCCCTCGAGGGCCTGGACGCTTCCCGGATTCGGGAAACGGTACGGGCGCTGCAGCCCGGTGGACGTGTACGAGTTCAGGTTGTTGTAGCTGGGCGGCGTGCGAAGGGCGCCGAGCATGACGCCCGACGTGTTCGAGCCCTTCTGGACGTACTTGCCGCGGTCATCGACGTAGCTCAGGTTGCCGCCGATGTTGAGCTTCTGCCCGACCTGCTGCGTCCCCTTGAGGCGAATGGACGCGCGGTTGTACTTGTTGTTCGGTCCCTTGAAGTAGCCGTTCTGCGCGTTGAGACCGCCCGACGCGAAGAACGTCGTGCGATCGTTGCCGCCCGAGAGCTGGATGTTGTTGTCCGACGTGATGCCCGTGTCGAACAGCTCGTTCAGGTGATCGAACGCCTGCCCGGCGGGAACGGCGCCACCCCACGAGTACGAGCTGGCGGCGCAGTTCACCGCGGAGCAGCTCTGGATCGTGGAGTTGTTGGTCCCCTGCCCGTACTTCGTCTGGAGCAGGTTCGGGAGCTGCGGCGTATCCCAGATGTTGTTCGACGACAGCGTGTAGCGGGTCGCGCCCGCGTGGCCACGCTTGGTCGTGATCAGGATGACGCCGTTCGACGCGCGCGCGCCGTAGATGGCGGCGGCGGCGGCCGACTTCAGGATCTCGATCGACTGGATGTCGGCCGGATTGATGTCGGACGCGCGGTTCGTCGACACCGTCGACTGGTCGCCACCGTTGGTGGAGATCGTCGAGTTGTCGATCGGCTGACCGTCGACGACGAACAGCGGCTGGTTCGTCCCCGTCACCGACGAGGCGCCGCGGATACGGATCGACGCAGACGCGCCCGGCTCACCGGACTGCGTGCGGACTTCGACGTTCGGCGCCTGCGCGGCGAGCGCGGAAACGACGTTCTGCGGCTGCGCGACGCGCGTGATCGCGGCACTGTCGACCGTGTTGATGGTCGCCGTGAGCTTCTCACGCGTCGTGGACGTACCGGCACCCGTGACGACGACTTCGCCGAGGCGCAGCGGGTTGGCCGCGAGGACGAAGTCCTGGGTGATGTTGGCCCCGCGGGCCAGTGTGACCGTGACCGACTTGGCGGCATACCCGATCACGCGTGCCGTCAGCGTGGCGGTCTGCCCCGTCGCGCGCGCCGGCGCGACGACAAAGGTGTAGCTCCCCTGGTCATTGGTCTGGCTCCCGATGCTCAGACCCTGCAGGAAGACGCTCGCTCCGGGGAGCGGCGCACCCGCGTCATTCGTGACACGACCGGAGATCGTGGTGCCTCCCTGTGCCGCCGCCACGGAGGCGGACGTCACCAGAGCGGCGGTGACTGCGATGTAACGGCTCAACAACCTACGCATGGATCCTCCAGGGTTCCCCCTGTGGTTTTGAAGCCTACGAACGAGTTAGAACACGACATGGGGGGCGGTCCGATCCCCCTTCCTCCCTCCAGTCCCGAGGTGACAAACACGTAATGGCCCCAGCCGATTTGGCTGGCGCCACTGACAGATGGGGAACAGTGTACCCATGAGGGAAACGCCTTGTCAACGATCTTCACCACTCTCTGACAACCTGGGGGCCGGGCATCAGCGTAGAATCCCGGGAGCGACCGGCTACGGACGTTTGCGTACAAAAAAACGGGGGAGCCTTGGCTCCCCCGTCATCACTACTCTC
>Ga0070714_100001500_pt1 | contig 17011 bp, 19 predicted proteins | sample LARL83metaG_FD_65450 | JGI IMG/M metagenome (GOLD analysis project Ga0070714, IMG submission 65450) | Corn, switchgrass and miscanthus rhizosphere microbial communities from Kellogg Biological Station, Michigan, USA - LAR L8-3 metaG | ecosystem: Host-associated > Plants > Roots > Rhizosphere ... | reverse complement strand
GTGGAGTTCAAGGGCGCGCCGGAAGGCTACGTGCGCATCCACGAGAACCATCACCTCTGGTCGAAGACGCGCGTGGGTCGTGCCAAGCTCGACGGCCAGTTCGAGCTGATCTACGAGACGGCCGATCTCGTCGAGCCGGATCCGTTTCCGAAGGGCTACCAGTAAGCGCACGCCCTTTCGCGATCCTTCCCCAAAGCAACAGCTCCCTGGCGTGGACCGTCAATCCACGCTTCACGACCCCGCGTCGCGACATCTCTCGCGGCGCGGGACCCTGTCCCTTCGACGGAGAAACCAGATGTTCGGCGACTATTCGATTGGTGACTTGGGTTCCATCTTCGTCATGCAGGGGTTTGCCGGCCTGATCCTGTTCTCCGTCTACGTCCTGATGGCGCTGGGGCTCGCGATCATCTTCGGCCAGATGGGCGTCATCAACATGGCGCACGGCGAGTTCATGATCCTGGGGGCCTACGTCACCTGGATGACGTCGAATCTGTTCCAGTCCTATCTGCCTGGTCTGTTCGCCGGCTACTTCTTCCTCGCGATGATCCTGGCGTTCCTGGCCTCCGGTGCGCTCGGGATGCTGGTGGAGTGGGTGCTGATCCGGCATCTCTACAAGCGGCCGCTCGACACGCTGCTCGCGACCTGGGGCCTCAGCCTGATTCTGCAGCAGGCCTATCGCTCGATCTTCGGTGCGCGCGAGGTCGGCGTCGAGCTCCCGCAATGGATGCTGGGCTCCCTGCACGTCACCGACTCGATCGAGGTGCCGATCAACGGCGTCTTCGTGATGGGCCTGACGGTGCTGATCACGATCGCGGTCGCCTACATCATGTACAAATCGCGCTGGGGCCGCCAGGTCCGCGCCGTGGTGCAGAACCGCATCATGGCGGGCGCGGTCGGCATCAACACCGCGAAAGTCGACCGCTACACCTTTGCGCTCGGCTGCGGCATTGCCGGCGTCGCCGGCTCAGCCTTCACCATGATCGGCTCGACCGGTCCCACCTCAGGCCAGCTCTACATCGTCGATACCTTCCTGGTCGTGGTGTTCGGCGGCGCTGCGAGCCTGCTAGGCACCATCGCCTCCGCCTTCTCGATCTCGCAGACCCAATCGACGCTCGAGTTCTTCATGTCGGGATCGATGGCGAAGGTGCTGACGCTGCTCGCGGTCGTCGGAATTCTGATGCTGCGGCCGCAGGGGCTGTTCGCCCTCAAGGTCCGCAAGTAAAAAAAGGGCTGAAGCCATGAACGACAATCGCTTTGCCACGCGTTCGGAGCTGATCGGCATCCTGGTGCTCGCTGTCCTCCTGGTCGTGGTCCTGCCGCTCTGCCTCGACGTCTTCAGGCTCAATCTGGTCGCCAAATATCTGACCTACGCGTTCGTGGCGCTCGGACTGGTGATGTGCTGGGGCTATGGCGGCATCCTGAGCCTGGGGCAGGGCGTGTTCTTCGGCCTCGGCGGCTATTGCATGGCGATGTTCCTCAAGCTCGAGGCGTCGAGCGTCGAGAACACCAAGATCCAGTCGACGCCCGGCATTCCCGATTTCATGGACTGGAATCAGATCACGGCGCTGCCGTTGTTCTGGAAGCCGTTCCACAGCCTCACCTTCACCATCGCAGCCGTCATCCTGGTGCCGGGCATCTTTGCCCTGATCATCGGTGCCGCGATGTTCAAGCGCCGCGTCGGCGGCACCTACTTCGCGATCATCACGCAGGCCGTCGCCGCGATCCTGACCATCCTGATCGTCGGCCAGCAGGGCTATACCGGCGGCATCAACGGCATGACCGATCTGCGCACGCTGAAGGGCTGGGACATCCGTCCCGACCACGCCAAGATCGTGCTCTACTTCTTCGAGGTCGGCCTGCTGTTCGCCTGTATCGTCATCGCCCAGCTGATCAGGCACTCGAAGCTCGGCCGCATCCTGGTTGCGATGCGCGAGCAGGAGGACCGGGTCCGCTTCTCCGGCTACAGCGTCGCCAATTTCAAGATATTCGCCTTCTGCGTCGCCGCGGTCTTCGCCGCCATCGGCGGCGCCATGTTCGCGCTCAATGTCGGGTTCATGTCGCCGTCCTTTGTCGGCATCGTGCCCTCGATCGAGATGGTGATCTATACCGCGGTCGGCGGCCGGCTCTCGATCCTCGGCGCCGTCTACGGAACGCTGCTGGTCAACTTCGCCAAGACCAGTCTCTCCGAGTCATTCCCCGAGCTCTGGCTGTTCGGTCTCGGCGGCCTGTTCATCGCCGTGGTGCTCGCATTCCCGAATGGCCTCGCCGGTATCTGGGGCGATTACGTCCAGCCGCGGATCAGCCGGATGATCGGCGCGCGCAAGCCGAAGTCGGGCGCCGGCTGGACCGACGAGCCGGTTGCCGATGGCGCGCCGGCAGAGTGAGGAGGACATCATGCTCATCGGCCATCAGCCCAAACCTTTCCTGCTCTCCGTCGAAGGCCTCACCGTGTCCTTTGACGGCTTCAAGGCGGTCAACGATCTCTCCTTCTATGTCGAGGAGAACGAGATCCGCGTCATCATCGGCCCCAACGGCGCCGGCAAGACCACGGTGTTGGACCTGATCTGCGGGAAGACCAAGGCTACCTCGGGCTCGATCGAATTCCGCGGTAAGGATCTAACGAAGCTGAAGGAGAACCAGATCGTGAAGGCCGGCGTCGGCCGCAAGTTCCAGACGCCGTCGATCTACGACGACCTTACGGTGTTCGAGAATCTGGAGATTTCGTTTCCGCGCGGCCGCACCGTGTTCGGCGCGCTGACGTTCACGCGCGACGCCGCCGTGCGCGACCGTGTCCACGAAGTGGCCGAGATGATCTTTCTCAAGGACCGGCTCAACATGAGCGCAGCCCTGCTCAGCCACGGCCAGAAGCAGTGGCTGGAGATCGGCATGCTGCTGATCCAGGACCCGGACCTGCTGATGCTCGACGAGCCCGTCGCCGGCATGAGCGTCTCCGAACGCGCCAAGACCGCCGAACTGCTCAACCGCATCATCAAGGACCGCTCCGTGCTGGTGATTGAGCACGACATGAAATTCGTCGAGGACATCGCGCACAAGGTCACCGTGCTGCACCAGGGGCAGATCCTGTCCGAAGGCACCATGGAGAAGGTGAAGAACGATCCGAAAGTCATCGAAGTGTATCTAGGCCACTGAAGGAAAAGTCGATGCTGGCTATCAATGATCTTCACGTTGCCTACGGCCAGAGCGAAGTGCTGCACGGCCTCAACGTGTCGGTGGCACCCAACGAGATTGTCGCGATCATGGGCCGCAACGGCATGGGCAAGACCACGCTGATGAAGTCGCTGATGGGTATCGTGCCGACCAAGAGCGGCAAGGTGACCATGGACGGCACCGAGCTCGGCGCGCTGCCGAGCTACGATCGCGTCGCCAAGGGGCTCGCCTATGTGCCGCAGGGCCGCATGATCTTCTCGACCATGACGGTGAAGGAGAACATCGAGACCGGCCTCGTGGTGTCCGGCGGTTCGGAAGTGCCGGCCGATATCTTCGAACTATTTCCGGTGCTTCTGGAGATGAAGGGCCGCCGCGGCGGCAATCTCTCCGGCGGCCAGCAACAGCAACTGGCGATCGCCCGCGCGCTTGCGACGAAGCCAAAAGTGCTGCTGCTGGATGAGCCGACCGAAGGCATCCAGCCATCGATCATCAAGGAGATGGCCCGCACGCTCAAGCGCATCCGCGACGAGCGCGGGCTGTCAATCGTGGTCTCCGAACAGGTCCTGAGCTTCGCACTCGACATCGCCGACCGCGTGCTCGTGATCGAGAACGGCAGGATCGTCTGCGACGATCCGCGCGACAGCGTCGATGCCGGGCAGATCTCGAAATTCCTGTCCGTCTAACCAGTAAACGAAGGGGAGCATCTCGATGCCAGATACACTGATCAAGGTCGATCTCACCAAGTCGGCCTATGAAAACGACAAGATCCACAACCGCTGGCATCCGGAGGTTCCGATCATCGAGTGGGTCAGCCCCGGTGACGACTTCATCATCGAGACCGTCGATTGGACCGGCGGTTTCATCAAGAACAACGACTCAGCCGACGACGTGCGCGACATCGATCTGTCGATCGTGCACTTCCTGTCCGGCCCGATCGGCGTCAAGGGCGCCGAGCCTGGTGATCTCCTGGTGGTCGACCTGCTCGACGTTGGTCCCCTGAAGGAAAGCCTGTGGGGCTTCAACGGCTTCTTCTCCAAGCAGAACGGCGGCGGCTTCCTGACCGATCACTTTCCGCTGGCGCAGAAGTCGATCTGGGACATCAAGGGCCTCTACACTTCGTCGCGTCACGTGCCCGGCGTCAACTTCGCCGGCCTGATTCATCCCGGTCTGATCGGCTGCCTGCCCGATGCCAAGATGTTGGCGGCCTGGAATGCGCGCGAAGCCGAGTTGATCGCGACCAACCCGACCCGCGTGCCGGGCCTTGCCAATCCGCCGTTCGCACCGACCGCGCATGCCGGCCAGGCCAAGGGTGACGTCAAGGCCAAGATCGGTCTCGAGGGCGCCCGCACCGTGCCGCCGCGTGAGCACGGCGGCAATTGCGACATCAAGGATTTGTCGCGCGGCTCGAAGATCTACTTCCCGGTCTATGTGCCCGGTGGCGGCCTCTCGATGGGCGATCTGCATTTCAGCCAGGGGGACGGCGAGATCACCTTCTGCGGCGCCATCGAGATGGCGGGCTGGCTGCATCTGAAGGTCGATGTGATCAAGGACGGCGTGGCCAAATACGGCATCAAGAACCCCGTGTTCAAGCCATCGCCAATCACGCCGAACTATAAAGACTATCTTATCTTCGAGGGCATCTCGGTCGATGAGGCCGGCAAGCAGCATTACCTCGACGTCCACATCGCCTATCGCCAGGCCTGCCTCAACGCGATCGAGTATCTGAAGAAGTTCGGCTACTCCGGCGCCCAGGCCTATTCGATCCTCGGCACCGCGCCGTGCCAGGGCCACATCTCGGGCGTGGTCGACGTGCCCAACGCCTGCGCCACTCTGTGGCTGCCGACCGAGATCTTCGACTTCGACGTGATGCCGTCGTCGGCCGGGCCGGTGAAGCACATCACGGGCGATATCCAGATGCCGATCTCGCCCGACAAATAATCCCCGCGCGAGACGGATGCGGAGCCATGCGTTCCGCGTCCACCGTGCAACAGCGAGGGATCACCGATGCCCGTCTACGAATATCTCTGCAACGATTGCGGCCCGTTCACCGACATCCGGCCGATGGCCGAATGCGATCTGCCGCTCGCCTGTCCGCAATGCGAGACGGAATCGCCGCGCGTGATTCTGACTGCACCGAACTTCTTCTGCATGCCATCGGACAAGCGTAAGGCGCACGCCACCAACGAACGCAGCGCGCACTCGCCAAGAACCCTCGACCAGTACAATGCCGCGCATGGACCCGGCTGCGGCTGTTGCTCGACAGGCAAAAAGAAGCCGGCACGGTTGGTGACCAAGACCAAAGGCGGCGCCAAGGGCTTTCCAACGGCGCGCCCCTGGATGATCAGCCACTGATGCGCAAAGCTGTCGGCAGACGGCAAACTCGAACCAGAACAGAAGGGCGTCCCAAATGCTTCACGGTGACATTTCCTCCAGCAACGACACGGTCGGCGTCGCCGTCGTCAATTACAAGATGCCGCGCCTGCACACCAAGGCCGAGGTGCTCGACAACGCCCGCAAGATAGCCGACATGCTCGTGGGCATGAAGCTGGGCCTGCCGGGCATGGACCTCGTGGTCTTCCCGGAATACTCCACCCACGGCATCATGTACGACTCCAAGGAGATGTACGAGACCGCATCATCGGTCCCGGGCGCCGAGACGGAAATATTCGCGGAAGCTTGCCGCAAGGCAAAAGTCTGGGGCGTGTTCTCGTTGACCGGAGAGCGGCACGAAGAACATCCGCACAAGGCACCGTACAACACCCTGATCCTGATGAACGACAAGGGCGAGATCGTCCAGAAATACCGCAAGATCATGCCGTGGGTGCCAATTGAAGGCTGGTATCCCGGCAATTGCACCTATGTGTCGGAAGGCCCGAAGGGCCTCAAGGTCAGCCTGATCATCTGCGATGACGGCAATTTTCCGGAGATCTGGCGCGACTGCGCCATGAAGGGCGCCGAGCTGATCGTGCGCTGCCAGGGTTACATGTATCCGGCCAAGGAGCAGCAGGTGCTGATCTCCAAGGCGATGGCCTGGGCCAACAATGTCTATGTCGCGGTTGCCAATGCTGCCGGCTTCGACGGCGTCTATTCCTATTTCGGTCACTCCGCGATCGTCGGCTTCGATGGCCGCACGCTTGGTGAGACCGGCGAGGAGGAATACGGCATCCAGTACGCCGGCCTGTCGAAGAGCCTGATCCGCGACGCACGCCGCAACGGTCAGTCGCAAAATCACCTCTTCAAGCTGCTTCATCGCGGCTATACTGGCATGATCAATTCCGGCGAAGGCGTGCGCGGCGTCGCAGCCTGCCCCTACGATTTCTACAAGAACTGGATCGCCGATCCGGAAGGGACGCGCGAGATGGTCGAGGCGATGACTCGTCCGACCGTCGGCACCGAAGAATGCCCGATCGACGGCATCCCGAACGAGTTATCGGCGAGCAATTACTAGACGGCGGCGCCACACGCACCGAATGATGGTGCTCGGCCTGCCGCTGCCCATTCCGCTCTTGCAATTGTCCGCGACGCAATACGGCATCCTCGCCGGCCTGACCGTCTATGCGGTGCCGCAGGTGCTCGCCGCGACCGTGCCTGCGGGTCTCATCAGCACGCAGATTGGATCGCCGGCGAAATTGATGCGCGTCTTGATGCTGGGGCCGGTCGTGGTCGGTCTCTCGCTTGCGATCTCGCCAAGATCACCGGCTTTCTGACCGTTGTCTCCATGGCCGCGCTCAGTCTCGGCGTCGATGTACGCGTGCTCGCCAGTGGTGGCGGCCGGGACCGCGGCGGTGACGCTGTCGCTCATGCCGCTATGTGGGTTCGGCGTGGAACTGGTGCACTGGTTTGGGTGAGGCTCGCAACAGCCGGGCGACCGGCGCCGGTTTACTCACTAGAAACCATGGCAAATGCTCCGCAAAGTTTAACGAAACCGGTGGGCTCCGCTCTGCGTCTTTCCTCTCCGAGGACTCGTCGCATGACCGAGCATCAGTTGAGAGAGCAGGAAGTGCAGCTCGGGCGTTATCGGCTGTTGCAGCGCGAGGTCACCGATCCGCTTGCAGCGTGCCTGCTTCACAGCATCATCGAAGAGCTCGAGGCCGACCTTCGAAGAAACAGTGCGAGCATCGACGCCGCGTTGCCACAGACGCCGTAACGCTCGGCCGGCGGGGCCGCGCTAAAGCACGTCCGCCAGCGAGTGCCCCTGCAGCTCGATATTCAGCCCCTGCATGCCGAGGTCATTGAGCTCGCCGCCCATGGCCTTTAGGCTTTCTTCGCGGATCAGCGACATCAGGCCGCGCCGCAGCGCCAGGAATTCCGAGGACATCATCATCGCTTGCTGGCGCGGGCGTTCCAGCGGAATCGGAATCTCCGCCTTGATCGAGCCGGGCCGTGCGGTCATGCAGTAGACGCGGTCGGAGAGGAAGATCGCCTCATCGATGTCGTGGGTAACGAACAGCACCGAGATCTTGAGCCGCTGCCACATATTGGTGAGGATCTGCTGCATGATCACGCGCGTCTGCGCATCCAGCGCGCCGAACGGCTCGTCCAGCAGCAGCACCTTTGGACCCGTGGCGAGCGCGCGTACGATGCCGACCCGCTGCTTCATGCCGCCAGAGAGCTTTTCCGGATAGTGCTTCTCGAATGCTTCGAGGCCGGCAAGCCCCAGCAGAGTGCGAGCGGCGCGCTCGCGCTGCGAGCGGGGCATGCCGCGCATCTTCAGTCCGAACTCGACGTTCTCGCGCACGGTCTTCCAGGGGAACAGCGAATATTGCTGGAACACCATGCCCCGCTCGGCGCTCGGGCTGGTCACGAGTTCGCCGTCGACCGTGATGGTGCCGGTGGATGGCTTGAGGAAACCCGCGACCGTGTTGAGGAAGGTGGACTTGCCGCAGCCGGAAGGTCCGACGATCGAGACGAACTCGCCCGGATTGACGTGGATATGCGTGTTGGTGACGGCCTCGACCGACCCGTCAATGGTCTCGTAGCTCAGTGCGAAATCCTTGACCTCGATATGCCCTCGCGGCGCGGGCTTCTGGATCTCACTCATTTCGACCTCCACGGCATGACCAAGTGTCCTGCGCCCCGGATCAGGAGGCTCGATCCCAGTCCGAGCACGCCGATCGCGATCATGCCGAGCGCGATGTCGGGGTATTGCACCAGCGAATAGGCCTCCCAGGTGAAATAGCCGATGCCGTACTGGCCCGAGATCATCTCGGCTGCGATCAACGAGACCCAGGCAACGCCCATGCCGATGGTGAGGCCGGTGAAGATGTGCGGCAGCGAGGCGGGAAAATACACCTCGCCAAAGATCGCGCGCTCGCGTGCGCCAAGACATTGCGCCGCGCGGACCAGCACCGGATCGACCAGCGACATGCCGTGCAGCGTGTTGAGCAGGATCGGGAAGAACGAGCCGAGAAACGTGATGAAGACGATGCTCTGCTCGTTGGTCGGCCACAGCATGATCGCCATCGGCACCCAGGCGATTGCCGGGATCGGACGCAACACTTCCGCGACCGGGAAGATCACCTCATGCACCAGCTTGAAGCGCCCCATGATCAGGCCGAGCGGCACGCCGACGATGGCGGCCAGCGAGAAGCCGATGAAGATGCGCCGGCAGCTCAAGACGATGTGCATCAGAAATTTGGGATCGTGGATTGCCTTGGCGAAGCTCGCATAGACCGCGAGTGGTGAGGGCACGTTGGTGAAGCGGACAAAAAACACGACGCGGTAGGTCGTGAGCAGGTGCCAGACGATCAGGAAGGCCGCGAGCGAGAGCACGGCAATCGCAGTGGCGCGCAATCTGTCGTGGTTGAGGCGATACCAGCGCAGGGCGAACGCGCCGAAGGACGGCGGGGTCGCGGCTGGGGCGAGGGCAGGCGCCGACTCAGTGACCGCTGTGGCTGCGGCCATGGTGTCCTCCTGATGACGCAGGATGGCAGGGCTGCTCACGTCTTGCCTCCAGCGATCGCCGACTTCACGGCGTCCTCGAAGCCCAGCACCTTGCCGTTGATCTTGGCCGCATAGGTCTCGGCATCCTTCTTCAGGAGGAACGGAGCGACATCGCCGCCGCCGACCGCGAAGAAGGCCTGGTCTGCGAACAGCTTGATGCCGCGCGTGGTGTCGAAGACGTAAGTGACGTCAATCTTCTTGCCCTTGGCCTTGAAATTGGCATAGGCACCGAGCGTGCAGGCGGCGCTCGAGAATGGCAGGATGCCGACCTCATCGACCCAGACCTCGCCGGCCTTACGGGGCTCGGTGATCGGCTTCTTGCAGAAGCCGTCCTCGCCCGAAATCTCGTAGTTCGTCGTGCTCACAAGCTGTGCGTCGTAGTCCAGCTTCATCTCGGCATAGGCCCTGCGGATATAGGAATCATCGACCCACTTCTTCGGATCGAATTCCTTCATGCGCCCGAGATTCTGGAGCACCTTGACGTCGGTTTCGGCGGCATCGATCAGCGCTGGCTTGATCGTGGGGTCGGTGGTCATGTTGCCGCTCGGCCCCAGGAAGATGTAGACGACCTCCTTGTTGATGCCGGTCCATTCCTGGATCTTCTCGGCCGCGAGCTTGGGATCAGCGCGCAGCCACTGATTGGCAGCAATGACCGCCTTGGTGTAAGCGACGACGACTTCGGGATATTTCTCTGCGAAATCGGTGCGCACCACGACGCCGTGCCAGGTCGGGAGGTTAGTCTCGACGCCATCGAAGATCTTTCGTGCAAAGCCGCGGAACGGCAACAGCTCGGCGAACGGAACGAAGTCGGCGTGCGCGTCGATCTTCTTCTCCTGGAGATTGGTCGATCCAACCTCCGGGCTCTGGCTCACGAGCTGGAAGAAATCGGACGGATAGCCGCGATCCTGCATCGCCTTGAGCACCATGCCGTGCGCGGCGGAGCCAAACGGCACGCTGACGAGCTTGCCCTTGAGATCAGCGAGATCGTAATAAGGGGAATCCTTGTGAACGACGATGCCGTTGCCGGAGCCCGACAGGCTGTAGGCGGCAACCGCGATCAAGCGGCTCTTGCTTTCAGGGTTGTTCTCGAAGGTGAAGCCGTTCACGATCAGCGGATAGTCGCCCATCATGCCGAACTGGAGCTTGTTCGCCATCATCGCATTGGTGACCGGCGGGCCAGATGTGAAATTCTGCCACTCGATCTCGAACTTGATGTTCGCGTATTTGCCGGTCGTCGGCAGATACTTCTCCAGCAAATGAAGCTGGCGAACGACCGTTCCGGCGGTGACCGTGTTGGTCGTGGTATCCTGCGTACCGATGCCGATCGTGACGGTTTCGGCGCAAACCGGCCGCGCGAACAGAAGCGCAAGCGACGTCACCGACATCGCGATCGAGAGCGCAGGAAGATGGCGGACCATTCTCATCCTCTTTCGGTTGGATGTGCTGTGGTGGCCATGATTGGGTGAGGGCGGGAGCAGCGCAAATCAGGATTTACCGCCGCAGTCGATTAGTTGCCGGGAAAGGTCGGTTGCATAAGCCTTGGGCAGTTTTGCAGTTGAGAGCAACTTGCGTGTGCATATGCGTTGATCGGCAGCCCGCTAGTCGGAGGCTTGCCCGCGCATCTCCTCCAGGATGTCCGGGCGGCGGACCACGATCTGCGATCGCCTGGTCAACACGATTCCTCTCTCCTGCATGCGTTTGAGGCTGATCGTGACCCACTGTCGGGTGGCGCCGACCATGTGTGCGATGTCGGCATGGGTGAAGGCCGCCGCGATCACGGTTCCGTCGCAGTCTGCAACGCCGTAGAGCTCGACGAGATGGAGCAGCAAATGCGCAAGGCGCTGTGTAATCGAGCGCGTTCCAAGCATCTGCGCCAGCGCCGAGTAGCACTTGCCCTTGAAAGTCAGGCCTTCGATCAAGCCGATGGCGAGGTTGGGGATTTCGGCCGCGAGCGTGCGCAGCGCCTTTCCGGGCAGATGCACCACGCTGCAATTGCTCGAAGCAACGCCCGACCATTGATGCACGGTTCCTTCGAACACTTCGGGACCACCGACGAAGTTGCCGACATGCCAATAGGCGAGCGTGATCTCGCGCCCGAGCGGCGAGGTATAGAACACGCGGATGCGACCACTCTCGATCAACCAGATACCGTCGTGCCGCGCCCCCTGACTGAACAACGTCTGGCCGCGATTGAGCACCGTGCGGCGGCCTTGCTTCAGCACCAGCTCGCGCTCACGCAGTGTGAGCTTGTCCATCAGCGGCGGCGGCCCGCCGATCCATTGCTGGTTCTCACTCAGCAGCAGCGAGGAATTGCCGGCGGACCGGGCCGGCGGAGCCTTTGGAACATCCCCGCGAACCGCATTCGCCGCATGCAGCAACATCATCCGCCTCCGGATCGTTCAAATTGACCCAGAACGCAGCAATGTTCATGCCAAACCGGGACGCAGGGCTGAGCAAGATCTTGACGGAACGGGCAATTTATGACGCACGGCGCGCCGCCTCACGCTCCGGCCAGGCTCAACAGGTACGCCTTCGGATAGATGCCGCGGTTGTGCCCGTCCGAAAATGAGATGTTCAGCCCGTAGCCGAGATCACCGATCTCGGTGATGGCGATCCCCGGAAAGCGCTCGGGGAAACGGTTGTCGAAGCGGGCACGGGTGCAGTGCGCGCATTTGCAGGCGAGTCGCAGGCGCTCGGCCGCGAGCTGGACCTCGTCCTGCCGCGTCGTGCGCATCACGAGCGCCGTGAGATCCGGGCTTGGCCGATAGTCTGTCACCGCCGGAGCAACCAATGCAGTTGTGGTCATGACGAACCTCCGCCGTCACTCTAGGTCGTGACCTCGCGGGCGTTATAGCAACTAATTGCCGAATGTGCGCGGCGCCGATGACGCATTGCCTCGCTGCGATCAGCGCCGGCGAAATGTGAAACTAATCGACCGAGGTCGCGAGTTCGGCGTTGCGGGATTGTCCTCGCTCAGAAATTTTCCGCTGCATCACAGATCGACGCAAGCGGAAGGAGAGACGGACGATGAGTGCCTTTCAGAAGGAAACGGTCCTGTCGATCAGGCACTGGACCGAGTCCCTGTTCAGCTTCACGGCAACGCGCGATCCCGGCTTCCGTTTCCAGAACGGCCAGTTCGCCATGATCGGGCTCGAGGTCGACGGCCGGCCCCTGATGCGGGCCTACAGCATGGCGAGCGCCAATCACGAGGAAGCGCTCGAGTTCTTTTCGATCAAGGTGCCGGATGGTCCCCTGACCTCGCGCCTTCAGAAAATCAGGGAAGGCGATATCATCCTGGTCGGCCGCAAGGCCACCGGCACGCTCGTTGCGGGCAACCTCATTCCGGGCAAACGGCTCCTGCTATTGTCGACCGGTACGGGACTTGCGCCGTTCGCGAGCTTGATCAAGGACCCGGACGTCTACGAGAGCTACGAGACCATCGTGCTCGCCCATGGCTGTCGCCAGGTTTCCGAGCTCGCCTATGGCGAGCTCGTGGTCGAAAATCTGCGTAGCAACGAGTTCTTCGGCCCGCTGATCGGGGACAAGCTCGTCTACTATCCCACGGTCACGCGCGAGCCCTTCAGGAATCGCGGCCGCATCACCGATTTGATCGAGTCCGGCCAACTCTTCGACGACATCGGCCAGGGCGGCCTTGATCGCGGGTCGGACCGCATCATGCTCTGCGGCGGTCCCGGGATGCTCGACGAGCTGCACGCCATGTTCACCGTGCGCGGTTTTGCCGAAGGCAATCACAGCCAACCCGGACATTTCGTGATCGAGAAGGCTTTTGTCGAGAGATAGGCACGAACTCGCCTGTTGCTGCGCCAAACGGGCGGTTGCGGTTTGGGCAGGCGGGCAAAGAAGCAGCAATCTTCATCCGGGGACAACTAATTGCTATCCGCCGGACATCCCCTGAACAAATCTGACGCAAAGGCGCCGGATGTGCCGGCGAACCAGGAGCAAGCGATGGCACTAGATCAGATCGTCGACGGACTTTCGGAGGTTTCCTGCGACGTGCTGGTCATCGGCGGCGGCACGGCCGGCCCGATGGCGGCACTGAAGGCAAAACTAGGGAATCCGAAGGCCAACGTCGTCCTGCTCGAAAAGGCCAACGTGAAGCGCTCGGGCGCGATCTCGATGGGCATGGACGGACTGAACAACGCCGTCATTCCCGGCTATGCGACGCCGGAGCAGTACACCAAGGAAATCACGATTGCGAACGACGGCATCGTCGATCAGAAGGCGGTCTACAAATACGCGCAGAACTGCTACTCGATCATCGAGGAGCTCGACAGCTTCGGCATCCGTTTCCTCAAGAACGAGAACGGCGATTATGCCGTGAAGAAGGTGCACCACATCGGCACCTATGTCCTGCCGATGCCGAATGGCGAGACGGTGAAGAAGGCACTCTACCGCCAGCTTCGCCGCGCCCGCATCCTGATTTCGAACCGGTACATGGCGACGCGGCTGCTCAAGTCCGCCGACGGTCGTATCGCGGGCGCGATCAGCGTCAACACGCGCACCGCCGAGTTCCTGGTGATCAAGGCCAAGGCCGTGATCCTCTGCGTGGGAGCTGCTGGCCGCCTCGGCCTGCCGACCTCGGGCTATATGTTCGGCACCTACGAGAATGCCGCCAATTCCGGCGACGGCTACGCGATGGCCTATCACGCAGGCGCAGCTCTCGCCAATCTCGAATGCTTCCAGATCAATCCCTTGATCAAGGACTATAACGGCCCGGCCTGCGCCTATGTTGCCGGTCCCTTTGGGGCCTACACCGCAAACAACGAGGGCTCGCGCTTCATCGAATGCGACTACTGGTCGGGCCAGATGATGCTGGAGTTCTACAACGAACTCCTGTCAGGCAAGGGCCCGGTGTTTCTCCAGCTCAAGCATCTTCATCCCGACACCATTTCGGAGATCGAATCCACCCTGCACAAGGTGGAGCGGCCGACGCGCGGCCTGTTCCAGGCGGGACGCGGCGTCGACTACCGGAGCGAATCGATCGAGATGCACATCTCCGAGATCGGTTTCTGCTCGGGCCACAGCGCCTCCGGTGTCTTCGTCGACGACCACGCGCGCACCACCGTGCCGGGTCTCTACGCCGCCGGCGACATGGCGAGCGTGCCGCACAACTACATGCTCGGTGCTTTCACCAACGGTGCGGTTGCCGGCACCGACGCGATGGAGTTCGCCGACAGCCATGATTTTGCGGAGTTCGATGCCGGAGAGATCGCGCAGGAGCGCGCGCGCGTGCTGGCGCCGACCACTCGCGAGGACGGCATCCCGCCGAACCAGGTCGAGTACAAGACCCGCCGCCTGGTCAACGACTATCTCCAGCCGCCGAAGGTCACGCGCAAATATGAGCTCGGCATGCGGCGCCTCGCCGAGGTGCGGGAGGACATGCAGGAGCGCATGATCGCGCGCAACGCGCACGAACTGCTGCGCGCTCTTGAAGTGCAGTCGATCATGGATTGCGCCGACATGGCGGCGCATGCCTCCCTGTTCCGCGAGGAGAGTCGCTGGGGCCTCTACCACTGGCGCACGGATTTTCCGGAAAAGGACAACGAGAATTGGTTCTGCCACACCCTGCTTAGAAAGCGCGATGGCAAGATGACGAGCGAGAAGCGCGCCGTGGAGCCCTACGTGGTGCCGATCGCCGAGGACGAGAAGGACCTCTACGACAAGCAGCGCATCCGCGCCTCCGCTTGAGTCGCCGAATCACACGCCAACAGGAGATTGCAGGATGCCTCTCGCAACATATCAGACATCGGTTCCGGTGGTCGTCGACGACGCCAAGTGCATCGCGGACAAGGGCTGCACTGTATGCGTCGACGTCTGTCCGCTGGACGTGCTCCGCATCAGCGACATGACCGGGAAAGCCTATATGGCCTATGACGAATGTTGGTACTGCATGCCCTGCGAGGCCGATTGCCCGACCGGCGCGGTCACCGTCAACATTCCCTATCTCCTGAGGTGACGATGTCGAGCCCGTTCGAGTCCTACGACGATCTCGAAGATGCCCAAGAGCGGCTGTCGGCGGCCGACCCCGCCGAGCGGCGTGTTGCCATCATCGCACTCGGCCATTCCGGCGATCCCGCAGCCATTGGCCATCTCGCCAACATGGTGGCCGATCCCGATGCCGGCGTGCGTCTGCAGGTCGCGATGGCGCTCGGCGAGTTCGACGGGCCGGAGGCCGCAGCCGCACTCGTCAAGCTGCTCGTCGATCCCGAGAGCGTGGTGGCGTCGGCCGCGGCCGACAGCCTGGCCGAGTTGAAGGATCCGGCCAGCGCCGATCCGATCCTGCCGCTGGTGAGGCACGCCCACGCGTTCGTGCGGATGGGCGCGCTGCGCGCGCTGAAGGAGCTGCGCCGCAAGGATACGCTGAAGCCCGCGCTGGAGGCGCTACAGGATGGCGATGCCGCCGTCCGGGTACAGGCGATCGGCGTGATCGGGTTTTTGAAGCTCGAGGAATCGATCCCCGCGCTGACCGCATTGATCCACGATCCTGACGCTCATGTGCGCCGCGCCGCGGTGAGTGCACTGGCTTTCTCGCAGATGAAGCCCGCTGCCGAGACGATCACGCGCGCGCTCAAGGACGACGACTGGATGGTGCGCGAGATGGCAGTCGAGACCTTGGGCCTCAACGTGAATGGCGCTTTGGCAGCGGATCAGTTGATGTCCTGCCTCGGCGATGCTTACTGGCAGGTCCGGCTGAAGGCGATCCGCAGTCTCGGGCGCATGAAGATCGAGCGCGCCGTGCGGCCAATCGGGCAGTGCATCACCCATGAGCAGGCGAACCTGCGCAAGGAAGCCGCCGCGGCGCTGGGCGAGATCGCCGTTGCCGATGGCGAGGCCTATCTTGCGCTCGTGGCCAACGATCCCGATCCCGACGTCCGAAAGAACGCGCGTTGGGCTCTGCAACAGATCGCGGCCCAAAGAGCGCGAGCAGGATCGTAGGAGAAGGTCCAGCCGTTCAGTCCGTGCGAGCGTCTACGGGAGCGACAGCCGGCCATCTTTGACCTGTCAATGGGTGTCCGCCTGGGCGCAGCTGTTGGACTGGCGCTTGCGAGGGCGAAGCCTGACGGGGACGACCGCCGAGTCCCGTTCTGCAGGCTGGTTCGTCCGATGAGTTTGGGGTGGGCTCTTGCCGATACGCGGAAGCTATCGAATTGATGGCGCACCCGACACGATTCGAACGTGTGACCTTTGCCTTCGGAGGGCAACGCTCTATCCAGCTGAGCTACGGGTGCGTCGGGCATTCATTAGCCGATTGCCTCGCCGTCGGCAACGGCCGGATTGCGGGCCGGATACGCGGTTTTTCGAGCTGCTGGCGCCTTGCGGTCAGATATCGAGCGGAACAATGGTCTTGCCAATCGGCCAGAGCGCGATGCCGGCCAGTTTCAGATGGGCCCAGGCAAAGGGGATGCCGATGATGGTGATCGCAAACAGCACTGCCGCGACCAGATGCCCGAGCGCCAGCCACCAGCCCGCCAGCACCAGCCAGATGATGTTGCCGATCAGGCCGAGCGGTCCGGTGCCGATGTCCTCCCGCCCGGTCACCGCGGTGCGCGACACCGCGGCGGTGCCGAACGGCAGGAAGGTGTAGACCGCGATGTTGAAGGCGGCCCGCGCCCAGGGCAGTCCGATGATCGTGATCGCCATAATGACGGCGGCAACCAGCCAGGCGAACGCCATCTGTGCGCCGCCCAGTACGATCCAGAGCAGGTTCAGCAGCAGCGAGAGCGGAGACATGGGACATCCTCTTGCCGGGGGCATTCGGGGCTGTCCTGCATAGCAGAAAATGTGGCCTTGCGAGAGTCCGCGATTGGCGTGCCGCGTAGCGCGGCGCTCAGGCGGATGCCGCCGCCGCCTCGCGGCCGGTCGCAAAAAACTGCCTGAC
>Ga0070714_100001499_pt1 | contig 17013 bp, 13 predicted proteins | sample LARL83metaG_FD_65450 | JGI IMG/M metagenome (GOLD analysis project Ga0070714, IMG submission 65450) | Corn, switchgrass and miscanthus rhizosphere microbial communities from Kellogg Biological Station, Michigan, USA - LAR L8-3 metaG | ecosystem: Host-associated > Plants > Roots > Rhizosphere ... | reverse complement strand
TGGACCTCACGCCGGCCACCGCCGCCGCGACCTTCCTGGTGTGCCTGCCCTTCTGCCTGTTCGTCGCGGGCCTGCTCTCGGTGGTGGCTTCCTTCACCAAGAGCTACAAGGAAGCCCAGACCTGGCTATCCTTCATCATGCTGGTGCCGATGATCCCGGTGCTGGGACTGGTGATGTTCCCCATGGAACCGGCCTGGTGGATGATGCTGCTGCCTTCCATGAGCCAGGACGTGCTCATCACCGAGCTCATCAAGGGTGAGCCGCTGCAGCCGCTGTTCGTGGCGCTCTCGATGGTGAGCACGCTCGTCATCGGCGGCGCGCTGTCGGCGCTCGCGGTGTGGCTCTACAAGCGCGAACGCATCCTGGGCTGAGCTCGGAGTCGGCAACAAAGGTGGGCTAGGCGGCCAGAAACCATTAGAGACAGGGGTCACGGCATGCCGTGACCCTACGCCACCTTCCCTGCTTGCTCGCAGCAGCTCTGCTCTCCCTGCTTCGCCGGCCCGTCGGCCCGTGCCGCGACGCTACGCATCCGGCTTCGCTCGCGGTCCGGGGCATACATCCCTATATGCCCGCCGAAGCTTGGGCTTCGGCCCCTGCACGGGCGTCCGCAGCTATCGCTGCTCACCCGCCGAACGGTAGTAAACCCGCGACCAAACGCTGGGCCTTCCCGGCAGCCTGTGGCAACCTCAAGCTGCGAATCTCCGTGATCCGGACCAAGCCCGTGGGCCATACGTTCTTCCCCGAGGACGCCAAGCAGAGGCTCAGGATCAAGCGCTTCCTCATGGCGGCGCTCTCCTACGCCATCTGGGTAGGCCTCACCTTCTATTGCTACCAGCTCGGGTTGGTGGAGGTGTCGGCGCGCGTCTTCTGGATCGCCGTGGCCTTGTGCGGCCTTTGCAACCTCGCTTTCTATGCGCTGCTGCGCTCGGGCCTGAACCTGTACTGGCCGGACCCCAGCCTGACGCTACCGCAGATGATCGTGGCCACCGTCTGGGTGATGCTGCTCATGGCGCTGGCACCCAAGGTGCGCGGCATCCTGCTGCTGCTGTACGTGGTGGTGTTCCTGTTCGGCGTGTTCCGCCTGCGTCGCGGCGAGTACCTGGGGCTGACCGCGCTGGTGCTGGTGGGATACGGCCTGGTGGTGCTGCGCGACCTCTACCTGCGCAGCGGCGCGGTGCCGCTGCCGCTGGAGGCGCTGCAGTTCGTGGTGCTGGCGGCGACGCTGCTGTGGCTGGCCTTCTTCGGCAGCTACGTCGGCAAGCTGCGCGAGGCCGTTTCCCGGCGCAACGCCGAGCTCGGCCAGTTGCTCGCCAAGAACCGCCACCTCGCCATCCATGACGACCTCACCGGCACGTACAACCGCCGCCACATCATGCAGATCCTGGAGCAGGAGCAGCAGCGTGCCCAGCGCACCGGGCGTGGCTTCTGCCTCTGCCTCATGGATCTCGACCACTTCAAACATGTGAACGACCGGCACGGCCACCTGAACGGCGATGAGCTGCTACGCCAGTTCGCCACGCGGGTGCTGGGGGAGATCCGCGTCCTCGACCGGGTCGGGCATGACGGCGAACTGTTCCCCAACGGCGAGGAGAACTTCGGCCGCTACGGCGGCGAGGAGTTCCTGTTGGTGATGCCGGAGACCGGTCTGGACGGCGCGCACGTCTGCGTGGACCGCATCCGCCGCAAGGTGGCGGGCGAACCGTTCGTATTGGAGGGACAGGCCGTGACGCTCACGATGTCCTGCGGCCTCGCCGCCCACCAGCCGGGCGAGGACATGCGCGCCACCCTGGCCCGTGCCGACCAGGCCCTCTACCAGGCCAAGCGCGCAGGCCGGGACAAGGTGCAGGCCGTCAACGCCTGAGTTCGCCGCATGCGGCGAACGGGCGGGGAGGGCTGCCGCATGCGGCAGCGCCCCAGACCCGCGCGCGTAGCAGGGGCGAGAAACACTGTTTCGAGCAAGCGCGGAAGGCCGCCAGGCCCGGCTTCTTCTCTTCATCCAAGGCCGGCCCTTGCCCTAGAGGCAGCACACCATCCGTGTCACACTCGCCGCATGACATCTACCAGCACCGCCAACCAGACCGAAGACCTGCTGTTCACCGTGCTGGTGCAGCTCATCGTCATGATCCTGGCCGCGCGGCTCATGCACACCCTGGCGCGGCGCTTCGGCCAGCCGGGGGTGGTGGGAGAGATCATCGCCGGCCTCATGCTCGGTCCGTCCCTGCTCGGGCACTTCCTCCCGCAGGTCTCCGTGACGCTGTTCGGCGAGCACGTGCCCCAGGCCATCCCCATCATCAGTCAGATCGGCCTGATCTTCCTCATGTTCCAGATCGGCCTGGACGCGGAGTTCCATCTGCTCACCCAGCACCGCAACCGGCGCGGTGTACTGGCGGTGGCGGTGGCGTCCATCTGCGTGCCCTTCATCTTGGGCACCATGCTGGGTGAGTGGTCTGCACCGGCGCTGGCGCCGGGCGCGCCGCGCCTGCCCTTCGGCCTGTTCTGCGGTGTGGCCCTGGCCATCACCGCCATGCCGGTGTTGGGCCGCATCATGCGTGAATACGCCCTGGGCGAGACCGCGGTGGGCGTGGTGGCCATCTCCGCCGCGGCCATCAACGACGTGGTGGGCTGGCTGCTGCTGGCGGGCGTGTCTGCCTACGCCGCGGCGCAGTTCTCGGGCCTGCACCTGCTTTGGCAGCTCGTCGCGCTGCTGGCCTTCGTCCTGGCCATGGTCTTCGGTGCGCGTCCGTTGGCGGCCTGGCTGCTGCGGCGCTTCCCGCCGCACCAGGGCCTGCTACCCTCCAACCTCATGGCGCTGGTCATCTGCCTGATGTTCCTGGCAGGCATCTGCACCTACAAGATTGGCATCTTCGCCATCTTCGGCGGCTTCGCCTTGGGGGTGGTGTTCCGCCCTCATGCAGTCTTCGTCGAGGCCTGGCGCAAGCAGGTGGGCGTCTACGTGACGGTGTTCTTCCTGCCGGTGTTCTTCACCTTCACCGGGCTGCGCACCGACGTGACCGCGCTTTCCAGCGGATCCGCCCTCGGCTGGCTGGGGCTGATCCTGGCGGCGGGCATCGGCGGCAAGCTCGTGCCGGTGTATCTCGCCGGACGCAGCGCGGGCTTCGGCAGCACCCAGTCTTGGATGTTGGGCGCACTCATGAACACCCGCGGCCTGATGGAACTCATCGTGCTGAACATCGGCTACGACCTGGGGATCATCCCGCGGGATGCCTTCACCATGCTGGTGATCATGTCGGTGGTCACCAACCTCATGGCGGGGCCGATGCTGCGGGTGCTGGTGCCGCGCATGGGACGCGCTATCCCCAAGGGCATCGAAGCCTAGCCGCTCACCGCTACTTGAAAGTGAGGGACTGGCCGTTGGCTTCGAAGGTGATCTGGACCGCCGTGACGTTGCCCTTGACGTCCATGTCGTAGCAATCGATCTCCGTCTCCGGACTGCCGCCCAGGTCATCGGTGTCGTGGACGCAGAACTGCGCGGTGTCGGCGGTCAGCGCCGCCAAGGTCCAGGTGCGCGTGCCGGCGGCGATCTGGGTGATCAGGTTGCTGCTGGAGTAATACTTCTGGCTATCCAGCGCGCCGCCGGCGCCGGCTTCGGCGAACTCCGGCAGGGCCTTCTGGTCGCTGTCTATCTGGGTGAGGCCCGAACTCTCGACGGCGCCGAGCTCCGTGAACGGCGTGGTCACGAAGTAATCGGTGCCGGCTCCGCTGCCGACCAGGGAACCATCCTTGGTCTCGATGGTGTGGCTCTTGACGGTCATGGCCTGCACGCCCTGGAAGCTGGCCTGGCTGCCGGGCGCGAGCGTGATATCCAGCGTGTAGCTATCGCTGCCGGAGGTGGCGCTCAGACTGTAGGCGTGGGCCATCTGGAAGAAGTCGCTGAAGGCCAGGTCCAGGGGGTATTGGGCGGCAGGCGTGCTGCTGCTGCCACCGCCGCCACAGGCGCTGAGCGTGGCCAGGGAGACGGTGAGCAGAGTCGATCTGATCAGCGAGTACGACATTTCCCTATCCCCTTGTCCTCGAAGTACGAAGCGGTAGTCTATCGCAGGCCGCTGTGCTGCATGCCATAGCCGAGATAGACCAGCACACCCGCCACCATCCAGGCGGCGAAGCCCAGCCATACGCCCACCGGCAGGCCCCAGATCAACCACAGCGAGAACGCAGCTCCCACCAGCGGCAGCACCGGCACCCACGGTACCCGGAAGCTGCGCCTAAGTTCCGGCCGCGCGCGGCGCAGCACGATCACCGCCACGCAGATGACGGCGAAGGCCGCCAGCATGCCGAAGTTCACCACCTCGGCTACCACCGTGAGCGGGAACAGGCCCGCCGCCGCGGCCGTGACCACCCCCAGTAGCAGCGTGGCCCGGTACGGCGTGCGGAAACGTGGATGCACCGCGCTGAACCAGGCCGGCAGCAGGCCGTCGCGGGACAGGGCGAAGCCGATGCGCGCCCCTGCCAGCATGTTGGCGAACAGCACGCTGGTGATGCCGGTGACGGCGGCGATGGACACCGCCACCATCACCCAGCGCAGGCCGATGGCGGCGAAGGCGTTGGCTACCGGCGCGGCGTTGTTGAGAGTCGACGACGGCACGATGCCCGTCAGCACCAGGGACATGCCGAGGTACAGGATCATGGCAATGCCCAAGGAGAGCACCACGGCCCAGGGCAAATCCCGCTGCGGGTCCTTCGCCTCTTCCGCAGCGGTGGTAAGAGTGTCGTAGCCGAACACTGCGAAGAACACCACCGCCGCACCCGCCAGCACGCCGTGGAAGCCGAAGGGCATGAAGGGGTGCCAGTTGCCGGGATTCACATAGGCGACACCGGCGAGGATCACCAGCAGCACGCCGGCAATCTTGATGGCGACGATGGCGGTGTTGAAGCGTGCGCCCCATTCCGTGCGCACCGTGAGCAGCAAGGCGATGGCGAGCGCCACGGTGGCAGCCACGATGTCGAACAGCTGGCCGGGCCCGCTGCCCGCCGCGCCCCGGGCCCAGGTCGGAAGCGCCACGCCCGCCGTGCCCAGCAGGGCTTGCACGTAGCCGGACCAGCCGGCCGCCACCACCGCCACGATGAGCGCATAGCAGAGCAGGAGGTCCCAGCCCAAGAGCCAGGCGGCGAACTCGCCCAGCACCGCATAACCATAGGTGTAGGCGCTGCCCGCCACCGGGATCATGCCGGCGAACTCGGCGTAGCAGAGCGCCGCCGCGGCGCTGGCCACGCCCGCCAGCACGAAGGCGATGAGCACCGCCGGTCCCGCCTGGGTCGCCGCCACCACGCCCGTGAGCACGAAGATTCCCACGCCGATGATGCCGCCCAAGCCGATGGCCGTGAGCTGCCAGAGGCCCAGTACCCGGCGGAACTGCCGGCTCTCGCCGGCTTCCCGCTGGAGCTGCTCGATGGATTTGCGTCTGGACAGCGTGCTCATGGATCCCATGGGGCCTCCACGTTCATTTGCCGATGCAGAAACTGGCGAAGATCTTCCCTAACAGGTCGTCGCTGGTGAACTCGCCGGTGATCTCACTCAGGCATAGCTGCGCCAGGCGCAGTTCCTCCGCAAGCAGCTCGCCGGCCTTGGCCTGCACCCGTTCCACCGCTTCTTCGAGATGCTCCCGGGCGCGGCGCATGGCATCCAGGTGCCGGCGGCGCGCGGTGAAGCCGCCCTCGCCCGTCTGCTGGAAACCCACGGCGCGCTTGAGGTGGGAGCGCAGCAGGTCTAAGCCTAAGCCGTATTGGGCCGAGACCCAGACGCTGGCGATCCCATCCAGCTCGTCTTCCGCCGGACGCTGGCCGGTGAGGTCGATCTTGTTGTACACGACAGTGACCGGGATGGCACGGGGCATGGATTCCAGTATCCGGCGGTCTTCGTCCATGAGCCCTACTGCCGCGTCTACCACCAGCAACACCCGGTCGGCCTTCTCCATCTGCTCCCAGGCCCGGCGCACGCCCTCCTGTTCCACCCGGTCGCCGCTCTCGCGCAAGCCGGCGGTATCCGTGAGGTGCAGCGGCAGGCCGTCGATGGCGATGCGCTCCCGCAGCAGGTCGCGGGTGGTACCGGGCACATCGGTGACGATGGCGGCATCGTGCCCGGCCAGGGCATTCAGCAGGCTGGACTTGCCGGCGTTGGGCCGCCCGGCGATCACCACCGTGAGGCCCTCGCGCATCAGGCTGCCCTGGCGGGCGGCGGCGGCCAGGGCCTCGAAGCGGTCGCGGATGGTGTCGAGCCGGCCCGCCACGTCGCCCTCCTCCAGGAAGTCGACCTCCTCGTCCGGAAAGTCGATGGCGGCTTCCACGTAGGCGCGCAGGACCGTCAGGTCTTCGACCAGCGCCTCCACCCGCCGGGAGAACTCGCCGCTGAGGCTGCGCATGGCGGCCCGCGCGGCCTGTTCGGAACCGCTGTCGATCAGATCGGCGATGGCTTCAGCCTGGGCCAGGTCCAACCGGTCGTTGAGGAATGCGCGTTCGGAGAACTCGCCCGGCCGGGCGGCGCGCGCGCCCAGCTGCAGCACCCTCTCCAGGAGCAGGTCCAGCACCACGGCGCCGCCGTGGCCCTGCAGTTCCAGCACGTCCTCGCCGGTAAAGGAATCGGGTCCGGGGAAGAACAGCACCAGGCCGGTATCCAACGGCATGCCCTCCGCGTCCCGGAACTCCCGCAGCGAAGCCCGCCGCGGCCTGGGCAGGCGGCCAGTGAGCGTCGCGCCGATCTCCGCCGCCGCCGGGCCCGACACCCTCACGATGCCGATACCGCCGCGTCCCGGGGGTGTCGCTATCGCTGCGATGGTGTCGATGGCGGCCATTTGTGAAATAACTGCACCGGGCGGAGACTCCTCCCATCATAACTTCTATATAGGCGACGCCATGCCCGGCATCCCCGTGCGCTTCCCCAACGCCTCCGGCCAATCCCTGGCCGGCCGCCTGGACCTGCCGCCCAACGGCAAGCCCCGGGCCTACGCCCTCTACGCCCATTGCTTCACCTGCGGCAAGGACGTGCGCGCCGCGGTGAACATCGGCCGCGCCCTGGCCCGGGAAGGCATCGCCCTGCTGCGCTTCGACTTCACGGGCCTGGGCGAGAGCGAGGGCAGCTTCGCCGACACCACCTTCAGCGGCAACGTGGCGGACCTGAAGGCCGCAGCCCGCTTCCTTGCCGAGAACTACGCGGCACCCAAGATCCTGATCGGCCATTCCTTGGGGGGAACTGCGGTGCTTGAGGCGGCGCATGACATCCCGAGCTCCGTGGCGGTGGCCACCATCGGCGCGCCAGCGGACCCGGAGCACGTGGCCATGCTGCTGGGCCCGGCCCGGGATGTCATCGAAAACGAAGGCGAGGCAGACGTGACCCTGGTGGGACGCAAGCTCCACTTCAAGAAGGCCTTCCTGGACGATCTCAAGATGCGCCCCTGGGCCGACAACCTGAAGGGCCTGCGCAAGGCGCTGCTGGTGTTCCACTCCCCCGCCGATACCACCGTGGACATCTCGAATGCGGCGCGCATCTTCGGCGCGGCCCTGCATCCCAAGAGCTTCATCAGCCTCAACGAGGCCGATCACCTGCTCACCCGCGAGACCGATTCGGAATACGTGGGCCTGATCCTGGGCGCCTGGGCCAGCAAGTACCTGGGCGAGCTCGGCATGCAACCCCTCTCCTCCCCCGCCGCCGGCGGTGAGACCGTGGTGCGCATGGGCGAAGACCATTACCGCTGCGAGATCTACGTGGGGCCGCACCACTTCACCGGCGACGAGCCGCGCGACACCGGCGGCACCGACGCGGGACCGGACCCCTACGGTCTGCTCACGGCGGCGCTGGGTGCCTGCACCGCCATCACCCTGCGCATGTACGCGGACCGCAAGCGGCTGCCCATGAAGGGCCTGCGGGTGCGGCTCACCCACGACAAGTCCTACGCCGAGGACGTGAGCGCCTGCGCCGAGGACAAGCCGGTGCGGATGGACGTGTTCACGCGGGAGCTGGAAATGGAGGGAGACCTGAGCGAGGAACAGCGCCTGAAGCTGCTGGAGATCGCCAACAAGTGCCCGGTGCACAACACCCTGGAACACAAGTCGAAGATCGACACGCGCCTGAAGTCCTGAGCGGCACCGCGAAGCTGCAATCCAAACAACAAGGGCGCCCTGCGGCGCCCTTGTTCTTGTCAGCTTATGCAGCGGCTTTCAAGATTTCTTCGCGGCATTCTCTTTCTCGATCAGTTTGTTGATGTAGCGCTGCTGCGCGATGGTGATGATCGAGTTGGCGATGTAGTACAGCACCAGGCCCGAGGGCAGCACCGCATACAGGAACAGCAGCGCCAGCGGCATGATCTTCATCATCATGGCCTGGGTCTTGTCCGCCGGCTGCGGCTGCAGGTGTTGCTGCACGAACATGGCCACGCCGTACAGCACCGGCAGCACGTAGAAGGGATCCGGCGCCGAGAGGTCGTGGATCCACAGCATCCAGGGCGCGTGGCGCAGCTCCACGCTGTCCACCAGCACGTAGTACAGGGCGAAGAAGATCGGGATCTGGATCACCATCGGCAGGCAGCCGCTCGCCGGGTTGGCCTTCTCCTTCTTGTACAGGTCCATCATCGCCTGGCTGAGCTTCTGGCGGTCGTCCTTGTAGCGCTCCTGCAGTTGCTTGATGCGCGGCGCCAGGATGCGCTGTTTGGCGAAGGAACGGCCGCTGATCTCGTTGAGCTTGTAGGTGGCGGCCTTGATCAGCAGCGTGAGGATCAGGATCGACCAGCCCCAATTGCCGACGAACTGCTCGATGTGCTCCAGCAGCCAGAACAGCGGCTGCGCCAGGATGGTGAGCTTGCCGTAGTCGACCGTGAGCTCCAGCTGAGGCGCCACCTTGCCGAGCAGGTTCTGCAGCTTGGGCCCCAGGTACAGCGTCGCCTTGTAATCGGCGGCGGCGCCCGGCGCCACCGTCTGCTGCGCGCTCACGGTGCCGGAGACGAAGCGCGAGTCGCCGGCGGACTTGCTGTAGTAGAGGTTCTTCTGCTGGCCGTCCGGCACGATGGCGGCCAGGAAGTAATGCTCCACCACCGCCATCCAGCCGCCGTCTTCCGGCTGCGAGATCGGCGTCTCGGCGACCTTGTTGAAGTCGGTCTGCTGGTAGCCCTGGGCGCCATGCAGGGCGAAGCGCTGGTATTCGTAGCGGGCGGTGCCGCTGAACAGGCTGGTGTGGGGGGCCGTCCAGCGGTTCTGCCATTGCAACCAGGCACTGCCGGTCCAGGGCGCCTTGCCCTGGTTCTGCACCCGGTAGTCCACGCCGATCTGGTAGCTGCCGCGCTTCAGGGTGTAGGTCTTCACCAGGGTGAGGCCGTGGCCGTCGTCCCAGCTCAGGGACACCGTCAGGGTATCGGCACCGTCCGCCAGCGCGTAGTCGTTGCGCTCGGACTTGAACACCGCGTCCGCTCCCGGCGCCCCGCCCTGCTGCGACTGCAGGCCGCCCTGCAGCACCATGAGGGTGGCGTCGCTGTCGTCCAGCAGCCGCACCGGCTGGTCCGGGTTCTTCAGGGTCTCGGGATATCTAAGGAGCTCGGCGCGGCGGATGTCGCCGCCGGCCGTATCGAGTGTCAGGTCCAGCACGTCGGTGCGGACGTGGATCTCCTGGCCCTTCGCCAGCAGCGGCGCCGCACCCGGGGCGTTTGGCCCGGCGGCCGGCGTGGCGGCTCCATGGCTGGCGGCAGCCGGGAGCGTGGCGGTGTTAGCCGGCGGCGCGCCGGTGGCGGCGGCCGGTACCGCCTGCTCCGCGGTGGGACGCGGACCGTAATCCAGCATCCAGGTCTGGTAGACGGCGAAGCCCACGATGGCGAGGGCGGCCAGGAGGAAGATGCGGCGGTTATCCATGACGGTGCTCCGGACGCGGAACCGGATCGTATCCGCCGGGGTGTAAGGGGTGGCAACGGCCGAGGCGCTTGGCCGCGAGCCAGCCGCCCCGGAGGGTGCCGTGCTGGCGCAGCGCCTCGATGGCGTAGCGGGAACAGGAGGGTTCGAAGCGGCAGCGCACCCCGAGCAGCGGGCTCAGGGTGTAGCGGTATGCCTGGATGAGGAGGATCAGGATCGTTCGCATCGCTTGATCAATTCCTGCCAGTGCCAGTCGAGGCTGGCCCGTAACTCCGGGTTCTGCTGCCGCCGGGCGCCGTGCCGGGCCTGCACCACCACATCCAAGGCCGGCAACTCGCCGCGGTTGAGCCGGAAGCTCTCCCTTACCACCCGCTTGATGCGGTTGCGGCGGGCCGCGCTGGACACGGTCTTCTTCGCCACCGTGATGCCGAGCCGCGCGCCCGCGAGTCCGTTGTCACGGGCCGACACCACGAAGCATGCATCGCTGCTGCGCGCGCCGTCGCGGAACACCTGGTTGAACTCCGAGGGCTGGCGCAGGCGCGCCGCCGGCGGGAAGGAGGCGGGACGCACGGTCCCTGCTCCCGGTTACGGCGTGAGGCGCTTGCGGCCCTTGGCGCGCCGCGCGTTCACCACCTGGCGGCCACGCTTGGTGGCCATGCGGGCACGGAAACCGTGGGTCTTCTTGCGGCGACCCTTCTTGGGTTGGTACGTTCTTTTCATGACACTCGGATCCGGATGAAGCGTGTGACGTCGGGCCCGGAAGCCCTCGTCACACCGGGAAAAGGGCCGCTATTAGACGTGCGCAGCGCGCCGCTGTCAACTGGCGGATTTTTCGCCGCAGGGTTGGCGCGTTATGTGCTTAGGGCGTTTCTTGCGGGCGTGGGTGTGGATAACTCGTGGACAGCGGTATAGACTGCCGGCTCGATCTTCGCGCGGCGCCTTGCAGGCGCCGTTGCTTTCAAAGAGCCTGTTTCGCCGGGGGTCTTGCCAGCCATGCCATCGCTCTGGACGCGGTGCGTCAGCCATTTGGAGCATGAACTCTCCGAACAAGAGCTGAACACCTGGATACGGCCGCTGCATGCCCTCGAGGAAGAAGGCGGCACCCTGCGGCTGCTGGCCCCCAACCGCTTCGTGATGGATTGGGTGCGGGACCGCTTCCTGCCCCGCATCTCTAATCTCGCCCGGGAGCTGGCCGAGGACAAGCAGCGGCGGGTGCTGCTGGAAGTGGGCGCCACCGCCGAGCCGACCCTGCCCTCCGCCCTGCCCGGCCACGTGCCCGTGGCGCCGGCCATCCCCACGCCAGGTTCGGGCCTGAACCCGCTCTACACCTTCGACACCTTCGTCGAGGGCAAGTCCAACCAGTTCGCGGTGGCTGCGGCACACCAGATCGCCGAGAACCCCGGCAAGGCCTACAACCCGCTGTTCATCTACGGCGGCGTGGGCCTGGGCAAGACCCACCTCATGCACAGCGTCGGCCACCTGATCCTGAAGCGGAACCCCAAGGCCCGCATCGCCTACGTGCACTCGGAACGTTTCGTCAACGACATGGTGCGGGCGCTGCAGCACAACACCATCAACGAGTTCAAGCGTCAGTACCGCTCCGTGGACGCGCTGCTCATCGATGACATCCAGTTCTTCGTCGGCAAGGAGCGCTCCCAGGAGGAGTTCTTCCACACCTTCAACGCGCTCCTGGAAGGCCAGCAGCAGGTGATCCTGACCTGCGACCGCTACCCGAAGGAGGTGGAGGGCCTGGAAGAACGCCTGAAGTCGCGTTTCGGCTGGGGCCTCACCGTGCCGGTGGAACCGCCCGAGCTCGAGACCCGGGTGGCAATCCTCATGAAGAAGGCGGTGGCGGAGGGCGTGGAGCTCTCCAGCGAGGTGGCCTTCTTCGTGGCCCAGCGCGTCAGCTCCAACATCCGCGAGCTGGAGGGTGCGCTGCGCCGGGTCATCGCCAACGCCCGCTTCACGGGTCGCGCCATCACCATGGACTACGCCAAGGAATGCCTGCGGGACATCCTGGCGGTGCAGGACCGGCAGGTGACGCTGGAGAACATCCAGAAAACCGTCGCCGACTTCTACCGGGTGCGGGTCAGCGACATGCTGTCCAAGAAGCGCAGCCGCTCCATCGCGCGGCCGCGCCAGGTGGCCATGGCCCTGGCCAAGGAGCTCACCAACCACAGCTTGCCGGAGATCGGCGATGCCTTCGGCGGCCGCGACCACACCACGGTGCTGCATGCCTGCCGCAAGGTGCAGGAGCTGAAGGCCGCGGACGGCAAGCTGAGCGAGGATTACGCGGCGCTGCTGCGCACGCTGACCAGTTGATGGCACTGGACAAGCGGGTAGCGCGCCTGTGGATTGTTTGTGGGTAAAATCCGGGGCCGGCTTATCCACATTTGGTCCACAGGGAGTTGGGTTGTGACCCGCGGTCAGTTAACAAGCTGGTACTAGTTGCAGGTGATTGAAAAATAAGGGTTTTGATGGTTTATCCCCAGGCGAGGCAAGGCTCTATTGCTACCTCTACTGGTTTAAATCTCTCTCATACCAAATCAAGAAGACAGGTGGATAAATGAAGTTCGAAGCGCTGCGCGATACCTTGCTCAAACCCGTACAAGCCGTGGCCGGTGTGGTGGAGCGCCGCCAGACCATGCCGATCCTGGCCAACGTGCTGCTTACGGTGAGCGACAAGACCTTGTCGGTCACTGCCACGGATCTCGAGGTGGAGCTGGTCGCGACGATCGAAGTGGATGTGAAGGAGAAGGGCGAGGTCACGGTACCGGCCCGCAAGCTCCTGGACATCTGCCGGGCCCTCCCGGAAGGCGCCAAGGTATCGCTGAGCCTGGAGCGGGACCGCGTGACGGTGAAGTCTGGCCGCAGCCGCTTCCTGCTGGCGACGCTGCCGGCAGCGGAGTTTCCCGCGGTGGAGGACATCAAGTCCCAGCGCAGCGTGAACCTGCCGCAGAAGCAGCTGCGGGAGCTCATCGAGCGCACCCAGTTCTCCATGGCCCAGCAGGACGTGCGCTACTACCTGAACGGCCTCTTGTTCGAGCTCAGCCCCAAGCGCATCCGCGCCGTGGCCACCGACGGCCATCGCCTGGCCATGTGCGACCTGGATGCAGACGTGGCGGACCTGCCGGCGCAGCAGGTGATCGTGCCGCGCAAGGGTGTGCTGGAGCTGCAGCGCCTGCTGGCGGACGGCGAAGAGCCGGCCAAGGTGGCCTTCGGCGCCAACCATGTGCGGGTGGAGCTGCCCAACCTGCGTTTCACATCCAAGCTCATCGACGGCCGTTTCCCGGACTACGAGCGGGTGGTGCCGAAGGGCGGGGACAAGGACATCATCGCGGACCGCCAGGTGCTGCGGGATGCCCTCGGCCGTACCGCCATCCTGTCCAACGAGAAGTACCGCGGTGTGCGCCTGCAGCTCGCCGCCAACCGCCTCAAGGTCATGGCCCACAACCCCGAGCAGGAGGAGGCCGAGGACGAGGTGGAGGTGAAGTACCAGGGCGCGGAGCTGGAGATCGGCTTCAACGTCTCCTACCTGATGGACGCCCTGAGCGCGCTCCACGGGGAACAGGTGCGGGTGACCTTGACCGACTCCAACAGCAGTTGCCTGATCCGCCAGCCCGAGAGCGACATCTGCCGTTACGTCGTGATGCCCATGCGTCTGTAAGGGGCCAGTGCTGATACCCCCCAGAGCTCCAGCGATGCAGGGATGCATCGCGCATACGGCGAGGCCGGGCTTGTACCGGACTCGCCGGCTAGAAAAGGCCCTGGCAGGGCCTTTTCCTTTATATCCAGGAAGCAGCACCCCGTGTCGCTGACCCGCCTGATGCTGCGGGATTTCCGCTGCTTCGCCGCCCTCGAACTGGATCTGGCGCCCCGGGCCAACCTCATCCTCGGTGACAACGCTTCCGGCAAGACCAGCTTGCTGGAGGCGGTATTCGTCCTGAGCCGCGGACGCTCTTTCCGCACACCCAAGACCGAGAACCTGGTCCGCCACGGAGCCGAAGGCTTCCTGCTCTCGGGCGCAGCCAAGGACGCTTCGGGTACCTTGCCTCTGGGCCTGGCGCGGCACGGGGCGGGCCTGGAGGCCCGCATTGGCGGGGCTCCGGCCCAGAGCCTGGCGGAACTGACCGAACGCTTGCCGGTTCAGCTCTTCGACTCCAGCTCCCACCAGCTCATCGAGGGCGGTCCACGGTACCGCCGGCAGTTCCTGGACTGGGGGACGTTCCACGTGGAACAAGGCTTCCTGCCGGCCTGGCGCCGCTATCAGCGGGCCCTGAAACAACGCAACACCGCCCTGAAGCAGAAGGCCCCGGAGGCTCTGCTCAAGACCTTCGAGCCAGACCTGGCCCAGGCCGGTACCGTGCTGGATCAGTACCGCCGTGATTACCTGACGCAACTGGAGCCCGTGGCGCTGGACTGGGCACGCCGGCTCCTGGGACCTACGGACCTCAGCCTGCGGTACCTGCGGGGGTGGGGGGAGGGCAGGACCCTGGAAGAGGCCTTGGCAGGGAACCGGTCTCTGGACCGGGAGCGGGGCGTGACCCGCTCTGGACCCCATCGCGCTGAGATGGCAGTAGAGATCGGTGGACAGCCGGCTCAGCAGCAGGTGTCCCGCGGCCAGCAGAAAGTCCTGTCTGGAGCCCTGCTCCTGGCCCAGGCGGCGTTCCTACGGCAGAGCTCGGGGCGGCAGTGCGTCCTGCTCTTGGACGATCTGGCGGCGGAACTGGACCGGGGCCACTTGGGCCGTTTCCTGGATTTGGTGCGAGAGACTCAGGCCCAGGTGTTCCTGACCAGCGTGGAGAAAGACCGCCTGCCGGCCTGGGAAGACGCCCGCTTGTTCCACGTGGAACACGGGAAAATCGTAAAACCGGTATAATGATAAATCTGCAAAAAAGACCTCTCCCATGGCCGATACCAAGCGCTACGACTCCTCCAACATCAAGGTGCTGAAGGGCCTGGACGCCGTCCGTAAGCGTCCCGGCATGTATATCGGCGACACCGACGACGGTACCGGCCTGCACCACATGGTGTTTGAGGTGGTGGACAATTCCATCGATGAGGCGCTTGCAGGCTACTGCAGCGAAATTGAAGTCATCATCCACGAAGATGAGTCTATCTCCGTAAAAGATAACGGACGGGGTATCCCGGTAGACATGCACAAGGAGGAGGGCCGCTCGGCGGCCGAGGTCATCATGACCATCCTCCATGCCGGCGGAAAGTTCGACGACAACTCCTACAAGGTCTCCGGCGGCCTGCATGGCGTGGGCGTCTCGGTGGTGAACGCGCTCTCCGAACACCTGCACCTCTGCATCCGCCGCGACGGCAAGCTCTATGAGCAGGAGTACCAGGACGGCGTGCCCCAGTACGCCCTGCGCGCCATCGGCGACGCCGAGGGCACCGGCACCGAGATCCGCTTCAAGCCCAGCGCCCAGGTGTTCACCCACATCGAGTTCAACGCCGAGACCCTGGAGCGGCGCCTGCGCGAGCTGTCGTTCCTCAACTCCGGCGTGCGCATCCTGCTGCACGACGAACGCAGCGACCGGCGCGAGACATTCCAGTACGAGGGCGGCATCAAGGCCTTCGTCGAGCACCTGAACCGCAACAAGGAAGCGCTGCATCCCACGGTGTTCCGCTTCCTCGCGGAACGGCAGAAAGTCACCGTGGAGGTGGCGCTGCAGTGGAACGACTCCTACCAGGAGACGGTGTACTGCTTCACCAACAACATCCCGCAGCGGGACGGCGGTACGCACCTCGCCGGTTTCCGCGCCGCGCTGACCCGCACCTTGAACGGCTTCATCGAGGAATCGCCGGCGTTCAAGAAAGAGAAGCTCCCCATGACAGGCGATGACGCCCGCGAGGGCTTGACCGCCATCGTCTCGGTGAAGCTGCCGGATCCCAAGTTCTCCTCCCAGACCAAGGACAAGCTGGTCTCCTCGGAGGTGAAGGGCGTGGTGGAAGGCCTGATGGCGGAGAAGTTCCAGGAGTTCCTGGCGGAGCGCCCCGCCGAGGCCAAGATCATCGTCGCCAAGATCATCGAGGCGGCGCGCGCCCGCGAGGCCGCGCGCAAGGCCCGCGAGATGACGCGCCGCAAGGGCGTGCTCGACATCGCCGGGCTGCCGGGCAAGCTCGCCGACTGCCAGGAGAAAGACGCCAGTCTCTGCGAGATCTTCATCGTCGAGGGTGACTCGGCAGGCGGCTCGGCCAAGCAGGGCCGCGACCGCAAGTACCAGGCGATCCTGCCGCTCAAGGGCAAGATCCTCAACGTGGAGAAGGCGCGCTTCGACAAGATGCTGTCCTCGCAGGAGGTGGGCACGCTCATCACCGCGCTCGGCTGCGGCATCGGCAAGGAGGAGTTCAACCCCGACAAGCTGCGCTACCACCGCATCATCATCATGACCGACGCCGACGTGGACGGCTCGCACATCCGCACGCTCCTGCTCACGTTCTTCTACCGGCAGATGCCGGAGCTCCTGGAGCGCGGCCACATCTACATAGCCCAGCCGCCGCTCTACAAGGTGAAGCGCGGCAAGGCCGAGCAGTACGTGAAGGACGACGCCGAGCTGAACAGCATGTTGCTGAAGTCAGCCCTGGAGGACGCCGCGCTGACGGTGAAGGCCGGCGCCAAGCCGCTCAAGGGCGCGGCCCTGGAGGCCCTGGCCGGCAAGTACGTGGAAGTGATGTCCATGATCCAGCGCTTCGCCCGCCGCTACGACGAGCAGGTACTGGAGAAGCTCATCTACATGCCGGTCCTCACCGCCGAGAGCTTCGACGACGAGAAGGGGCTGGCCAAGTGGGTGCAGGAGCTGGACAAGCGCCTCAACACCAGTGACGGCAGCGGCACCCGCTACCAGGCCACCCTGCACAAGGACGCGGCCCGCGAGGTGCCCAGCATCAAGCTGGCGCGCATGCACCACGGCCTCGCCACCGAGAAGCTCATGCACCGCGAGTTCTTCGGCTCCGGCGAGTACAAGCTCATCGCCGGCCTGGCCGAGCAGTTGGACGGCCTGATGGCCGAGGGCGCGATCGTCGCCCGCGGCGAGCGCAGCATGGAAGTCGGCGGTTTCAAGCAGGCCATGGAGTGGCTGATGGACGAGGCCAAGCGCGGCCAGACCATCCAGCGCTACAAGGGCCTGGGCGAGATGAACCCGGAGCAGCTCTGGGAGACGA
>Ga0070714_100001498_pt1 | contig 17014 bp, 13 predicted proteins | sample LARL83metaG_FD_65450 | JGI IMG/M metagenome (GOLD analysis project Ga0070714, IMG submission 65450) | Corn, switchgrass and miscanthus rhizosphere microbial communities from Kellogg Biological Station, Michigan, USA - LAR L8-3 metaG | ecosystem: Host-associated > Plants > Roots > Rhizosphere ... | reverse complement strand
TACAGACCTGGAGAAACGCGTCGCCGGTGAGGTCATACTCCCTCCACAGCTTCGCTTGATGCGAAGTGCTCAAGTCGCGACGACTGTCCGCGCAATTCACTCGCTAGCGGAATATATATGCAAAGCACGATAAGCGCGAACGCTATGCGGCCACCAGCTATCGCCATAATCCCGAAGTCATAAAGAAAGCCGCCGGTGAATACCACGATCGCCGCACAGGCGGTAACATTCAGGAGCGCGATAGTGCGAACCCGACCCAGGGCAATCATCGCGTAACAACCCGCGACACTGAGTGCAAGGAGGGTCGATCCCGCGAGCACGGGTGGAAGAAGCGGCGCACTCATGCGCGCGAGTTCCTCAGTCGCGATCAGGCGGAGAAGCCGGTCAGAAGCCGCCAGAAGAAGTCCCGCTCCAATGAGAACGAGAATGATATTGGCAAAAATCGCTAACATTATCTTTTTTTTGAGTGCTACCCCATCTACGTTCGTGCGCCGACAGGCTATATACGGAAACAAAAAGTGAAGCCCTGCGGCAGTAAGGCCGTACACTGGCTGCGACAACTGAGCGCACAAAGCGTATGAGACCACCGCAGTTGCGCCCAGCGAAGTTCCACCTATCAGCCGGTCGGCTTGGCTGAACACCACTCCGCTGGCTGCAAGTACCCACGTAAATGCTCCAAACCGCAGCAGGTCTTTGCTGACCGAACCGTCATAGGATGGGGTGATGTTCCGTCTCCCCATTAGCCGTTGCAGGCCTATAATCTGCGCGACAAGTGCAACAGCCGAAATTGCCGCTGTAGCGCCCATGATTTTTGCGACGCTCTGCTCGCGGGATGCCAGGATCGCAGCAGCCGCAAGACTCAAGAGTCGCGCTGCAATGCTGATCCCCACCGCTGCTCCATAGCGCTCGAACGCTCTTTGTGTGCTGATGCAGACCGTCTCAATGGCACGGATCGCAGTAAGAATGGACGCTATTCGGACGCAGTACAGGCAAGTCTCGCGGAGAGTCTCGTCCTGCAAAGCCATGTGGTATGAAAGAACCGGCGCCAAACACCAGGTGGCAATCGCCGTCACAATTCCAAGCAGCACATGGATGCCCAGGGACGCGCGCACGACGCGAAGCACAGCTTCAGCGCGCCCGGCACCCCTCTGGTTTGCAACCTTCTGGACATTGGCGTCACCAAATCCGGATGCAACAATCGCGCCAATGTTGACAACTGCATTGGTAACCGTCCAGACGCCATACTGCGCGACACCCAGATTGACCAAGATAAAAGGCGCCACGAAAAGCATTCCGATCGGGTACGCCGCATAGTCCAGCAGGCCGTAAATGGAATTGGAAAACTGGCGCCTCATCAAACCCCGATGCCAAGTGGTCTTGCTACTCCATCGAAGCTATGCGGGTTACCTGTGACAAGTGTCAGAAGTCAGTCAGACGATTGTCATTTGATTGTCAGCAAACAGGATGCAGTCGTTATTGCGAAACAGAGATGGTGGAATCCCGTCACGTTCCGGTAAGCTGTCGGCGAGGTTCACTGGATGATCTCGCTCCGCTCATCTATTTTCCTTGTGGCTCTTGTGTGCTCTGCATCATCAACTTGCAAATCCGATGATCATAGCCACTTTGCAGGTTCTGAGAGCTGTCGGAAATGCCATCAGAAGGAATACGACGGCTGGAAGCAGACGCGCATGGCGAATGTTGTTCGCGACCCAAAGCTTTATCCTGAAGCGGTTCTCGGCGACTTCCAGCGTGTTGATCCGAACCGCCCCTTCGTTCTGAGCCAGGTTGCTCTCGTCTACGGCAGCCGATGGAAGCAGCGCTATTTCGCCCGAAAAGGCGATACCTTTTATCCACTGCCCGCACAATGGGACATCAAGCACCAAAAGTGGCTCCCGTATCACGTCCCCCAAAATGCGGACTGGTGGGTCGCCTTCTACCCGGAATCAAACGAAGATCGGCCAACGGGCCCCACGTGCGACGGGTGTCATTCGGTCAACTACAATCTCGCAAGTGCACAGGTCTCCGAGTGGAACGTCGGATGCGAGAAGTGTCATGGCCCCGGCAGTAGCCACGTCGCACATCCGGTTGCAACCAACATCGTCAATCCGGAAAAGCTCGCTCAGGTTCGTGGAAATGACGTCTGCATTCAATGTCATAGCCAGGGCCGTCCCCATAATCTACCGGTCGATGGAAATTACGTTGACTGGCCTGTTGGCTACGTGCCTGGCGAGCGGCTTGCCGACGTATGGGATCTTGAGATTCCACGTCTCGGCACACAGGACTTCTATTTCTGGCAAGATGCATCGGCACACAAGAACAGGATGCAGGGGAACGACTTCGTCCAAAGCGTGATGTATCACCGCGGCATGCGCTGCTTTGATTGCCACGAGGTCCACAGCAATGCGAATCGCTCAAATCTTGTCGTTGCCGGGAACACGCTCTGCCTTCGATGCCACACGCGCACAAATCCGGCTGGCCTGAAGGGCACCGTCAGTGAGCATACGCATCACGCAACGAACAGCCCCGGGAGCGAATGCACGGCGTGTCATATGCCTAAGATCGCGCAGACTCTCGGCGACAATTGCGTGAGCAGTCATACTTTCAGGTTTATCTCTCCGCGGCTCACGCAGCAGTTCGGGATTCCGAACCCCTGTACTTCGTGCCACTCAGACAAATCTCCGGAATGGGCTCTCGGCCAACTGAGGGGTTGGAGCACGACGTCGCCCTGGAGAGTGGGCCAATAGCGGGGAAAAAAGTCAATCTCGAAGTCGGCGAAGCGGAGTAATTCAATGACTACTTCATGACATTTGAATGACAAGCATCCATCCTTCTCCGATCTATTGTGAAAAGCGCTGCCCTTAGCGACCCGCATTCCATGCGGGGAAGGAGTACTATGAAAATCTTTCTAATTGAAGGTGTTGCTCGCAACCTGGTAGGTGCGTCTATCGCTCTGGCCGCGCTTCCCTCAATGCTGCAGGCTCAGCACTACAAGCAGACCAACCTCATCTCCGACATTCCCGGAATGGCTGCCGCAACTGATGCGAACCTAGTGAATCCATGGGGTATCTCGCGCAGTAGTACATCACCGTGGTGGGTATCCGATAATGGACCCGGCGTCGCGACCCTTTATGCGGGAACAGGTACAGCGATTCCTCTCGTTGTGACCATTCCAGCTGCCGATTCTGGTACGGGCACCCCGACCGGCCAGATTTTCAATGGCAGTCAGGATTTTCAGCTGGGTCCAGGCAAACCTGCCCTTTTTCTGTTTGTCACCGAAGATGGAACCCTCTCGGGCTGGAATCCCGGCGTCAATGCTACCGCGGCCATAATCAAGGTGAACACGCACAGCGCGTCGGTCTTCAAGGGGATGGCCGTCGCAACCATTGATGATCGACATGCCGGCCCAACGAATTACCTGTACGTTGCCGATTTTCGCAAAGCCCGGGTGAACGTCTATGACACCAATTTCCATCGCATCTCCATGGGCGATGAAGGATTCCATGATGAACGGGTCCCACACGGATTCGCGCCCTTCAATATTCAGAACATTGGTGGCAACCTGTACGTAGCCTGGGCAAAGCAGGACAGCGCGAAACACGATGAAGTAGATGGCGCTGGTCTGGGCTTTGTGTCGGTCTTCTCGCCAACTGGTCGCCTGTTGCACCGCCTGCAATGGGGCAATTGGTTCAACGGACCGTGGGGTCTTGCGCAGGCTCCCAGCGATTTCGGGCCCTACAGCCATGACATTCTGGTGGGGCAGTTCGGCAGCGGCCAGATCCTTGTGTTCGACCCCGTTACGGGTGATTTTCTGGGAAGACTGCTTGACGCCAATAACATGCCAATCGCGATTAATGGGCTCTGGGGCATCAGCTTCGCCAGCGGTGGAACGTCGGGTTCAGCGACAACGCTGTATTTCGCAGCGGGTCTGAACGATGAACAGGATGGCCTTTTCGGCACAATCACGGCTGTCGAGAACACCTTCGGCGGCGACCACTAATCAGGCATCTGGGAATGAACTAGGGCCCGTCACTGGGTAGCGGGCCACTTCTCGATCAATGACGTCCAGCAGCGCGAACGGCTTTTCCATCGACATCTACGGTGCGGGGGTGACAGGCGGCAATGACGGAGCCGTGCTTCGAGAACAATAACTATCTCATTTCAGGTACTTTCCACGAAATTCGACCCGGCAAAATCGTGCTTTAAGATGGCACTCCTTTCAAGCTTTCCCTGCAGAGAAAAGAGAGCGCATCTAAATGTTCATGGATTCGAAAGTGGTAGATGCCAAGGGTGGTTTGAGCATCCTGGAACTCCTGCGGCCTCACCGTCGCCAATTGTGGCTTGGTCTGCTCGCCATAGCCGGTGAGAGCATTGCGGGGCTGCTCGAGCCCTGGCCGTTGAAGATTGTGCTGGACGACCTGCTGCAGGGCAAGAACCAGCATGGGTGGCTGCACAGGTTAATCCTGGCTACGGCCGGATCTGCCCCTCGGAATGTGCTTGTTTTCGCGTGTGTCGCTGTCCTGATCATCGCGGTTACGGATGCATTCTGCACTTACGCCGAGAAGTATCTCACCACCAACGTGGGCCAATGGGTGGCTCACGATCTACGCCGCACTATTTACACCCACGTGCAGCGACTCTCGCTTGCGTACCACGACCAGCAGCCGACCGGGGACCTCATTAGCCGCGTCACGGTCGACATCGATGCCATCCAGTCTTTCATCGTCTCTGGACTTCTCAGCATTCTCGTCGATACTCTCACGCTGATCGGCATGATCGTCGTAATGCTCTGTGTAAACTGGCAATTCACGCTCATCGCGCTGGCTGTGGTACCTCCTCTCTTCTTCATCGTGAACACTTACACGCGCCGTGTTAAGAAAGCATCCCGCGAAGTGCGCAAGAAAGAGGGACGCATGGTCTCGGTCGTCTCCGAGGTCGTGTCGTCCATTCGAGTGGTAAAGGCGTTTTCGCGCGAGGACTATGAGATCCGCCGTTTTGAGGGGGAAAGCCTCGAAGCTGTCGAGGCCGCGCTGGCCGCGCGCTCTCTGAAGGCGCGCCTCGTTCCCATCGTCAACATTGTCACGGCGATTGGTACGTGCGCAGTGCTATGGTTCGGCGCACAGATGGCCATGACTGGGCGGCTCGCCCCGGGCTCGCTGGTTGTTTTTGTATTTTACCTGGGGAAAATGTACAAACCAATGCAGGATATCTCCAAAACCATTGATGCATACTCGAAAGCTGCTACGGGTTTCGACCGCATTCAGGAGATCTTGCGTGTTGATGATGAAGTGCATGACAAGCCAAGCGCGCGCAAGGCTCCCCGGTTCAAAGGGAGGGTAGATTTCGAGGGAGTGAGCTTTGCATATCGGGAGAACGAACCGGTCCTGCGCGACGTCAGCCTGCGCATCGATTCAGGCTCCATGGTGGCTCTTGTAGGACCGACCGGCGCGGGAAAAACCACGATTATCAACCTTCTCGCGCGCTTCTACGATCCAACCGCCGGCCTCGTGAAGATCGATGGCACAGATATCCGCGAGTTCACCCAGAAATCCCTTCGCAGCCAGATCAGTTTTGTGCTGCAGGAGACGGTACTATTCAGCGGGACCATCTGGGACAACATCGCCTACGGATGCCCCGACGCTTCGCACGCGCAGATCGTCAAGGCTGCCGAGGCGGCCAACGCCATGGAGTTTATTGACAAGCTTCCGGAGAAATTCTCGACGGCGGTGGGCGAACGTGGTGTAACTCTTTCGGGCGGGCAGCGGCAGCGTATTGCGATTGCACGCGCCATCATTCGCAACACTCCAATTCTGATTCTCGATGAACCCACCTCGGGACTCGATGCCGCGTCTGAACAACTCGTAGTCGAAGCTCTCGACCGGCTTATGCAAGGCAAGACCGCCATCGTTATTGCTCACCGCCTCACAACGATTCGGAGCGCCAGCCAAATATTCGTTATCGACAACGGCACCATCGCGGAGAGCGGAACCCACGAAGAGTTACTGCAGCGCGCCGGGATTTATACAAAGCTTCACGATCTTCAGGCCAATCTCGAAGAAGCCGCCGCGCCGGCGAACGCCTGACCTTAGCACGATTTTCTCAAAGCGCCGCAAGCTCATGAATCCGTGATTCCAGCACACGGACATATCTATCGATCTCATCCGGCGTGAACTGACCAGCCCGGAATGCGTCCACCAGTTGCTCGTGGGTCAGTTTCAGCAGCAGCGATCCGATCCATCGAGCATCCGCAATAGGGATGTTCCTGCCGATCCATTCCAGGTCACGCCGCTTTTCGTATTGCTTCACATTCGGCGCCTCTACCAGGGACGGAGCAGCCGGTGTCGCGAAATCAACCGTACGATCTGTCTTTCGCATGATAAACCTCGATTTTTCGAAGGTCTCCACGTCTCCTTTTGACCTCCCTTTACTCCAACTCAGTCCGTTAGTGCCGAACGCCGACCCGATGTCGCTCGTCAAAAAGAGGTCATTCCCCGAGTTCTTGTCAGCAAGGACAGCATTGTTCTCATCCTTCAGATCCCAGTTGTTCATCAGGGCCATCATTACGCGCAGACCGTTCAACTCCTTCGTGTCCGTAAAGGGGTTGTCCTTCCAGCGCCAGATTCCGATCTTCTTCTCCTCGTCCGGCTTCCGCTCGAAGCGCGCATCAACGATATGACCTTCGGAAGCCAGAGTTGCACCGCGCGTGATCTGGAGGTTTTCGACGTCTGCCGATGCCAAAACGTAATCGACGTTAACGAAGTAGCCCACTGCCCAAAGCAGCCGCGAGGCCGCAACCTCAGGTCTCGTTTCGTCGCCGAGCTTTACCCGCCACGTGTCACCGTGAGCGTCGCGCACGTTGAATTTCGGATTTGTCCCGTGAAAGTCCTCCACCTGAAACTTGAAGGGAGGCACCGGCTGTCCCTCTTTTCCGCCTTGGCCGTAAAATAGGTCGAGCTGAGAAATCGCCCCAGGATCGTGCCACAAAACCGGATTTTGCAGGTGCGCTGCATCCACCGACTTGTCATGATCCTCCGTCTGAACGGGGTGTTGAGTCGGCTGGCTGGACAAGGAACTGGCTGGAACGAGAAAGACGCTGAGATGCAGCGCCCAGATCAACACACGACAGTTGCACTTCATTCGTTCTCTCCTTACTGCAACGACGCTTGTTCGTTAGAAGCGCAAAACTCGTCCCTCGGCTGCCCGAATGCCGAACATCCCCTGGCGCAAAAGCTGCATCTTCTTAAATAAGAATGTGTTGCAGCGCTCCCCAGGAGAGACCGAGTGAAGCTGCTCATCCAGCCGGACGACGGAATTAAACCCATCATCAATGCCCTGCGAAAAGCCAGAAAGAGCATCAGGATCCTGATCTTCCGGTTTGATCGGGTTGAAATCGAAAAAGCACTTGTCGAGGCGGTTGGTCGCGGCGTCACGGTTCGTGCGCTCATCGCCCACACCAACCAGGGGGAGGAAAAGAACCTTCGCCGGCTCGAGATGCGCCTCCTCGCCCAGGGCATTACCGTAACGCGAACGGCGGATGACCTCGTTCGCTATCACGGCAAGATGTTCATCGTTGACGACAAGGTACTCTACATCCTCGGCTTTAATTTCACCCACATGGATATCGACCTCAGCCGCTCCTTCGGCGTGGCCATTACCAAGTCCAGCCTCGTGAAAGAAGCGATTCGGCTCTTCGAGTGCGATGCCAGGCGCCGCCCCTATGCAAAGGGCAGTAGTGACCTGATCGTCAGCCCCGTGAATGCCCGTAAGCGCCTTACCGACTTCATTGCTGGCACGAAAAGAAGGCTGCTGATTTACGAGATGAAGATCAGCGATCCCGATTTCGTGAAGCTCTTGAATAAAACGATTTCCTCTGGAGCTGAGGTTCGCGTCCTGTCGCGGGCGTCGGCCAAGAACGGCGCAATCCCGGTGCGACGGCTTCCCTCCCGGCTCCACCTCCGGGCCATGCTTCGTGACGGAAACACAGCGTTCGTCGGGAGCCAGAGTCTACGTAAACTCGAACTCGAGGCGCGGCGCGAAATTGGCGTCGTCTTTCGCGATAAGAAAACCGTCCGTCAGATGGAATCCATATTCGAGAAAGACTGGAAATCTTCAGAGCCGATTGTGGAAGATACCAGGCTCGTATCCGCGCTCATTGTTCCTGCCAAAAAAGTCGCCAAGGAAGTGGCGAAGCAGATAGCCATCAAGCCGGTGGTTGAACAGGTGATCGAAAAGGTGATTGATCCAAAAGATCCCACCCCTTTCGAACCTGATGAGGTCGCTCAGGCCGTCCGCGAAGCATTCCGCGAGGAGGTGCAGGGAGCGGTGCAGGAAGCGTTGAAAGAAGTGGTTGCAACGGCGGCCAAGGAAGAAACTGCGAAAGCGTCTCAAGAGGCCAAAGAGGGTTGAATCCAGCGGGAGGGCTCATCATGACTGCTCGCGTGCGCACATTTCAAAGACTTGCCGCGTTGGCTGTGCTCCTCGGAGGAGGGGTCACCGCGCTCGCCGCGCAGACACCGAGGCCACCTGCTTCTGAGAAGCAGCTGCTCGAGCAGTTCAGCAGCAAGGCCCGGAAGTATATCGACACGGAGCATTCCCTTGCCGCGGACAAGATGAAGCCGACCGCCGACGTTGCGAAGTTGGAGCAGCAACGCCGGCAATTGCGGGACGCCGTCCAGCAGTCCCGTCCGAACGCCAGGCAGGGTGATCTGTTCACGCCGGAAACCGCCAAGGTGTTCCGCAGACTGCTTGGGAATCTGCTCAATGGTCCCGAAGGCGCAAAGATCAAAACCAGCCTCAGTCACGCTGAACCGGGCGCGCCGGCTCAGTTCAAGGTGAACGGGGAATTTCCGAACAGCAACGGCCAGCCCATCCAATCGGTCCCGCCAACCTTGCTTAAGGTGTTGCCTCAACTGCCCAAAGGGTTGGAGTATTGCATTGCGGGGAACACACTGGCTCTGCGTGACGCTAGCGCCAACATGGTGGTCGATTTCCTGCCTGATGCGCTTCCGTGAAAGCCAAAACTCACATGCCGACGCGTTTCGCTCAATTCCTGCTCCTGCCGCTCCTCATTGCTTTCTATCCCGGATTGCCGGGCGATGAAACTCCGCCAAAAACGCCACCTCTCCCGGAAGGCGCCCCCGACGTGCGCCTGCCCCTGAAAGATGGTTCGGTGCGCTGGGCGGTGATCGGTGATAACGGCACCGGCGAGCGCCCGGAACTTGACATCGCTAACGAGATGCAGCGCTATTGGACAAAGGTCAAATTCGATTTCGTCACCATGGATGGCGACAACATCTACGGCGGACACTCGCCGAGAGACTTCCGGTTCAAGTTCGAAGAGCCGTACAAACCGCTGCTTGATGAAGGCGTGAGATTCTACGCGTCGCTCGGAAATCATGACGACGCTCAGATCGAAATTAATTACAAGCCGTATAACATGAGCGGCAATCACTACTACACCTTCGACAAGAAAGACATCGAGTTTTTCGTTCTCGACAGCAATTACATGACTCCCCAGCAGCTCTCCTGGCTGGAGGGTAAGTTGAAGGGTTCTACGGCCAGGTGGAAGATCGCCTACTTCCATCATCCGCTCTACACCTGCGCTAAGTTTCATGGACCAGACGTGGATCTGCGCAATCAACTCCTGCCGCTCTTCACCAGGTACGGTGTTAATGTCGTGTGGAGCGGCCACGAGCACGTCTACGAACGCATCAAGCCGCAGCAGGGCATATATTTCTTCCTTGAGGGCGACTCAGGCCAACTGCGCTATCACAACATTCGCGAGGCATGCGATCTCGATGTAGTCGGTTTCGATACGGATCGCACCTTCATGCTGATCGAAGTCGATGGCGACCAGATGTTCTTTCAGACGATCTCTCGCAGTGGGGCAACCATTGATTCTGGGGAACTGGCATTGCAGCCAGCCAAGCAGAAATAAATCCGATCCAGTCGAACCTCTATTCGTCCGATCTCTCGTAACACTTTCGTCCAGGCACGCAGCGAGCGAGATGCACAAAGCTTTCGTCAGGTCCTGCGGGGCTCATGGTACGCAAGCACCAATAGCTCGAAGCCGTGTGTACCCCCGGAAGCCAAGTCTCCGGATCCTGCGGACTGGTGCCGTAGGGATTTTTGGTCCGCAGGCACTGGCATGGAAGCGCTTTTGCATCGGTTGTGTTCATCTAAATCTCCAATCGAGATTCCTAAACTCATTCATCCTCAAGCCGTTGCACTTGGCCCGGCGCAACCTCAGCGATCGCCGATCCCTGCCCAAAGATCGCGGCAAACTCAGGAATCTCCTCAGCCTGCCGCACTCGGGTCGCGATCCATTTGTCCGGCGGCCAGCAGAATCGTGCGATAAATGGCCACTGGGAAAAGCTGGACTTTGTAACCGTTCATCGAGAGGGGTTGCACGTTGGTCATTGCCGCTTTCCCCGCAGCGCGTGCTGTCTCTTGGTTAATGGACTTGCCTGTCAGTAAAGCTTCCGCTTCCGGTGAGCGGCGTACCACCGGAGAGGCTGCCCCCATGGCTACGACTGCGCGGCGGCAGACACTCCCGTCCATCTCCAGCACGACGCCTGCATCGGCGATTGCCCAGTCAAAGCTCTCCTTCTCTCCGTACTTCTGATAAGCGGAGCGCATGCCCGATGCAGGCTTTGGGATCGTTACTGCGGTGAGCAGTTCATCGGGCTCGACGATGCTGAACTTCGTCGGATTCGCATCAGGCTGGACGTACAAATCTTTGATCGCGACCGTTCTTTTGCCCTTTTTGGCAGACTCGAGTTCGATGGAAGCGTTCAAGGCGAGCAGGGCCACGGCCGCCGAAGACGGAGCCACAGAAGGACAGGTGCCGTAATCCATGATGGCGTGGTATTGGTTAAGTCCGCCGAATGCGAAACAGAATTCCTTCCCTTTGCGAATGCATTGGAATTCCGCGGAGCGGTAGTACCAGCACTGAACCGGTTGCAGCAGATTTCCGCCAAGGCTGGCCATGTTGCGGATGTGCGGGGTCGCGGCGTGGCCGCAAGCATCGGACAGGATCTGATACTTCTCGCGAATCAGAGGGTGATCACTGATTTCCGCTAAGGTGGTGAGCGCTCCAATGGTCAGGCCCGCGTCCGCTTCGTGCACCCCGCGCAGCGAGGAAATGTTGCGGATGCTGACAAGCTTAGTGGGCTGGATCGTCCCTTCCTTCATGCGTCCGAGAAGGTCGATACCGCCGGCTTTGATGACCGCCCCATCCTTTAATTGAGACAATGCACCCTCAACGGTGGTGCAATCCGCAAGAGCAAAACTGTTCATGCGAGCGACCTCCCATCCTTGACTCCGGGTTGATTCAACGCCGCCAGAACAACAGCCGGTGTCATGGGCATCTGGCGAATACGGACACCGATGGCGTTATAAACGGCGTTGCCGATTGCGGCTCCAACGGACACGATACCGGCCGCTTCGCCAATTCCAGAAGCATCTGTCGAACTCTGCCCGATATACGCTTCAACGAGTTGCACCTCAATCTCCGGTGTCTCGCGCGAACCCGTAATCTTGTACTGTTCAAGATTGGGATTCACCATTAGGCCGTACTCAGGATCAAGCAGGCGATTTTCAAACAGCGTGTAAGAGATGCCCTGAAGAACGCCTCCATTAATCTGGCTGATTACCTGCGAAGGATTCATTGGGCGTCCGCAGTCGTGCACCGAGAGAACGCGTTTGACGTGAACCCGGCCGACTTCCACGTCAACTTCGACCTCCGCCACGTCGATGCCGCCATAGGTCAGGTATTTACTACGATCGTAGTCCGGAATTCGCTTCGATTGGACCGCGATCTGATCTGTCTTCATTTTCGCCGCCGCGCGCTTGACGCTAATGGGATGCATCTTCCCTGACTTGCTCCGGACCTCTCCGTCTGCCAATTCCAGATCGCTGCCCGTTGTACCCAAGGCGGGCGCAACCTCCGCCAGGAATTTCTGCGATGCCTGCCAGGCAGCGTCCCGAACAGCAGGGGTCAGCGAAAGCGTGGTCACGCTGCCGCCGGAGTTCGGACCTACCGGATAGTTCGTATCGCCGACTCTGACCGCAATCTTCTCCGGAGGAACTCCAAACTGCTCCGCAACGATCTGCGCCATCACGGTCCTGATACCGGATCCGATGTCCTGAACGGCGGAGAGCACCTCGAGAGATCCATCCTTGTGGACGCGCACTTCCGCTGCCGAATCCATGCTTACAAAGCGATACCAGACGGATTGGGCAAGACCCACGCCTCGCTTGATGGGTCCGCGATCCGCGCCGGCGACTTGCGGGCGTGCTTTCCAGATTGCACTTTCGCGGACGATCTGGCGCTCCACTTTACGCACGGGATGTTCGTCGATACGGTCGCGCAGATCGATGGGATCCAGGTTGAGCTTGACCGCAAGATCGTCAATGGTCTGCTCCAGCGCAAATGCTCCCTGCGGATGCCCCGGAGCCCGCATCGCAGTTCCAGGGCCGGCATTCGTAAAAACGTCATTCTCCTCGGTGTGAAGCGATGCGTACTTGTAGAGATTTGAAGCAGGTCCCGCGCATCCTGCGCCTGTGCCACACCCCGAAGTCCCATAGCTCACCAGATGAACAGCAGTGAGGGTACCGTCCTTTTTGGCGCCGATGCGCAGCATCTGGTCGGAACTTGGGCGATTGCCGACCGACAAATGCTCCTCCATACGGTCCAGCATCAGCCGCACTGGCGCGCCGGTCTTCTTTGACAACGTAGCCGCCACCACGCCGGGATTTCCGGCTCCAAACTTGGCGCCGAAGCCACCTCCCATGTACTCGGTAAGGACGCGCACCTGCGTCATTGGAATCTTGAAGTAGCCGGCCAACTCCTCGCGCACGCTGGAAGTACCTTGGGTCGAAGCCCAGACCGTCAGCAATTCCGGCTTCCAGTCGGCAACGACCCCGTGTGTTTCCAGGGCCGAATGCGTTTGCACCTGTGTCACGTAACGACCCTCGACTACGACATCGGCGTCACGCAAGCCTTGTTCGGCATCAGCGACCTTGCGGATGGACGGTCCATGAATATTGCCAGTTTGTTTCACGCCTTGCGGACCCCCGCCGCCCCCGGCGGTGCCTTCCTCGTCGGCCGCTCCCGGAAACACCAGCGGTGCATCGGCTTCCCGCGCCTTGTCCAGATCCACAACGAATGGCATGGACTCATACTGCACTTTCACCAGCGCGGCGGCTTCTTTTGCTGCGTAAGGCGTCGTTGCGGCTACCGCGGCGATTGGTTGCCCTGCGTAGCGCACCACCGGATACTTCGCTTGTTCCAGCGATGGATCGCGGAGTACGGCGCTTCCCATCACGTGCTGGATTACATGCACTCCCTTGACTCCCGGGTGTCGCTCCGCCGCTGAAGTGTCGACTGAAACAACCTTCGCGTGCGGTACGGTCGAATTCACGAATTGCGCGTACAGCATCCCTGGGAGTTGTACGTCCGACGTATAACGAGCGCGGCCTGAAACCTTGGCGTAACCGTCCAGCCGCTCGTGCGACTTTCCCACGTATTTCAGATCCTTGTTGATCGGCCACGTGGGAGGCTCACTAACCGGTACTTCGCGTTGCTCATCGCGCAACGTGTACCCCGGAACGCCCACGGGCATTGACACCGTCTTCTTCTCGGTTCCGGCCGGCGCAGCTTCCGCTTGCTGGAGCAATCCTTCCTCTGTCCTGTGAGTCGGCATGATGTCTCCCTTACGACCTGCGCGTGTTGCCGGCAGCCTCAAGCGTGGCGGCAAATATCCTGGGGTAAGTTCCACACCGGCATAGGTTGCCGGATATGGCATGGCGCACGTCTTGTTCTGAGGGATGGGGATTTCTTTCGAGCAGCGACGCGCAACTCATCACCATGCCTGGCGTGCAGAACCCGCACTGCATGGCGTCATGCTTTACAAATGCTGTCTGGAGAGGATGGGGCGTTCCTTCCGTACCGATACCTTCGATCGTCGTGACCTCATGTCCGATGGCATCGATGGCCAGGGTCATGCAACTGTTCACAGGTATCTTGTCGAGCCAGACGGAACATCCCGAGCAGGCGCCTCGATCGCAGATGATCTTTGTGCCAGTCATTCCAAGATGAATGCGCAGAGCGTCGGCCAGCGTGGTACGAGGCTCGATTTCGACTGCGTGCTCCTTGCCATTGACACGCAGTCGAACAGATACCGGACCAGGGCCGAACTCCGTAACACCCGGGTTCCCTGCCACTTCGTGACTGAAAGCCTGCACGCCATCGAGCAAGGCCGTTCCGGCAGCAGTGAATCCCGCGCCCTTCAGGAAGCCTCTGCGGCTGAGGCCCTTGCCGGGCCTCTCAACAAAGTGGGTTTCTGATGACTTCTCAGGAGATAAGACTTGTGGTTCCTTGGGATCGGACATTGCCGCCTCCGGATGAACCCTCTATGAAGAAGGGGTGAAAACTCACTTGACCCGTTCGTCGTGCCGCGGATCTTTCGGTGGATTCCAGGCCATTGTCGAGGAGCAGAAATACTGCACTCAGAATATAGCTCCGTAAGGGACAAACTCACAACCTGAACCTGACGGGGCGGTCTGCTACTCTCGTGGGCGTCATGAACTATCAGAACATTTGCATCGAGAAACACGAGGCGATTGCGACAATTAAGCTCGACCGGCCGAAGGTCCTGAATGCTCTGAACTCGGCGACATTTGCGGAACTGGGGGCGGCATTTGACGAGTTGGCTGCAGACGCCGATGTGCGTGTTCTGCTGCTGACAGGCGCTGGAGAGCGCGCCTTTGCCGCCGGAGCCGATATTCGCGAATTGAACGATATCGGAGCTGGCGAGGGAAAGGCTTTCGCCCTCCGAGGACAGGCGCTGTTTCGCAAAATCGAGACACTGGGCAAGCCCGTGATCGCATGCATAAGAGGATTTGCGCTGGGTGGCGGGTGCGAACTGGCGATGGCGTGTACGTTGAGAATTGCGGCAGATGATGCCAGGTTCGGACAGCCTGAGGTGAAGCTCGGTGTCATCCCGGGCTACGGCGGAACACAGCGTTTGCCGCGATTGGTAGGGCGCGGGAATGCCCTGAAACTGCTGCTGACCGGGGCCACGATCGATGCGCGGGAGGCGCTTCGTATCGGGCTGGTGGACGAGGTTGTAGCGGCGGCTGAACTGATGCAGCGGGCTGAAGCGTTGGCGCGCGAGATCGCGAGACAGGCGCCACTGGCCGTCGCCGATGTGCTGCGTGTAGTGGATGAAGGGCTCGATCTGCCCCTGGATCTCGCGCTGCTGCGCGAAGTGGAGCACTTTGGCAAACTGTGCGACACGGCTGACAAGAAGGAGGGAACGCGGGCTTTCTTGGAAAAACGCGAGGCAGCCTGGAAGTGCGAATGAATCGCTTGAGAAGAAAACAGGGGCGCCGGAACTGTGCGCCTTTGTGGCTGATATCCTTGAAGCGTGATTCCCCATCGAAAAGCTGCCGGCCTTGGCGCAATCGCCGGGCTCCTTTTTGTCGCCCTGATTGCCTGCCACAGAGAAGAACAAGCGGTTGTGGGTGCAGCTAGGAGCGCGGTAAATGCAGAGCAACAGGCTCAGGCCGCTGCCCAGGCCCGGGCCAACACTCGCGATCAGCAACGCGCGGAACTCTCGCGGATTCCACTGCCCACTAAGAGCATGTACGTGGATGTGCACGATCCCTCGGCATGGTCCAACCCCTTCCTTGCTGTCGGGCCTGACACCATTACGCTGCGCATCATCCAAGCGGACGCGAATACCAGCGATTTAGGAAAGGGCACGATGTTGCGGCCCGAGGCTGCACGGCGGCAGGAGATCCAGATCCGGCCGAACGAACTGGCCGAGGGGATGGTTGCGCTGCCGGCGGGAGCCTGGCGCTATGGACGAGTCGTCGCAGTGGCCGAACTGCCGGGAGCACCCCCAAAGGACAGGCCGAAAATCCGTCGGAACGTTGAGGCCACCATTCAGCAGCTCAATGACCTTGGAATCGTGGTGGAAGAGTGGCCGACTCGTTGAGTCAGTCCGATTCCGGCGCGCTACCATTCCAGCGTGAGCATTTTTACCATTCTCAATCAGCCGCCACTGGATCATGAGCTCTTCAGCGCGCATCGGGAACTTGAAGCGCGGCTGAAGAATGCGATTCGCGGGGACGTACTGTTCGACGCGGGTTCCCGCGCGCTTTATGCGACAGATGCATCGAATTATCGCCAGCTTCCCGTTGGCGTAATTCTGCCTCGCGATGCCGCGGACGTGGAGGCGGCTCTTGCGGAGTGTCGCGCGTTGGGAGCGGCCGTATTGCCGCGCGGCGGAGGTACAAGCCTCGCCGGGCAATGCGCAAATGTCGCCGTGGTTTTCGATTTCTCCCGGTACATGAATACTCTCGAGTCGATTGATCCTGAGGCAAGGCTCGCGGTGGTGCAACCCGGGATCGTCCTCGACCGGCTGCGCGATGCAGCAGAAAAGTATCACCTGACCTACGGACCGGATCCGGCCACGCACTCGCGCTGCACGCTGGGCGGCATGATCGGAAACAACAGCTGCGGCGTTCACGGCTTGATGGCGGGCAAGGTCGTTGACAACGTGGAGAGCCTGGATGTGGCGCTCTACGACGGGGTAAGAATGACCGTGGGGCGGACCACCGATGCGGAACTGCAAAGCATCATCGCCGGTGGCGGACGTCGTGGCGAGATCTATGCAGGGCTTAAGAAGATTCGTGATCGCTATGCGGACCTGGTTCGCCAGAAGTTCCCGCGCATTCCGCGTCGCGTTTCGGGATACAACCTCGACGAGCTCTTGCCGGAGAACGGATTCAATGTGGCCCGCGCGCTGGTCGGGACAGAAGGCACCTGCGCAACGGTGCTCAGGGCAACGCTGAATCTGACGGCAAGTCCGCCGCATCGCGTGCTGACCGTGCTGGCATTTGATGATCCGTTTGCGGCCGCCGACGCGGTGCCCGCGGCGCTCGAGCATAAGCCGATCGGACTCGAAGGGTTCGACAAGATGCTGGTCGACTTCATGCGGCGCAAAGG
>Ga0070714_100001497_pt1 | contig 17020 bp, 16 predicted proteins | sample LARL83metaG_FD_65450 | JGI IMG/M metagenome (GOLD analysis project Ga0070714, IMG submission 65450) | Corn, switchgrass and miscanthus rhizosphere microbial communities from Kellogg Biological Station, Michigan, USA - LAR L8-3 metaG | ecosystem: Host-associated > Plants > Roots > Rhizosphere ... | reverse complement strand
CCGGTCGTAGCCGCCGGTGCGCAGTAGATGAGCGAGCGCGGCCTGCGTGATCGGGCTGCATCCCAGGTCGTGCAAGCGTTTGCGGTCGGTCAGGTCGGCGTGCAGGTGCGGCGGTGCGACCAGCCAGCCGACGCGCAGCGCCGGCGCGAGCGTCTTGCTGACACTGCCCTGGTAGGCGACGCGCGCCGGATCGAGGGCCTGCATCGCGGACACGGGCGTGCGGTCGTAGCGGTGTTCCGCGTCGTAGTCGTCCTCGACGATCAGGCCGTCCACCCGCCGGGCCCACGCCAACAGCGCGTGCCGGCGGCGCGGGTGCAGCGGGACGCCCAGCGGGAACTGGTGCGCCGACGTCACCATGACCACGCGACAGTCGGTCGCTTCGAGGGCGTCGACGTCCAGACCGTCGTCGTCCACCGGGATCGGCACCGGAACGAGGCCGTGCGCGGTCAGCAACTCGGCTTGGCCGGGGTGCCTCGGGTTCTCCTGTGCGATCCGCCGGTGCCCGGCCTGGTGCAGGACCTGGGCCAACAGCGCCATGCCCTCGGAGGCGCCGTGCGTGATGACGACGTCGGTCGCGCGCACGCTCACGCCGCGCACGCGCCCCAGGTACGCGGCCAGTTCGGTGCGCAGCGCGGGCAGCCCGGCCGGATCGGGATAGCCGAGCTCCATGTCGCTCAGTTCCGCCAGCCCGGCTCGGGTCGCGGCCACCCAGGCGGCCCGCGGGAACGCGGACAACGCGGGGAGACCGGGCCGCAGGTCGTAGCGCCACGGTCCGTTCGGCTCGTCGATGTTCGGCTCGGGTTCCGGAGTGCCGGCGATCGCGTCGGACACGACCGTGCCCGAACCGTGGCGGGCCACGAGGTAGCCCTCCGCGATGAGCTGGGCGTACGCGAGGGTGATCGTGCCCCTGGCGACATCGAGCTGCGCGGCCAGGTCCCGACTGGACGGCAGCCGGCTGCCCGGCGCCAGTCGACCGGTGCGGATGGCGTCCCGCAACGCCGACTCGACCACCCGGCCACGTGCGCCGGGCAGCAACAGTTCACGCAAAGTGGACCAGTTATCTGGCATCAAAGTGGAGCTTACTTCTGGACCACCTGGCGCAGCACGCTGGCGTCATGACCACATCGGTGCTCGTCGAGCGTCCGTCGGTGGCCCGCGCGGTGTCCGGCGGCGTGCTCGCGACAGTGCTGGTCGGCGTGTCCGTGCCCGTGACGGGCCTGCTCGCGCACTATCCGGTGCTGTCCGGCCAGGCGATCCGGTACGGCATCGGCGCGCTCGCGTTGTACGCGGTTCTCGTTCGCGGCGGCCGGCCACTGCCGCGACCGAGTTGGCGGGACCTGCTGGGGATCTCGGGCATGGTCGGGCCGGGGATGCTCGGGTTCAACGCGGCCGTGCTGACGGCGCAGCGGTACGCCGAACCGGGATTCATCGCGGCCATGCTCGGTGGCGCGCCGTTGTTCCTGGCGTTGATCGTGCCGCTGTTGCAACGCCGTCGGCCCGCGCTGGTGGTGCTCCTCGGCGCCACGGGCGTCGTCCTCGGCGTGGTCATCCTGTCGGGCGGCGGTTCGTGGCACGGCCCCGGTCTGCTGTTGTCGGTGCTCACTCTGGTGGGTGAGGTGTTGTTCACCGTGTCGGGGATGGGCGTCACGGAGCGGCTGGGCGTGGTGGAGACGTGCGTGTGGGCGTGCATGGTGGCCGCGGTCGTCGGGGCCGTGCTCAGTTCGGCGCTGGACGGCGCGGCGGCGTGGCCGATGCCGACGGCGACCGACGTGGTGGCGCTGCTCGTGCTCGGGATCCTCGTGACGGCGGTGGCGTTCTGCGGGTGGTACACATGTGTGTCGGCCCTGGGCGCGGATCGGGCCGGTGTGTTGATCGGCCTGATGCCGGTGTCCGGCCTCGTGACGTCGGTCCTGCTGGGGGCGCAGTCGCTGACCGCCGTCGGCATTCTGGGGACCGCGCTGGTGGCTGTGGGCTGCGCGATCGGGTTGCGGCGCCGGTGAAACGGCCTTGATTTATCGGCCGCCGTTGGCCATGCGTAGGACGTCGAGCGCCGTGTCCAGTTGCTCGAGCGTCAGCTTGCCCGCGTCGACATGGCCACGTTCGATGACGACCTGGCGGATGGTTTTCCGTTCGCGCAGGGCCTGTTTCGCCACAGCCGCTGCTTCTTCGTAGCCCAGATAGCGGTTCAGTGGCGTGACGATGGCCGGCGAGCCCTCGGCGTATTCGCGGGCGCGGTCGACGTTCGCCGTGGCGCCGGCGAACACCTTGTCGGCGAGCAGGCGGGACACTGCGGCCAGGAGCCGCGCGGATTCCAGGACGTTGCGGGCGATCACGGGGAGGTTCACGTTGAGCTGGAAGTTGCCCTGCGCCCCGGCGTACGCCACGGCCGCGTCGTTGCCGATCACCTGAGCCACCACCTGGAGGGTGGCCTCGCAGATCACCGGATTCACCTTGCCGGGCATGATCGACGAGCCCGGTTGCAGGTCCGGCAACGCGAGTTCGGCCAGGCCGGTGCGCGGGCCGGAGCCGAGCCAACGGAGGTCGTTCGCGATCTTGTTCAGGCTGACGGCGACCGTGCGCAGATGGCCACTGATCTCGACGACGGCGTCCTGCGCGGCCTGCGCCTCGAAGTGGTTGCGTGCCTCCGTCAGCGGCAGACCGGTGGCGCGGGCCAGTTCCGCGGCCACGGCCGCACCGAACCCATCGGGCGCGTTCAGCCCGGAACCGACGGCCGTGCCGCCGATCGGCAGTTCGGCCAGGCGCGGCAGGCCGGAGCGCAGCCGTTCGACGCCGTAGCGGACCTGGGCCGCCCACGCGCTGGCCTCCTGGCCGAGCGTGACCGGGACGGCGTCCATGAGGTGGGTGCGCCCGGCTGTGACGACGTCCCGCCAGTCGTCCGCGCGGCGCTCGATGGTCTGGGCCAGATGGTCCAGCGCCGGGATGACGTCGGTGACAACGGCTTCCGTTGCGGCGACGTGGATCGCGGTGGGGAAGGTGTCGTTGGAGGACTGCGACGCGTTGACGTGGTCGTTGGGGTGCACGTCGCGGCCGAGCGTGCGCGTGGCGAGCGTAGCGATGACTTCGTTGGCGTTCATGTTCGACGACGTGCCCGAGCCGGTCTGGAACACGTCGATCGGGAAGTGCTCGTCGTAGCGGCCGGCGGCGACGTCATCGGCGGCCGCGGCGATCGCGTCGGCCACGTCGGCGTCCAACACGCCGAGCTTCGCGTTCACCCGTGCGGCAGCGGATTTCAACAGGCCGAGCGCGCGAATCTGTGAACGCTCCAGCGGACGGCCGGAGATCGGGAAATTCTCGACCGCGCGTTGGGTCTGCGCCCGCCACAGCGCGGTCGCCGGAACCCTGACCTCGCCCATCGTGTCGTGCTCGACGCGGAACTCCGGATCACCCATGACGTCCAGTCTGAACCTCGCACGGGGCGACGCCAGTTGTTGTGCTCAGTTCCACTCGGTGGCTGGACGATGGATCTAGGCTCGGGTTTGCTCCCAGGACGAGCGAAAGGGTGGGCCGGCGATGGCCGAACCAGCGGCGGAGTACGACGTAGACCTGTTGATCATCGGCGCGGGCCCGTCCGGCCTGTTCGCGGCGTACTACGCGGGTTTCCGCGAGTTGTCCGTGGCGATGGTCGACTCCCTGCCCGAGCCGGGTGGCCAGGTCACGGCGATGTACCCCGAAAAGATGATCTTCGACGTAGCCGGCTTCCCGGCGATCCGCGGCCGCGACCTGGTCACGGCGCTCGTCGAGCAGGCGGCGCAGGCGAAGCCGCTGTATCTGCTCGGCCGCCAGGCCCGCGAGCTGACCGAGGTCGGCGACCGGTTCATCGTCAGCCTCGGCGACGGCACATCGGTCCGGGCCGGCGCGATCCTCATCACGGCCGGCATCGGCGAGTTCCGCCCCCGCCCACTACCGGCCGGCGACGGCTGGCTCGGTCGCGGCATGGTGCACTTCGTGCCGTCGCTGGCCGTGCACCAGGGGCAGGACGTGGTGGTCGTCGGCGGCGGCGACTCGGCGCTGGACTGGGTGCTGGCGCTGCACCCGATCGCCAAGTCGGTGACGCTGGTGCATCGCAGGGCCCAGTTCCGGGCGCTGCCGAGCACGGTCCGTCAGGTGAAGGAGCTCGGTGTCCCGATCATCGTGGACGCCGAGGTGGCCGAGTTGCGTGGTGACGACCTCGGCCTGCAGGAAGTCGACATCCTGGTCAAGAACGGCGACCGGACGACGGTCGTGGCGCAGACCGTGGTGGCCGCACTCGGCTTCCTGGCCGACCTCGGCCCGCTCGAGTCGTGGGGCTTGGAACTGGACCACCGCATGGTCCGCGTCGACTCCACGATGCGCACAGGGCGCGACCGCATTTACGCGGCCGGCGACGTGGCCGCCTACGACGGCAAGGTCAAGCTCATCGCCACCGGTTTCGGCGAGGCCGCTACGGCGGTGAACAACATCGCGGTAGCCCTGAACCCGAACGCCCACCTGTTCCCTGGCCACTCCTCCAACGCCAGCTGACGGGCTGACCCTGGTCGGGCTTATCGGCACGGTCGGGTTGGGTGGGGCCGGTCAGGTTGGGTGGCAGGCCGACGGCGCATCGGTTCGTGCCGCGACTGTCGCGTCGTACCAGCGTTTGCGGTGGCTCGGCGGGTCGACCCGTGCCGGCCGATCGACTGTGCCGTCTGCGACACCGGTCGATGGTCGGTCGGCGATCGAGCCGCTTCCGTCGGACGCTCACCAGGCTCGAGCCGCGTCCGACCGGCCAGTCGGTCGGGTCCGGTTCGCCTGCGAGCCCCAGTTCGCCAGGGTCGGCCGGCGAGTCGGGTTGGCCTATTGGCACGGCTTGGTCCGTCGGGATAGGCCCGCCAGCCCGCCAGCCCGGTTGGCCGGCTTTCGCGTTCGGGCTTGGTCGGCCGGGCAGTTTGGTCCGGCATGGTTTGTCGGATCGGCGACGGCCCGCAGGATGCACCGGCGAGTCAGGCCAAGGCGGGTCAGGCTCAGCTGCCGCATGGCCCACACCGGCTCGTGCGATCAATCTCGGCTCATGCGGGTCGGCCTGGCCCGTGTCGACCTTGGCCCGGGTGGTCAATCCCGGCTCGTGCGGTCAACCCTTGCCCCTGCGGTCAACCTGCGGTGCCGTATGGAGCCAAGGCCTCGCCCTTGGTCGGGTCACTCACCGCCGCCGGAATCGCCAACCCGGTTGCCAGCCCAGGCGATTGCCTGCCCACCGTGGTTGCCAGCCCACCGTGGTTGCGGAGCCCGCTGTGGTCGAGGGCCGAGAGGAGTGAGCGACTGCAGCGCCAAACCGGCCTACCCGGGCTGGTTCCCGGCATCGTGCCGCCACTCCGGCCGTTAGCGATTCGCCGAGTGGTCGACTTGGTCGGAGTCCGTTGTTCCCCGTGCCGTCGACATTGGTTCAGCAGAGGTCCGCTGTGTCGGGATGATCATCCGCGTTGGTCTGCCGGTGCCGCTGATCCAGTCGGGCGGGTCGACTGGTTGATATGCCGTCGGTCGTCGGCGTATCGGGCGATGGCGCTGTGCGGTGTGATCCCGTTGTAGGGACTTGGCTGGACCTGTCGTCGCCGGTTTGCGGCGTGACCTTGGGATGGCATGTGTTTGAGCCGGTGCCATGCCGGCCGAAGTCGGAGTTGTCCGGCTACCCGTGTGGGCTGCGGTCTAGCTGTGTTGTCACATCGTGGGCGGTCCTTTCGTCCAGTTGGTGTCCTTAGAACACCGAACCTGGCCGAAAGGTTGCACCGATGAATCTCGCGCTGTGGATCTGTCAGGGAGTGCTGGCCGCGTTGTTCCTGGTGTCAGGCAGTGCCAAGATCAGCATGTCCAAGCCTCGCATGATCGCGACCGGGCAGACCGGCGTCGCGCCGTTTCCGGTGCCGGTGATTCGGGTCACCGCCGCCTGTGAACTCCTCGGCGCGATCGGGCTGATCGCACCGCCGGCATCCGGTGTGCTTCCGATCCTCGCCGGCGTCGCGGCGATCGGGCTCGGTGTGGTGATGGTCGGGGCGATCGCGTCGCACATCTCACTGCGCGAGCCGATTCCCGTCGTCATCAACACCGTGTTCCTCGCGATGTGCTGCTTCGTCGCGGTCGGCCGCCTGATCGGAAAACACTGATGCCCGGCGCCGCATCGGCGCCGGGCATCAGCCCCTCAACAAAGCCTGTCAGCCCTGCATGACCTGAACCTCGTCGCCGATCTGCAACGTGCTGAAGAACGTCGCCGCGGCACTCGGCGACAGGTGAATGCATCCGTGCGACATCACACTCAGGCTGCCGATGTGGAATGCGTCACCCGGATAGAAGAACACCGAGTCCGGCATCACCGCGTTGAACTCGCGGCTCCAGTAATGCGCGTTCTTCGACAACACGTGGAACGTGCCGCTCGGCGTACGGAATCCCGGCCGGCCCGGCATGATGCTCACCGGCCCGTACACCACCTGACCGTTCTGGACCAGCCACGCCTTCCGGGTGGCCAGGTCGACACACGCCTTGGCCGACGCCGAACACGGCGGCGCACCGGCAGCCGGCGCCGCGGGTACCTGGGCCACCGGCGCTTGCGCCGCGGGCGGCTGGGCGGGGGCGGGCGGGGTGGCCTTCTTCGTGGTGCTGGGTGCTGTCGTCGTGGTCGGCGCGGCCGTGGTGGTCGGCGCCGATGACGTTGTGGTGTCCACAATGGACTTCGCCGGCGTGCCCGCCGCCACGACCTTCGAGTGGTTGGTCGCCGGGCTGGCGTTGGCGGCCGAACACGCCGCCAACGCCCCCACGGAGACCAATGCCGCCAGCCCGACCACGATCTTCTTCATACGCACGCGGTACCCCCTTCGCCGCCGGCCGTCGACGCTCGGCGACGGGCTGGTGTCCTGGTCTGACCTACTATCGATCTAGACGCCATTCCACCAGTCCCAGTTGCCTCCGTAACCCGCCGAAATGGTCACGATCAGATTCCGGGATCCTGTCAGGGCAAGGGAGGATACGCGTCGTCATCGACGGAGCCGGCCCGGTCGAAATCGACGGACGAGTATTCGCGCAGCTTGGTGAGCCGATGGAACCCGTCGATCATCCGGACGGTCCCGGACTTGGACCGCATCACGATCGACTGTGTCGTGCAGCCGCCCGCGCGGTACCGCACGCCGCGCAGCAGGTCACCGTCGGTGATACCGGTGGCGCAGAAGAACGCGTTGTCGCCGCGCACCAGGTCGTCCGTGAGCAGCACGCGATCCAGGTCGTGACCGGCGTCCAGCGCCTTGCGCCGCTCGTCGTCGTCCTTGGGCCACAGCCTGGCCTGGATCATGCCGCCCATGCACTTGAGCGCGCACGCCGCGATGATCCCCTCCGGCGTCCCGCCGATCCCCACCAACATGTCGACGCCGGTGTCCGGCCGGGCCGCCGAGATCGCGCCGGCCACGTCGCCGTCGGAGATGAACCGGATGCGGGCGCCGGCCTGCCGTACGTCACGAACGAGCTGCTCGTGCCGGGGCCGATCGAGGATGCACACCGTGACGTCGGACACGTCGCTGTGCTTCGCCCGCGCCACCCGTCTGATGTTCTCGCCGACCGGCGCCGTCAGGTCGACGACGTCCGCCGACTCCGGGCCGACCGCGAGTTTCTCCATGTAGAACACCGCGGACGGGTCGAACATCGCGCCCCGCTCGGTCGCCGCGAGCACGGCGATGGCGTTGGGCATGCCCTTGGCCATCAACGTCGTGCCGTCGATCGGGTCTACCGCGACGTCGCAGTAGGAGCCGCTGCCGTCGCCGACCTGTTCGCCGTTGTACAGCATCGGCGCCTGGTCCTTCTCGCCCTCGCCGATGACGACGATGCCGTTCATCGACACGGTGCCGATCAGCTTGCGCATCGCGTCGACCGCGGCGCCGTCACCGCCGATCTTGTCGCCGCGCCCCACCCACCGGCCGGCCGCCATCGCCGCCGCCTCGGTCACGCGTACCAGCTCCAACGCCAGGTTCCGGTCCGGGGCCTCTCGCCGCCGACCATCGGCCGGCGCGTCGTTCGAGATGTCCATCGTGCCTCCCAAGTCGGTGAGCTAGGCGGGCATTCTCCCAGATCGACGAGGCTCCCGCGCTCGCGTGACCTGGGCCACCTGGGAGGATGGACACGTGGTTGACGACGCGAACGACGAGACCGGCCAGACGCGACAGGCGGAACCGGCGCGTCGTTCGCTGCGCGATCGGCTCGGCATGCGGGACATGGTGCTGTCGATGGTCGTGCTCGCGGTGATCGTGCTGGCGCTCGTGGGGATCAGCAACGGCTTCACGTTCAGCCCCGGCACACCGTCAGGCAACACGTCGAACCTGCCGACGGTCGACGTCGCCGCGGAACTCCAGGCGGCTGCGGCAGGAGCGAAGTTCCCGCTCCGCGAGCCACACCTGCCGGCCGGCTGGCGGCCCAACTCGGACTCGGTCGACCCGATCGGACCCAACGGTTCCGCCCAGGCCGTCCGGATCGGGTGGATCACGCCGGGCGGCCGATTCCTCCAGTTGTCCCAGTCCAACGCGAACCCAGTGGACCTCGTCCGTGCCGCGGCGGATCTCGGTGCCGACGTTCCCGTGTCCGCCAACGGAACCACGACGGTCAACGGTACACAGTGGACGATCTATCCGGGCATCCGCAGCGAGTCGTCCTGGGTCACCGACCTCGGCCCGGTCCGGCTGTTCGTCACGGGCAACGGCACGACCGACGAGTTCCGCACGCTCGCCGCGGCCGCGCTGACCGGACACGTCGTCCCGGCCGCCGGTTCCTAGCCCTTCTCGACGGACTCCACGCTCGCCAGCGCCGACTCGACCCGCGTCCGCGCCCCGGCCAGATGCCGCTCGCACACGGCCGCCAGCGCCTCGCCGCGCTCCCACAGCGCGAGCGACTCCTCCAGCGACAGTCCGCCCGCCTCGAGCTTGCGCACCACTTCGACGAGTTCGTTGCGCGCCGTCTCGTAGTCGAGATCGGCCACCCCGTCCTGCCGGTTTTCCTGCCCGGACAACAAACCTCCCGTGAGCGTCAGCGACTACGCGTGGCTGCCGGTCCGGCCGCGCACGCTCGCCAGCGCGGTCGCGACCGCCTGGTCGTACCCGGCGAACGCCTCCGCGAACTCGGCGCCGTCGGAATCCCGTACCGCGTCGATGATCCGCGTCTCGGCCTCGGTCACCCGGCCACGGTGCGGCGAGCCCGTGCCGTACCAGCAGTGCGAGCCAAGGTACAGGGACGTCGCCTCGGTCAGTTCACGCAGCTTCGACGCGAGCACGCGCCGCACGGGCGTGTCGCACCCGGCCAACAGCGCGGTCCAGCAGTCGGCGGCAGCGGCGTCGGCCGCCTCGGCGTGCCGGCGGAGGATCTGCGCACGGGCCAGCACGGGTGGATCGGCCGGAGCGATCGTCGCGGCCCGGGCGGCCGCCACCGTGAACGGCAGGAATGCCGGCTCGCGCGCGGCGTGCTGTGCCGACTGCATGGTCATCTCCCGCTCTCGGTGTCCGGTTCCGCGGTCACCTCGGCGCGCCGCGCGGTCACCGCCGCGTGGGCCACCCCGTCAACGACACGGACGCGCAAGTTCGTTCCCGGTTCCAGTTGCGCCACGGATCGCACCACCCGTTCGGTGCCATCCGCATCCATCACCTGGAGGACGGCGTAGCCCCGGGCGAGGGTTGCCGCCGGGCCTAACGTCGTCAGGCGAGACCTCGTCGCGGTCAGCGCCGTGTGCTCGCCGGTGAGGACGGACAGCATCGCACGTCGGGACCGTTCCCGCAGCGATCCGATTTCCTCCGCCCGGCGCCCCAACGGCGTCAACGGGTCGGCCAGCACCGGCCGGCTGCGCAGCGCATCGAGCAGGCGACGCTCCCGGTCCACCCAGCCGTGCAACGCGCGCCGCGCACGGTCGCGCATCGCCGTGACCCGTTGCGACTCCTCGGCGACATCCGGGACAACGCGCTTGCCGGCATCGGTCGGCGTGGAACACCGCAGGTCGGCGACGTGGTCGAGCAGGGGAGTGTCCTGCTCGTGGCCGATCGCGCTGACCACCGGCGTGTGGCACTCGGCGACCGCGCGGCACAGCGTCTCGTCGGAGAACGGCAGCAGGTCCTCGACGCTGCCGCCGCCGCGCGCCAGCACGATCACGTCGACATCGGGGTCGCGGTCCAGTGTGGTCAGCGCCGTCATGATCTGCGGTACCGCGTGCACGCCCTGCACCGCCACGTTGACCACCCGGAATCGCACCGCGGGCCACCGCGCGGTCGCGTTCGTCAACACGTCGTGCTCCGCGGCCGACGCACGTCCTGTGACGAGGCCGATCGTCTTCGGCAGGAACGGCAGGGGTCGTTTGCGCTTCGGGTCGAACAGGCCCTCGGCGGCGAGCAGCTTGCGGACCCGTTCGATGCGCGCGAGCAACTGTCCGATCCCGACGGCGCGGATCTCGTCCACGCGCAGGCTCAACGTGCCGCGGTTGAGATAGAACGTGGGGCGGCCGTGCACGATCACGCGGCTGCCCTCGATCATCGGGGTGTCGGTACCGCGCAGCATGCCGGTGGAACACGTGAGGGCCAGTGACACGTCCGCGGCCGGATCGCGCAGCGTCACGAAGGCGGTCGCGGTGCCGGGACGTGCCGAAATCTGCGTGATCTGGCCCTCCACCCAGATCGAACCGAGACGGCTGATCCAGTCCGCGATCTTGCGGGCGACCGTGCGTACCGGCCACGGCTCTTCCGCGCTGGTCGGGCCGTCGGTGGCCGCACCGGCGCCGGGCAGGTCGCGCAGGTGCAGCGGCCCGTCCTGCGGGGTCGGGCCGGCGGTCACTGCTGGTCGAGGAGGGTGCCGATGCGACGCGTGAGCATGCCGACGAACTCCGGCCGGTCCGCGTGGGCCCGTTCGTAGTCGACGAGTTCGCTGAGTTCGTCGACGTTCAGCCGGCGCATCCGGGCGCGCAGCTGCGGGAGGGTCAGGTCCGGGTAACCGGGCAGCGCGGCCGGTGGCTCATCGGCATTGTCCAGTTCACGCTGGATGACCGATTCCTCGGCGGACCACGGGTCGTCCTTCACTGTGTCGTCCGCGTCGTCGAGCTTGGTGGTCTCGAACCGGGACCGGGCGCCGTTGAGGTTCGGGGTCGCGTCGTACGCGGTCGCGTCCTCGTCAAACGTCGCCCATTCGGGCGTTTCCTCGACCGGCCGGAGCGACGAGAGGGCGCTGTCACCCTTGATCGCGAGCTCGGTCATCTGTTGCTGCAGTCGCATCGACAATTGCAACGCCTGGCTCACCATCGTGACCGGCAGCTCGGCCAGCTTCTCCGGCAGGTGCCGAGCCCGATCGACAGCGGTGACCGCGAGACCGGCCGCGACCCGTACCGGCAGCGGTAGTTGCTTCATGTGTCTAGCCTGCCCCAGACCGGCTGTCCTGCCCAGCGTTACGCACCGTGCGAGTGTCGCCCGTGATGCGTGACACCCGCGGCAGACCGGTGGCAGCGTGGTGGGCCGAATGCCCGCCCGTACCCTGGAGGCATGACCGCTTCCCGCCCGGTTGAGCAGAACGGATCGCGTCGGGTGCTGCTGGCCCGGCCGCGTGGCTACTGCGCCGGCGTCGATCGTGCCGTGGTGACCGTGGAGAAGGCGCTGGAGAAGCACGGTGCGCCGGTGTACGTGCGCAAGGAGATCGTGCACAACCGGTACGTCGTGGACAGACTCGCCGCCCGCGGCGCGATCTTCGTGGACGAGACGGACGAGGTGCCGGAGGGCGCGCTCGTGGTGTTCTCGGCACACGGCGTTTCGCCTGCCGTGCACGAACAGGCGGCGCAGCGGCAGTTGCGCACCATCGACGCCACGTGTCCGCTCGTGACCAAGGTGCACCAGGAGGTCAAGCGCTACGCGCGGGAGGACTACGACATCCTGCTGATCGGCCACGCGGGACACGAGGAGGTCGACGGCACGACCGGCGAGGCCCCTACGGCTGTGCAACTCGTGGACCGGCCGGAGGACGTGGCCAAGGTCGAGGTGCGAGATCCGTCGAAGGTGATCTGGCTCTCCCAGACCACGCTGTCGGTGGACGAGACCATGGAACGGGTCGACCAACTGCGCGAGCGATTCCCCGGCCTGCGGAATCCGCCGAGCGACGACATCTGTTACGCCACGCAGAATCGCCAGGTCGCGGTGAAGGCGATGGCGCCGGAGTGCGATGTGGTGCTCGTGGTCGGCTCGCAGAACTCGTCGAACTCCAAGCGGTTGGTGGAGGTCGCCGTCCAGGCCGGTGCGCGGACCGCGCACCTGATCGACTACGCGAGCGAGATCAACGAGGAATGGCTGGCCGGCGTGGACACGGTCGGCGTGACGAGTGGCGCGTCCGTGCCGGAACTGCTGGTGCAGGAAGTACTGGCGTTCCTGGCCGAACGCGGATGGTCGGACGTGCAGGAAGTCACTACGGCGAACGAGAAGCTCGCGTTCGCTCTGCCACGGGAGTTGCGCAAGGACCTGGGCGGCACCGAGACCGACGCCTGATCACTCCACTTCGGCCGCACACGACGTGCGTCGCGCGGTCACATGACTAGCGTCGTGCGCCCATATGACCGGCATCGTGTGGTCGTCCGGGCTGGCTCCGACGCCTCGGTCAGGCCGTTACTCATTCGCCGTTCGACGGCGTAGGTCGGCGTGCCAACGCGGCCCTGGTTGGTCGGTGGCCGTCGTCGGTCAGTAGTCGTCGTCGCGACGGCGGGGTGATTGACGGCGGGCATCGTCACGGGACGGGCGAGCGCCACGTTGTGGCTGACCACCGCGCTCGCGGCTCTGACCGCCGCGGGCCGCCTGGCCCTGGCCCCGATCACGGTCACGGTCAGGGTCACGGTCGCGGTCCGCGCTGGAGCGTCCCGAGCTCCCGCGGCCACGGTCGGCCGCGTCGCCACGATCGCTCGGCGGCTGCATCCTCGTCCGATCCCGCGGCGCGCCTCGGTCGTCCCGAGCGGCCCGATCCTGCCCAGGCCGTCCGGAACCGGCCGGCCGTTGACGACGGTCGGCGCCCGACCGCCCACTCCGGTCGTCGGCGTCCCGGTCGTACCGGTCCGCACGATCACGGTCCCCACGATCACGATCGGCCCGATCACGGTCACCGCGGTCCGGTCGCCGTCGATCGTCACGGCCGCCGTCACGTCCGCGATCGTCGTCGTCCAGGTCGACCACGTGCGGCTTGCGCTGCACCAGGAATCGGATTCCGCCGATCAGCACCGTCGCGATCGTCGTGATCGCCATGGTCGGAAAGCCCGTGACCAGGGGCACACCGAGTGCGATCAGCTTGGCCGACAGACCCGTATTGGTCGGCAGGCCCTTCGTCACCACCACGACCACCGGTACCGTCACCGCCAGGATCAGCGGTGCCTGCACCATCGGGCCGAACACGTTACGTCGACGTACGAAACACACCGCGATGACACAGCCGATGAAGTACGCGCCGTCGAACACCTTGCTCAGATTGCCGGAGAAGTGCATGTCGATGATCGCTCCGGCGATCGAGAGCACCAGCGCCACCAGCACCGCCGCCCACCACGGCCACCCTCGGGTCGCGCCGAACGCCGAGCGTTGACCCCACTCGGCGACGTCGTTCCCCGCCTGGGGACCGCGCCGACGGTCGCTGGTAGCGGTCACCATGCCTCCTCGCTACCGCGGCGCGGCCTGGTGACCGACTGTGTTGTGTTCAATGCGGCCCTCGCAAAGCTCGGTTGTGTGTCCACACCGTAGCCAATTCGTACGCCTAGTTGTGTCCTGTCCTGGCAGCGGGCGTGATCTATGCGTTATACATCCGTTTTGTGTTGTCCGCTCGCTCCTCTCAAGTGTGCTGGTCGGCGGTCAGATGCCGGTGAGTTGGTCACCGAATGTCGCGTCGTCAGTGTTGGACACGCTTCCGACGGCCAGTGGGTTGCCCGTCGCCACATCCTCCTGTCGTCGGATCGCGGCGAGCGGCGTCGGGCTCGCCGATGCCTCGGTCAATGGTTGAACCGCGCCGCGGAAGGTCTCGAGTGCGTCGAGCTCCCGGCGGCGTGCCGCGATGAACCGTTGGAGGTGGGTGCTGGACAGGTTGAACGCGTCCACCGCTCCGCCGGCCCACCGGTGTGCCTCGGCCGCCTGCACCCGGACCCGGTCCACGTCGTCGGCGATGGCGCGGTCGGTAGCCGCGAACAACGCCGCCGACGCGAGCACGGCGAACCCGGTCGGTCCACAGAGGAACACCCTGCGGTCCATCACCCACCGGAGTAAGTCCGGGTCGGTGTCGAGCGCCGCGATGACGGCGGCGTCCGACGGAACGAACATGATGGTGCCGTAGATGGCGTCGGCCCAGCGCTGGTAGCCCTTGCCGGCGAGTTCCGTGGCCCTGGACCTGATGTTGCGAACGTGTACCCGCAACGCGTCGATCCGTTCCTCGGCGTCGTCGGTCTCCATCGCCTCGGTCCAGCACGCCATGCTCATCTTGGCGTCCACCGGCACACGCCGGCCGCCGCCCACGAGCATCACCATGTCCGGCCGCACGGTGCCGCCGCCGGCCAGGTCCGTCTGCAACGTGAAGTGCAGGCCTTCCCGTAATCCCAACGCGCGCGCGGTTTCCACCAGGACCCGTTCGCCCAGTTCGCCCCGTCCGCTGATCGACGCGAACGCGACCTGGTAGCGCTGCAGGGCCGCCTGCTGTTGGTCCACTCTGGCCCGTTCGGCCCGCACCATCTCCATCGCGGCCTCGGCGCGCCGACCGCTGTCCTGGTACAGCCGCCAGAACAATACGACCGCACCAGCCAACAACACGGCGAGCCCGGCGGCGATGGTGCTCATCACTGCGGTCATTTCCTCTGGCCCTTTCCCCTCGTTCGGTGGTCCTCGTCTTCGATCATGGCCGCGTTCGGCGTGATTCGCACCCTCGAACACACGTTCGAGTGAGATATCGGCGTGGCAGCGGCGAACGGTCGGTCAGTCGATCTAGGTTTGATGGCATGCGCGTGCTGCACACATCCGACTGGCACGTGGGACGCATGTTCCACGGCCGCGACCTGCTCACCGACCAGGAGTCGGTGCTCGGCGGGCTGGCCGACCTCGCGGTCGACCAGCGCGTCGATGTGGTCGTGGTAGCCGGCGATCTGTACGACCGCGCGGTGCCCTCCGGCGAAGCCGTTGCCGCCTGCGCCCGCATACTGTCGCGGATTCGCCAAGCCGGCGTGGAAATCGTCGTCATCCCGGGCAACCACGATTCCGCGGCACGCCTGGGCGTGTTCCGCGAGTTCGCGGCCGCCGGCGGGCTGCACATGCGTACGCAGATCGCCGACCTGAGCCAGCCGGTCCTGCTCGACGATCGGCACGGCCAGGTCGCGTTCTACGGAATCCCTTACCTGGAGCCAGAAGCAGCCCGGCATGTGCTCGATTCGGCGCCGGGGCACCACGGCGTGCTCAGCGCCGCGATGGACCGGGTGCGCGCGGATCTCACCAATCGCCCTGGCGTTCGATCCGTCGTGTTGGCGCACGCGTTCGTCACCGGTGGCCGACGTTCGGAGTCGGAACGGAGCATCGCGACCGGCGGTGTGGAACTGGTGTCCGGTTCGGTGTTCGACGGCGTCGACTATGTCGCGCTCGGCCACCTGCACGGTCCGCAGGAGCTGGCCGGCTACCTGCGTTATTCCGGCAGTCCGCTCGCGTACTCGTTCTCTGAGGCCAACCATCGCAAATCAGTGTGGCTCGTTGACCTGGATGCCGGTGGACTCGCCGATGTTCGGCGTGTTGCGTTGCCCGTGCCCCGGCGACTGGCCACGCTGCAGGGTGAGTTGGCCGAACTGCTGGCTCGCCCGTCGTTGGAGGAGTTGGTCGATCGATACCTGTATGTCGTCGTGACCGACCCGGTGCGGCCGATCGACGCGATGCGCCGCCTGCAGCGTCGATTTCCGCACGCCGTACGGATGGACTGGCAGCCGGCCGGCGGTCGGCTCGCCGATCCGCTGACCTTTGCCGACTCCGGCGTCGTCCGCGATGACGAGGACATCGCCTGCCGGTTCGTCGCGGACTGCCGGGGCGCGGACCCGGTCGACGCGGAACGCGCGCTCATCGCCGAGGCTTTCGCCGCCGTACGAGGAAAGGAGGAGACCCGATGAGGCTGCATCGGCTTGACATCACGGCTTTCGGTCCGTACCCGACGCACGAGTCGATCGACTTCGACGCGCTCGGCCAGGACGGTCTGTTTCTGCTGCACGGCGACACCGGCGCCGGCAAGACCACCGTCCTCGACGCGGTCGCCTTCGCCCTGTTCGGCACCGTGCCGGGCGTGCGCGGCGATGTGAAACGACTTCGTTGCGACTACGCGGATCCGGACACGGTGACCGAGGTGCGCCTCGAGTTCACCGTGCAGGGGCACCGGCTGCGCGTGATCCGCAGCCCGGAATACGAGCGGGCCAAACGCAACGGCAATGGCGTCACCGCGCAACGGGCACGGGCATCGCTGACCTGGGTCGGTGCGACACCGAGTGGCCACAGCCCGGACGGGTTGACCCGCATCGACGAGGTCGCTCGTACGGTGCAGCGGCTGCTCGGCATGACCGCGGAACAGTTCTTCCAGGTCGTGTTGCTGCCGCAGGGCGAGTTCGCGCGGTTTCTCCGCGCCGAGACCGGTGAGCGGGAGCAGTTGCTGGAACGTCTGTTCGGCACCGAGCGGTTCGCCGACGTCGAGCAGTGGTTCCGGGACGCCAGGCAGGCGCGCGGACATGCCGTCCAGGAGCTGCGGCAGCAGGTGCGTGAGTTGGTGGCCAGGGTGTCGCAGGCGGCCGGCCAGGAACCGCCGACCGACGACGGGAACGCCGATGACGCACCGGACTCGGCATGGCTGGCCGCCGTCCGTGCGCGGCTGGCCGACGAAGCCGTGCTGGCCGGCAAGTTCGACTTCGAGGCCCGCGAGGCCCGGGATCGCGCTGATGCCGAGTTTCGCCGGCAGGTGCTACTCGCCGAACAGGTCCGCAGAGTCCGTTCGGCCCATGCGACACTCGCCGAACTGGCCGCATCCGCTG
>Ga0070714_100001495_pt1 | contig 17027 bp, 15 predicted proteins | sample LARL83metaG_FD_65450 | JGI IMG/M metagenome (GOLD analysis project Ga0070714, IMG submission 65450) | Corn, switchgrass and miscanthus rhizosphere microbial communities from Kellogg Biological Station, Michigan, USA - LAR L8-3 metaG | ecosystem: Host-associated > Plants > Roots > Rhizosphere ... | reverse complement strand
AGCGAGATTTCGACGGGGAATTGGATGCTCGTCGGCGAGGTGATCTGCTTCAAGTACCCCGACGACGATAAGCCCGAGTGCTACAAGCTCGAAGTCTCCGGCGACACGGCAACCATGTATGACCAAGACGGAGCGGGAACGCGCTATCAAATTCTAAAAGGAAATCCGAAAGGCTTGTAGCAGCCGCTCCCGGCGGTTCCTCACGCCGCGATCGCAACTTCGCGCTGCAACGGATCGGCGCCAAACCGATTGGGACCGCTGGTCCCGCGCAGGAATCCGAGCTCGACCAACGCCCAAATAGAAACGGCAAACGCGCCAATACCAAGAAGTATCGAGGCGAGCGTTCCGCTTTCAGCGGACTGTTGCGCAGCTTGGAGAACCATAGGCCCGAAGTACAACAAAACAATCCACCATCCGCTCCGGTCCCGGTCGTGCAGCCGCTTGACGCCGATCGCCAGCGCTGAAACCCAGCTCACGATCAGGAATAGGAGAATAATGAGGGATAGAACGCCGTAATCCCGAACCATACGCCAAAATGCGTCGAAGTCTTCTGGGTCCGGCAGCGAACCATCCTGTAAGTTCCTGTCGAAAATGGCCAGACCGCCCAGCAGAAGCGCCACGATGGCGACGATCCAAATCAGCAACCAAGTCACCAGCGTCAACCAGTACTTGCCTCGATTGATGCGGCCGCTAAACCCAAAAAATAAATGAAATATCCCCATGCCGTTCGCCTCCCGAAGGGAAGGGAACGCAAATCGCCTGGCCTGTCAATCGTGCTAAGCCAAGCAGCATTTCCTCACTGATCCTCAAGCGCACCCTCGGTGCGACCCGTCCAGGAGATTCTCCAGCATGGAAAATCGAGATCAAGTCGACGCCTCGGCGTCGCGCGGGGCAGCTCTCGCGAGCGAGCATTTGTCGCGGGTGGTTGGCGAAAAAGCTCTCGTGAACGAAATCAGCGTCGAAGTGCAAGTTGGCGAAGTTCTCGCCGTCGTAGGCCACAGCGGATCGGGAAAGACATCCTTCCTGCGGTTGCTGAATCGGCTGGACGAACCGACAGGCGGCATCGTCCGGTTCCATGGCCGAGACTACCGTGAGCTGGCGCCGCCGGAGCTGCGGCGACGGATCGGCATGGTCATGCAGGCTGCATTTCTTTTTCCCGGCACCGTGGCTGGCAACGTCGCGTACGGGCCGCATCAACGCGGGCAACCGCTGACTGCCGCGCAGATTGCCTTGCTCCTTCAGCGTGTGGGGTTGCCTGGATATCAGGAACGAGACGTGAGCAACCTCTCCGGAGGCGAGGCTCAACGCGTATCGATAGCCCGTACGTTGGCGAACGATCCGGAAATCCTCCTCCTGGATGAGCCAACTTCCGCACTCGACGAAGATTCAGCACGAAGGGTCGAGGACCTCGTGCTGGACATCATTCACGAGCGCCGGATGACTTGCGTCATCGTCACCCACAACGCCGCCCAGGCTCGACGCGTTGCGCATCGCGCGATGGTCCTGAAAGCCGGCAGGCTCGCCGCCATTGGTCTCACGGATGAGGTGCTTCAAGATGTCTGAATTGCTCAGCATGTGGAATCACCAAGTTCTCGTAGGAATCGCTCAAGCGGCTGCCGCTGTCGCGCTCTGTCTTGCTGTCGTTTTTCTGTGTCGCCGGTTTGCGGTCCACGTCGAGCGGGAGACCGCCTTCTCATTGGCGAGAGGCTTCTTGCAGATGGTTGCCGTCGGCATGCTCCTCGCAGCACTGCTGCACGGAAGCCTGCCGATCGCCATATGCATTCTGGTGGGCATGACCTTTGCCGCCGCGGTTACGGCCGCGCGGCGGGCCCCGGGTATCAGCCGGCCTCGCCTTCTCTCGTTTTGCGCCATCGCCGCTGGCGGAGGCATCGCCATCGCCGTCATGCTAGCGACTGGGACACTCACTTCCGATCTGATTGTTTTGGTGCCCGTGGGAAGCATGCTCATCGCCAACGCAATGAACGCCTGCGCGCAAGCAATGGAGCGCTTTCGAGCGGACGTGATGGCGCACGTTGGCCAGATCGAAGCGGGCCTCTCGCTGGGTGCCGATCCGGCAACGACGGTTGCTCCCTATGTTCAAAGCGCCGTCTACGCCAGCCTGCTGCCTCGTCTTGATATGCTGAAGTCGCTTGGTTTCGTCTGGATACCAGGAGTGATGGCGGGCATGCTGGTGTCCGGCGCCAGTCCTGTTTACGCGGGTATTTTTCAGTTCATTATCGTCGCCATGATCTTATCCGCGTCGGGGATAGCAGGACTCGTCGCCACTTTGCTGATGCGGGGGCAGGCCTTTTCGAGCGCCGCCCAATTGGAGTTTCGTCCCGGTATTCCAGACTCCGACGTGCAGGAGAAGCCGGTCCTGGCCCACCACAACGTTTGACGCAGTGACTGCTAGCGGGTGGCTCGATCCGATCCCAACCCCAGAGCACAATTAGAGCATCTACGCATCAAATCGGAGTGACGGGGTCAAGCTTGCCTGCCGCCACCCGGGCTCATGACGATTTCGCAAGTGAGATCTCAGACCGCGGTGTAGCCGCCGTCGATCAGGAGATCGGCGCCGGTCACGAAGGTCGACTCGTCGCCCGCGAGGTAGACCGCGCCCGCGGCGATCTCCTCGGGCGAGCCGAGGCGGCCGACAAGCGTGTGGTGCGAGGCGCGCGCGGCGTCCAAGGTGTCGAAGTTGCGCAGGTAGCGCGCGGTCTCCACCGGCCCCGGCGACAGGCTGTTGACGCGGATATTCTGCCCGGCATGGTCGAGCGCCATCGCCTTGGCCAGTTGGATCAGCGCGCCCTTGGCGGCGCAGTACCACGGCCGTCCCGGACGCGCGACGCGTCCGAGCTGCGAGGCAATCAAGATGATACTTCCGCCGCCACGAGCTTCCATGGCCGGAATGGCATGCTTGCAGAACAGGAAGGCCGCATCGAGATTGACTGCCATGGTGCGCCGCCAGTCGGCGAGTGAAAGGCGGGTCAACGGCGCCAGCGGCAGGTCGCACACCGCGTTCGACACCAGCACGTCGAGACCGCCGAACTCGCGCCGCGCGCAGGCGACCGCCGCCTCGGCGCTCGCCTCTTCGGCGACGTCGGCGACCAGTGTCTGCACGGGAGCGCCGGCGGTGCGCACCGAAGTTGCCATCGACGCGAGCGCGGCAGCGTCGAGGTCGACTCCGATCAGGGCCGCACCCTCGGCTGCGAAGCGTCGGCAGATTGCCGCCCCGATGCCCCCGCCGGCGCCGCTCACGATCGCCACTTTGCCCTGCAGACGCATTGCTCGCTCCCTCGCATCGCGCACCCGACTACAATGAGGAGGCCGGTCGCGGCAAAATTAGCACGGGTCGTTAGACGCTTGCGAAAGCAACGCCTGAAGGATAATAGCCGGCGATTTCACTGGACGTCTTCGACGGTCATCAACAGGTGAGGAAGCGATGAGACATCTCGTCTTTGCGTTGGCGCTCCTTGGCGCGGCAGCGACATCCACGCGAGCACAGGACGCAATTCCTGACCTCAAGGGCACGTGGTCGGGAAAGGGAAAATCGATCGTCTTCGGCACCCATCACCATCATCCCGGATCACAAACGACCGCCGATCCGCCGCGCGTGCGCGACACCGAGGCAACTCACACGGTGGAAGGGCAAGAGGGCCGGCTTGCTTGGGGGCGCTCTTCTTCCGCCGTCGCCGACACGAAAGAGCCGTTCGCATGGGCCATCGCCAGCGACAACAAGACCATCGTCGGAGCGGACATGGATGGTTATTTCCGCATCACGCTTGTCGGCCCCGACCGCATGGAGAAGTGCTACGCCCACAACGGCACGAGCCAGAGCCGATCGATCGTCGCGACCTGTTACACCATGGATCGCGTGAAATGATAGACACCTCGCCGCGTCAATCGAACCGCGGCGGCGGTCAGCGGTAGGGCGGGGCTTATGCGTGGAGCATTTCCATTGTGCTTGACGCATAGACGCGCCCCGCACGCCGTGTCCTCGCATCGCGCCGGCTGACGCGCGGCCTATTGCGCTTCGGCCTTGGCGCAGATCGCGACCAACGGGCTGGTAGCGGCGCGCCGGGACGGGCAAGACACCGATCGTTCGTTGACAAGGGTCACCGCACTCCTGCCAGGCCCGCAATACGCGCTCACCAGCACCTCATCCTGGTTACAAGCTGCCGAGCAGGCCGCGCTCTCGCAACTTACGCGCATGACCCGCAACCCCCCGCCTGCGGCCGTCGGACCAGACGAACCCGCCGGCCCAGCAGGACCCGCATCGCCCTTCGGCCCGGGCGGCCCGGGCGGCCCCGCATCGCCCTTCTCGCCGGGGGGGCCGGCGGCGCCTTGCTCTCCCTTTGGCCCTTGTGGCCCCTGCCCGCAATTCGCCAAGCCGAGGCAGAGCGCGATGACGAGCGCAATACGTTGCATCCGCATGTCCCTACTCACGAATCATGCTTAAGCGAGCGGCGTAGGACGGGCTCAACCCATCTCGACGGCGAGCTTGGCGTCGAGCGCGAGTTCTTCGAAATACGGGAAGCCCAATCCCGCGCCGAGAAGACGCCGGCCGCGGCGCAACGCTGCCGCCGCGACGCGCGCATCGAGCGCGGTGCGCGCGAGGGCGGGAAGTTGGCTGGGCTGCCGCGCAAGCGAGCGCAACACCGCCCTGACGTCCGCCGTGCCGTCGTGACGCAACCCGAACACCGCCGCCGGCGGGAGCACGCTGTGAGCCGGATCGATGACCGCGCGGCAGGCCGCAAACGGAATGCGATGCGCGGCGGCGATCCTGGCGGCGACGTGCGACTCGGTATCAACGGCGACGGCGCCGGTCCGCAGATGCAACTGACGCTTTTCCGCCGGCTCCGCGACCGGGGCATCCGCTCCGATGATCTCGGCATGCACGGCGCCGGGAAGCGCCTCGAGCAGCGCCTGCGCCCATCCGCGGTCGCTCGGAAAATGCCCCTGCCCCGTTCTCACACCCGATGCGACCACCCAATCGCCAGCTGCGAGGTGGGGCGCCAATCCCCCGGCAATGCCGAAGCTGATGATTCCCGAGGCGCCGCGCTTGGCTGCCGCCTCAAGCGATGCGACGAGCTTCGAGGCGTGATTGCAAATCACCGCGACGCCCGGACCGAGGGCGATGCGTGCCTCCAAAGCAAGACAGGTGACTGCGACTACGTGCCCCCTAGTCGACATTCAACGCCCGTTCTGTTCGCGTAGCGCGGCCGGAATCGGCCGGTAATCTTCCCCAGAATGTGAAATTGGTCAACGGGTTTGCCCGCCCATCCGCCGTCCCGTCCGCATGCATTTACGTGCCTGCAGCGCGGGGTCGCCGCGTATGCTCCCTCCAGTTCCCGTATCCTTCGGCAGCAGTATCGATCGACTACTTCTCCCTATGGATTGTGCCGCCGCCAAGGCATTGGCACAGGAACGGACCGGGTACAAGAGTCGGTCCTTATGACTCAAGGGGCACAGTCAGCCTACAATGCGTGAAACGCACGCAACCGGCGCAATTTTCCGGCGCGCGCGAGGAGCGCGCGCGGCGCACAAGCGAGCCATCGGCTGCTTGGAAGCGTCGGTCAGCTGCGGACCACTTGCGCAATGCTTGCCCGAATCGCGGCGGTTTCCGAGAGGAGAATTGACATGCCCACCTGGACCCCTGATCCGAGCTTTTATCCCTCCCCACGCCAAGCCGCGAAGGCCCCGCCGGAGACGATCGCCTACGTCGCGGCCTTCGATCCGGATCGCAAATCGCCCGACCGCATTGCGATCGTCGACGTCGATCCGAAATCGTCGTCGTATTCCAAAATTATCGGCAATGTGGCGGCGACCGAGGTCGGCGACGAATTCCACCATTTCGGCTGGAACGCCTGCTCGTCCTGTCTGTGCCCGAACGCGCCGCATCCGCACGTGGAGCGCCGCTATCTCGTCGTCCCCGGTCTGCGCTCCTCGCGCATCTATATTCTCGATACCAAGCCCGATCCGCGCGCACCCAAAATCGTCAAGACCATCGAGCCAGAAGAGCTTGCCGAGAAAACCGGCTATACCCGCCCGCACACCGTCCACTGCGGGCCCGGGGGCATTTACGTCGCGGCGCTCGGAAACAAGGACGGCAAGGCCCCCGGCGGCGTCTTCGTGATGGATCAGGAGACGTTCGAGCCACTCGGCCGGTGGGAGGTCGACCGCGGGCCGCAGCAGCTCGGCTACGACGCATGGTGGCATCTCGGCTACGACACGATGGTCACCAGCGAGTGGGGCACGCCCGACACGTTCGAGAACGGTCTCGTTCCGGAAATTCTGCTCGGCAGCAAATACGGCAGGCGCCTGCATTTCTGGGACTTCACCAAGCGCAAGCACGTGCAAGAGATCGATTTCGGCGAGGAGCATCAGCTTGTGTTCGAGCTCAGGCCTGCGCACGACCCGACTAAGGCCCATGGCTTCGTCAATTGCGTGGTCAGCCTCAAGGACCTGTCCTCTTCGATCTGGACCTGGTTCCGCGAGGGCAACAAGTGGGCGGTGAAGAAGGTCATTTCGATTCCGGCCGAGCCGGCGGATGCGGACGACCTGCCGCCGGTGCTCAAGGGCTTCAAGGCGGTCCCGCCGCTCGTCACCGATATCGATCTATCGATGGACGATCGCTTCCTCTACGTCGCGTGCTGGGGCACGGGCGACCTGCAGCAATACGACGTGTCGGACCCGCTCAATCCGAAGCTGACTGGAAAAGTGCGCATCGGAGGGATTGTGTCGCGCGCGAGCCACCCGGCGGCGAAGAACGGCAAGCTCAATGGCGGACCGCAAATGGTCGAGGTGAGTCGCGACGGCAGGCGCGTCTATTTTACCAACTCGCTCTACGGCGCCATCGATCCACAGTTCTATCCTGAGGGCATCAACGGCTGGATGGTCAAGCTCGAAGCCAATCCCGCGGGCGGGATCGCGTTCGACCCCAAGTTCTTCATCGATTGGCCGAAGGGCCATCGGCCGCACCAGATCCGGTTGCAGGGGGGTGACTGCTCATCGGATTCGTATTGCTATCCGTGAGCGGCCGAAACGGCGGCGGCGAGTATCGGCATGAGCGGAGCGTCCACCGAGGTCTGGCCGTGGTTGGCCCTCGCCGGGCTGGGACTTTTTCACGGTCTCAACCCGGCGATGGGCTGGCTGTTCGCGGTCGCCCTCGGCTTGCACCGCGGCAACCGGCGCACCGTGCTGCTGTCGCTCGTTCCCATTACGGTGGGTCACGCGGCGGCGGTTGCTGCGGCGCTCATCGCCGTGCTCGCGCTCGGCCTCGTCATCGACCACACGGCGCTTCTACGGCTGGCGGGGCTCGTGCTCATCGGCTGGGCGGCCTGGCATGCGCTCTATGGTCATCAGCGGCGCGTGCGGGTCGGGATGCAGACCGGCCTACTAGGCCTCGTTCTTTGGTCGTTCCTGATGGCGAGCGCGCATGGCGCCGGCTTGATGCTGATCCCGGCGCTGGCGCCGATCTGCGGCTCCACGCCGCCGGGGGGCGCAACGTTGGGCGTTCCTCTCGCGCTTGCCGCGCTAGGGGTTCATTCCGCCGCCATGCTGGCAGCCATCGCCGCGGTGTCGCTCATCGTCTACGATTGGGCGGGCGTGGATTTCCTGCGGCGCGGCTGGATCAATGTCGACCTGATCTGGGTCGCCGTGCTCGCCACGTGCGGCGTCATTCTGCTCATCGCATGACGTGCACGCTCGCACCATGAGCGCGTTCACGCGGCTTCGTTCATTCCCGCCCGCTGGTGCCGCGCCAGCGCGCGAATTGCAGCACGCGCTCGCCCTCCCCCCGTGCTGCGCCACGTTCCAGAGCTTCGCGAATCGATTTTTCCAGCGCGGAGAGCTGGAACGGCTTGCGTAAAATCGAAAATCGCGATTGCGCCGTCTGAACCACGTCGCTGTAGCCGCTGGTGAGAACGACCGGGATGTCCGGGTAGTGGTTGCCGATTTCTTGTGCCAATGCGATGCCGTTCATGCCGCCTGGCATCACGACGTCGCTGAGGACAAGATCGATCTTGTCGCCGCGCTGCAGCCGATTCAGCGCCTCGGTGGCGTTTTCCGCCCGCGCGGTCTGATACCCCAGCTGCTCGACGAGTGAAGCGGTAATTTCGGCGACCTCGGCGTTGTCCTCGACCACGAGAACGGTGCCCTGCCCGGAGACTATGGGTTGGGTCGGAGGGGCCTGCACGGTCTCCACCGGAACCGCCTGCTTACGAGGCAAATAGATGGTGATGCTGGTGCCGCTGCCGACCGTGCTGGTCGCCACCACCGTGCCCCCCGATTGATGCGAAAAGCCGTAGACCTGCGCCAATCCCAGCCCGGTCCCTTTGCCCAGCGCCTTGGTCGTGAAGAACGGCTCGAAAATGCGCGGCAGAACGTCGGGCGCGATGCCGACGCCGGTATCGGTCATCGCCAGTGCGACGAAGTCACCCTCGAGTTGATCGACCCCGTCGCTTTTCTTCAGCGTAACGTTGCGCGCCGACAGCGTAATCGAGCCGCCGCCGGGCATGGCGTCGCGCGCATTCACCGCGATATTGACGAGCGCCAGTTCGAGCTCGGCAATGTCGACCTCGACCGGCCAGACGTCGTTCGGGATATCGCATTTGAGCTGAACGTTTCCGCGCAACGAGCCGACCAGCATTTCGTGCACGGCCTCGACGCGTTCCTTGAGGTCGGTGATGACGGGATTGAGCGGCTGGCGGCGCGAGAACGCCAGCAACTGGCGCGTCAAGCTCTCGCCGCGATTGGCGGCGGAGTGCACCGCATCGATCGCCTGCAGATGCTTGGGCTCGGTGAGCCTACGACGCAGAAGCTGCGCGTGACCGCTGACGATCATCAACAGGTTGTTGAAGTCGTGGGCGATGCTGCCGGTGAGCTGGCCGAGGGCCTCCATCTTCTGCGATTGGGCGAGCTGTTCCTGCGCCCGCTCGAGCGAGGCTTGGGCGTCCCGCCGCTCGGTTATGTCGCGGGTGATGTTGACGAAACCGGCAAGCGTGCCGACCTCGTCGCGCACCGCCTCGATCACGGCGCTCGCCCAGAACAAGCTCTTGTCGCGGCGCACGCGCCAACCCTCGACCACGCATTTGCCCTCGTAGGCGGCGAGATGGAGCGCGCGCGCGGGCTCGCCGCGCTGCTGCTCCTCCTCGGCGTAGAAGCAGCTGAAGTGCTGCCCGACGATTTCCGCCGCGGCGTATTGATGGATGCGCTGCGCGCCCATGTTCCAATTGGTGATGTAGCCGCTCCGGTCGAGCATGAAGATCGCGTAGTCGGTGACGCCTTGAATAACGGTGCGAAAGCGCCATTCGCTCTCCATCAACGCCTCTTGCGCCTTGCGGCGCTCGGCGATGTCGTGTTTGAGCGCGGCTTCGACCCGCTTGCGCTGATCGATCTCGGTGCGCAGGACCTCGCTTGTGTATGCAAGCCTCGTGCTGCGTTCATCGAGCGTCTTCTGCAGGTGGTCGTGCGCGTGCTGGAGATCTTCCGTGGCGCGGCGACGATCGCTCACGTCCTCCGCCACGAGCATGAGATGGCGCATGGCGCCGCTCGAATCGGCGATGGCCGAGAAGTTGTTGCGCACCCACCGGCGCGAGCCGTCGGGCAGCACATGCCGCGCCTCGAGGGCAAATCCCTCCGCGGCTTGGATCGCGTGCCGCATCGGATTGGCGAGCTGCGGCAGGTCGTCGGGGTCGATCAGATCCTGGATGCGCAGCTGCAGCAGCTCCGGCGCCGATCGGCGAACCATCTCGCAAAATCGATTGTTGGCCAAAATGAAGCGTCCGGAGGTGTCGATCTGGGCGATGCCGACGGTCGACTGACCGAACATCGCGCGGAGGATCTGTTCCTGGTGGCGCAATTTGACTTCCGTGCGCTGGCGGCCGGCGACATGTGCGCTGAGCGCGAGACTTACCACCGAGATGCTGATCATGAACGCGGCCAGCAGCAAGAATGAGTCATCGGGAGTCGCCGGCGCGAACGGGCCGCCGCCCGCTAACGCTCCCCAGGCCGCAAAGCACGATAGAATGAGCACGCCGGTCGCGGTGTCGCGTTCCCCGCCGGCAAGCGCGGACCACAGCAACGGCAGCGGCGCCAGAAATGTCAGCGCGGTCCGCACCGCGCTATGCTCGAAGAACGGACTGAAGGCGATCAGCCCCACGAGCGTCGCCGCGACGATGCCGACGCTGGAGGACAGGACTTTGTCCGGGTCGAAGGGGCGAAAGCTGCCGACCGCCCACAGCACGACGGCGGGCGCGACGACCAGCGCCCCCGCCGACTCGCGAAGCCAGCGCACGGCACCCGAGGCAAGCAGGCTGTCCAGCTGCGCGTCCGCGGCAAGGTACAGACTCCCGGCATTGACCAGCGCGCCGATCAGCGCGCTTGGTCCGAGCACGACCAGCGCAAATTTGAGAACACCCGCCGGCGTATCGAACGCCCTGCAGCCCTGGGCCCAGATGTTGATGAGATAGCCGCCGACGAGCGCCTCGAGCGTGCTCCCCGCCGCAGCGCCAAAGGGGAGCAGGACCGAGTCCGCCGCTTCTGCGTCGGCAAACCCTGCCGGCAGGGCGGCGGCAAATGCCGCGACAAAAATCGCCGGCCAAACGCGCAGGCCGCACACGAGCACGCCGGCCAAGGCAAAGCCGCTTGGCGGCCACATCGGGATGGTGCTCGAATAGAACGAGGCCAACGCCGCCGTCGCGTTCGCCAGAGCAAAATAGCCGATGCCGATGATCGCCAGTTGGAACGCGTACTTCGCCACGCTGCGGGGCTGCAGCGCGGATAAAAATTTTGAACCTGAGAAACGAGTCACGGGTCCCCCCTCACCGCGCTCCTTTGGTGTAAATGCTCTCCCCGTATGCGCGCTGGCGTGATACTCCCCCGAGACAATAGATGAACGGAACTGCGGCAGAACTCGGGCCAGCGGCTGGCGAATCGAGAGCAAGACGGGCGAGAAATATGCCCGAAACCGCGGTGATTCTCGCTTAGATATTAGGCATCACGACCGGCGTTCGATTCGGCCGCGCAGGATTTGCACAAGTCGGGCCGCCGCAGCCGCGACAATCATGCTCGGTTCGACTCGACAGCGCCACCTACATCGCGCTGCGCAACGAATCGCCGATCGGCATCGGGGGCCGCGGCAGGTCGCCGAAAATTCTGTCGTTTTCCGGCAAGAACCAGGAGGGAATTTGCTTGAGTCTGGCCAGCAGGGGACGATCCTCCTCGCCGCTGCTCCATTCTCGAGCTTCATCGCGACCAGCCAATACCTGGGCGTCTGGCGCGGCCGCCTTCGGCGCGGAACTGGCTGCAACGGCGACCGGCTGGATTGCCAGTGGTTCGCCGCCGCGCGCCTTGGTCTCGGCGCTCGCTCCCGGTTCCGGTTTCTGATTGCGGCGCGCCTGAACGACGGCTGCCGGCTGTGCGGTCTTCGGCGCCGCGGGCGCTGCCGCGCTTGCCGCCGCTTCCGGCCGCGTTTCGGCGTCGGTGCGCGCGACTGCGGCGGGGTGGCTATGATCCTCGCGGAGCGCGGTGTCTACGTTGGCGGGCGATATGTAGACCACCGCGGGCATCGGCGTCGGCACGGGCGCCCGCTCCACCTGCCCCAAAATGTAAGCGCACAGCGCGCTCGCGAGTCCCGCGCCCGCCATTTCGATGAACTTGACCGCGAATTTCCCGATAAATGATTTCACGGATGCCCTCCGATTTCAAACGGCTGGTTGAATTTCAAACATCCGTTTGAGACAACTTCGAGGCGGAAAGGAAGCGGGGCGCGATAATTTGAGGGAAAACTAGCGCCCGGCGACGCGCATGGCCGCCCGGGCAGTCCAGCGGGGGGCCGGCGCGGGGGACGGCAACGGGGCGGAAAACGCGCCTGAGCGAAGGACTTGGCGCGCCCAGCGGCGGAAATACACCCTATGAGCGCGCCTGGCTTGACAGCCGGCCGAGCCCGTTTGCCGCCCAGCCGGCGATCATATCGGCGAGCCGGTCGACGAAGCGTTCGTCGAGCTCGAGGCGAAACGGCGCCTTGGCCAGCTGCTCGGCATTGCGCACGAAAATGCTGCACTGGCCAAACAGCCACAGCGCGCCGATGATCGCCTGCTCGTCCGTCGCATCCTCCGGCAGGAAGCGGCGAGCGAGCGCGCTCGCGCCGGCAAGGAACGGCGTCGCTTCCTTGGCCATGAATTGGCGGAAGACCGGACTGGGTTTGAGCGTTTCCCAGTTGAAGATGCGCACGTAATCGCTGAGTTCGTCGCGCGCGGTCATCGGCCGCAGCTGCCCGCGAACGAACCGGCGCAGCGCCGTTTTGCGCGACAGCGTGCCGGGGCCCTCCGCCCCATCGCCGTCGCTCATCAGCGCGCGCACGGCCGACTGCAGCACCGCGCGATAAAGGCCTTCCTTGCTGCCGAAGTGATAGTTGATCGCGGCCTGGTTGACGTCGGCCTCAGCGACGATGGTGCGGATGCTCGCGCCCTCGTAGCCGTTCAGCGCGAAGGCGCGCGATGCTGCTTTGATGATTTTTTCGCGGGTCGCCTTCGAGACCCGGGTCACCTTCGCCTGCCGCGCCATGTGCCATATCCAATTTCAAACGGGCGTTTGATATAGCGCGCAGCGACCGGCCCGACAAGCTCGCGCTCATACGAGGGGAGCGGCGCTCCGAATGACGAGTGTTGGCCGCCATTTTCAAAACAGCTCGAAATATTCCCGCTGCTCCCACTCCGTCACCTCCGCGCGGTAGCGGGCGAGCTCGGCCTCCTTGATCCGCAGGTAATACGCGATGAAATCCTCCCCGAAGCCAGCCGCCAGGCAGGTATCGCCGCGCAGCGCCGCGAGCGCCTCCTCGAGGCTTTTCGGCAAAGGCTCCGCCGCAACTTCGTAGGGCGTATCCGCCGACGGACCGGGGTCGAGGCTTTTGCCCACGCCGTCGACACCGCTGACGATTTGCGCGGCCATGTAGAGGTAGGGATTGGCGGCCGGTTCGCCGGCCCGATTCTCGAGCCGTGTCGCCGCATCGCCGCTACCGCCGAGCACGCGGATCATCGCGCCGCGATTGTCGCGACCCCAGATCACGCGGTCGGGCGCGAGCGAATAGCTGCGGTAGCGCTTGTAGCCGTTGATGGTCGGCGTGGTGAACGCCGCCGCCGCGCGCGCATGCGCGAGGAGACCAGCCAAAAAGCCGCGGCCCACGGGCGAGAGCAGGTCGTTGTCCTTTGCCGCGAAGGCGTTGGCGCCGGTGCGCCGCTCGCGCAGGGATTGATGCAGGTGCCAGCCGCTCGACATCACGTTATCGAGCTTCGGACGCGTCATGAATGTCGCATGACACCCTTGCCGCCGGCAGATCTGTTTCACCGCGCTGCGGAACAGCATCATGGTGTCGGCGGGCGAAAGCCCGACCTGCGGCTGGAAGGTGAACTCGCATTGGCTCGGGCCAAGCTCCACTTCGATCGAGCGCAGCGGCAAGCCGAGCGCGACGATCTCACGGCGCACGATGTCGAGAATCGGCTCGAGCTGATCGAAGCGCGTTTCGGTCAGATACTGATAGCCCTGGGTGAGCAAGCTGACTTGGGGCGCCGCGCCCGGCCAAGTGGCATCGGCCGGCGCAAGCCGCGCATCATCGAGCTTGAACACATGAAACTCGACCTCGAGGCCAGCGACGTAGTCGAACCCAGCCTCGGCTAGCCGCTGCAGTGCGCGGCGATAAAGGTGCCGGGTCGAAAACGGGACCGGCCTGCCGTCGGCGAAGTAGATGTCGCACAGCACCCAGCCGGTGCGCGGCGCCCACGGCAGGACACGGAATGTGGCGGGATCGGCGACCATGAGGAAGTCGCCGCCGCCTTCCATCTCCGCCATGCCGAACCCGCCGCCGGCGGTGAAAACCGGAAACACCGTCTTGTGAGCGGTGTCCTTGGCGAGGAGTGTGGTGGTGATCGAGCAGCCGTTGCGCATCGCCGCCGCGGCTTCAGTTGCCACCACGGTCTTGCCGCGCAAGATGCCGTGCTGGTCGGGGAACGACAGGCGCACCGTGTCGAGCCCGTCATCCTCAATCCGTTTGTCAGCGAGCGCCGCCGCTTCGAACTGCTCGTCGTTCCACAGACCGTGGCGCTCGACGAAGCTGCGCGCCTTTCTTTCTTCCGAGGACGACACCGAACCACCCCGCAGGCTGAACCGGGGAAGGTTAGTGTATTTGCGTTCGCCGTTCGAGGTGCGACGAGGTCCTCAATGCACGCTCGCGGCGCTTGCCTGCAGGCTGGCGATGAGATCGCTCGATCCCTGCACCGCCAGGCGCTGGTGATAGAAGCGAAGCCCGTGGAGCCCGCCCAGCTCCTCGCCAGCTCCGGCGCGGCCAGGACCGCCGTGATTGCATTGCGGCATGACGATGCCGTGCCCGGTATGAGCCGTGGCGATCGCTGGGTCGACGGCAAGGATGCGGCCATGGCTCGGGGCGATCTCGCGCACCATGCGGACGAGAAAATCCTTGTCCTCGCCGTAGACGGAGGCCACCAGTGAGCCGCCGCCGCGCGCGATCAAGGCAGCGGCATCCTGTTCGTCGCGGTAGGGCACGATGGTCGCGGCCGGGCCGAACACCTCGACCTGGTGCACCGCTTTCGCTTCGCCTGCGTCGTCGAGCTTGAGGAGCGTCGGTGCGACGAATGCCGATTTGTTCCGGTCGATGCCATCGAGCGGCGGGGCCTCGGCGCCGCCGCAGAGAACGGTCGCCTCCGACGCCAAGCGCCGGATGCCGTCGAACGCGGCCGCCTGCTGGGCGCGCGTCACCAGCGGCCCCATGCGGGTATCCGCCTGCCGGGGGTCGCCGACCTTCGTGGCCTTGAGTTTTGCCGCCAGCGCGTCGGCGACGGCCTCGGTCGTTTGTGCCGGCACGAAGATGCGGCGGATGGCGGTGCATTTCTGCCCGGCCTTGACGGTCATCTCGCGCACGATTTCGCGCACGAACGCCTCGAAAGCCGCGCCCGCAGGCGCGGCGCCCGGCGCCAGCAGCGCCGCGTTGATGCTGTCCGCCTCGATGTTCACGGGCACGTTGCTGGCGATCACGTTGGCATGCCCGCGCACGCGCGCGGCGGTGTCGGCCGAGCCGGTAAAGGCGATGAGGTCGTCGGCAGTGAGCGCTCCGAGGAGCGCGCCGGCGCCGCCGCATAGGAGGCTGAGCGCGCCTTCGGGCAGCACCTTGGCGTCGATCACGTCCTTCACCATGGCGTGCGCCAACAGCGCGGTCGCGGACGCCGGCTTGGCGAGGACAGGCACGCCGGCGATGAGCGACACCGCCGCCTTCTCCCACAGGCCCCAGCTCGGGAAATTGAACGCGTTGATGTGCACGGCGACGCCGCGGCGCGGCACCATCAGGTGTATCGCCTGATAATTCTCCGCCTTCGCCAACCGCGCCGGCTTGTCATCGATGAGCGCGCGCGCATCGCCCAGCCCGGCGCCGAGCCGGGCATAATATTTCAGCGTGCCGATGCCGCCGTCGATGTCGATCGCCGCGTCCGTCTTGGTATTGCCGGAATTGGCGATGGCGATCGCTTCATAGCCCGCGCGGTTCGCGACCAAGACGTCGGCGACTGCGCCAACGAGCTTTCCTCGCTCGGCATAGCTCAAGCTTCGGAGGGCGCCCTGGCCTTCGCTGCGCGCGAATTCGAGCGCACCTTTGAGATCGAGGCCCTTTGCCGACACGGTCGCAAGCTCATCGCCCGAGACCGGATCGACGAGGGTCGTTTCGATGCCCTCTCCGCGTTGCCACCGACCGGACAGATAGCTGTCGAGAGACTCTGGCGTCGTCGTCATGGCTCGCTCCCTCGGACGCGACTATCGGGTCTTCACGCCTTCTTGTGAGTATGCGCATGCTCGCCCTTGCTGAGCATGTGACCGCAACCCGCCTTGTTCGCCCAATATTCCCAAGCCCGCCAGGTCTCCGGCGAATAGGGACTGTAGCCGCGGTTGCGCGCATCGATCTCGCCCTGGCGCAAATACGTGATCTCGCCGCCCAGCTGCTTGGCGCGCAGCAGCGCGCGCGCGTTGCGCGGCAGGTAGACCGAGATTCGCACCACCTCGATGAGCGAGCGGGCGGCCGAAGCAAAGCCGTGCCCCCGCATCAATGCGACGTTGTTACTGGCGAGACATTTCGCCAGGTCGCGCCCTTGCTCCATGTTGGTGACGAGCAGGTTGGTGTCGCCGAACTTGTCGGCGATGTCCCACACCGGCACCTTGGCGCCGATGAAGCTGCCGGAATGAATCACGGGGCGAAGCGGCGTCGCCCGCGCGATCCCGAACGGCAGGATCTCCTCGGCATGGGCGTGGACGACCGACTGGACGTCGGGCCGCGCCTCGTAGATGGCGGCGTGAATGAACCGCTCGAGGTAGAGCGGGCGGGTCTCCTCACGCACCGGCTCCCCGTCGAGCCCCAACTCGACGATGTCGCCGACTTCGACCAGGTCGGGTGCCAGCGAGCGGGCAAGAAAAAAATGCTTCGGGTTCTCCGGGTGACGCACGCTGACATGGCCGTAGGCATCCACGACCTCCTCCCGCGCGAGAATGCGGTTGGCAATGACGAGATCCTGAATGACGGTATCGAGATTGCGCATGGCTGGCTGACCCTGAACCGATGCACCCTCCGGCGAGGACGGGTTGCATTTTGCCTAGTAAGTCGAGACGAAGAGATCATCCACCGCAACGGGCGCGGCGATCAACGACTGATCCGTAAGATAGGTGACGAAAGCTTCGAGCGTCGGCCGGTTGGGCTCGATCCCGTACGGCCACGGATCGCCGTCGAATACTTCGTAAATCTCGTCGATATCGCGCATCAGGAACGGCGTCATGTAGCGCAGCGCGCGCAAATTGAACATCTTTTCGAGCGCGATCTTCTTGGCTTCGCAAAACGCGTTGTACAGGCTGGTGGCGATGAAGGGGTATCTCTCGTAGAGCTGTTTGCGGATGGCGACGAGGTGCATGATCGGATAGATCCTCGTACGCTTGTAGAACGCTTTTTCCAGCTCCACGTAATCGGGAAAGAGGCGCAC